>JACDJA010001621.1_pt1 | contig 18306 bp, 22 predicted proteins | sample 7449241 | NCBI WGS metagenome assembly JACDJA01 (sample SAMN14253289, study PRJNA609438) | sludge metagenome | isolation source: initial anaerobic sludge | collected 2018-12-20 | reverse complement strand
CTTGAAGGTATCGCTGTGCGTACGCCGCGCGCGGCGTTGCGCCGAAGCGCCTGTATCCATGAATAGTCCCCACTAAAAACAAGTGGGGACTATCGTCCTAATCGCCGCATGCCTTCAAGGTGTCTTCGGCGGATGCTTACAGACCACAAGCACATCCCGCAACAGCTTCTCTGCTTTCCCAAGTTTCCCTGCCGCCATCAAATCGAGGGCCTCATCAAGGTGCGTATCGGCACCAAGAGGCCAGTCAGACTGAAAGCGCCATGCCTTTTGGTCGAGCCGTTCGAGCGTCAGCATGGGTAAATCCTTCCTCTGATAGTGATTGGCTTGCAACTACGCCGTGATCGATACGGCAAAACTTCGATTCTACGTCAGACATGACATCCACACTTTCCCTGACAGACATTTGAGATCAAACCATCTTCTACTGTGCTGCGTCACTTGATACCGTAGGTGTGCAGCCTTCTCCCCCAAACGCCAGCGTCTAGATTTGCGTCGCTGATGCTTGCTCGGAAATACAAAATATTGTATAAATCGATCATACCTTCATATAAGCCTGTCAAATTTCTGGGAAACTCACTTGACGATCTGCGGGCCTTTCCCCTAGCCGCCAGACGTGAAGCCGGTCACCAGATTGATCAGGTTCAGCACGGTCTGGATCCGGATGACTGGAAACCTATGCCCACAGTAGGCCAAGGCGTCAGAGAAATTCGCGTTCGCGACAATACCGATGCCTACAGGGTCATGTACGTCACCAAGCTCTCCGATGCTGTCCATGTAATCCATTGCTTTCAGAAGAAGACAGGAAAGACCAGCAAGACAGATATAGACCTGGCCTCGAAACGTTATCGAGACCTGTTGCAGGGACTGAACAAATGAGCAACCGACAATTCTCCAGCATCTGGGACGCCATCGAAGAGACCCCCGAAGCCGCGGAAAACATGAAGCTTCGTTCAGTCCTCATGACAGCACTGAAGCAACATATCATTCGCACCACGATGAGCCAGGCGGAGGCCGCCAAGCTTCTGGGCGTGACTCAGCCCCGCGTTTCCGATCTGATGCGCGGAAAAATCAATGTGTTCGGTCTCGATGCATTGGTGAAGATGGCCGCCGCAGCCGGGCTGCATATCGAAATGCGTGTACTTGATCACGCGTCTGCATAACCATTAACCTCAGCGCTCCCCCCATCCCCTCTCATTTCACCCTCAGCCCATCCAGCTGCCAGACCGACCGCTCGAAAGACTTCTCGCGCATCTCCGGCGGTAGCCGGTCGTAGGGATACACCACGAACAGCGGCCCCTTGTCGCGCGGGGACATGGGCTTGCCGTCCATGCGCAGCGCGATGATCACGTCATAGGCCTCGGCGTCCTGGAAGGGTATGACGGCGGTGTAGTCGTTGACCGCGACGGCCTCGATCCGGCTGCCGCTGGCGCCGGCGGCGGCCAGCACGTCCCGCAGCAGCGGTCCCTGGAACGACACGGGGCGCAGATACCAGGGGGTGGTCACTTTGTAGGTCCGCTGCGGCAGCGCCTGCAGCGCGCGCATGTCGAACCGGGTCCGCCGGCCCTGGCTTTCCACCGTCAGCACGATCCTGCCGAGGGATTCCGATTGCGCGGAAACCGCGATGCCTTGCGGATGAATGAAGGCCGCGGCCAGGACCGCCACGGCCGCGAGCAGCACAAGGTAAAGCCCGCCGAGCAGCGCCAGGCGCCTGCCGCCCAGCCGGCGATGGCGGCGCCCGCGCGGGGTTTGCGGCCTGCGGTGCGGAAAAGAGGTCATGCCGATTCCTCCGGTCGCGAAGCGCGCGCGAGCGCCTCGGCATCCACGTCGTCGATCTGCTCCGGACGCATGAAGGTCCGCGCGTAATCCAGCCAGACCCGGCTGCGCACGAAGTACCGGTACAGCTCGGGGTCCAGGTGCCCGCCCCTGCACATGGTCGCCATGATGCCCAGCGATTCGGACAGGGTCTTGGGCGGCTTGTAGGGGCGGTCGGCCGCCGTGAGGGCCTCGAACACGTCCACCAGCGCCATGATCCGCTCGGTGGTGCCCAGTTGCTCGCCGCGCAGGCGCCGCGGATAGCCCTGGCCGTCCATGCGCTCATGGTGGTTGGCCGCGATGTCGGGCACCCGCTCCAGGTGGGCCGGCCAGGGCAGGCTTTTGAGCATGATCAGCGTCTGCACGATATGGTCGTTGATGGCGAAGCGGTCCTCGTCGGTCAGCGTGCCGCGCTGGATGGCCAGGTTGTGCAGTTCGCCCAGGTTGCGCCGGTGGCCGGGCAGCGTCATGTCGAAACCCCACGTGTTGCGCGGATCGCCGCGCTCCACGGCCGGCCGTCGCGCATCGTCCCAGGGCACGACGTGGTGGGGCCGGTCGGCCAGCAGTTGCTCGGTGGCGGGCAGCGCCGGCGGCGCGGGGCGGCTGCCGGCCAGCCGGGCGCTTTCCTGCGCATCCAGGCCCAGCGCGTCATCGAAATGGCGCCGCCAGGTCTGCGCGCCGATGGCGCGCAGGCGTTCGATGGCGCCGTCGGACAGGAATTCGCCGCCGATATTGCATTCCGCGACGAAGCGGAAGTCTTCGCGCAGTTGCGCCTGGCGCGCATCGCGCCGGTCCTCGGCGGCGCGCGCGTCCTCGCCGCGCAGCCGGGCCCGCAGGCAGTCGATCTCGGCATCCCGCCAGAGCGCCTCGAAACGCATGCGGATTTCATGGATGCGGTTGTAGACGACTTCCAGCTTGGTGGCCTTGTCCATGATGTGCTCGGCGCTCGTCACCTTGCCGCAATCGTGCAGCCAGGCCGCGAGCCGGAAGGCCTCGCGCTCATCCTCGTTCAGGTGGAAATCCGCGTAGGGGCCAAGGGTCTCGGCCTGCATGCGGTCGGCCAACAGGATCGCCAGCTTGGGCACCCGCTCGCAGTGCCCGCCCGTGTAGGGACTCTTGGCATCGATGGCGTCGGCCAGGATGTGGGTGACGGACTCGAACAAATTGCGCTGTGCCTCGATCAGCTTGCGCGTCTCGATGGCCACGGCCAGCATGCCGGTCAGGCGATCCGCGAAGGCCAGGAACGCGGGCGCCGCATGATCCAGGTCCTGGTCGAGCACCAGCATGAGCAACCCCTGCGACTGGCTGTCGCGGCCGCGCAATGCGAAAACGACACGGCGATGATTCCTGCCCTGATCCTGGCCCCCGCCGCCGGCCAGCGCCGCGTCGCCCTCGTGCGCATCCATCGAATCGGGCAGCGCGTCCTGCTCTCCGAACGCGGCCACGCGGGCCAGGCGGCCGCGCTCGCGGTCGGACAGATAGACGGCACCGCCCTTGCAGCGCGTGGCCTGGACGAATTTTTCCAGCACCTGCGCGAGCATGGTCTCGATCCGGGGCTCCGTACCCAGCACCCGGCTGATTTCGAGCAGGGACTCCATCGAGCCCGCGACCTTGTCCATCACGTCGTTGAGCGCCTCCACCTCTCGCAGCGCCGAGGCGGACCGCTCCTTCCGGCGGCGGAAGTCGAACCGCGACATGCGCAGCGCCTGCGCCGCGATCCCTTCCAGCGCGCGCCCCACGGCGCTGCCCACCAGCCAGCCGAGCGGCAGGAACAGCAGGATCAGCGCGACCGAGATCAGGATCATGCGCGTGCGGTTGAGCGCCAGCACGCCCAGCAATTCGTCGACGGGCGTGGCGCTCAACAGACGCAGGTCCACGCCGTCGATGCCGTCGAAGGGCAGCGCCACCCCGATCCACTCCCGCCCGTCGGACTCGTAGGAGACGACCCGGCCGTCGGCGGCGGCGACCCGCCACAGGCGCGTCAGCGCGCCGACGCCCAGCGTCTCCAGCGTACGCACGTCGAAATCGTCCCAGGCGTTCCGGCGCGCCAGCAGCGCCTCCATGTCGCGGTAGCCGATCACCGCGCCGCCCTCGTCCACCAGCGCCAGTTCGGCGCTGGGCGTCATGCGCAGGCCGCCCAGCGCCTCGCCCAGGTCCTCCAGCGCCACATCCACCGCCACGACGGCCCGCCCCGAGTGCGACAGGCGGGAAAGCGTGATGCCCACCTGGCGGGTCGAGAAGAAGACATAGGGCCTGGAAGTGACGGTGGACACCGTGTCCATCGCGCCGATGTACCAGGGCCGCGTGCGAGGGTCGAACCGGTAGTCGGGCTCGGGCCGGCGCATCACGAGGTCGTTCCTGGCGTCGTAGAACAGGAACAGCCCGTGGCGCTCGCCGTCCTCGCCGAGCGTCACCGACTGCACGAGATAGTTGGCCTGGGGCGGCGCCTGGAAGTGCTCGCGCACGTCGCGCCGGTCCAGCGGGCGCATGAGCAGGAAATCGCCGTTCTCGTACCCCACGTGGATGGCCGACACCAGCGGGTTCTCGGTCAGCTCGGCCGCCAGCACACTGCGCCGCGCCAGGCGGTCGTCGAGCCGTTTCGCATCGACGATCGGGTCGAACGCCAGCATGCGCAACGACGTCGAGCCGGGTTCGATGATGCGGCGCGCCCGTTCGGCCACGATCTGGCCCGTATCGCGCGCCGCCATCGCGGCCATGTCCAGCAGGATGGCCCGCGACCCGTACCAGTTGAGCGTGATCAGCGCCACGGCGACGAGCGCCATGGCCGCCACCGCGATGCCGGCGATGACGAACCTGACTGGCCATGCGCGCGCCGCACGAGGTGCCTGTGGCATGGATTTCTCCATTGTGAGCCTGGAAAGACCACTTCGAAGTGCCGTTAGTATCCGCCTGTTCATGCCGGAACGCCATCCATGGCACGAAGCGGCGATGGGTGTATTCTTCCTCTACCACCGCAGCATCGTCGATCGGGTCCGGACACCTGTTCATTGCGCAAGCCGGAGTGAATGCCTATGAAGCTCAGTTTTCTCGGTGCGGCCCGCGAGGTCACCGGCTCGTGTTTCCTGGTGGAGACCGCGAACACCCGCTTCCTGGTGGATTGCGGCATGATCCAGGGCGGGCGCGAGGCCTCGGCCCGGAACCGCCGGCCTTTCGCGTTCGATCCGGCCGCCGTCGATTTCGTCCTGCTCACCCACGCCCATATCGACCACAGCGGCCTGCTGCCCAAGCTCGTCCGCGCCGGATTCAAGGGGCCGGTCCACACCACGGGCGCCACCGCCGAACTGCTCGAGGTGATGCTGCCGGACAGCGCCCACATCCAGGAAACCGACGCCAGGCGCGAAGCGCGGTATGCCAGGGGGAAGAACCCGATGCCGCCGCTGTACACCCTGCAGGACGTGCAGACATGCCTGAGGCAGGTGCGCGGCATCGGCTACGACCGGGAATTCGCACCCCACCCCGAAGTGCGCTGCCGGCTCCGCGACGCCGGCCACATCCTCGGCTCGGCCATCATCGAGATCTCGGTCACGGAGCACGGCCGCGTCACCCGGCTGGTGTTCAGCGGCGACCTGGGCCAGCCGGGGCGGCCGATCCTGCGCGACCCCACGCCAATCCAGGAAGCCGACATCCTGGTGATGGAGTCCACCTACGGCGATCGCCTGCATCAGGACCTGGCGTCCACCGAGGACGAAATGATCGCCATCGTCGAGCAGACCCTGTTCAGGCGCGGCGGCAACGTCATCATGCCGGCGTTCGCGGTCGGCCGCACCCAGGAGGTGCTCTACCACCTGCACCGCTTCGTGAGCGAAGGGCGTCTGCGGCGGCCCCAGGTATTCGTCGATTCGCCGATGGCCACCGAAGTCACCCGCATCACCCGCCGCCACCTGGAACTTTTCGACGAAGAGGCCCGACGTCTGGCGGGCTGGCACGAGCGCGGCGCCGATATCCCCTACCTGCACTTCACCGCCAGCGTGGAGGAATCCATGGCGCTCAACCAGATCCGCTCCGGTGCCATCATCATTTCCGCCAGCGGCATGTGCGACGCCGGACGCATCCGCCACCACCTGCGCCACAACCTGCCGCGCCGCGAGTGCGGCGTGCTGATTTCCGGCTTCCAGGCGCAGGGCACGCTCGGCCGGCGGCTGGTCGACGGTGCGAAGCGGGTGCGCCTGTTCGGCGACGACGTGCCCGTGCGCGCCGGGATCCATACCATCGGCGGCCTTTCCGCGCACGCCGATCAGGCCGCCCTGCTGGACTGGGCGGGCCATTTCCGCCGACCACCGGCCCGGACCTTCGTGGTGCATGGCGAGCCGGAGGCGGCGCAGGCGCTCACCGACCGGCTGCGGCAAAGGCGGGGCTGGCATGTGACGATTCCCGAACACGGCCAGTCGGTGCGCTGGCCGGAAACGCCACATCCCGGAGAGGCAAGATGAACGACCCGTCCCCCGGACAACCCCCGCTGCCGCCCGTGAACGATCCGGAACGTCGGGCCGGATGCCCCGGAGGCCCCGCCATGAATCCCCCGCTGAGCGAGGCCGAACGCCTGCACGCCATCCTGGAATCGCCCACGTACCGCCTCGCGTACGAGGACATGGACCTGCTCACCCAGAAAGACCTGCGCCCCTTGCGCCTGCAGCTCGAACTGCTCAAGCCCGAACGCATCTTGAACGAACAGGGCGTGCGATCGACCGTGGTGGTCTTCGGCAGCGCGCGCGTGCGCGACGCCGCCACCGCGCGCGGCCGGCTTGAGGCGCTGGAGCGGCAAAAGGATTCCACGGCGGCGGACCCGGCGCTGGAACAGGATCTGGCCCAGGCGCGCCGCCGCCTGGAACAGGCACGGCACTACGAAGAAGCGCGGCGCTTCGCGCAACTGATTTCGGCGCGTTTCCAGCAGGAAAAACGGTGCGATTTCGTGGTCGTCACGGGCGGCGGGCCGGGCATCATGGAGGCCGCCAATCGCGGCGCATACGATGCCGGGGCGCGCTCGATCGGGCTGAACATCACCCTGCCCCACGAACAGGCGCCCAATCCCTACATCACGCCGGAACTGGCGTTCCGCTTCCACTACTTCGCCCTGCGCAAGATGCATTTCCTGATCCACGCGCGCGGCCTGGTCGCCTTTCCGGGCGGCTATGGCACCATGGACGAACTGTTCGAAGTGCTGACCCTGATCCAGACCGGCAAGATGACCCCGATTCCCGTGGTCCTCGTCGGCCGCGAATTCTGGCGCCGCGCCATCGATTTCAACTATCTGATCGACGAGGGCTACATCGCGCCGAAGGACACCGCCCTGTTCGAGCTCGCCGACGACGCCGAGGAAATCATCGACGCCCTGGAACGCTTCTACGCGGGGGCGATGGGGAAAAACGCGGCGGAATGACCCGGACGCCCCGCCGAGGCCATGCGCGATGCCGTCAAAGGGCGCTCTTTACCGGTCCCGCAACCGCACGGTCAGGCTTTGCGCCGCCGTGCCGACCGGTCCCTTGACGTCGCTCAGGACCGAAAAGGTTTCGCCCAGGCCGGTGGGGCCGAAATCGACGCGCGTATCGAAGCCGACCCATCCGGCTTCCGGCTGGCGCGTGAAATGGATGGTCAGGTCCACGTTGGCGAAGAACACCACGTTCGGATCCGCGCGCACCGCCAGGCCGTTGGCGGTGTCGACCAGCTTCACGAAGCCGGCGACGGGCGGGTCGATTTCGCCTTCGACCAGCGGATAAGCGGTACGAAGCCAGCTCCGCCCCCGGCCCGGGCGGGAATCGGCGCCGCGTCGGGCTTGCAGCGACCCGATGAATCCCCCGCTCCAGACTTCCGAAAACATCCAGGGCTGCATAGCCTCGGGCGGCGGCAGCGGCGTCCATTCGCCACCCTGCTTCCCCGATGTGTCGCTGGCGAGCAGGCGCCAGATCCGGGCCTGGACGCTGACCTGGTCCCCGTGGCGCATGCTGGCTTCGATCAGCTCGATCGAGCGGCCCGGGCGCAACATCCGCACGTCGATGGTGAACGGGCCGGAATGGATGACCCCCAGCACGTCGAACGTCACCCGGGACACCAGCTTGTCGCTGGGCAGTCGGCGTTCCGCCTCGGCCAGCACCAGCCCGGCGGCGACCGCCAGGTGCTGCTCGCCGGGCTGCCAGGCTCCCTGGGAGTGCAAGGTGGACAGGAATCCGGTTTCCCCGCGGCGGACGTAGTAGGCGTCCGGGCAGGGCTCGCCGGCATGGCCGAGGTGCAGGTTCTGGGTGGTAGGCATGCGCAAGAGTATAGCCTCGGTCCGGCGCGGTTTCAGACCCTGGTCCGCCGGCGGCCGGCGCGGCGGCATGCCCGGAACCGTTCTATATTCTCTCCATCGCCATCCCGCCGCGCCGCCCCTTCCGGGCGACGAACACCGAGGAGCATCATGAAGGTTCATTTCGTCATCCACGAATCGTTCGAAGCGACGGGCGCCTACGAGGCCTGGGCCCGGGACCGGGGGCTCGAGATCGGCCATTCCCGCCTCCACGATCATGAGCCGCTGCCCCGGACCATCGACGGCATCGACCTGCTGGTGGTGATGGGCGGCCCGCAGTCGCCGTCCACCACCCGGGAAGAATGCCCGCACTTCGACGCCGCCGCCGAATGCGCCCTGATCGCCCAGTGCGCCGGCGCCGGCAAGGCCGTCGTCGGGGTCTGCCTCGGGGCGCAGCTGCTCGGCGAGGCCATGGGCGCCCGGCACGGGCACAGCCCGGAGAAGGAAATCGGCAAGTTCCCGATCACTCTGACGGCCGCAGGCAGGGCGAACGGCAAGTTCGCCCACTTCGGCGATACGCTGGAAGTCGGCCACTGGCACGGCGACATGCCGGGGCTGACCGGGGACGCGCAGATCATCGCGGCCAGCGAGGGATGCCCCCGCCAGATCATCGAATACGGCGAACTCGTGTACGGATTCCAGTGCCACATGGAGTTCACGCCCGAAGTCGTCGAACGGCTGATCGCCGCTTCCGGGCAGGAACTGGAATCGCTCGCCGCGCATCGTTTCGTACAGCGGCCGGACGTCCTGCGCGCCCATGCCTGGGACGACATGAACCGGAAGCTGTACGGGTTTCTCGACCGGCTGATGGAGGCCTACGCCGGAAGGCGCCGATGTCTCGACGGCGAGCGGCCGGAGAACGGGCCCGAGGACGCCGCGCGCGGCAAAAGCATACACTGACGGTCGATCCACTCCTGCGCGTTTCCGCGCCTCCCATCGTGACCGACACGGCCTTCGCCTCCCTGCCCCTCCTGCCCGTTCTGCTGGACAACCTGCACAGCCTGGGCTTCGAACGGATGACGCCCATCCAGGCGGAAAGCCTGCCGCTCATCCTCGAAGGCCGCGACCTGATCGCGCAAGCCAGGACCGGCAGCGGCAAGACCGCCGCGTTCGGCCTGGGCGTGCTGCAGCGCCTGGACGTCGACCGCCTGGCCCCGCAGGCCCTGGTGGTCTGCCCGACCCGCGAACTGGCGGACCAGGTCGCCCGCGAACTGCGCCGGCTGGCCCGCCTGATCCCCAACGTCAAGGTGCTGACGCTGTGCGGCGGCGCCGCCGCGCGCCCCCAGGCCGAATCGCTGGCGCGCGGCGTCCATCTGGTGGTCGGCACGCCCGGCCGCATCCAGGACCACCTGGCGCGCGGCAGCCTGGACCTGGCCGGCCTGAACACGCTGGTGCTGGACGAGGCCGACCGCATGGTGGACATGGGCTTTTACGACGACATCGTCGCGATCGCCTCGCACTGCCCGGCCAAACGCCAGACCCTGCTGTTCTCGGCGACCTACCCGGACAACATCCGCAAGCTCAGCGCCCGCTTCCTGCGCAACCCGGCCGAAGTCAAGGTCGAGGCCCTGCACGACGCCAGCCGCATCGAACAGATCTTCTACGAAATCGACGAAGACGAAAGGCTGGACGCCGTGGTCACGCTGCTGGCCCACTTCCGTCCGGTCTCCACGCTGGCGTTCTGCAACACCAAGATCCGCGGCTACGACCTGATCGAACGCCTGCAGGCCGAAGGCATCCGGGCCCGGGCGCTCAACGGCGACCTGGAACAGCGGGAACGCGACGAAATCCTGATCCAGTTCGCCAACCAGAGCTGCTCGGTCCTGGTCGCCACCGACGTGGCCGCCCGCGGCCTGGACATCAAGAATCTGGACGCCGTGATCAACGTGGACGTGACCCGGGACACCGAGGTTCACGTGCACCGCGTCGGCCGCAGCGGCCGGGGCGACCGGAAAGGCCTGGCGCTGAGCCTGTGTTCGCCGGAGGAAATGCGCTGGGCCGAGCAGGTCGCGCAGTACCAGGGCGCTCCGCTGAAATGGGCCGACCTCGGGTCGCTGCGCCCCAAGTCCGACCGACCGCTGGGCGCCCCCATGATCACCTTGTGCATCCAGGGCGGCAAGAAGGACAAGCTGCGCCCCGGCGACCTGCTGGGCGCACTGACCGGCGACGGCGGCCTGGCCTTCGAGCAGGTCGGCAAGATCGACATCACCGAATACAGCGCCTACGTGGCGCTGGACCGCCGGATCGCCGGACAGGCGCTTTCGCGGCTTTCCGGCAGCAGCATCAAGGGGCGCCGGTTCCGCATGCGGTTTCTGGAAGCATGCTGAACCAGGCACTGTCCCTTCCCCAGGCCCGCAACCTGCAGCTCGCCGCCCAGGGCCTGCTGACGACGCCGCGCCGCAAGGCCGCCCCACGGGACCTGCGCCAGTGCATCGAACGCATGCACCTGCTGCAGATCGACACCATTCACGTCGTGGCGCGCAGCCCCTACCTGGTGCTGTTTTCCCGTCTGGGCGCCTATCCGCAAGCATGGCTGGACACGGCACTGGCCGAGGGCCTCGTCTTTGAAACCTGGGCGCACGAGGCCTGTTTCGCCCCCATGGCCGACGTGTTCCTGCATCGCTGCTACAACCGGCAGGCGCGCGTCCACTGGGGCCTGAGGCGCGCACAGGAGCAGGTCGCCAGCCACCGCCCCCAACTGGATGCGCTGCTGGCCCGCATCGAGGCCCACGGTCCGGTCAAATCGTCCGACTTCGCGCGCAAGGGCGGACGAAGCGGCGGCTGGTGGGGCTGGAAAGACGAAAAACGCTGGCTCGAAACCCTGTTCGCCACGGGCGACCTCATGGTGGCGCGACGCGACAGGTTCCAGCGCGTCTACGACCTGGCGCACCGCGTCTGCCCCGCGCTGGCGGACGCGCCCCTGCCCGACGCGGCCGAGGTGCACGAACAATTCATCGAAAAAGCCGTCCTCGCTCTGGGCATCACCCAGGCCCGCTGGATCCACGACTACTTCCGCCAGAAACCCCGCCTGAAAGACGCGGACCTGGACACGCTGGTGGCCCGGGACGTGCTGCGGCGCGTGGACGTGCGCGGCTGGTCCGGCCCGGGCTACGTGCACCGGCGGCACACCGATCTGCTGGAAAAGGCCCTGGACGGCCGGCTGCGCGCCACCCACACTACGCTGCTGTCCCCCTTCGACCCGCTGGTGTGGGACCGTGAACGCGCTTCGGCGCTGTGGGACTTCGACTACCGCATCGAATGCTATACCCCCGGGCAGAAGCGCATCTACGGCTACTTCGTCCTGCCCATCCTGCACCGGGGCGCGCTGGTGGGGCGGCTGGATGCCAAGGCGCACCGGGCGCGGGGCATGTTCGAGATCAAGGCCCTGTTCGTGGAGCGGGATCGCACGCTGAACGACAACGCGCTGCGGGCCGTGGCCCGGGCGATCCAGCGGTGCGCGGACTGGCATGGCACGCCGGAGGTACGCGTGGCGCGGACGGAGCCCGCCGCCCTGCTGCCGCGGCTGCGGAACGCGCTCAGAGATACCGCCTGACCCGGGCGCAATACGCGAGATATTCCTGGCCGTAGTGATGCTTCAGGAAGTCCTCTTCGAGCAGGACCTGCCGGTGGAACAGCCACGCCGCCGCGCCGGCGTAGACCAGGAGGATCCAGTTCGGAAAGACGAGGAATTGCCCCAGCAGGATGACGGCGAAGCCGACGTAGATGGGATTGCGGCTCAGTGCGAAGATCCCGGTCGTCACGAGCCTGCCCGGACGATCGGCATCGATGCCCACGCGAAAGCTACGCCCGAAGTAGACGAGGCTCCACAGCAGCAGCGCCAGGCCCGCCCCGCACATTGCCACGCCCGCCCAGGCGATCGGCTCGGACTCGAAGAACGTCCGGGTGTCGGCGGCCGGCCAGCCGAACGCGGCGGCGAACACATGGTAGAAGTAAAAGCAGGCGAACGGCGGGATCAGGAAATCCCTTTTGTCCATCGCGCCGAATTTCATGGCCCGCACCCCCGCCCGGCGCAACATGGCGGCGCGGGTCAGCACCATCCCCAGCATCAGCACGAGGGTCAGCGCGGCAAGATATTTCTGCATGGGCATGGAATCCCCGGCAAGGTTGATTTCGACAGGACGTCATTGAACAGCCTGCCATTCCTCATGATCACGGCGAAGTTTTTCTCCGGATTCGCGAGCAGGCCGCATGCGCCATGGACACATGCCGCATCAGCGCATCGCGGCATCATACCGCCCCGGCGTGACGCCGAACACCTGCCGGAACACGGCGATGAACGCGCTCACGTTGTCATAGCCGGAATCCAGGGCCACCGCCGTCACCGGCCTGCCGGCCGCCAGCCACTCCAGCGCCTTCAGCAGGCGCACGCGCTGGCGCCATTCGGTGAACGTGAACCCGGTTTCGGCGACGAACCGCCGCGTCAGCGTACGCGGCGCGATGCCCGTCCACGCCGCCCATTCCCGCAACCGGCGTCCATCATCGGGCCGATCGGACAGCGCCCGCGCGATCCTGATCAAGCGCGCATCTCGCGGCATGGGCAGGCCCAGCGCAGCGTGCGGCAGCGAACGGATCTCGTCGAGAATCACCCCCGCCAGCCGCATCCGTGACGCATCCGGATCGTTCCCCGTCCATGAGACGGCGCGCGCCACGGCCTCGCGCAGCAAGCCGGAGACGGCCAGCACGCACGGTTGCCGATGCAGGTCGGCACAGGCGGGGGCGGCCACGTAGACGCTCCAGCCCGAGAAGGGTCCATGCGAACGCAGCCCGTGCGGCACGTCCGGCGGGATCCAGACGGCATGCGTGGCCGGCACCACCCAGCGACCGCCGCCCGCATCGACCGACAGCAGGCCCCGCGCCGCGCCGAGCAGTTGCCCGCGCGCATGGCGATGGCGGCGCGTCACGCGGACCGCGCCGGCCTCGCGCGCCACGGCCAGCAACACTGGACCTTCCGTGCCGGAAGCTTGCGCCGGCGGGATCAGGGGATCGGTCATGGATGGCCTTGAATCGATATCGAATGACATTTATACCGCAGTTACGCCATGGCATGCCATCTACAGTGATGGCTCACCTCCCATCGACCCACCGCAAGGAACGACACGACATGCCCGCCACCGACATCCGCACCGCCCTGGACGAACTGCTCAACCAGCCCCACCGTCCGCTCGAGGACGTGCTCGATCGCCATTTCAGCCCCGACTACCGGCAGCGCACCAACGGACGATGGGATGACCGCGAAGCGTTCGTCCGCCATGCAGGCAAGCTGCGCGCAGTCGTGGCGTCGGCCCGGATCGAGGTGCTGGACGAACTGCGCGACGGCACGCGCTACGCCGACCGCCACCGCGTCCACGCCGTCAAGCGCGACGGCGGCCGGGTCGTGCAGGAGGTCTACCTGTTCGCGGAGCTGGACGCCCGGGGGCGCTTCCGGCGCATCGAGGAAACGACCCTGATGCTGGAAGGCGAGGAAGCCGACCGGGAGCTGGGGAGTGCGAAATGAGGCCGGAGGTTCCGGTGCGCGATCGCCGCGGACGGCGCACGGTCCGAGCATCGGCGCCCATCGTCGGGAACCGGATCAGTGAAATCCTTCCTCTCTCGCGAGCTGTTCCAGCATGGCGTTCATGCGCTTTGCGCGGGTCTCGGGGCGCTTCGCCGTCGCGAGGCGATAGTAGATCGCACACAGGTTCTTGCGGTCCAGGGTCGCGAAGAAACGTTTCGCCTGGGGATCGCGCTCGAGCGCCTCGAGAAAATCCCCGGGGATTTCCATGTCGGCCGACCCCGCATAGGCGTTCTCCCAGCGGCCATCGGCCCTGGCGGCCTCGACATGGCGCTGGCCAGCCGGGGTCATGCGCCCTTCCGCGATCAGGCGCTCGGCGTGCTCGCGGTTCTTTCTGGACCACGGAGATCCCGGTTTGCGCGGCGTCAGCCGTTGCAGATAGGAATTCTCGTCCAGCGCCTTTTTGTGGCCGTCGATCCAGCCGAAGGCGATCGCCTCCACGACACAGTCGGTCCACGTGACCGACGGCCGGTCCGATCCCTTCCTGTAGATGCGCACCCACAGTTCGCGCGCGGTTGCGTGGTGTGCCGCCAGCCAGCGAGCCAGATCGACGGGGGCAGCGAAGGAGATCGGTTGGGAAGAAGACTCGGGCATGGAGCGGACCCATGGAGAACCTGCCCCCAGGTTAACAGCAATCGAAGGCACCCAGTCCGGCGGCGATCCCCGGACGGTTTTCCTCGACCCGCCTTTCGATCCTCATGCCCAGCGACCTGGCCGCCGACTCATGTTTCATCCGCCCATTTGGCGGAAACGACGCGCGCTTCTTCAGGCTTGTCCACGACAAGAACGAGTTGATGATCGTGGTCGCTGTAGAGCACCTCGATGTTGACCCCCGCATCGGCCATCCGGCGAGTCAACTGGCCCAGCTGTCCTGGCACCTCTTGCTTGAGGCGCTGGACGACGACGTCCCGGACATCAAGCACTTCGATTCCAGCGGCTTCAAGTGCCGAGCGCGCCGCCTCGCCGTCTTGAAACAAGAAATGCGCGGCGCCACTTCCGCCCACGACCCAGGCGCCTCCGCCCTCGACACTCACGCCGGCCCGGCCCAGGCATTCCCCCATTTTCGCCAATGCGCCCGGCTCGTTTTCCAGGCGGATGGAAACATCCTGCATATGTTCGCCTCTTAATCTGATGTGTGGATGGGCATGCACACCACGTCGGCCGTCACGCTATTCGCGATGAAGCAGCTTTCGTGAGCGATGTGATGCATGGCCTCTATCTCTTCGATCGTCGGGAATCGATCACCACCGAATCTGGCCATGGGCGCAAGATCCACACGGACCATCGCCCACTTTCCGGCCGTATTCTTTCCCATCGTGCCGCGAGGTTCGTCCCTGTAGTCGACCACTGTGAAGCCGCGCTTTGCCGCCACGGACAGGAACCAGAGCATGTGACAACTGGACAGGCTCGCGACGAGGGCTTCCTCTGGATCGATGGCGTCCGCGGACGACATGGGAACAGGGACAACGGCAGGCGACGATGACGCCGGCACGACTGTGCCGCCGTCGAAGCTCCATGTATGCGCCCGGCTATACCGGTTACCGGCGAAGCTTTCTCCATCCATGAGCTGCCAATGGATGGCTGCGCTATGTATCGCCATGAGTTCTCCTGTCTGTGTCATGCCTGAAAATCAGCGGTGTACGTCACTCGTCTGCCGGGTTGAGGGCCGATGGGCAGCCCACCGGACGGTTGCGCAGAGAGGGGCCTGATCGGTTCCTTGCCCGCTATTGTCCATGCTTCAAAGTTTGCTCACTTCGATTATCATCAAAATATGGATGCTGAACTTGCCGATCGTCTGGTCGCACAGACCGCCACTGCCATCGCCGACCCGGCCCGTGCCCGCATGCTGTGCAGCCTGATGGACGGCGCCGCCCGCACCAGCACGGAACTCGCGGCCATCGCCGAAATCAGTGCCTCCACGGCTTCGACGCATTTGGCGAAACTCAAGGAGCAACACCTGGTCAAGGTGTCGGCCCAAGGTCGCCATCGCTATTACAGCCTGGGCGATCCACAGGTCGCCAAGACGCTGGAGGCATTGATGGTGCTTGGCGGCATTCAGCCCAAGCCGTTCTCACCCGGTACGCCGCCCCGCCTGCGGCTGGCGCGCACCTGCTACGACCACATGGCGGGCACGCTGGCCGTGGCCCTGCATGACAAACTGCTCGAGGCGGGCTGGCTACGACCGCATCAGAATGAGGCGGATGACTACGATCTGACGACCAGCGGCGAGCGCGGGTTTGCGGCGCTTGGAATCGATGTGGACAGCATGCGCAAACGGCGACGACGCCTCGCGTGCGCATGTCTGGACTGGAGCGAACGCAAGCCGCACCTGGGCGGGGCCGCGGGCGCGGCGCTTTTGGAAACCGCGTTGCGCCAGAACTGGGCCAGCAAAGATCTGGAAGGCCGCGGCTTGCACTTCACTTCGCGAGGCCGGGAAGCCTTGGCGCGGCATTTCGACCTCCCCGTCACATTCGGCGGTTAATCTCGTCACTGCCGATCGCTGGGAGGATCGAGACTGGCTGATCCGACCCGAACCATTTCCCGTGATCTGCCGATCCCTCAAATCAAACGACAAGCCATGAACGCCGAGAACATCAAAGGCCGACCGTCCCTCCTCCACCTAAGACACGAAACTCCGGATGACATTGCCGCCATCGAAGCAGTCACAGTCGCAGCCTTCACCGATGCCCCGCACACCAGCCACACCGAACAATTCATCGTGCGTGCCTTGCGCGCCGCCAACGAACTGACGCTTTCCATCGTGGCCGAAGAGCACGGGCAGATCATCGGCCACGTCGCGCTGTCCCCTGTCACGATCACCGATCACCACGGACGAAAGACCGACAACTGGTACGGCCTGGGGCCGATTTCCGTGCTGCCGCAAAGGCAGGGGAAAGGCATCGGCTCGCACCTGATGGGACAGGCGCTATCCGAACTGCGGACCATGCAGGCCGCAGGCTGCGTGCTACTGGGAGATCCCGCGTACTACGCGCGCTTTGGTTTTCAGGCCCACGCGGGACTGCAACTGCCAGGCGTGCCACCCGGCTATTTCATGGCGCTGGCCCTGCATGGCCCGGTGCCCGAAGGCATCGCGCAATACAGTGATGCCTTCAACGCCACCACCTGAACCTGCGCGAGGGCAACAGCGTTCCGATACAGCTCACGCAGGCCCGCGCGTCTACCAACGCGCCAACTGGGTGATCTGGATGATGTTGCCGCAGGTGTCATGCAGTTGGGCGATCGTCGAGCCGGGCACCTCGGTCGGCTCCATGGTGAAATCGCCGCCACGCGCCTTGATGCGCTCATGGTCACCCTTGACGTCATCGGTGTAGAAATTGATCGCGGGCTGGCCTTGCTGGAAGAGGGCCTGCTGGTAGGCATGGCCCGCCGGATTGTCATCGAGCGCAAGCTGTAGCTCGGTCCCATCCGGCTCGTCGGGTGAAACCACCGTCAGCCAACGAAACGATCCGTTGCTGAAGTCGGCCTTCTTGGTGAAACCCAGGATCTGCGTGTAGAAGTGCAAGGCCTTCTCCTGGTCGTCGACATACACGCTGGTCAATTTGATCTTCATGAGTGTTTCCTTCGCTATTTGGGTTGGTGAAGTTGCGCCCGGGGCAGCGGACGCATCGTTTGGAATCGCGCGGAGATTCTTCAGTCGGCCCGGGGCAAGATCTGCTCCAGCTTCTCGAAGAAGTTCCGCCACCCGGCCTTCGCACCGCCGAATGCCCGCTTTTGGTCGGGCCGGAAGCCGGATTGTTCCACGCGCAGTCGGGTGCCTGTGTTCGTGGGTTCGAGCGTGAAGGTCACCACACTTTTCAGATCGAAGGCGGGATCGTCGTGCGTGAGGTTCCATGTATAGGACAAAGTGGTGTTTGGATCGACGACGAGCACTTCGCAGTCCAGCACCCCGCCCCAATCGCCGCGAAGGTTGAACCGGTGGCCTACGACCGGACTGAAGTCATTCTTCATGAGCCATGCCTCGATCAGATGGGGCCGGGTGAGCGCCCGCCAGATCTTTTCCGGTGGATGGGCGATGTCGCGCTCGACGACGACAGTGCGTGTTTGGGTCGATGTTTCGTTCATTGGTCCATCCGATTGAGCAGGTCTTCGAGATCGTCGAACCGGTCTTGCCAGAAGCGTGTCATCTGGTTTGTCCAGTCGATCAGCGGAGCAAGGGCGCCGAGTTGCGCACTGTAGTGCGTCTGCCGCCCTTCATGACGGTCTCGCACCAGCCCGGCCTGCTTCAGAAGGCCGAGATGCTTCGACACCGCCGGCTGCGAGATTCCCGCCCGGGCCGTCAGCGCCCCGACCGTCTGCTCGCCCTCGCGACACAGCCGCTCGAAGAGCGCCCGTCGCGTCGGATCGGCAAGCGTTCTAAACAGTGCGTCGTGAGTGTTCACTATCCAAATCCATAACTATCAGGCTATATAATAACCAGATAGTTATGGATTGGTCAAGCTATAGATTCAGTCGAGTGGGCGTAAGCGCCCGGGGAACACACATTGACGAACGGCCGCGCAAGCGGCCGTCAGTTTTCTGGGGGACGAGTTAACGCTGTTAACGATGCCGCTTCCGGCTGCCAGCGATGAGGCAATAGGTCCTCAATCCTGCTATTCGGATG
>JACDJA010001620.1_pt1 | contig 18306 bp, 15 predicted proteins | sample 7449241 | NCBI WGS metagenome assembly JACDJA01 (sample SAMN14253289, study PRJNA609438) | sludge metagenome | isolation source: initial anaerobic sludge | collected 2018-12-20 | reverse complement strand
GGCATGCATAACCTTCCCCATCAGTTGTGATAGAGAATAGTCTATTACATGCATATATTTAAATCAAAAATGCTCTAGCTGGATTCCGGCTTAGTCGGATGACGTCGCTGACGTTCATTGCCAATCAGATTTACTATTGAAAGACATGGCGCGCCCAGCACGATTCGAACGTGCGACCCCCGCCTTCGGAGGGCGGTACTCTATCCACTGAGCTATGGGCGCGTGAGAAAAACGATCTGCTGACATGCCGTTTTATACTCCACCCAATGAGTTCGAAAAACGACAAATAACATTGGATGGAAGGTTATATGCCCGGGCATTATACTATTACCTTCTAATTACCGCTCGAACACATCAGAGATGAAGGCGCCGTAAATAGAATTACTCCTCCGTTTTTTGCTCCTGCCCCCTGGCTGGTTTCGGCCAGGAAAAATAGACATAACTCTTTTGTGGCGTTCTGGCTTCCTTAAAACGTTTTAGCGCTTCTCGATCAACTTCTTTGTCCCACCAGATTGCACGAGCTTCTTTCTGTTTCTCGATAAGGTCAGGCCGTTTTGCAAGCAACTCCCGCATGAATTTTGTATGTTCTGATTCGTAAGAATAATCCATATTGTCTATCCGTAAAATTATTAACTTATGAAATCTGCTCTTTTAATCTCCGGGTTACAGAATATTCTATCCATTATATCTGATTGTCGTACTGCATCCGCCCTGAGACAGATTCATTCACGACAATCCTTCAATAAAATTCCGCAAAGATTCACGATAGGATCATCAACCTGGTATTAAAACAGGAGGAGAGGATTTTTTGTCAGAGCAACTAACACGATATAGACAAACACAATTTGTGCCAGGATCCAGGCAGTTACCTTTCCCCGGCGGGTCTTAGCCAGTCTGAAAGCTGTATAACCCAACACAATATAGACTAGCAAACCAATAATCTTGGCCGCCAGCCAATGTTCAACAAGTGGATTCCTGTGCGCAACCACTGCCATCGTTACAGCACTCAGCAATAAAATTGTGTCGTTAACATGCGGTGCAATTTTCACCCAACGTTGCTGCAACAGCGGTGAAATACGCAACATCCATATTCCACGCAGCAGAAATAATGTGTAACTGGCCACAACACTCGTCACATGCACATATTTCAGCGCCAGATAGTCAATCACCATCCCTGCACCAAATCAGCCATACCTTCACTATCCAATTTTAAATGTGGCCACCCGTATCTGATCAGGCCTTGGCCCAGGCATACGCTTCATTGTAATCAGAAAAAACAACCACATCCGCATCAGTAAACAAATTGGAAACCCATGCACTCCATACTTGCCACTGGCTATCCGTCACTACCGCGACACGATTAATTTTGCTGCCGTGTTCACGCATAAACCGGATCTCTTCCCAGGCAACACCTACTGTGTAAGACACCATATCACGCCAATCCAGCAGTAAATTGGCTTCCCCATTGAAATGAAATTTGTAGAGCACCTCATCTTCAAATTGCTTGAAGTCATCCAGAGTAAATTCCCCGATAATTGCGACAACGATAAGATTGCCGGTCTCTTCAATATTGATCATTGGTCATAAGCTCCGAGTAATGAATGCTAAATCATAGATAAATGGTAGTTCTGATGCAATCAGGCTTTTCAACCAAGTTGTCGGCTACGGGATATCAGTCATCAAGGGTAACAATGTTTGTCCGTCGCGTTGATATTCCTCGAATGCTCAGTAACCCACCCACAACTATCAATCCCATTCCTATCCAGGCTGAAACGGGTAACCGGTCACCCCACAAGAACAGATCCATCAGGCCTGCAAACAATACCGTACTATAGGAAAGTGCCCCGACAATAATAATATTGCTCCTCCGGTGCGCACGAGAAATTGCCAATTGTGCCAATGTTGCCGTTACACCAATACCCAGCGCCAATATTAGGCTCTGCAGATTCACCGGGCTAAACGCAGTAAATGCCAGCCATATACCAGTAGTAATCGTACACACTAGCGTAAAATAGAAAACGATACGCCAATCTGATTCACCCTGTTCATTTAACTGCCTGACATTTAAATGTGCGATACCGCCAAACAGCCCAGAACCGACACCAATCAGCGCCATATACCATTGATCTTCAGCTAGAGTAGGGCGAAGCAGCATGACCACGCCAATAAAACCCACCGCTACTGCCACGATCAATACCCAGCTAAATTCCTTTTTCAAGAATATTACTGTTAAAAAAGCAAGAAATAAGGGCCAAGTATTATTCAGAGAAATAGCTGTTGCCAGCGGCAACTTCAAAATACAATAGAAAAACAGCAGCACCCCACCCAACCCGGCCAAACCCCTCCAAAAATGGGTTTTCCAATGTTTTGTTGCGATGGGTTTGCCATAAAAACGCATAACAGCAAACGTTGAAATCACCCCCACCAGTGAACGGTAAAATACCAGTTCAGCATTGGAAAAAAATGCAGCAGCAAGTTTTACCAGCTCCCCCATGCAGGCGAACATGAATCCCGCCACTAGCATCCATAATGAGGACATTCTGGCTGTAAGATCCAGATTTAGGGTAGATGCTGTTCTAGTTCTCGCCGGAGGAAATGATGAAAATGTTCCATCCCTGCTTCCATTGGCATCTGGTATGGACCTGTTTCATTTATTCCCTGCTGATACAATGCACGCCGGCCAGCCGTAATCCGTTTACATATTTCATCATCTTCCCTGGCGGTCTCCTGATAGGCAGCCTGCTCCCTCTCCACAAATTCTCGCTCAAACAGGATGATTTCTTCAGGGTAATAAAATTCAACCACATTCATGCATTGCTCTATTCCGGTTGGCAAAATGGTACTGACAACAAGGGTATCGGGGTACCATTCAACCATGACATTAGGATAATAAAGCAGCCAAATCGCACCATGTCGCGGCACTTGTTGATTATTATGCTGCAACACCTGCGTATGCCATTCCTGATATATCTCTGAGCCCGCTCGATTAAAATCACGGTTTACGCCGACAGTCTGGACGCTGTACCAGTCACTAAATTCCCATTCAAGCTGACTGGTGTCCACGAAATGACCCAGACCCGGATGAAAAGGATCGACGTGATAATCTTCCAGATAAACCTCAATAAAAGTTTTCCAGTTGCACTGGTAGTGTTCAATTTGCACACGATCCAGTGCATACTTTGAAAAATCCAATTTATCACGAACCTTCATTCCGGCAAGATCCTGATTCACATCACGCTTGCCAGCGAAAATCAGCCCGTTCCAGTGCTGTAAGGCTGTTTTACCCAGATTTAGGCATGGATTTTTGCTGAAATGTGGTGCGCCCAGCAATTTACCATCCATTGCATAAGTCCAACGATGAATCGGACAGACTATATTGCGGGAACTACCACGCCCCTCCAGAATAATTGCCTGGCGATGCCGACAGATATTCGATAGTAGTTCGATCCCGTTTTCATTACGAACCAGAACCTTGGCATTATTCTGCGCAGCCAGCACGTAATAGTCACCTGTTTCCGGCACCATCAGTTCATGTCCAACATAGCCCGGTCCCTGATCAAATAACAGCTGTTTTTCCAGCTCGAATATCCGTGGATCCAGATACCAGTCAACAGAAAGTTGTGGATGCGCAACAGCAATATCAGAAGTATGTACAAAGCCAGACATATATTTTCAGTATCACCCTGCAATCAGAGAATAAACCCTCAATCCAATCAAAAAAGAACCCGATTGATAGTAACAGGGTACCTTAGCAGCGAATATGATCTTTTTCCACAAAATCAAAAGATATTATTCAAACTCGGTAAAACACTCTGTTACAGGCATCACGGCATTGAATAACACCATAAATCTATCGGTCAGAGATTTTAAACCACGCTGCTTTATTCATAGACTATAATCGAATAACAATATTGGACTTACACTCATCTGAACTGTTAAAGCGATACCGCATTATGCTCCTTTGTCGCGGAACACTATTAACAACAGCTTAATTGTCATGCCACAAATGACTTAACTCGCAAAACCTCAAATACAATGAAAACGGATAACAAGCAAACAACTCTTCAGTTGCTCATCACGAGCATATTCGTATTAAGTCTAGCTGCTTGTGACAGCCAGCAAGAAACAGCAACAGCCAAAAAAGCAACTGTCCTTCCCCAGGGGCCTACCACGGGAATACTGGCTGATTCGGCAGTGGAAGGCGTATCCTACTCTGCCTCATCAGGTGCATCAGGTGTTACCGATACAACCGGCCTTTACAAATATACGCATGGTGACAATATTGAATTCAGTCTCGGCAAATTGAATCTTGGCAAAATTACCGGAACGGGGCTTACTACTCCGATTGAACTGGCTGCCGGTGATCAGAACAAACTACTAAATTTGCTGATCTTATTCCAGTCACTTGATGCTGACAATAATCTCTCAAACGGCATCTCCATCCCCCCGGCTGCTGTAGAGGCACTGGACGCTTCACTCGATCTGACCGTGGACCCGAGTATTTTTACCACATCCCCGGCACTGGTTTCTGCCCGGGAAGCCGCCAGCATATCCGGCAACATAAAAACAGCCGATGAAGCCAATGCTCATTTCTTATCACAAGCAATCAACCTATTGAGCAATTATCTCTGGGTAAACCAGGATGATAACAGCGTAAGATTTTTCCGTTTTTCAAATGATGGTAGTGGAGAATATCTGAACGGTGTGATCACACCGGATGACTCCTGTGATATGAACCGCGCCTGCGGCAGCAAACTGGTTTTCACCGCTGGAATAGAATATGGCACCACCCAGGCAACAGAATACGACGAACGTGGCTTTAAGCTTGCAAGCACACCTGAAATAGATACCAACATCCAGTCAGGACTATCCCATCCACGACCTAGCTGGCGTATTTATACCAATGGGAATGAGCTGATTATCTCTGACATTGTCATCGTACAGCGTGCAAGAGAACAGCCTGGCCTGTTTGATGAATTGTTCCACATTACAAAACCGCTCGAACTGAGTTCTGATGATGAAGTTGCCGAAACCACCGTTCAGGAGACCCGTTACCGGAAAATGGATAACTCGCAGGGCATCGTTGGCGCCTGGGCAGTAGACAAGGATACTGTCAAGTCACCTGTTTTTCTATTTTTCCCGGATAACCGCTATATGTTGATTGATCCAACTGGCAGCGCAGCTCATTCAACTCCTTCTGAATGCGCGAAACCAGGCGTCGAGCTTGCCACCTATTCCTTTGATGCAGGCAGCGGCACGCTCAAACTATCCAGCTTTACTTACAATACAACTGGTTGTGCCGGTCTGTCAGAATATGTTGGCAAACCGATTACCTTCAAAATAGATAATACAGATGCACAAAGTGCAGCTCTCTCCGGGGAAGGATTATCCTCTGTTACATTGCACCGCATCTCTCACTGATTGATTTTCCAAGAAACTCCGAAAGAATATCTGATCACGTTATTCTTTCGGAAAGTTGATTCCGGATATTTCCGGCATGACAGTCATTCATGTTGCGCTTGATGTCCCGGTTAACCGGTTGTTTGACTACCTTGCTCCGAATGCCGATTCAGCCGATATTGGCCGGTGCGTACGCGTTCCTTTCGGCAACCGGCAACTCTCTGGCATTATCCTGTCCGTCAGCAATTTATCGTCCGTTCCGGAGAGAAAACTAAAAACTGCCGGCCTGATCGATCAAGCAATCCCTCCCCTGCCCCAGTCGTTACTCGAACTATTCGAGTTTTGCAGTCACTATTATCACCACCCGATCGGACAGGTTGTCATGAATGGCCTGCCTGCTTTGCTGCGAAAACCTGGGTATACAACCAGCAGGATACCGAAACAGATCCAGGAATGGATACTGACTGATGCAGGCAGAATTATCACGCTTTCCGACATTCCCGCCAGATCCAAAACCAAACGTCAGCTGTTTTCCCTGCTACTGGAAAACGGAATTATTACAGCTGACATTTACAAAGCAATGTCACCTCATTCCCGCAAGCTGCTGCATGAATTCAAGGATTTGGGGTGGGTTGAACAACGCACTGCCTTACCGGGAAAATTTGCATTCAGTACAGTACCCACCCTAGCTCCAACCACAGAACAGGCGCATGCCATCGCCGAAATTCTCGCCAGAATAGGTACGTTTACCCCCTGGTTGCTTCATGGCATCACTGGCAGTGGCAAAACAGAAGTCTATCTGCAGGTGGCCGCTTCTCTGTTGGCCCAACAAAAGCAGATTCTGGTTCTGGTGCCGGAAATTAATCTTACTCCGCAACTGGAAGCAACTTTCCGCAAGCGATTTCCCAATACACCACTGGTTAGCTTGCACAGCGGATTGAATAGCAGCGAGCGTCTGCAAGGTTGGTTGCAAGCACAATGTGGGGAAGCCAACATTATTCTGGGTACACGCCTGGCAATTTTCACTCCCATGCCCAGGCCAGGCCTGATTATTGTCGATGAAGAACAGGATCATTCTTTCAAGCAGCAGGATGGATTGCGCTACTCTGCACGTGATCTGGCGGTGTACCGTGCAAGACAGGCCAACATACCCATCGTTCTTGGCTCAGCCACCCCTTCCCTGGAAAGCTATCACCAGGCGCGTATCGGCCGCTACCGGTTACTGCAGCTGCACGCGCGAGCAATCAGTCAGGCAGTACTGCCAGCTATTCATTGTATAGACATGCGTGTAACGCCCGCACAGGAAAGATTGTCGGAGCCCATACTTGATGCATTACGCCAATCTCTTGATCAAAAACAGCAAAGTCTAGTATTTATCAATCGACGCGGCTATTCCCCGGCACTACTCTGCAAATCCTGTCGCTGGATTGCCACCTGCAAACGCTGCTCCAGCCGCCTGGTTGTCCATTTGCGCAATCGACAACTGCGCTGTCACTATTGCGGTGATCAGCAGCCGATTACACCCGCATGCCCGCAATGCGGAGATCCAGATATTATGCCGTTTGGCCACGGTACACAACGGATTGAATCAGCGTTAATCAAACAATTCCCGAACGCGCGCATTCTACGTGTTGATCGTGACAGCATCCGCCACAAAACCGCCTGGCAAACCATGCTTGATACGATTCACCAGGGAAAGGTGGATATTCTGGTTGGCACCCAATTACTTGCAAAAGGACATGATTTTCCAAACCTTGCCCTGGTGTGTGTGCTCAACGCCGATTCATCCCTTTACAGCACTGATTTCCGCGCTGAAGAACATCTTTTTTCACAATTGATGCAAGTAGCAGGACGTGCCGGTCGCGCCCATATTCCTGGCACCGTTCTGATCCAAACTGAATTTCCGCAGCATCCGCTGTACTTGGCATTAATACGACAGGATTATGCGGCATACGCGCAAACGCAGCTGAAAGAACGCAAATCAGCCAGTTTTCCGCCTTTTGTCTATCTGGCAGTATTACGTGCAGAAGCCCCGGTACTCGCAGAAGCCTTGGAGTTTTTACACCAGACGGCGGCAATCGCCACTATTGCTAAAGAATACGCCCACATCCAGCTTTTCGATCCTGTTCCCGCCACCATGACTCGGCTCAAGGGGCTGGAGCGTGCACAGCTGCTGATTCAGGCTGTTTCACGCAAGTGCCTGCAAATATTTCTGAGTGATTGGCACCAGCGTATTTCTGCATTACCAGCTCGCAGCAAGCTGCGCTGGCATTTGGATGTTGATCCACTGACACTTTAAAAACAGCCCCCAGCACCGGGATCGGTTCGCTCACAGTGATTTTTCAGAGCACTCTAATTGTATTTTCTCAATCCCTGGTATCGCGAACCAACAATATGGGGATAGGTGCTATCCGAGCAATCCCTTCAGCCACACTGCCAAGCAATAGTCGACTGAAGCCCGAATGACCATGCGTACCGATCACAATCAGCTCTGCCTGCCAGCGCCTTGCTTCTTCCACCAAAATATTGGCAATTCGTTCGTTATTTGATGGAATCAAGCGCGTTTCAACCGGGATACCGGCTGTCTTTACTGTTGTTTCAGCTTCAGCAAGTATTTTTTCTCCACAATCGTGGATTGTTTTCTGCAATTCTTCGTAATTAAAGTAATTCTCATCCACCAGATAGATTGCATCTTCATAAACATGTACAAGCTCCAGACAAGCTCCCATTTGCTTTGCCAATTTAATTGCCTCCTGCAAAGCCAGGTTTGAAGTAAAGCTGCCATCAATTGGAACAAGAATCCTCTGGTACATCAAATATCTCCTGCAAACATTAACCTGATCAATATATCTCTGCCGCACATTCTCGCTCATCACCCATCTTATCCCGTATTACATCAGGGAATATTCTAGACGAGACGAGTCGGGCCAGTCAGGCACTGCGCAGATGAGAATATCTGATCGCCACTATAGCCAGCATGGGTAATATAAACCCTAAAATTGTCACTATAATCAGCAGAACACCCAATTCACTATAATCAGCCGGAACCAATATTTCACCAGTATCCACTTCTCTGACCTCGCGCGTGACCGTAAAAATCTGGTTGATATACTTGGTTGTCAGTTGCGAAGCAGATAAAGCCAGGTTGGTAAATGAAGCCATGACAGCAAAAAAGGTTGCTTTGAGTTTCTCGGGGGCTGAATTCGCGATCCACGCCAGCATTGGAATCATGGCGATCTGCCCCAGCGGTGATTCCAGAGCTGTATCAATTACCGCAATAAAACGCGCATCGATGATTCCGCCCGTATGTGCTGCAGTCCATACATGCAAGCCGAAGTACATCGAAATGATCGGCAGTGACAAAATGGTACCCGCTACGGTTAATGCGCCAATGACATAAGCCATTGATCGCTCGGCCATAAACCGACGAAAAATAAACATACCGGCAAGCGTCAGCACAGAGCCAATCAAAGAAAGTGTAGCCAGAAACTGCTGATCAAACCCCAGTTCATCAATCATCCACCAGGTCGAGCCCGCACCAGGTGTGGGAACGGCCCGGAATACAAACACCAGTAAGGCTGTTCCTACCAGAACATTGCGCGCCTCACTTTCCAGCTCGGAAGTCAGTTTCCAGATCAAAAACAGCACAATCGCCATCGACAAGCTAAAAACAATTTCTTCGGCACCGGAAATCTGCACAAGCCCGACTCCCAGGGAGACAACTGTAAAAACCAATCCGCCGCCCAGTATCCACCAATTGATTGGGGGTGTTTCGACATGAGCACCGGTTAATACTTCGATTTCTTTGATATTTAGCCCCTGAACGGAAAAATGTTTTATTTCACGCCATTTTAACCATCCGGCCAGCCAGATTCCGCACACTGAAACAAAAGGAATTACCAACGCAAGCTGGTATATCAGCAGATAGGCCTCACCCTTGCCAGCTTCGGAAAGAGTTGCAACATCTTTCATCAGCACAACGTTTGTCACTGCCACTAGAATACCACCACCAATAATGGCAACACGCCCCAATGTCTGCATCGTAATGTGCATCTGCTTGCGCGCTTCCAGATCAATCAGTTGTCCATCCGGGTTGACGCGTGGCACAGCCTCTACAGTCATGGCATCGGCCACTACATCCTGCAACACATAACCCACCGGTGCAAGCAACGCAGCCAGCACATACCACTGCGCCAGCGGCGCAACCTCACGCATCGCCTCGGTATGGCCAAGCAATCCGATCATGATGAAAAGACTAGTCGCGATCAATCCTGCCCCCAGATAGACCAGCAAGCTCTTCCAGCGCCACAGCAGATCCACCAGATGACCCATCGGCATTTTCAATGCCCATGGCAATGTCATCCAGAAGCCGAGTGCAGCCAAAAATTCTGCCGACAACCCCAGTCTTTCCTTCACGTAGAAAGTACCAACAATTCCTGTGAGGCTTGAAATACCGGCCGCCAGATAAACCATCAGGGGCGGCAGGTATGAAAGGCGCATTTCCCTGCCCAGAGTCAGCAAATTGAGATCAATCCACCGAAACAGTGCGGCGGGTAATCGTGTGGCAAATTCGATATTCACTCGGTATGTAGTCAGCCTGGACGTTTACCAATTTGCACCTGAATATCCAGCTCTTCTCCATTACGGAGAATAGTTAGCGTTGCTGCTTTACCTGGGGGAAGAGATGCCACAATATTCAGCATTTCGGAAGCATTGAAAACAGGCTTGCCATTCACTGCCGCTAAAATATCCCCCGGTTTGATTCCGGCATCATCCGCTGGCCCATTCTTAAGTACGCCCGCAATCAGAGCTCCATCAGTTTTCTTCAGCTTTAGGGACTCCGCCAACTCCGGCGTTATATCTTGCATACTCACGCCAAGCCAGCCGCGCGTAACGCTACCTGTTTCGATAATCTGCTGCATGATTTGTTTAGCCGCATCCACCGGGATAGCGAATCCGATGCCAAGCGAGCCGCCGGAACGTGAATAGATCGCGGTATTGATCCCGATCAAATTACCGGAAATATCGGTCAACGCACCACCGGAGTTACCGGGATTGATTGCCGCATCGGTCTGAATAAAATTTTCGAATGTGCTGAGCCCTACCTGGGAACGCCCCAGTGCACCGATAATTCCCATCGTCATTGTTTGCCCTACACCAAACGGATTACCGATTGCCAGCACGATATCCCCCACTCTAGCTTTTTCAGAATCGCCGAAGGCAATGCTGGGGAGCTTGTCCAGATCAATTTTCAGAACCGCCAGGTCACTCTCAGGATCCGAGCCAATCAAGTTTGCTTCGGCTTTTCTTCCATCCATTAACGCCACCTGAATCTCGTTAGCCGCTTCCACCACGTGATGGTTCGTGAGAATATATCCTTCCGGGCTGACGATTACTCCGGATCCCAAGCTGGAAGTGCGCTCAGTTCTCGGACTAAAACGATTGCCAAAAAATTGCTGAAAGACAGGATCATCCATAAACGGATGGGAGGGCACTCTTACCTCCTTGCTGGTAAATACATTCACCACGGAAGGCATCGCCACTTCCGCTGCTGTATGAAAACTACCAGTATCAAGTGCTTTTCCGCCATCAGCCTTGACTGCTTCACGGATGGTCGCCAGCTTGCCGCGCGGCGTCCACGGCAATAATTCCGGGCGCAAGGTTGAAACAACAAAAAAGATGGCGAGGAGAACAGTGATGGTTTGTGTGAAAAGCAGCCAGAGTTTTTGCATGGAAAATCCTACATCCCAAATGAACAAAAAAAGTATTATGCACCAAAATATACTGGAAAATTACCTGAATGATCTGCTGGACGTTCAGCAATTCCGTGATTATTGTCCCAACGGGTTACAGGTGGAAGGGCGAGCTTCGATTCAAACGCTCGTCAGCGGTGTAACTGCTTCCCAAGTTTTGATACAGGCAGCGCTGGATTTGCATGCGGATGCCATCATCGTGCACCATGGCTATTTTTGGCGCGGAGAAGATACCTGCCTGCGCGGCGTCAAGCGTCACCGTATCGCCACGCTCATCAAGCATGACATCAATCTTTACGCTTACCATCTGCCTCTGGATGCCCATGCTGATCTGGGCAACAATACCTTGCTCGGAAAAAAGCTGGGAATAAAGGAAGAAGGCCGTTTCGGCGAACAGAATATCGCTGCTTACGGTTATTTTCAAAAACCAGCCAGCCTTGACGAGCTGGATGGTTTACTGAGTTCAGTGCTTGGCCGGAAACCACTAATAATCGGCAATCCGCTTAAATCTATCCGGCGTATCGCCTGGTGTACCGGAGCAGCTCAAGGATATTTTGAGGAAGCTATCCGGCTGGGCGTAGATGCATTTATCACCGGTGAAATTTCTGAACAGAACGTGCATACAGCCAGAGAATCCGGCACGGCTTTCATCTCAGCCGGGCATCATGCCACCGAACGCTATGGAATTCAGGCGCTTGGTGATCATATCGCACAAAAATTCAGTATTGCACACCATTTTATTGATGCAGAAAACCCTGTATGACTAATCCATTAGCAATGCAGCAGAACAAAAACAGGCAGCCACTCTCAAATAGCAAACAAGGCATGATCTATTTTTTTTCATCCTTGTTATCCAGTTGTTCCAATGGTCTATTTTTTTTACGGGGGAGCGTCCACCAGACGAGAAAAATGAACAGACTCAACGCCAAGATTGCTTCAAGTGCTAAAATCCACATATTCTTCCCTAAAAAAATGTTTTTACAAAACAGATACTTTAACCGAAATCTGCTAAAAACCCAATTCATCACCCTGCTGATCTTAATCCCACTCGGATTAACCAGCTGCAAAACTGAAACTATTTCCACCCAATCTTCCACATCCCAAACACCTGCAAAAGTGGCTGCCATTCCCGCAGCGCCACAATCAGCAAGCCCTACTCAAGATACCAGGGACAAGGAAGATAAAAAGCTGCTTAAAGCTGCTAGTTGGTCAATGCTACCAGGCTGGCAACATGAAAGCCTTCTTCCGGCGTGGAATACCTTTATACAAAGCTGCAGATCTCTCGAACGACGCCCCTCCTGGCAGGATGTATGCACACAAGCTACAACCATTCGGCACAGCAGTGAACAAGCTGTCCGAAATTTTCTTGAAAATCACTTTGCACCTTATCAGGTGATCAATCCGGATGGCACCACCACTGGCCTGGCAACCGGTTACTATGAACCTCTGCTTAAAGGCAGTCGCAAATATTCCAGTCGCTTCCGCTACCCGATTTATTCCACTCCCGACAACCTGCTGGCAGTCGAGCTCAAAGACGCGCTGCCCGATGCAAATCAGGTAGCGCTACGTGGCCGTCTACAGGGACGCAAAATTATTCCTTACTACACCCGCGCGGAAATCGAGAACAACCGCAGTCTGCTGAAAGGAAAAGAACTGTTGTGGGTAGAGGATGAGGTCGAGCTGTTCTTTCTCCAGATACAAGGATCCGGCCGCGTCGTGCTGGAAAATGGTGAAACCGTAAAAATCGGCTACGCGGATCACAACGGTTATCCCTACCGTTCTATCGGAAAAATATTGATTGATCGGGGTGAACTGCCCGCCTGGCAGGTATCCATGCAGTCCATCAAACAATGGGGCCGACAAAACCCTGCCAAATTGAAATCCTTGTTGCAGCAGAATGCGCGTTATATTTTCTTTCGCGAACTGCCAGCCGATCTTGCCGGACCGATCGGTGCGCTGGGAGTCCCTTTAACGGCGGGCAGAAGTCTGGCTATTGATCCGGAGAGTGTCCCACTGGGTGCTCCGGTTTATCTTTCCACCACTTGGCCCAATACAGCACAGCCACTTAATCGCCTGATGGTTGCCCAAGATACAGGCAGTGCTATCAAGGGCGGGGTGCGTGCTGATTTCTTCTGGGGACACAGCCCGGAAGCTCAGGCCCAAGCGGGTAAAATGAAGCAGCAAGCCCAGATGTGGGTCCTGCTTCCCAAGCAGTACAGGGAATAAAGGACTCAAAAGGTAGCCACTCAGGCAGATAAGGTTGTATCACTTACTCGCGGCCTGATCCAGCCGCTTTTCGATTTCTGATTGCGGGATAAAACCCGGCACCACTGAGCCATCTGCAAAAATCAGGGTTGGTGTACCAGTTACTCTGTTCTGACGGCCTGATTCCAGCAGTATCTGCAGCGGTGCATCACAATTCTTACCAGTAGGAACGACTGATTTCAGCATAAAATCATCCCATGCTTTGACCCGGTCTTCAGAGCACCAAATGGCTTCGGCTGTTGTCATGGAGCCGTTAAGAACAGGATAAAGCAAGGTATAAATAGTGATATCCGTCACATTAACCAGCTCCTTTTCCAGCCTTTTACAATAAGGGCAATTTGGATCGGAGTATACAATCAGCGTACGTTTTCCGTTCCCTTTGACCATTTTCAGCGCATGTTCCAGCGGTAAAGTGTCAATTGCAATCCGCCGTGAATCCCGGATCTGCTGCATGCGCTCACTGGTCAAGCTTGCCCGCTTCTTAGCATCCACGATATGCCCCATGAAAAAATATTCAGCCTTCTCGTCCGTATAAAAAATTTCCCCGTCGATCACGGCCTCATACAACCCCAGATAAGGCGTCTGCGTCAGGCTTTCTATCTTGCTCCCCGGGAAATGAGCCTGAATCGCCTCTTTCAGATCAGCCTCATTCGCCTGAGCAATTCCAGTAAATAACAATCCCAGCAGGCCGAATGAATATAAAAACAAACGCATACCATTTCTCCAGTATAAAAATCCAGTAACCGTAAAAAGCCGAATTCAGCTCAGCGCATGACGCATCAATCTGTTTTTCAGAAGTGGAAAGCGATTGGTCATCCCGAGCCCCAGATTCCTGATGCGCATAATGGCCGCATCCTCGCTGCCAAACAGTTTCTGCAGCCCATCTGTCACCCATTGCATAGCAAGAATATCTTCCTTGCGATTACGTTCGTAACAGCGCAGCAAAGAAAACTCACCACAATCTCCCAGTTCGTCAAACTGCAAAAGAACATCGGCCAACTCACGGGCATCGCGCAATCCCAGATTAACTCCCTGGCCCGCCAGTGGATGAATCCCATGCGCAGCATCACCAATCAAAGCCAGCCTCGGTTTGACGAGTGATTTGGCTTGTACAAAGTTCAGCGGAAATCCACGTTGCGACGTAACCAGTTGCATCATTCCCAACTCATGCTCTGCCGCCCGTCCAACCTGTTCGCATAACACCTCGGGAGATAAAGTAAGCAACTCATCAGCCAGCACTGTATTCGCTGACCACACCATCGAAACCCGTTTTCCCGGCAACGGCAGCAGTGCAAGAACGCCATCACGGCGGAACCACTGATAGGCAATGTGATGATGAGGCCGCTCCACCTCAAAATTGGCGACCACCCCGGTTTGATAATAGCTATGACGATCCATCGTAATTCCCGCTTGTTCACGCACGCGGGAATTGACACCATCCGCCCCGACCAGCAGCGCCGTCTGCAAAACCGTGCCATCAGACAAGGCCAGCTCAACGTAGGATTCATGCCAAGTAAGTGAGTCATATTGCGCCGGACAAAACAGCTGCACATTTTCTGCCTCCGACAACGTCTCCCAGACAGCATGCTGCAGCTGGCGATTCTCGATGATGTAGGCAAGCTCCGGCACACCACTTTCATACGCACTGAAATCAATCCTGGCTGCACTGTCGTCACCATGCACCCGCATTTCATGGACAGGCGTCACCCGCGCCGCATCCATCTGCTGCCAGACCCCACAAGCATGCAAGAATGCTACACTGCCGGGGCTGATCGCATACACACGCCCATCCCAGCTGTCATCAGCTGGCAAAGGTGCTGGCGGCCGTGATTCAATCAACGCCAACCTCAGCCCGCTATCCTTCAAAGCAGCCAGCAAGCTGGCACCTACCAGCCCACCCCCAATCACTACAATATCGAATTTCATTGTCGGATTATACTAAGGAACCCCCACCCAGATCATTGTTTTCAAGCGCGTAGCAGAAAACAAACCCACAAGATTTTTTTAAAAGACAGAAGAATCTTATATTTTTAATCTCATAACTACACTATCTAACTCTCGAATCCTCTTTCCGTAAGATATACGAATAAAAGGGGCGAATGATACAATTAAACACTTTTCTTACTGGAGCGTTAGTCTGCCAAACAGGGAGTAATATGGCTACAATTGAATCTATTTTGCGTGAAAATCGGATATTTCCCCCTGCCAATGAATTTGTCAGGCATGCCAATATTACTGGGATGAAAACCTATGAGGCCCTGCGCCAGGAAGCTGAGCGCGATTACGCTGGCTTCTGGGCAAAACTTGCAAAACAGTACATTACCTGGCACAAACCTTTCACTCGTATTCTTGATGACACCAATCCGCCCTTTTACAAATGGTTTGACGATGGTGAACTGAATATCTCGTGGAACTGTCTTGATCGGCACCTGACAACACAGGCCAACAAAACTGCAATCATTTTTGAATCTGATGAAGGCGAAGTAATACGTTGCAGCTACCGTGAATTACACCAGCGAGTATGCCGTTTTGCCAACGGATTAAAAGCGCTCGGCATCCGTCAAGGTGATCGCATCGTCATTTACATGCCCATGCGGATTGAAGCCGTGGTTGCCATGCAGGCATGTGCGCGTATTGGCGTAATTCACTCAGTAGTATTTGGCGGCTTCTCGGTGAAAAGTGTATATGAACGTATCATCGATGCCGGTGCATCTGCTGTAATCACTGCAGATGAACAAACTCGCGGAGGAAAGCGCCATGCACTGAAAGCAACTGTAGACGAAGCATTGGCGATGGGCGATACAACTTCAGTACATAGTGTTATCGTTTTTCGGCATACCGGCACTGATATCCCCTGGCAGCCGGAACGAGACCGCTGGTGGCACAACCTCACCGCCAGCCAATCTGATGAATGCGAGCCGATATGGGTCAATGCCGAACACCCTTTGTTTACACTCTACACCTCGGGATCAACCGGAAAACCGAAAGGGGTACAGCATTCCTCGGCCGGCTATCTGCTTGGAGCGATAGTCAGCATGCAGTGGGTATTCGATTATCATTCGGAAGATATATTCTGGTGTACAGCTGACGTGGGCTGGGTTACCGGACATAGCTACGTTACTTACGGGCCGCTTGCCATTGGGGCAACCCAGGTAATTTTTGAGGGAACTCCAACCTATCCCCATGCCGGGCGGTTCTGGGAAATCATCCAGAAACACAGGGTCACAACCTTTTATACCGCACCCACCGCTATTCGCTCACTGATCAAGCTAGGTCCTGACTTACCTGAGAAATATGATCTCTCTTCATTGCGTCTGCTTGGATCGGTTGGTGAGCCGATTAACCCGGAAGCATGGATGTGGTATTACACAGTCGTTGGCCAGTCACGCTGCCCGGTTGTCGATACCTGGTGGCAGACTGAAACCGGCAGTCACATGATTGCCCCTATTCCTGGCGCAATACCAGCCAAACCAGGCTCTTGTACTCTTCCGCTACCCGGCATCGATGCTGCAGTGGTGGATGAAACGGGGCTCCCGGCAGAACAGGGAAAAGGCGGATTTTTGGTTATCAAGCGTCCCTTCCCCTCAATGTTGCGCACCTTGTGGAATGATCCTGAACGTTTCAGGAATACCTATTTTCCGGCAGATATTGCCGGCGGCCATTATTATCTTGCGGGGGATTCGGCTCATCGTGATCAAGACGGCTACTTCTGGATCATGGGACGAATTGATGACGTTTTAAATGTCTCCGGGCACCGCCTGGGCACCATGGAAATCGAATCCGCACTGGTAGCGCATCCTCTGGTTGCAGAAGCAGCTGTTGTCGGGAAACCGCACGAAATCAGGGGAGAAGTGATTGTGGCATTCGTTGTCCTCAGGGGAAAGTTGCCTGATGACCAGCAGGCTGCCGAAATTGCTGAAACTTTGCGCGAATGGGTTTCCAGCGAAATTGGCGCAATTGCTCGCCCCGAAGAAATCCGATTTGGTGAAAATCTGCCCAAAACGCGTTCTGGTAAGATCATGCGGCGCCTCCTGCGCTCCCTGGCAAGAGGCGAAACCATTACTCAGGATATTTCAACACTGGAAAATCTGGTGATTCTCGAACAATTTAGTCAGACGATATAACCGGAACCTGTCAACTTATGGAACAACTCCCAGCCATCATCGATTATCCGGATGGTATCAGCGTCATTGATGCTCGCTACCACCGGCCGGGCCGTGCTGCCATCCATCTGATCACGGAAGGAAATAAAGCCGCTCTGGTGGATACTGGTACCCGTTTTTCGGTTCCCGGCATTATGGCAGTGCTGGCACACAAGCAAATTGCTCCTGAACAGATCGACTATATCTTTCTCACCCATATCCACCTTGATCATGCCGGTGGTGCTGGTGAATTCATGCAGCAGCTGCCCAATGCCAGACTGGTGGTACACCCGCGTGGCGCATCGCATATGGTCAATCCTATGAAACTGATTGCTGGTGTCATGGCCGTGTACGGTGAATCAGAATTCCGGCGCATCTACGGTGAAATCCAACCGATTTCTGCAGAGCGCATCATCGAAGCACCTGACGATACGCTAATCAAACTGAACGGCCGCCCATTGCGATTGCTGGATACACCTGGACATGCGCGGCACCACTATTGCATTCACGATGCCGGCAGCGCATCCATCTTCACTGGTGACACCTTTGGTGTGTCGTATCGTGAATTCGATGCCAACGGACTGGAATTCGTTTTTCCGACCACTTCACCAGTGCAGTTTGACCCTGAAGCCGCACATGCCTCCATTAACCGACTCATGGCGTTGCGCCCGGAACAGGCATTTCTTACTCATTATGGGCACATCCGCAACCTTCCGCACCATGCATCACAGATGCACGCACTCATC
>JACDJA010001618.1_pt1 | contig 18309 bp, 17 predicted proteins | sample 7449241 | NCBI WGS metagenome assembly JACDJA01 (sample SAMN14253289, study PRJNA609438) | sludge metagenome | isolation source: initial anaerobic sludge | collected 2018-12-20 | reverse complement strand
TTTGTTGTCATATTCTGCGCGTCGGCTCCATGCTTCAACGTACTCATCAACGCCATCACGCTTTTGACGATAGCTGACCAGATTGCCATAAGCTGTAGCGTGCCGGTAACCCGTGCTGTCCTCCTTCATCACGACTTTATCTGCACGAAGAATAAGCGTTCCCTGGGTCAATATGACATTCCCGGTAAATATGCTGGTACGAAACTCCCCTTTTTGCTTGTAATCTTCGACAGTTGCGCGATCGGCTTCCAGATGAATTGGCTTATCGCGATCTGCGCGTTCAGCCAGGGCAGTGGCTGAGAAAAACATGAGAGACAAGCTTAGGAACAAACATTGAGATTGCATAAACCGATAGATACAAAAAGTAAAATAAGAAAACCAGAAGAATCAGAATCCGTGTTGGTGCGGCATCCTCTAGCGGGATGAGCGTGGTGTACGTTCGTCATGTGCTTTGACCCGGGACTGCATCAAAATCTCACCGGTCCGATTGTTCATGAACAACCCTACGGCGTTGAGAACACTGTTCATTCTGATCACGGTAACTGGTCGATCGGTTTTGGCGATATCAGTATCCGGAATAAGGTGTAAAAAATCAGTCAGCATGGTTACCTTGTCTTTGTCCAGATCTTCTCCCCTGATAATAGAAACGTTTTCGGTTAGGAAAATATCATCTCCATCTTTAGTCAGCTCAGCCCAATCAGAAGTCACTCTGAGCAGTGGTTTATCCGGTTCTATGCTGGTAAAGCGTACGTGCTCCAGCTGCGTTATGTCTTCTGTTGAGTAGTGGATCAGTTTGTCAGCTGAGAAAAAACGATTTCGTTCAAATTCATGGTTGACCTGTATCCCGTTAAGATTTTCAATGATGTAGTCTATCTCTTGCTGCAAATCGTTGCCCTGCTGCAGGCGCGGGCGCTGCAGGACGCTGTCCAGCCAGAGAGTAAGCAGAAGCAAAATAACCAACCATATGGACGGTCTTGAAAATAATGAACGTGTCATGTTAAGACATATTACGCATAGACTTTATGATGAATATGGATTGTTTCTCCGGTCATTCCCGATCAAACAGTATAGTTAAAAACAGACAACACACTGTTAATGCGCTGTTTTTAGGAATTATAGCAGAGTCCCTTTTTCACAATAGTTGTCGCATTCAGAGCCAAGTATCTTTGTTTTCGGCGGGTATTGCAGAATCTGCAGAACAGCTTTTTAATTTGCACTTTTTGCTTGAATAAGTATCTTAATGTGATTATGGTCATATTTCACGATAAATAAAGCTGGATTGATTATGCAAGCAAACGCAATCGATTTTGAGAATTACGAATTACTGCAAGATGAAGTATGTACGCAACGGATCGTTGCAGCTAAACAGAAGCTGGGAAAGCGCGCCATTATATTGGCACATCACTATCAGCGTGCAGATGTTTACCGGCATGCCGATCTGACCGGAGACTCACTTAAGCTTTCTTATCTCGCCGCGCAGACAGATGCTGATTTTCTGGTGTTTTGCGGGGTGCACTTCATGGCAGAGGTAGCGGATATTCTTTCCAGCCCTGAACAAACCGTCATCCTGCCTGATCTTTCCGCAGGTTGCTCTATGGCAGATATGGCTAATCTCACCAAGGTAGAACGTGCTTGGCGTGAACTGACAGAAGTGCTCGACCCGGATGAGGGGGTGACACCAGTAACTTATATCAATTCCAGTGCTGATCTAAAGGCCTTTTGTGGACAACATGGTGGTATCGTTTGTACTTCCAGTAACGCTGTAAAGATTCTGCAATGGGCATTTGACCGACGTGAAAAAGTACTGTTTTTCCCTGATCAGCACCTAGGTCGTTGGAGCGGATACAAGATGGGGCTATCGTCGGATGAAATGCCAGTGTGGGATTTTGATGAACCCATGGGCGGATTGACACCAGAACAGATTGAAAAAGCCAAAATCCTTTTATGGAAAGGGCATTGTTCCGTTCACCAAATGTTTCAGCCGCAGCATATCCTTCGCTTTCGCAACCAATATCCGGATGGGTTGGTTATTTCACATCCGGAATGCAGCTTTGAGGTGTGTAAGGCATCTGATTTTGTTGGATCGACCGAGTACATCATCAATACCATCCGGGCAGCGAAAGCCGGTACTCGCTGGCTGGTCGGGACGGAATTGAATCTGGTTGGTCGCATTGCTGAGGAGTTCAAGTCCGAAGGCAAAATTATTCAGTTCATGTCGCCGATGGTATGTATGTGTTCGACTATGGCGCGGATCGATCCACAGCACTTGGCCTGGTCACTTGAAAATCTGGCTGAGGGTCGTGTGGTTAATCAGATTAGCGTGCCGGAACCACAGGCCAGTCTGGCCAGGCTGACGCTCGAAAAGATGCTTGAGGTCTCGAAATAGTATCGATGGTGAAATTGCCGGTTTTGTCTGCGGATACTGACAGGATTGCTTCTCTGCCAGGAAACGAAGCAATGCGTGAATCTAATCGGACATTACATATCGCAACTTATAACATTCACAAGGGGCTGTCGTTTTTTAATCAGCGTGTGGTATTGCATGAATTGCGTGACTATTTGCGTAGCCTGAATGTCGATATCATTTTTTTGCAAGAGGTGATCGGGGAGCATACGCTGCATGCCAGCCGCTTTCAGGATTGGCCGAAAGATGCTCAGTATGAATTTTTGGCGGATGCAGTGTGGTCGGATTTTGCCTATGGAAAGAATGCGGTTTATAACCATGGCCATCACGGCAATGCCATTCTCAGCCGCTTTCCCATATCAAGCTGGGAGAATGAAGATATTTCGGCACACCGATTTGAAAGTCGCGGATTGTTACATTGCGAGCTGGCCATTCCCGGATGGAAAGACGCGTTGCACTGCATCTGTGTGCATCTGGGGCTGTTTAAGCGTGGAAGGTATCGGCAGCTGGAGGCCATAGAGCGCCGCATCCGGCAACTGGTACCGCCTGATGCACCGCTCGTACTCGCGGGAGATTTTAATGACTGGCGTGGTGTGGCAAATCAGGCTTTGGCCAGTCGCTTGAATCTGGTTGAGGTTTTTCAGTATACGCAGGGTAAGGCGGCGCGCAGTTTTCCATCTGTTTTGCCGTTGCTGCGTCTGGATAGAATTTATATCCGTGGTTTTCAGGTAAAAAATGCCCGGATTTTTCATAATCGCCCCTGGTCCAGAATTTCAGACCATGCTGCGTTGTCGGCCCAGATTATGCGTAAATGAGTTTGCCTGATTTTGTCGAAGGAAACTGTATAACACTACTGCATTCCGGCACGGAATATTTCCCGGTGCTGGAATCGGCCATTGATTCGACCAGGCAGGAAATTTATCTCGAAACTTATATTTTTCAGTACGATACAACCGGTATCCGAATTGCTGAAGCGCTTAAACGGGCAGCACAACGCGGGGTAGCTGTCCATCTGTTGATTGATGGGTTTGGCTCGCTCGGCCTGCCCGGGAAAGTAATTCGGGAGATGCTTGCAGCAGGTGTGCGAGTACTGATATATCGGCCGGAGTTTTTTTCATTCCGGCTCAAACGCTCCCGCTTGCGTCGTATGCATCGCAAACTGGCGGTTATGGATGCCAGTTTGGCATTTGTGGGAGGAATTAATATTGTCGATGATTGCTACGAATCTGATGCGTTATTTCCACGATTCGATTATGCTGTTCAAATTATCGGTCCGCTACTGGAAAAAATTCATGCTACAGCAAGGCATCTGTGGATGTTGGTTGCATGGGTTTATTTCAAAAAGCGCTGGACAAATTATTTTTCTGTTGTCAGCAATAATCTGCCGGCAGGCCATCAGCGTGCATCGTTGGTTATCCGGGATAATCTGCGTAACCGGCGTAGTATTGAGCATTGCTATCTCAGGGCAATAGCGGTTGCTCGCAAGGAAATCATTATTGCCAATGCCTATTTTCTTCCCGGGAAGAATTTTCGGCAGGCGCTGATCAAGGCCGCACAGCGTGGTGTCTCGGTTATCCTTCTGCTACAGGGGAAATCGGAATATCGCTTGCAATATTACGCCATGCATGCCCTGTATGGCCACCTGCTGGATGCCGGTATCCGTATCTACGAGTACCGACAAGGGTATCTGCATGCCAAAGTGGCAGTTATTGACGGCTCCTGGTCTACTGTTGGTTCTTCCAATATTGATCCGTTCAGTTTATTGCTGGCACGTGAGGCCAATGTCATTATCTTAGATCGGATATTTGCAGCGGGATTACGGGGCAGTCTGCAACGGACATTGGAAGTCTCTTGTCCGGTGTTACAGCATTCCTGGAGAGGCCGGTCACGAATTAAACGTTCGCTGAACTGGATATGCTATTACTTCATCCGGATGGCGTGGGGATTGCTGGGATACCGTCGAGACTAAGATCCCTTGACCGCTTTAATACGATCTTGTCGCATACTCGGATACGGAATAACCAATGCCCGATTGCCATTTTCTTTTGTGGGCCAGTGTTTCATCAAAGTCTAATTTGTTACCAGGTGTATAATTTGTCGTTCACAGGTATTGCATCCAGGCATGATCCGTAAATTTCTGCATCATATTTTTTCCTTCGGCTCTACAGTTTCTGTTACAGCTGCCCCGGCATTCCGGGCCATTGCATGTGAGCGGCATGGAATTTCGCGCAGCAGCATTAGTGCCGGTTCGCTGAAAGTTGCACTGACTTTACAGCAAGCAGGTTATTCTGCCTATATTGTGGGCGGTGCCGTCCGTGATCTGCTGTTAGGGCTGAAGCCCAAGGATTATGATATTGTCACTGATGCCACGCCCGAAGAAGTGCGCGCAATCTTCCGTCATTCACGCATTATTGGTCGGCGTTTCCGGCTGGTGCACGTCATGAGCAAGGGAGAAACAGTGGAAGTATCCACTTTTCGCGGTAAGGCGGCTGATGATCTGATTCAGTCTGACAAAGAGTGTGCCTATATTGATGCCACCGGACGGTTGTTGCACGATAACTTTTTTGGCAGCCAGGAAGAGGATGTAAGACGTCGTGATTTCACTATCAATGCCTTGTTCTATAATCCTGCTACAGAAGAGATTATTGATTATCTAAGTGGTTTCGAAGATGTCATGGCAAAGCGGTTGAACATCATCGGAGATCCTGAGCAGCGTTACCGGGAAGATCCGGTACGGATGTTGCGGGCAGTGCGTCTTGCTGCCAAACTGGGTATTCAGATCGATGACAGGACAGCTGCACCTATTGGTGATCTTGCGCCATTGTTACTGAATGTTCCAGCGGCACGCCTGTTTGACGAGATGCTGAAGCTATTGTTTTCTGGTCATGCACTGACAGCTGTGATTGATCTGCGAACGCGAGGATTGCATCATGGGTTACTGCCGATGCTGGATGTAATTCTGGAGCAGCCTCTGGGTGAACGATTTATTTCTCTGGCACTAAAAAATACAGATGAGCGGGTGCGGCAGGGTAAACCGGTTTCTCCCGGATTCTTATTTGCAGCGTTATTGTGGCATGAAGTGTTGGCGGTATGGAATATTCATCTGAAGGCGGGTGAAAAAAATATTCCCGCATTATTACATAGAGCGATGGGCGATGTTCTGGCGGCTCAGCGCCGCCGATTGGCCATTCCGCGCAGGCATGATGGCGTTATTTATGATATCTGGTCCTTGCAGCCAAGGTTTTTGGCGCGCGCAGGTCGTAAGCCATTCCGCCTGCTGGAGCATCCACATTTCCCTGCTGCCTATGATTTTATGCTGTTGCGGTGTAAAAGCGGAGAAATCGACGAAGAGCTGGGGCAATGGTGGCAAACATTCAAAAATACTGATAATGCTGCCCGGGAAGCAATGTTGCTGCAGGAAGCACCGACAAAACGTCGCAGAAAACGTCGCCGTAGCAGTCAATCGGAAAGTGTAAAAGTAGACTCTCCCGTTAATCAGGATATTTCATGACATCTGATTTTCATCCTGAATCTATCAGCCGTATTTTTATTGCATTAGGCAGCAACCTGGAAAATCCTTTGTCTCAGGTCAGGCGTGGAATACTGCTGTTAGCCGAGCTGGAACATTCACGTCTGGTAAAACGTTCTTCGTTTTACCGTACTGCCCCGATTGGCAATACCGATCAGCCCGATTTCATCAATGCGGTAGTACAGATGGAAACAAATCTGACACCGCATCACCTGCTCGATATTCTACTGGAAATCGAGCGTGCTTGCGGTCGTGTGCGTACTTTTCCTAACGCTCCGCGCATCCTTGATCTGGATATTCTGTTATTTGGAAACCTGCAACACAGTGATACAAAACTGGTGTTGCCACATCCACGTATGCATGAGCGCGCTTTTGTACTGCAACCCTTGCTGGAAATCGCAGCAGATTGCGTGATTCCGGGAAGAGGCTCAGCTGCCGCTTGTCTGGCTGCGTGTACGAAACAACCATTGGAGTATATTGCATCATCATGAATCTTGAGCGCTGCCGCTATATTGTTGTTGAAGGACCTGTCGGTGCGGGTAAGACCAGCCTTGCCCGTAATATGGCAACTCGGTTGAACTGTTCACTTATGCTGGAGCAGCCGGAGGCTAATCCATTTCTGGAGAAATTCTATGAGGATACGCCCAGATATGCCTTGTCAACCCAGTTGTTTTTTTTGCTCCAGCGCAGGCAACAACTGCAATTGATGAGGCAGGAAAATGGTTTCTCACAATCTGTCGTGAGTGATTTTTTATTTGAAAAAGGTCAGTTGTTTGCAGCTGTTGCGTTGAGTGAACCCGAGCACGGGTTATACCGGCAGATCTGCGAACAGATGCCCCTCGATGCACCGGTGCCTGATCTGGTGATTTATCTGCAGGTTTCACCTGAAGTCCTCATTAAACGCATCCGGCAACGTGGCAATACGCTGGAACAGAACATATCTGAGGATTATCTGCGACGCCTGGCAGAGCGCTATATGCAATTTTTTCATGAGTACGATCGGGCGCCGGTCATGATCGTGAATAGCGAACATATTGATCTGGCGAACAGTATTGCCGATTTTGATCTGTTACTGACGCGCATTGACCAGATGCGCAGTGCACGTGAATATTTTAATGTTGGAGCCAGTTAACAGATGGATCGGCCGGTTACAAAACGTATAACGGTTTTGACACTGCAGAATATTTACCGGGAGAAGGGGAAAATAGCGGCCCTGACCTGTTATGACGCAACGTTTGCGGCGGTGCTGGAAAACGCGGGAGTTGATATTCTGCTGGTGGGAGATTCGCTCGGAAACGTGATACAGGGTCAGGCCAGTACTTTGCCGGTTACACTGGATGAAATGATCTACCACGTTCGCTGTGTAGAGCGCGGTACTCACAGCGTATTTATCCTGGCTGACATGCCGTTTGGTACGTTCCAGGTGTCTCCACGGGAAGCATTCAGGAATGCCGTTCGGTTAATGGCTGCCGGTGCGCAGATGGTTAAGGTTGAAGGGGGAAGGCATATGGCAGAAACCATAGAGTTTTTGACCTGTCGTGGCATTCCGGTATGTGCCCATATCGGGTTAATACCTCAGTCTGTCCACCAGTTAGGCGGCTACAAAATTCAAGGGAAAACACCTGATGGTGCCAGACAATTGCTGGAGGATGCACTGCTATTGCAAAAAGCAGGGGCGGCCATGCTTGTGATGGAGTTGATCCCGGCTGCACTGGGAGAGGAAATTACCCGGTCACTATCCATCCCGACTATCGGCATTGGTGCTGGTGCGGTATGTTCGGGACAGGTCTTGGTGTTGCACGATATGTTAGGCATCAGTAGTGGTACTTTGCCGCGTTTTGTCAAAAATTTCATGGCAGGTGCAGATAGTATTCAGGTGGCAGTCAGGAATTATGTGAAAGCAGTCAAAACCGGAGAATTTCCTGCGCATGAACATATGTTCTGACAGGTGCGATACGAATCATTTACGTGGAAATAATCACTGATATTGCATCGTTGCGTGTGCGGCTCCAAGATGAAGCTTCAATAGCCCTGGTGCCAACCATGGGTAATCTGCATGCGGGCCATTTATCTCTGGTGCGGATCGCTCAGCAGCATGCTGCTTGTACCGTCGTCAGTATCTTCGTCAATCGTTTGCAATTTGCTCCGCATGAAGATTATGACCGCTATCCACGTACCCAGGAGAACGATTGTCGCTTTCTGGAAGAATATGGTGTGGATATCGTATTTATTCCAGGTGAAAAAACACTTTTTCCTGTCCCGCAGGAATTTCAGTTACTGCTTCCACCTGTGGCAGATACGCTGGAAGGTGCTTGTCGCCCTGGATTTTTCCGTGGGGTGACAACGGTTGTATTGAAGCTGTTCAATATCGTGCAGCCACAGGTTGCAATATTCGGTGAAAAAGACTACCAGCAACTGCAGATTATCCGCAGGATGGTTGCTCAACTGAATCTGCCCGTAGAAATTATTGCTGGCCAGACGATACGGGCAGAAGACGGTCTGGCGCTCAGTTCACGTAATAATTACCTTGATAACATCCAGCGGCAGAAAGCGAGCGAGCTGGCTTGTAATCTGAAGAAAATTGGAGAAAGTATTGCTTCGGGTGAACGAAATTTTCCATCGTTAGAATGGTCTGCCATCGAAAGGCTGAATATGCACGGCTGGAAAGTTGACTATATTTCGGTACGCCAGAATCGCACGCTGTTACCGGCAACAGCATGCGATTCTGGTTTGGTCATATTGGGCGCGGCGTGGCTGGATCAAATTCGGCTGATCGACAATTTTCCGTTGGTATTGTCATAACAAGAATAATAATGGACTGGCTATCACAGCCATACCATCTTGCCCATTTCCAGTGGGTGAGTCAGCAGCGGGTGATAGGGGTAGACACGTAGATAATATTGCTGTCTGCCGCACAATTCCGGTATATGGTTCAGTTCGAACTGATGCTCGTTCGGCTCGATGATGCCGGTACATTCCAGCCGAAAATTCTGGAACTGATTAAGCCTGACTTTGTTGTATTGCCGCGAGAGCAGCAACTCCACGACGACATCTTCTGGTTGCAGGCCGTTTAACTTCACAGCGAGTTTAAAATGCAAGGCGTTACCAAATTCGAGCTGCTTGCTGGGTATGTCGAGTCGTCGCACACTTACGCCGTTCCATGCTGCATTTATTCGTGCTTTCCAGGCGGCAATATCTCTAGCGATTGCAAAATTATCCTGACTGTAGCCCGCCCCTTGCCGACTGGCGAGTGTGTAAAACTTCTGGATATATTCTCCAACCATTCGCCTGGTTCCGTATTGTGGCAACAGAGAGGTCATTGAATGTTTGGCCATGTTTACCCATTCGACCGAGTAACCAAACTTGCCGTGATCGTAATAGAGTGGAATGACTTGATCTTGCAGGATTTCGTAGAAAGCCCGACCTTCTTCGGCATCGCGTAATGAGGCTTCCAGATTCTCCGAAACTGGTTTGATTCCCCACCCGTTTTTGCCATCATAGCCTTCTCCCCACCAGCCATCCAGTATGCTCAGATTGAGTGTGCCATTGATTCCTGCTTTCATGCCTGATGTACCACTGGCTTCCAGTGGATAGATAGGGTTGTTGAGCCAGACATCAACGCCTGATACCAGTCGCCGGGCGAGGCGCAAATCATACCCTTCCACCAGCAGGATATGCCCTCTGAATTCTGGCATATCTGCGATCTGATAGATGTGTCGAATCAATTCCTGGCCAGGCAGATCGGCTGGATGGGCCTTGCCGGCAAAAACCAGTAATACCGGGCGTTCGGGGTCAAGCAGTAGTTTACGCAGCCAGTCAAGATCGCGAAACAGTAGTTTGGCGCGCTTGTAGGTAGCGAAACGGCGCGCAAAGCCCAGTGTCAATATATTCGGGTTGATCGGATCAGCAAATCTGAGCAGGCGATCAAGATGGGCTTCAGAGCCATGATTACGTAAATTCTGCTCGGTCAGGCGCGCGCGGATACCGTAAAACATTTGTGATTTCAGGCTCTGCCGTACACTCCAGAATATATGGTCCGGAATGTTATGAATGCCTGACCAGAATTCGGGGTCCTGTTGTTTGTTGCGCCATTGCGGGCCCAGGCGGCGGTCAAATAGATCCACCCATTCCTGTGCCAGAAATGTCGGTACATGGACGCCATTGGTAACATAGTCAATTGGATTTTCTTCTGGCTCGATCTGTGGCCACAAATCCCGACAAATATTGGCGGAGACATCTCGGTGGATTCTGCTGACGCCGTTATGCATGCGCGACATGCGAATGGCCAGCGCGGTCATGTTGAAGTCATGATTATTTGAAGTGTGACCAAGCGCCATGAATTCTTCCCGGGAAATTTTCAGTTCGTGATAAATTTCCTGAAAATAATGGTGCATCATGTCTTCCGGGAAATGATCGTGACCCGCCGGAACGGCCGTATGGGTGGTAAAGATTGTATTGACTGCTACCGCCTCTGTTGCGCTGGCAAAATCCAGCCCTTGTCGTACCAGCTCAAGAGCGCGTGCCAACATCATGAAGGCAGCATGGCCTTCATTACTATGCCAGATTGTGGGTTTGATATCCATTTCCCTGAGAGCGGCTACCCCGCCCACGCCGAGGATGATTTCCTGCTCGATGCGCATGGTGTTGTTTCCACCGTAAAGCTGGTGTGTGATCAGACGATCATGTTCGGAATTATCCGGAAGATCGGTATCGAGCAGATACAAACTGACATGTCCGATTTGTGCTCGCCATACTTTGACGGTAACGATCCGTCCGGGGAATTGCACAGATATTCTAACTTCCGAGCCATCATCATGTAGTACGGGTTTTACCGGCAGATCCTCGAAATCCGAGTCGCAGTAAACAGGCTGCTGATTACCGTGACCATCAATAGTCTGGAAGAAGTAGCCCTGCCGATAAAGCAGTCCAACTGCAACAAAAGGGAGACACAGATCGCTGGCAGCTTTGCAGTGATCGCCAGCAAGAATGCCAAGACCACCAGAATAAACCGGCAGGCTTTCATGAAAACCAAACTCAAAACAGAAATACGCAACCTGATCACGCACATTCAGCCCCTTAATGGTCTGGTGGCGAGAAGGCTCCGAATGATAGGAATCGTAAGCAGACAGAACACTATTGTAATGGCCGAGGAATGTCAGATCTTCTGCCGCCTGGAGTAGTGCGGATTCATTCACCCGTCTGAGAAACGCTTTGGGGCTGTGCCCTACAATTCCCCATAGCTGTGGATCAAGCCTCGAAAACAGGGCGCGTGTGGCCCGATCCCAGCTGTACCAGAGATTATTTGCTAGTTCCTCCAACCGATCCAAGCGTGCCGGTATTTTGGGGCTGATAGTAAGTGTAAATGCAGTGCGTTGAGTCATTCATTGAGCTCCTGTAGTAGATGAATCACGGACATTCAGATATTAAACAGGTGCTGGCGATAGTGTTTGAGTTCTTCTATTGAGTCGTAAATATCAGCCAGTGCTTCATGTTTACCTTGTTTGTTGAATCCCTGGGCAACTTCAGGTTTCCAGCGTTTGGCCAATTCCTTGAGTGTACTGACATCCAGATTGCGGTAATGAAAATAAGCTTCCAGTTGTGGCATGCATCTGGCTAGAAAACGTCGATCCTGGCAGATTGAATTTCCGCACATAGGCGAGATATCGGCCGGGACGTATGGCGCCAAGAATGCCAGCATGCGAGCTTCTGCTTCGGCTTCACTCAATGTTGAAGCCTTGACCCTATCGATCAGGCCAGATTTGCCGTGTGTGGACTGGTTCCATTTATCCATCCCGTTAAGGACACTGTCTGGTTGTGAAATGACCAGTACCGGTGCTTCAGCTACTGTGTTGAGTTGCGCGTCTGTGACGACCAGGGCGATTTCGATAATGCAGTCAGTATTCGGATTCAGACCGGTCATTTCCATGTCTATCCAGATAAGGTTGTTACTGTCTTGTGCCATAATTCTGAATGTTTGTTACGTGAATTTTCAAGATAGGATTGTGTCACATCCAAGTATACTCGTCGTGATCGGTCTGCTCCTCTGTTTTCCGGGGGTGCATAAAGAGTAAAATCCTAGCATGTCCTGTTCAGATACTTAATTTCCAGGTGGTTTTATGCATATTTTCACCATTGTTTTTATTCTTGTGCTGACATTGACTACGCTGGTGCAGTTGTGGCTGGCTACCCGGCACATACGCCATATAACAGCAAACCGCGACCAGGTTCCAGCTGCTTTCGCTTCACAAATTGAATTATCTGCTCACCAGAAAGCAGCTGATTATACCTGTGCAAAAGTACGCCTGAGTTATCCAGGCATACTGCTCAACACAGGTTTGTTGCTAGTGTTGACACTGGGTGGTGGATTGGAATTGCTGTCGGACTTCTGGTATTCCTGGTTCAGTGATCCGCTATGGCATGGGATGGTACTCATTTTTAGTGTATTAGCTCTGCTGAGTATAGTTGCAATCCCTTTTAATTATTACCGTACATTCGTTATTGAACAGCAATACGGATTCAACAAGATGACACGAGCCATGTTTTTTACTGATCTTGTCAAGCAGACTGTGGTGGTGGCATTGTTGGGTGCGCCATTGTTGTTGAGTGTCCTGTGGTTGATGGAAAAAACAGGAGATAATTGGTGGTTATATACTTGGTTGACCTGGATAGGTTTTAACCTGTTTCTACTGGCGGTTTATCCTAACTGGATTGCCCCGCTGTTCAACAAGTTTTCGCCGTTGGAAAATGATTTGCTCAAGGCTCGTATTGAAAATCTGTTGCGGAAGTGTGGTTTTGAATCCAGTGGGTTGTTCGTTATGGATGGCTCTCGTCGCAGCAGTCATGGTAATGCCTATTTTACCGGGTTTGGTAAAACCAAGCGGATTGTGTTCTTTGATACGTTGCTGAACCGTTTGGAAGCTGCGGAAATCGAAGCGGTGCTGGCACATGAGCTGGGCCATTTCAAACAGCATCATGTCATCAAGCGGATTGCACTGTCATTTGTAGTCAGCCTGTTGTTTCTATGGGTGTTGGGTTATCTAATGCAGCAACCGTGGTTCTATAATGGACTGGGTGTTCAGGTGACTGATGTGCCATCAACTGCCATGGCACTATTGCTGTTCTTTCTGGTGATGCCGGTATTTACCTTTTTGCTGCAACCATTATCCAGTATCTATTCACGCAAACATGAATTTGAGGCAGATGAATATGCAGCTCAGCAATCATCGGCGGCAGATATGATCCAGGCGCTGGTCAAGATGTATCAGGATAACGCTGCGACACTGACACCTGATCCGCTACATTCTGCTTTTTATGATTCGCACCCGCCAGCAGCAATTCGGGTTGCGCATCTCAAGAAAATAATCACAACAGGAGCTGCAGCATGACTAATATCTGTGACTTGGCTGACCGGAAATGTAAGCCGTGCGAGGGAGGAGTTCCTCCATTGAGGAAAGAAGAAGCTGAAAATTTGTTGAAGCAGTTGGAGCAGGGCTGGCAACTGGCAGATAACAGAATCAGGAGGACTTTTTCTTTCAAGAATTATTACCAGACGATGGCTTTTGTCAATGCGGTTGCCTGGGTATCACATCAGGAAGATCATCATCCGGATATGATGGTTGGTTATAACCAGTGCCGTGTAGAGTATACGACGCACGCCATTGGCGGATTATCGGAAAATGACTTTATCTGTGCGGCGAAAGTCGATATGTTGCTCATATCTTGAGAGCCAGAGATATTGGCGTAAATAAAGCCGGATCGCTATTGCTCGGCAGGGTAGTAGCAGCCTATGGCCGTCATTTTGAAGTCGAAACTGCACATACTATTTATTCCTGTGTTGTACGCGGTAAGAAAAAAGGAGTGGTATGTGGTGATTGGGTTGAAATACTTCCGACCACTGACGGCCAGGGTATTATCGAAACTATCCTGTCTCGTTCAAGCCTCTTTTATCGTAGCGAGCTCTTTCGTGAAAAACTGATCGCGGCCAATGTCACGCAGTTGATTTTTGTGCTGGCGGTTGTTCCAACTTGTAATTTTGAATTGCTTGATCGTTGTCTGATTGTTGCCGAAAACCAGGGAATCAAGCCGCTCATTATATTGAACAAGATCGACCTAATTGACAAGGATGTGCAAAGGCAGGTTGTTGCACAAAGCTTGGTGTTTTACCGGGAGCTGGGGTATCCCGTACTGGAGATCAGTGCGGAAGCCAACGCTCAGCCACTTGTTCCGTTCCTGGGCGGACAGATCAGTCTATTGGCGGGGCAATCTGGTGTGGGCAAATCCACGCTGCTTAACGCACTTATTCCAGTGGCGCAGCAGGCAACCGCAGAAATTTCCGATGCACTGGATAGCGGACGACACACGACTACCCATGTTCGTCTTTTTCATCTTGATACGAACAGTAGCATCATTGATTCCCCTGGTTTTCAGGAATTCGGTCTGCAACAACTGGATGAAGAATCACTGGCATGGGGGTTTGTCGAATTTCGTCCTTTTCTGAAACAGTGCAAATTCCGGAATTGCCGGCATGTTTCAGAGCCGGGTTGCAGATTATTACAAGCGGCGCAGGAAGGTATTCTTAATTCACGCCGGTTAGCTTGTTACTATAAGTTGATGAAGTGCAGAAAGGAATCCCTCCCTGGAGGGAGGTAAACAAAGGAAGCTGGCGATAAATAACCCGACAGGTGGTATTTGTCTGTTTTCCCGCCGGGCCCAGCCCCTGGTTACTCCAGGCCGATCAATTCCACATCAAATATCAGCGCTGAATCGGGAGGGATGACACCTCCGGCGCCATGGGTACCGTATGCCATGGCGGAGGGGATAATCAAGGTACGTTTTCCACCAACTTTCATACCCAGTACTCCCTGATCCCATCCTTTGATAACCCGTCCAGCACCAAGCAGGAATGAAAAGGGAGTGCCACGATCGTGAGAACTGTCAAATTTTATGCCTTTATGGTCTTCCGCAGTGGGATCATACAACCAGCCTGTATAGTGCACATTGGCGGTTTTGCCAATATCGGCTTCTTCTCCAGTACCAACCTTGGTATCTATTTTTTCCAGTGTTGTTACATCTGCAACATTTACGTAGTGTGGTGTCATGTGTTCCCCGGCAGCCTGGGCATTTATCGATAAAAATAGACATCCTGAAAGAACGATGCCCAATAGTTTTTTTACATTCATTATTACCTCTAAAAAGTAGTATTTACAGCTTGGTAGATTGGATAATTCGAGATTTGCTGGTGGAATTTACCCGTTTCACAGCACCATTCCGAACAGCAGAAATAATAAAGCAATTTCCACTTGTCAGGTTTATTCTGAAAACGGGACAGGTAAAGCAGAGGTGGTTCGTATCATCTTCATGCATGTGGCGGTGACCGCCATACTGTGCAAAGTTATGAAAAAGTACCAGTTTTGCGTTGCTCGATAAGTGGTAAAAAATGCTCTGCTGAAAGTGGGGGAGTGAATAAGAATCCCTGAACGTGATGGCAGTTGGCTTGTTTCAGAAAATCGAGTTGTGTTTGTGATTGAACACCTTCTGCTCGTATTTGCATGCCGAGATTCCGGGCAAGCGCAATAATGGCTGTAATGATTACGGAGCTGTCAGATTTGCTGGCGATATCCTGAACGAGTGGTTGACCGATCTTGATGGTATCGATGGGCAGGCGCCGCAGATGGTTGAGAGATGAGTAGCCGGTGCCAAAATTATCCATCACGATTTTTACACCCATTTTCTTTAGTTCGTTCAAGATTCTGGTGCTTCCATCTATATCCTGCATTAATACAGATTCATTAATTTCTAGCTCCAGTTTTGAAGGGTCAAGCCCCGTCGCATGTAATGCTTCAGCAACGTGATTAATTAACTGGAGCTGATCCAGTTCTATGGCAGAAAGGTTGACTGCAATGAAAGCGGGTTCAAGGCCGGCATCTTGCCAAGATTTGGCTTGTCTGCAAGCTTCATGTAATACCCATTTGCCTATTTTGACAATGGAGCCGGATTCAATAGCCAGAGGAACAAATTTATCTGGAGGAATGAGTCCGAGTTCCGGATGACGCCAGCGGACCAGTGCTTCGACTCCGATAATTTTTCCGGTCATGAGATCAATCACCGGTTGATAATGTAGAACGAGTTCTTTGTCATTAATGATTTTCTGCAATGATTGCTCAATCTTGACCTTTTGTAACGAAGCTTCACCAATTTCCCGGGCATAGAATCTATAGGTATTAGGCCAGATTTTTCGGGTAAAAGATGATGCATTTTCGGCATTGGCCAGCAGCACCTCAATTTCCCTGCCATCGCGAGGATAGAGGCAGATTCCTATCGTCAGGGTGATATAAAATTCAAGATCATTAATGATAAAAGGTGTGGTGGCGAGCTTTAGCAACTGGTTTGCGAATATCTGTGCTTGGCTGGTGTTGGCCAGGCTGGTTTTGAGAAAAACAAAATTACCTCCTTCGGTGCGTGCCAGAATACAGCTGTTGTCGGAGTAGATGGATAAACGGCTGGCGAATTGTTGTATTAGCTGATCATTGATGCTGTAGCCATATTTACTATTGATGCGTGACAAACGGTTGATATCGATGAAATAAATAGCAGCGATCATGCCATCAATCACAGCGTTGTTTGACAGCAGTGCAGCTGCTTTTTCACAAAACAGATTGTGTTTGGGCAGGCCGGTCAGTTCATCATAATAGGTCATACGGTAAATATGGCTATCGGCCTGACGTTTCCTGCGTTTCAGATCCATGAGCTCAAAACCTCGATTGATAGCCAGTATCAGCCGCGTCGAATGTCCTTTTGGTACACAGTCACTTGCCCCGTTGCGTAATGCCGAGAGTATTACTTGCTCATCTGTTATCGAGGTGTACAGAATAAAGGGTGTCGTTTGGTGGCGGGTTTTAAGCAGATCCAGCACTTGCAAGGCATCAAATCCAGCCATTGAATATTCTGCAATGACTGCATCCCAGCTTGATGTATCCAATGCCGCCCGGACGTCGGGTAAACTGTTTGCATGTTGGTAAATCAGCTGTTTTCCGTTACGACTAAAATCGGTACTTAGCTGATTTACATCAGCTTTGGAATGGCCGATGATTAAAAGTTTTAATTTTCCATATGACATTTCAGATTCTTCCTGGTGTGATATCTTCCGGTATCGACCCGGACAGGAAAAACTTGATTCTGTGGAAAGGGTGAAAAACCTGGTTTATGTGGTAATCAATTCGTTGTGCGACGCAATTGTGCCAGGCGTGCTAGCTCGAAGTGTATGAAAGCCAGTGCGGTCAGAGTGGGTGCAAAAAAATTTAAAAATGGTATGAATTGTAGCAACCCTGTCAGAAAACCCAGACTCCAGCGTGCCGGTCGATTCATGGTTGATAGCTTGTTTAGCTCGGAGTTGTCTGCATGGTCACACAGCGCATCATAGAAAAACAGCCGCTGATTCAAATAAGCTGCCGCCAGCAGAGGCCCCAGCAGGCCAATTCCGGTAAACCATAAAGGGATGGTTGCTATCCAGATTACGATAAAAATCGCGATGGCCAATAGGACATTGCGCAGGCTGCCGGTGATTGTTCCACCCCGCATCGGAGCCAGATCAGGGTAGTAGCGTTTTGCTACAAAACTGACCAGAGCTGGCATGGTAAACAATGCGGTAATCACCAGGCTGGTTGTGATCGTTAATATCATGAAAATGATCAGGTTGATCACAGTCTCCACCCCGTCAGCGATCACCTGCAGATGTGAAGTTTCCAGCCAGTTCTGGAGCGTATCTACCGGGATGACAGTCAGCAGCCAGCCTGATAGTGGCGTCCAGAAAAACATCCCGATCAGCCACCAGAAAATAGCCGATACCAATATGGGCCAACTCCACAGCCATAACATGCGTGGATTAAAAAGGTTAATTGAGGCTCTTGAAAGCGCGCTGAATAATCCAGACATCAAAAATCTCCCCGGTCAGACATTAAACTCTTGATTCAAAAAACGTACACCGCAGTTTCCAATTAAAATAGTGCGGGCCTTTTCTGTTTTCGTAAAAATGCCTGCCTATCATGTGCTTTTCCAGAGCGGCGTATACTTGAAACCTTTATTAAAGGATGCAGCCTAATGGGCAATATAAGAGCTGTACACCTCAAAATAACTGTATCACGGATATATGAGGAGCAATGAGTGAAAAAGGTCGATTGGCTTTATCTGTCTCTGATTTTAACCGGAATAACAATGAGTGACGTTTCATGGAGTTATAGCCATGGTCATAACCATAGTAGATATTCTCATGGACATCGTCATTATTCGAGTCGGCCTAATTTTTCTCTGGGTGTCGGCTTGGCTGGTTCATTCGGGTCTTATGGCCATTTTAGCTATCCTGGCCGGAATATCGGGATTT
>JACDJA010001617.1_pt1 | contig 18316 bp, 20 predicted proteins | sample 7449241 | NCBI WGS metagenome assembly JACDJA01 (sample SAMN14253289, study PRJNA609438) | sludge metagenome | isolation source: initial anaerobic sludge | collected 2018-12-20 | reverse complement strand
GCTCTACAAATATAAAAAAGAGTATATGCCAAGTTAGCCAATTCAACAAAAAAGAGGCTTTTTTTGGGTAAAATCTACAAAATTTGATCTAGTATCTATATCGAGAGATTCAAATAAGGATAGCAATGTATATTGATTTTGAAATGTTGGCGCAAAAGTACGACACACCCTTGTATGTGTATGACTTTGATGGCATCACCCAAAATTATACTGCCCTCAAAGAGGCTTTTGCGGGGAAAAAATCACTGGTAAATTATGCGATAAAAGCAAGCTCAAACCTTTCACTTATCGCACATTTGGCATCACTTGGCGCAGGGGCTGATTGTGTGAGTATAGGCGAGGTGAGAAGAGCACTTGTTGCCGGTGTTGATAAATATAAAATTATCTTCTCAGGCGTCGGTAAAAATGATGAGGAGATGCGAGAAGCCCTTAAGCTCGATATCTTGCTTCTCAATCTTGAGAGTGAAGCAGAGATGATGCGTTTAGAGAGCGTCGCAAAAGAACTTGGCTGTAAAGCAAGGATATCAATCAGAGTCAATCCAAATATTGATCCAAAAACACATCCCTATATCTCCACGGGACTCCATGAAAATAAGTTTGGTGTCGATATAGAGAGTGCAAAGCGAATGTATATTTATGCCAAAAGAAGTGAGCATCTCGATTCTGTAGGCATACATTTTCATATCGGCTCACAGATGCTCGACCTTAAACCTATCAAGGAGGCTGCGACTATCGTTGCTGATCTTGCAAAGACATTGAAGGCTTTGGATATCAATATCCGTTTCTTTGATGTCGGTGGCGGTATAGGTGTGCGCTATGATGATGAGGTTACGATTGATCCAAAAGAGTATGTTGCAGCCATAGAGGAGGCGACAAAAAAACTAGATGTAACGATATTGTGTGAGCCCGGAAGATCACTTGTTGCCAATAGTGGATGGTTTTTAACGCGTGTGCTCTATGAGAAAAAAAATGAAGGCAAGAGATTTGTAGTCGTTGATGGGGCTATGAATGATCTGCTCAGACCAAGTCTTTATGGTGCGTATCACAAGATAGAAGCATATAAGGGCGAGGGCGAAAAGAGTAAAGCCGATGTTGTCGGACCCGTGTGTGAGAGTGGAGATTTTTTAGGCAAAGATGTTTCGTTGCCGCCGCTGAATCATGGTGATCTGCTGGTGGTGCATTCAGCAGGTGCGTATGGGTTTAGTATGTCAAGTAACTATAATACACGCAACAGAAGTGCAGAAGTTGCTCTGCAAGGATCAAGTGACAGGTTGATTCGAAGAAGAGAGAGATTTGAAGATCTCATAGCATTAGAGAAAGATTATTTGGAAGAACTTTCTCTAAAAGGAGAGTAAGATGAGTTTAGAAGAGATACGAGAAAAGATAGATAAAATCGATGATGAGATACTAAAACTACTCAATAAAAGAATGGAGTATGTAGGTGAGGTCGGAGAGATCAAAAATGCTCTTGAGAGCTCAATCTTTAGACCGGAGAGAGAGCATTCTATCATCAACAGACTCGTAGCACTCTCTAAAAAAGAGGACGGCATACTCAATAGAAAGGCGATTGAAGCGATATTTTATGAGATCATAGGCGTAGCAAAAAACCTAGAGCGTACAGAAAAAGTTGCTTACCTTGGACCTAAAGGAACTTTTACACACCAGGCTGCGGAAATGCGATTTGGCTCTTTGAAAGATTATATTCCTTTGGCTTCTATCGCATCGGTCTTTAAAGCTGTCGATAGTGATAGAGCAGCATATGGTGTAGTGCCTATCGAAAATTCAACCGATGGAATCGTGGGTGAGACGCTTGATCTGTTGGGACAATATGATCTCAAGATACTCGCAGAGATATATATGCCGATTCACCATTCCTTTTGCTCTCTAAGCAATTCACTAGAGAAGATTACTAGAATCTACTCTAAAGATATCGCTTTTGGGCAGTGCAGGAAATTTTTAAATGAACATGGATTAGACGGCATTGAGCTTATCCCTGTAGAGTCGACGGCAAAAGCTGCTGAACTTGCAAAAGAGGATGATAAAAGTGCTGCTATATGCCCTCATATTGCAGCAAAACTCAATAACCTTCCAAGCATTTTTGAAAATATCGAAGATATGCATGATAATAAAACGAGATTTGTCATCATCGGTAAATTTCCAAGTTCTGCAAGCGGTAATGATAAGACATCTATCTTGGCAAAACTCTCCAATGAACCTGGATCACTTGTGGAGTTTTTAAGAGAATTTGAAAAAGAGAATATCAACTTAACTAAGATAGAGAGCAGACCCGCCAAAGAAAATCGCGCATTTTCGTATTGGTTTTTTATAGATTTTGAAGGGCATAGGGATGAGCCGAAGATATCGCAGCTTTTTGAAGAGGGCAAATATGATATCAAATGGCTCGGAAGTTATGTAAAGGCAGAAGATGAAATTTAACGATACACTTAAAAGTATAAAACTCTACGAAGCAGGCAAGCCGATCGAACTTGTAGTGAGAGAATTTGGAGTGCCAAAAGAGAAAGTTGTGAAACTTGCTTCCAATGAAAATCCTCTAGGTGCTTCAAAAAGAGTCCAAGAGGTTATCTGCGCATATGCTTCAAAGGCAAACCTTTACCCTGATGACAGTATGTATGAACTCAAAGATGGACTCTCAAAAAAGTTTGATGTTACAAGCTCACAGATAGCTATAGGTGCAGGGAGTGACCAAGTCTTGGAGTTTATCTCAAGAGCACTGCTTGGCAAAGAGGACTCTGTCTTGATGAGCCAAGTGACATTTGCGATGTATGAGATATATGCAAAACAGACAGGGGCAAAGGTGTTAAAAACACCAAGTTATGAGCATAAAGTGGATGAGTTTTTAGAACTTTACGCAGAGCATAAGCCAAAGATTATTTATCTGTGTATTCCAAACAATCCAACCGGTGATGCTATGAAAAAAAGTGATGCTTTTGAAATCATAAAAGCCGTGGATGAGGAGACGCTCGTCGTCGTTGATTGTGCTTATATGGAGTATGCGGCTTACAAAGATAGTACCTATAAGATAGAGCCAAAAGATATACTTGGATTTCCCAATGTTATCTACCTAGGTACTTTTTCTAAAGCATATGGTCTAGGCGGTATGCGAGTTGGATATGGGATAGCCAATGAGGAGATCATTCAAAATATTCTCAAGATGCGCCCACCTTTTAACATCTCTACGCTCTCACTAGCTGCAGCGATTGAGGCACTCAAAGATGAAGCTCATCTTGAGCAGACTCTCAAATTGCACACTGAGCAGATTAAAAGATATGAGGCTTTTGCAAAAGAGAACGGTATCAAGTATATAGAGAGCTATACCAATTTTATCACTTATCTTTTTGATGATAATCTCAACTCAAGCGATATCGCCAACAAACTTTTGCAAAGAGGTGTTATCGTGCGAGATCTTGCAAGTTATAAGCTCAATGCTATCAGGATAACGATAGGAACCGAGAGCCAAAATGATATACTTTTTGAACAATTTTTAGAAGTAATGGACTTGAAGTAGATTTATGAAAGATATCAAAAGCTATACGATTAAAGAGCTAGAAGCACTTTCAGAAGAGATCCGAGAGAAGATTCTTCAAGTTGTTAGTAAAAATGGAGGACATCTCAGCTCAACTCTTGGAGCGACTGATCTTATCGTAGCGATGCACTATGTTTTTGATGCCGCAAAAGACCCGTTTATATTTGATGTTTCTCATCAAGCTTATGCACATAAGCTTTTAACAGGAAGGTGGGAGCACTTTGATACCTTACGACAATTTGGAGGCATCAGTGGTTATACGAAACCAAAAGAGTCACCTTATGACTATTATGTCGCAGGACATAGCTCAACATCTATCTCTTTGGCTGTTGGTGCTGCAAAAGCGATTAGGCTCAAAGGGGAAGATCGGTTACCTATCGCGTTTATAGGCGATGGCGGTATGAGTGCCGGGATGGTCTATGAGGCTCTTAATGAACTAGGAGACAGAAAATATCCTGTTGTTATCATACTCAATGACAACGAGATGAGCATCGCAAAACCGATAGGAGCTATCAGCAAGCTACTCTCTCAAACGATGGCAGGGTCATTCTATCAGAAGTTTAAGGGTAGGGTAGAAAAAGCGCTTGAACATCTTCCCAAAAGTGCGACTTATATGGCAAAAAGATTTGAAGAATCACTCAAGCTTATAACACCGGGCATACTTTTTGAGGAGATGGGACTTGAATACATCGGACCGGTTAACGGGCACGATATAGAGGGACTTATAGAGACATTTAAGGTTGCAAGAGGACTCAAGCGTCCGGTCATCATCCATGCACAAACCGTGAAAGGCAAAGGGTATGAATTAGCCGAGGGAGCAGGCTCTAGCAAAGAGCATTGGCATGGAGTTTCTGCCTTTGATTTAGAGAGTGGTGAGCAGCTGAAGAAAGGTTCTCAAAAGAGTGCAACAGCGATATTTGGTGAGACTATTTATGCCCTCGCAAAAGAGGATGAAAAGATAGTTGGTGTCACTGCGGCGATGCCCTCAGGTGTTGGATTGAGTCAGGCGATAGAGGCATTCCCGCAAAGATTTTGGGATGTTGCTATAGCAGAGCAGCATGCCGTTGCCTCTATGGGTCCACTTGCCAAAGAGGGTTTTAAACCGTTTTGTGCGATCTATTCGACTTTTTTGCAACGAGGGTATGATCAGATTATTCACGATATTGCTCTGATGAATGTGGGCGTTGCTTTTGCGATAGATAGAGCAGGTATCGTAGGACAAGACGGCGAGACACATCAGGGTGCTTTTGATATTTCCTTTCTTCGAGCCGTACCAAATATGACACTCTTTGCTCCATATAACGATACAACACTCAAGCTTGCTATCAAGTTTGCAAAAGATTTTCCGACTCCGTGCGCATTTCGATATCCGCGAGGCACTTTTATAGCTGATGATTGTGATGCAAAAGAGTTTGAGCTCGGCAAAGCAGAGATCATCAAAAAAGGATCAAAAGTAGCATTTATCGGCTATGGTAACGGCGTGGGAAGAGCATTGGAAGTTGCCGGGATGATAGATACTATCACCCCAACGATTGTTGATCTTCGATTTGTCAAACCGCTTGATGAGGCGCTTTTGAAGAAACTTGCTAAAGAGCACACACAATGGTTTATATTTAGTGATAGTGCCAAGATGGGTGGTGTCGCTTCGGCATTATTGGAATTTTTAAATTCCGAGGCGATTAAAAACATCGATTTAGTAACTTTTGAGTATGATGACGCATTTATAGCACATGGTAAAACAGAAGATGTGGAGAAATCTTTGGAGTTAGATAAAGAGCATTTAGCGCAAAGAGTCATAGAAAATCTAAAGGAGTAAAACACAATGTCAAATACATATATATTTACAAGCGAATCCGTCACAGAGGGGCATCCTGATAAGATTGCCGATCAGATAAGTGATGCGATTCTTGATGATATCATCAGTAAAGATCCAAAAGCAAGAGTGGCGTGTGAAACACTTGTAAGTAACGGATTTTGTGTGATTGCCGGTGAGTTAAAGACGACGATATATTCTCCTATGCAAGATATCGCAAGAAATGTTATCAAAGAGATAGGCTATACGGATGCAAATTATGGATTTGACTATAGAAGTGCGGCTGTGCTCAACGGCATAGGGGAGCAGAGTCCTGATATCAATCAAGGGGTTGATCAAGAAGGTGGTGACATAGGTGCAGGCGATCAAGGACTTATGTTTGGTTATGCGTGTGATGAGACGCCTGAATTTATGCCGCTTCCTATCTCTTTGGCGCATAAGCTTACTGCGAGACTCGCTGAAGTTAGAAAGAGTGGAGCAGTGCCATTTTTGAGACCGGACGGGAAAGCACAAGTGAGCGTCAAATATGTTGATGGTAAACCTGTTACAGTTGATACCGTAGTCGTCTCTGCGCAACACCATGATGATATTCCCGAAGATATCATCAAAGAGGCGATCTTCAATGAGGTGATCAATGAGGTGATCCCTCAAGAACTTATCACAAAAGAGACCAAATATCACATCAATCCAACGGGTAGATTTGTCATCGGCGGTCCTCAAGGAGATGCAGGGTTGACCGGCAGAAAAATCATCGTCGATACTTACGGCGGTTCTTGCCCACATGGTGGCGGTGCGTTTAGTGGAAAAGATCCAACAAAGGTCGATAGATCAGCGGCGTACGCGGCAAGACACATAGCCAAAAATCTTGTTGCTGCGGGGGTATGTTCGCGCGTGACTATCCAGCTTGCCTATGCGATAGGTGTTGCAAAACCTGTATCGATTTATGTCAATACACATGGCACGGCAGTCGTGGATGAGACGCTTATCAGTGAGTGTATCGATGTGCTTTTTGATCTTACTCCAAAGGGTATCATCGCTTCGCTTGATCTGCTCAAACCTATCTATCGTAAGACGGCTTCTTACGGGCATTTCGGTAGAGAAGATCAAGGTTTTGGATGGGAGAAACTTGATAAAGTTGCAGATATAAAAGCGTATCTCAAACTTTAGAATACTATTAGCTTGGCTTCATGTTCTCTTGGGGTGAAGCCAAAAGTTTATTTCTATAAAAAAATTCCCAACCAATCATCTCAAAAAACATAAATTTAAATATATCTATAATTTTCTACATAAATTTGACAATAGTTTAAAAATATACTACAATTATTTAAAATATTTAAAATTAATGGATATATTATGACAAAATGTTTAATTTGCGAACAAGAACTTTTTATCGAGAAGGTCTCCTGTAAATCTTGTCACACGAGCTATAGCGGAGGATTTCTTTTTCCAAGATTAGCAAGACTCTCTTTAGAGGAGCAGCGTCTTTCTGAGTCACTCATTTTACATGGTGGCAATCTCAAAGAGATGGCAGAGAGTTTAGACATAAGCTACCCTACACTTAAAAAACGCCTCAATGAACTTGCACAGACCCTTGGAGAGAAAAAGGCTCAAGATGCAAAACTCATTGAGCAGACACTCAAAGACATTGAATCTAAAAAGATTAATGCAGAAGAGGGGATTAGGCTTATCAGGGAGGTTAATGGTGAACTATAAAAATAAGATAGAAGAGCTTAAGCAAAAAGGTATATTTACCAAAGAACAAGCAGAGAAACTTACTAACTCTTTTCAAAAGTCAGATAGCGATAAAATCGTTTTAAAGCGAAAATTTACACTCGAGACGATAGGGGTAGCGTTGCTATTATTTTTTTTGGGTTATATAGTTTTTGCTATATGGGGAGCAGATCATGCACCGATCGTAGAGAACACTGCTAATACATTAAATGCCCCTATAGATGTAGGATCTGGCAGTAGTTTTATAATGATAGTAATCTTCTTGGTTTTAGTGGCCTATCTATCATTATATTTTTTAGCACATAATCGCTATAACGCATTTTATCGCATTGTTGAACGAATGCAAGTTTTACAAGAAAGCACACACAATGCCAATATTATGAAACTAGAACTTGGTGCCAAGCTTGAAGCATTAGCAAAAGAGCAAGATAATTACGAGAAAGATCGTAAACTAGGTATTGAGATTAAGATAGGTGGACAAGATAGCCCAAGGGAGTATGTGATGAGGTTTTATGGGGTACTTGAAGAGGAGATTCGTTTATGCAAAGATCAATTGGTTCTATTGGAAGCGAAATGTGCTTATTGGAAAAATAGATTTCCAAACACTTTAGCGCAACTTGTTGGAAAACTCCCGCAATGCAAATAAAAAAAGGAGAGAAGATGCAAAATAAAAATGGTGTAAAGTCATATATATTGATTGTTTTAGGAGTGGTGATTGTGGGGATGTTGGGTTGGTTCATGCTTAGCTACAATAAACTCGCAAACAAAGAGGAGCGAGTGAAAGTAGCATGGTCTCAAGTAGAGAGCAATATGCAACGCAAGCTTGATTTATTGCCAAACCTTATCAAGGTTGTAAAAGGTTATGCGGCACACGAAAAGGAGTTGCTTACGCAAATTACGACACTTCGATCTGATGCACTCAAAGAGTTAAAAAGTGGTGCAAATATGCCTGATGCTCAAAAGATAGAGGTGATGCAAAAAATGCAACAAAAAATTGATGGATCCGTCATGAAACTCTTTGCCGTTGTGGAGAATTATCCTGAGCTCAAATCTTCTGAGCAGTTTTTGCAACTACAAGCACAGATAGAGGGTGCAGAGAATCGTATCAATATTTCTCGAATGCAATTCAATGAAGCCGCAGGAGCTTTCAATAGCTATAGACGAACTATACCTGCAAATATAGTAGCGTCTATCGGCTCTTTCAAACAAAAAGCATATTTTAAAGCTGAAGATAAGGCACATCAAAAACTAGATTTGGATATGTAGTGATGTGTAGATACAAATTGTTATCTATGATCTCTGCTATAGTATTGATACTTTGTAGTTGTGCCAATGCAGCAGAAGCAGATATCATCATAGATGATGCCTATGTGCTACTTGATGATCAAAAGACTATGAAAATGTATAAAGAGTTTAACGAAGAGCTTCTGAGTACTTTTGATATTGACTTTAGGGTGATTACGGTATCAAGTGATGAAGATATTGATATCTTCTCCAACAAAGAGTTTGCGCGACTGCAAAAAGAGAGTAGAAGCAAAAGCGGAAAGGCGCTTTTGCTTGTAATCAATACACTACAAGACAAAGTAAGACTTGAAGTCTCTATGGCTTTGGAGCCTATATATACTGATGCATTTGTCTCCTATATCGAGAGAAAAGGTTTTGTACCTTACTTTAGGGATAACAAGATTGTTGATGGTGTATATATGGCAACTGCACTTTCAAGAGACCGTGCTTTTGAGGCAAGTGAGGGCAAGGAGTTTATGCCACCTATGGAGAGTAAATCTATAGGCGGTGGTGCTAAAACAGAAGCACTTATTGGTCAGACGGATCTCAATGCAAAAAAAGGAGAAGAGGTTCAAAATCAACACGGCGATACTCCGATGGATATACTCAAAAAGTATATCATCGCAACTAAGCAACACAATACAAATCCCAATCTTGACATCTATACTGATGCCACTAAAGTATTTCTTAAAGGGTGGACAATCACCGAAATCAATCAAGACAATGAGATAAAGTTTCTCTCACCATGTATGGATAGCAAAAAGACTTACTATTCAAGTGACAACAAATATGCTGTTATGTTAAACGATCCTGTAGAACGCAGAAAGTGCTCTCCATATTTTTTTAAAAAAGAACAAGGCAAATGGAAACTTGATTTTGCCACAATGTCTCGCATCCTTCGTTTCAATGTAGATATGCTGTGGCACTTTGATAAAAAAGAGCGTCTCAAAGATGAGGGGATGTATTATGCTTTTGCTTTTGATGGATTGACATTTGGCAAAAATGGATACCCTTTTCATCCTAAAAAACCAAAAGCAGATGATATGCGTTGGGGATTTCAATGCTCGCCGTGGTACTACCCCGAAGATGAAGAGAAAATAAAAACAGAACCCGATAAATATGTAAGATGCTGGATCAGGATAGTCTGGGGTGGATCACCTGCTGAAGTTAGGCTCGGGCTTGAAACACATGACTATATTCATGCCGTAGGAGAGGGCGCTGATTATAAAGAGAATATTACAACTGCTGATTTTATGCAATATATGAAGAGTGTTCCTTCCGGACAGATGATGACAGTAGTTATCAGGCGCAACAACAGAGAGCTAGTGGTACGCCAAGGTATCGCTCCGTAATCCTACATTACTCCTTTCCTTTTTCCTTTGATGAAAGAGGTGGTGAAGTGAATCTCTCTTAAGAAGAGAACAAGAGAGATAACCAAGCATACCATTGCAGCTATGAAAAATCCTGCGATGAAGAACTTGTTATTAAAGTCAAAAAGTGCACTGGAAAATATGCTGAGTATCACGAGCGCTACCATGAGTCCCGTTGCTGCTCCAAAAAATATAGAACTATTGATATTTTGCATTCTCTTGACTAAGAATTCTCTTCTTTTGATGATAGCATCATCTTCTTGAAAATCAGGGTCTTTTGCTTTCTCGACAACCGTATGATGATCGATAGCTTCAAGTTTATCTATGATCCTTGCAAGTCTGCCTATAAAGACATTAAGAAGTCCTGCAACCCCTGCAAGTAAGAAAACGGGAGCTACTGAGAGTTGAATCAGTGTTGAAATATTTACTACGACCGTATCATCAGGCATTATCATTTCTATCCTTTGTGGTTTTCTTGGATTGCTGTTACTATTGTAGACAAAAGTATGTTAAATATTTTTTATTTTTGTAATTTTAAATATGACCTTATCATTTAAAGTTTACTTAAAATAACTTTTGATATAGTTTGTCGTAATTGATTTTAAGGAGAAAAAAATGGCTGTAATAATTACAGATTTATGTATCAACTGTGCTGCTTGTATAGATGAGTGCCCGGTTGAAGCAATCGTTGATGAGGATGAGAATCCAACAGGTGGAGAGACATATTATGTTTATGCTGACAAATGTGTTGAATGCGTCGGTTATCATGACACTCCGGCATGTGCTGAAGCTTGTCCAACAGAAGGCTGTATCCAATGGAGTGATGTCGTTGATGGCATGCCCTCTTCAGACAATAGAAAAGCAGCCGGAACTCCGGTAGTAGACTAATTAGACTTTAGGTATCACTTCGGTGATACCTATATCACTTCTTTTATCTTAACTTAATCATTTTTTCGATAATATACACGCCCAAATACTGTTGCAGATTAGCTTTGCAAAGTAAATCATAATAATCTTAGGAATCGAATCTATGGAACAAACACTATCTATAATCAAGCCTGATGCTGTTGCAAAAAATGTAATAGGCAAGATACTCAGTCGTTTCGAAGACGCAGGACTTAGAGTTGCTGCGACAAAAAAAGTACAGCTCTCAAAAGCAGATGCTGAAGCTTTTTATGCTGTGCATTCTGAGAGACCTTTCTTCAATGACTTGGTATCATTTATGATATCAGGTCCTGTTGTTATCACTGTACTTGAGGGTGACAATGCTGTTGCTACAAACAGAGAGCTTATGGGGGCAACAAATCCAAAAGAAGCTGAAGCAGGAACTATCAGAGCAGATTTTGCCGATAGTATCGATGCAAATGCAGTACATGGAAGCGACTCTTTGGAAAATGCGAAGATTGAAATCGAATTTTTCTTTGCAAAAAGAGAGATTTGCTAGGTTTTAGATGCAAATAGCATTTAGTAAGATATCAACAACTCCAAAAGATTTTCAAGCGCAGGTTGGAGGCTTGAGTTTTTGCGGGAGCCTAGAGCGTATCTCAAAAGATGTCGTTGCACTCAAAGCGCGACTAATAGGTGTGATCGAGCTTACTTGCGATAGATGTGGTAAGAGTTTTACACTACCGCAAGACCAAGAGTTGGATCTAAAATTGAGCGATAGTCTGATACAAACTCAAGATGATTTAGATATAATTGAGTTTTTAGATGGAATTATAGATATTGAGTATATAATTCAAAGCGAAATAGAGTCACAAAAAGCACTCTATAATTATTGCAAAGATTGTAGCGATAGAGAAGATTACGAGATAGAATTTTAATAAAAGGAAAAAACAATGGCAGTACCTAAAAGACGACACAGTAAGACAAGAGCAGCAAAAAGAAGAACACACTATAAAGTGAAACTTCCTATGCCTGTAAAAGACAGTGATGGGACATGGAGATTGCCTCATCATATGAACTTGACAACCGGCGAATATAAGACTAAAGCATAACTCTTATGATTAGATTGGCCATAGATGCTATGGGTGGGGACTTTGGTCCCGAGCCGATAATCGAGGGACTAACGCAAGCACTTGATGAGAAAGAGTTTCATCCAATCTTGGTTGGTGATAAAAATCTCTTACTCTCATTGATACCTCCATATTATCTTGACAGCATAGAGATAGAGCACGCAGATGATGTGATATCTATGCATGATTCGGCTGTTGATGCGCTCAAACGCAAAGAATCATCTATCTATAAAGCTGTTGAGCTTGTTCGTGAAGGCAAAGCCGATGGCGTAGTCTCAGCGGGTCATAGTGGTGCTACGATGACATTGGCAACACTGCGGATAGGGAGATTGCCCCATATCAGCAAACCGGGACTTGCAACATTGATGCCCGGACTTGGCGAGAAGAAGACACTCGTGCTTGATATTGGCGCTGTTGTTGAGTGTAAACCACAAAACCTCTATGAGTTTGCTATCATGGGCGGAAGCTATGTCAAAAAAGTGATGGGGACTGCAAACCCAAGGATAGGGTTGCTTGCAAATGGTGAAGAGGATTCTAAGGGGAATGACCTCACAAAAGAGGCATTCAAGCTTCTTAAAAACTTAGAAGGATTTGTCGGCAATGTTGAGGGTCGAGATATCTTCAATGGAAGTGTAGATGTCGTTGTTTGTGATGGATTTACAGGAAATATCCTTTTAAAAACGAGTGAAGGTGTTGCAACTACGATAGTCACACTTATGAAGAAGCATATCCGCAAGTCATTGCCTGCTAAGATAGGCGCTTTCTTGATGAAAAAGAGAGTCTTTGCAAATCTACAAAAACAGATAGATCATAATGAATACGGCGGAGCACCGCTTCTTGGAGTAAACGGTTGTGCAATCGTAAGTCACGGCAGCTCAAATGCGAAAGCTATCAAAAATGCTATATTTCAAGCGATTAGCTATAGTGAGTCAAATATAAATGATACGATTGAGGACATTCTTACAGAAGATAATGCTAAGTAGTCTTTGGAGTTAGGAAAAACTTCCGAATTATGTTAAAATCATATCTTTGTAAGATCGAATACAATCTAAGGGATGATAATGGCGGCTTTGCCTAATTCTTATGCAGCACTAAGATCCATAGGGGCATATGTTCCTGAAAAAATCTTATACAATACCGATCTTGAAAAGATGGTTGATACTACAGATGAGTGGATATACAAACGCACAGGCATAAAAGAGAGACATATAGCTGCTGAGAATGAAAGTACGAGTGATATGGGCGCCAAAGCTGCCGCGATTGCCATAGAGCGCGCAGGTATCAAAAAAGAAGAGATTGATCTTGTGCTTTGTGCTACCGTGACCCCTGATTATTTCAATATGCCCTCAACTGCGTGTGTCATATCAAAAAAACTCGACATCATCAATGTGCAAGCCTTCGACATTAGCGCAGCTTGTAGTGGCTTTGTCTATCTTCTTTCTATCGCAAAAGCATTTATCGAATCGGGTATGAAGAAAAATATCCTTCTTATCGGTGCTGAAAAGTTTTCATCAGTCGTGGATTATACTGATAGAAGTACCTGTATCCTCTTTGGAGACGGTGCGGGTGCAGCTATTGTGAGTGCAACGGAAGATAAGAGTGAAGCAATTATCGATGTGCATGCAAGCGCTGATGGAACTTATGCGGATTTCTTAGTAACTCCGGCTCCCGGGAGTGTCAATCCGGCAAATCAAAAGATGCTTGATGAGAAGCTCAATTTTGTCCAAATGAAAGGCAATGAGACTTTCAAACTTGCAGTCAAGACCCTCACAAAAGATGTGATAGATATTCTAAAAAGAAATAACATCAAATCAGAAGATATCAAACATTTTGTGCCACACCAAGCAAATTATCGCATCATAAAAGCTGTCGGCGATGCGCTTGGGATGACTAAAGAGCAGGTTGTCTTGACGGTACAAAAGTATGGCAATACCTCTGCTGCGTCTATCCCTATGGCGATCAATGATATCTACGAATCAGGCAGGCTCAAAAGTGGCGATGTGATGCTTTTAGATACCTTCGGAGGCGGACTTACTTGGGCAAGCGCATTGGTGCCATTTTCTCCTAAAAAGGGATAGTATGACCATAGGCTTCATAGGTGATATCGTCGGTCGTCCCGGAAGAGAGATCATCAAAGAGCATCTTACACATCTCAAAAAAGAGTATGGCATCGATTTTGTCATTGCTAACTATGAAAATGCAAGTCACGGCTTCGGGCTCAATGCAAAAAATGCTACCGAGCTTTTTGAGTATGGCATCGATGCGATGAGCGGTGGTAACCACAGCTTCGATAAAAAAGAGATTGCCTCACTTTTTGAAAGTCACCCAATCATAAGACCACTAAACTATCCTAAAAGTATGCCCGGAGAGGGTGTTTTAAAAACTACTATCAACGGTACAAAGATAGCGCTTGTCAATCTTATGGGGCATTTTGCGATGCCGATGTGCGATAATCCTTTTACTAAGATAGAAGATGTAATGGGTACACTCCAATCAGAGGGGTATAAACATATCGTTATTGATATGCATGCAGAAGCTACGAGTGAAAAGCAGGCACTGCTACATATGCAAAAAGAGCGAACAAGTGCGATACTCGGCACTCACACCCATATAGGCACGGATGATTTAAGTATCGTTGAGGGATGTTGTTATGTGAGCGATGTGGGGCTTACAGGGTGTAGAGATGGCGTGATAGGGATGGATAAGAGCGCACCTATCAACCGTTTTATGAATGGATTTGGAGAGTATTTTGATGTGCCAAAAGAGTGTAAAAGCATCTTGCAGATGATAATCTTTACGCTTGATGATGAGGGAAGATGTGCGAACGCACAGAAAATAAAGGTTTATAGCGAGGGTGATGTTGTTATCACCGGGGCGAGAGTGGAAGTTAGATAATCTTTCTGTTTTCCTTGAGCCTGTCGAAAGGTGGCGGATGTAGAGACCTTAAAGTAACTGGTTCCACCTCTCCCGAGGTGTAACCCATATATCATTATTTTTTAATAGGGATAGAAAATAGGGGATGCGTTATAATATTGAGTATGTATGCATTCCCACGCAAAGCATGGGAACAAGCAAAAAAAAGGGGGGGGGATAAAGATAATGCCATATAGCATCACAGTCAAACAGGGCAATCTTGTAAGTGAGCCTGATGCTACATTTATAGTCAATGCTTCGAATACGAAACTTATTTTAGGTAGTGGTGTTTCTATGGCTTTTAAAAGACATTGTGGAATCAAAATTCAAGAAGAGATGAACTTAAAGCTTTTTCATCTTCAAAGAAAGCTACAAAAAGGTGATGTTGTCATGACATCATCAGGCGGTGCAACGAATTTTAAATACATTCTTCATGCTGCGGTAATGGACTACAACCAAGGCGTAAAGCATAATGACAAATCACCAACTATAAATGATATAAAGATTGCTCTTAAAAATATAGAATTACATCTAATAGAATATATAAAGGGCAATCCGGAAGCCATCAAACTTGCATTACCACTTTTGGGATGTGGTGTCGGAGGACTAGCAAAAAAAGATGTTATAAGATGTTATAAAGAGTTTTTTGAGAAAGAAATTTTGTTTGAATGTGAAGTTATAATTTATGGATATACTAAAAATGATTATGAATTAATAAAAGATATAATTTGTTAATAAGGGGAAAAATATGAAATTAAATAGAGAAGAAATTAATGAAAAACTACAAGCAAAATATAAATATATTTGGAGCTTATTAGAAAAGACTAAACCAAATGTAGATGGAGCATTGCCAACCCCATTATTTTTGAATGTTTCACAAACATATTGTGATGCAAAATATCGAGTTATGATTTTTGGTCAAGAGACTCATAAGTGGGGTAATTTTAGTGAGCACACTTTAGAGGGCTTAACAAAGCAGTTTTGCGAATTTTATAATAATAATGTTTCATTTTCTATAGATAAACTCCAATATAATGTTATATTTTTCAGGGCTTTTAAAAAAATAAAAAAATTACTTGACGATAAAGTTGGAAGTGGAAATAGTGAAGTTATGTGGAATAATATAGTAAAAATTGGTAAATTTGATGGGAAAAATCTCCCAAGCGAAGAGATTATGAAGTGGCAAGAACCGTTATATGAATCTATGATTAAATTTGAAGTTGAATTGCTCAAGCCAGATATAATTATATTTTTTACTGGTCCAAGATATGATCAATTTATCGAAAAGACATTTGGGGATATTTCGCATGAGCCAATCCAAGGCTACAAACACAATCAATTAACATTTATAAAATCAATGGATTTGCCAAAAAATTCAATAAGAACTTATCACCCAGGGTATTTAAATCGTATAGGTATAGATAAATATGTAGAAGCCATTGTAGATTCAATTAAATTGTAAAAAGCATAGATGCCAAAAGCTTGAATCTATATGTGGTAAATATGCTAAAATATCGAAGTATGCATTTCCACGCACAGCATGGGAACGAGAAAAAGGAAAAACAATGGCATTTGTAAATGAGTATATCAGTGATGAAAACATCAAAAAGTTTCAGATTAATGAGTTGATGAATAGCATCCAATCTAAATACAGTAAACGAGAAGTGAAATTTTTCCCGGATAAATATTATAAGCACCGATGGACAATTGATAAAGAGAGAAAGAGTTGGTTTATGTGGGTAGATACACCTCATGATCCGTTAGAGCCAAGTAGGTATACGGGAGAGGATATTTTTATACTGAATTACAAAGGGAAAAGTATCGAAGTTGTTTTAAGACAAGTTTTTGAAGAGAGTAGTAGAAAACTTACAGATAATCCTTTTAATGTCGTATGGACGCTTGACCGTATTACTCCGCAATCCCTAGAAGAACTTACTTATGAAGAGATTGTCGAGATGGTTAAAGAAGGTTTAAGTGTTTACGGTACCGACGGAATAGAAACGCCTGTACCCTTTGAAAACATTGTAGTTACATGTAAGTTTTAGGAGGAAGTCATGGCATATACAGCATAACAAGCAACCGATGCAATCGCGGCACTCGATCTTGATCACCTTACTTCTTCTCAGATAGAAAATGAACTAAAAAGTATTATTTCACAACTTAGAAAATATAGAAAATAGGGGTCGGGTAATGCCAATACAATTTTCACAAATGCTAAAATATCGAAGTATGCATTCTCACGCACAGCATGGGAACGAAAGAAGCGACAGAAAGAGCAAACTAGACAACGATGCTCTAGCCCTTTTTGATAATCCTTATCTTCTGTGCTTCAAAGAGGCTGATTGCTTCTTGCACAACAGGATGATCTTGGATAGCAACCTCTTTCTTTTGCTCTTCTTGAGGTTCTTCCTTTGGCTCTTCTACAGCTTCAGGTTCGATTTTTTTTTTGATCTCTTCTTTTTGTCTGTTGACGATCTTTGTATGTTCTCCAAAGAGCTCTTGCACAAAGAGTTTGACGATAGCATAGCCGTTTCGAAGTATCTTTCTGTGGGCTTCATCTGCACATGAAGCAAGATGGAGTGTATCACCTTCAAATGATTCAAACTCTATGAAATTTTCAAAACATTCGCCAAGAGCATAGTCTCTATCATAAAGCTTTATGATAAGCTTTTTATACTTTTGCAAATAATCAACCGCCGGTATCTCATCGGGTACCTCTTCTTTTGCGGAAGGCTCAGTGATATCCTCTTCATCGATAGTAACGACCTCTTCGACTATCTCTTCGGTAGTAGTGGTTTGTTCGTTGAGAGATGCTACCTCTTCTTTTGGCTCTTGGGGTTGTGGGGCAGGTTTTTCCACAGGTTTTTCCACGGGCTTTTCGGGTGCTTGTGAAGTGCTTGTATCATCAAACGAGACATCTTTGAGCTCTTTTTCGAGATTTTTGATAAGTGTATCGATCTCTTTAAGCTCTAAGGATTCGACCATTTTAAAGAGTGTGAGTGAGAGGACAAAGTCACCCTCGGCACCATTTTTCAAAAGCTCTTTAGATTCACCAATTGCTCTAAAAAAGCGCTCGATAATGAGTGGTTTGAGCTGTTTATTCTTTGAAAAAAGCGCATCTTTAAGATAGAGTGTAAGCTCATCGAGCACCATCTCCGCTTCATACTCTGAAGCGAAATTGAGAAAATCGATGAGTTTATCTTGATCTTTTTGGATGATAATCTCTATAAGATTTTCGATCGTCGAGGGCTCTATGATGCCAAGCATATCGGTTACCGTTGCAACATCAACGAAATTTTTTGAATAGACGATAGCTTGATCAAGCAGTGTGAGAGAATCCCGTAGACTTCCCGCTCCGCTTCTTGCGATTATTTTGAGTGCATCACTTTCAAACTCGATCGACTCCTTACCAAGGATATACCCAAGATGATGATAGATCATATCCTCCGGAATTTTCTTAAATCGAAAGTGCTGCGTCCTAGAGAGGATAGTTGCAGGCAATTTGAGCGGATCGGTTGTTGCTAAGATGAACTTGACAAAATCAGGCGGCACTACAAGTGTATTAAGCAGGGCATTAAAAGATTGGTTGTAAAGCATATGGACTACATCGATGATAAAAAACTTATATATCGCGCTACATGGATTG
>JACDJA010001613.1_pt1 | contig 18345 bp, 30 predicted proteins | sample 7449241 | NCBI WGS metagenome assembly JACDJA01 (sample SAMN14253289, study PRJNA609438) | sludge metagenome | isolation source: initial anaerobic sludge | collected 2018-12-20 | reverse complement strand
GATACAGCAGTAGGGCCCAGGCGTGCTTCGCCCTCCGACCCTGACGCGCCCGGCGATTGGTTGGCCGTAAGCCTACACCTGCGGCCTGGCTACTCGGGCGGCGCGCTGGTGGATGAGAGCGGCAGATTGGTCGGCATCAACACCATGATGACAGGACCAGATGTCGGCGTGGCGGTCCCGGTTCATGTCGCCAGGCAATTCTTACAGGAAGCCATCGTTCGCCGCAACTGACATTTCACTGGCGAAACACCCTGACCAGCGATTTGGATGGTCGCTGGTCAGGGTGCAACTGTGCGCGCACTTCGCAATGAGTTTCATGCTGGCTACCCCAGGAAACCTTGCGCTATAATGAGGTCAAAATCTCCTCTTGTAGCACCCATCGCATGTTCCGAAAGAAAACCAACGACATCATCCTGAAGACGCCAGAAGACATTGCCCACATGCGCTCAGCTGGGCGCCTGGTGGCTGAGATCTTTGCTATGCTGCGTCAGCATATCCAGCCCGGCATCACCACCCAGGACCTTGACCGCATTGCTGAAGACTTCATCAGCCAAAAGGGAGCGCAGCCACTCTATAAGGGCTATCGCGGCAGCCAGGCGAAGCATCCTCCATTTCCCGGCGTGATCTGTACCTCGATCAATGACGAGATTTGTCATGGCGTACCCAACGGCCGCACATTGGCAGCAGGCGACATCATCGCCATTGACATCGGCTTGCGCTATCGCGGCTATTGCGGCGATGCCTGCGTGACCTACCCTGTCGGTCCGATCACTGCCGATGCCCAACGCTTGCTGGACGTCACCGAGAAGTGCCTGGAGTTAGGCATCGCAGTTTCGCGTGCTGGCAGCTTCCTGTACGATATCGGCGCCGCCATCAACAACTACGCCGACAAGCAGCAGATGGCGGTCGTACGCGAATGGGGCGGGCATGGGATTGGTCGCAGCCTGCATGAAGGTCCTTCGGTTTCTCATACGCGCATGGAGTCGCGAGGCCCGCGGTTGCGTCCTGGCATGGTCTTCACGATCGAGCCGATGATCAACCTGGGCACGCACGAATGGAAACTGCTGAAAGACGGCTGGACGGTGGTGACAGCTGACGGCAGGCTATCTGCCCAGTTCGAGCACACGGTGGCCATCACGCCCAAAGGCCCTGAAATTCTGACCAAACTCTAGCGAATGGGGCGCAATCTGCGGGCGCGCCTGACGCCAAAAGGGCTGGGATCGGAGATCAATTGGGAGGGTCTGCCCTATCTCCTGGCTGTCTATGTGATCTGGGGCAGCACCTACCTGGCCATACGTGTGGCGGTACGACCCGGATCCGGCTTTCCGCCCTTTACAATGGGGGCGACGCGGATTTTGTTTGCCGGCGCCCTTATCTTCGTCTGGAGCGCCCTGCGCCGCTATCCGCTGCGGATCAGTCGAAAGGAGTTAGGGCTCCTGGCTGCGTCCGGGATCCTGCTCTGGACGGGGGGAAATGGACTGATTATCTGGGCTGAGCAAAGGGTGAATTCAGGCTACGCGGCCCTGATCATCAGCACAGTGCCGATTTGGGTAGCTTTGATCGAGGCTATCATCGACCGGCGGTTGCCTTCCGGGAGCCTGGTTGCGGCGCTGCTGGTTGGGTTCAGCGGTATGGTCGTGCTCTCAGCCCCGCAGATAAGCAACGCCAACCGCGCCGATATGCTTGTTTTGGGAGCCTTACTTCTGGCGCCGATCAGTTGGTCGCTAGGGTCCATCCTCCAGCAACGGCGACCCGTGAAGCGCCCCGTACTCGTCACTTCAGCTTACCAGCATCTGTTTGGTGGTCTGGGTTTTGTAGTCGCCATGCTCCTGGCCTCAGAACCACGCCCCTCCCCCAGCCCGGACGCCTGGCTGGCATGGGTCTACCTGGTTACCGTCGGCTCGCTCATCGGTTTTACCTCCTTCCTCCAAGCCTTACGTCTGCTGCCCATCAGCATTGTCACCACCTATGCCTATGTCAACCCGGTGGTGGCAGTCATCCTGGGAGCCGTAATCTTGCATGAACCGGTCACACCGTGGATGGTAGCCGGCAGCGTTCTCGTACTATTGAGCGTCGCCGGGATATTTCGGCTGAAATACCGCGGTCGATGAGACAGCGGACTGGGGCCAGACGCTTGCACCGGTAGAATTCTGTGTTTTCACTTTCAATATTATGTCAATCAAATGATTGACATTGCAGCGAAGATATGGGATACTGAGACCAGCTAAGCGCTGTCGCTTTGCACGCCGTTCTCTGCCACTGCCCAGCCATGGGTGCAGGAAGGGGTGCGAGATCGTCTGGCGCCTGGACGAGTACCAGGTGCGGGCGAACACAGCAGTGTTTGAGAACGAGCGAAGGGAACGCACGGCGGCCCATTGGCGTCAGTCTTTGCGCATCCTGCCAGCGCTTCCTTGATGCACAATGCTGAGAGCGGCGAAGCGAAATGAATGCCATCTGGCATTCACCATGGAGTTCAAGCGATGATTAGCACTACCCTGCCTGCCACACGAGAACGTCTGATTGAAGAACTGGCCACCGCCGAAGCTGACCTGGCTGAAGTGAACGAACAGTTGGCCGAAAAGCCCGATCTGGGTCCCGGCACCGGAAGCACGGGCGCCATGACCTGGGAAATGGCGCTGGCTCGCAAGGAATATACCGAGACCCAAATCAAGTCGTTGCGTCAGGCCCTGGAACGCACCCAAACCGGCACCTATGGCCGCTGCCAGAACTGCGGCAAAGAAATTGAGGCTGAACGATTGGAAATCCTGCCATCGGCCACCACCTGCGCCGATTGTGCGCGCAAGAACCGCCACTAGCAGCTGGGGCCTTCGCGGTGCGCCCCTGGTCTCAGGGCCTGCTCAGGCAATGCACAGGAAGGGCTGTTTTCTGGTCGCACATGCACAGACAGCCCTCCCCGGCTTGACTTTCGTTTCATCTCCCTAATAGAATCATAGGCCTGCACTTCACATCTCCTCACTTCCCCCCGCCTTACGAGCGTAACCAACCCTCCCAACCAGGCCGACGTAGCTCAGCAGGCAGAGCCTCCGCCTTGTAAGCGGATTGTCGCCGGTTCGAGTCCGGCCGTCGGCTCTTGCCCCATTCCTTGGCGTTCACCCTATCGTATCATTTTGCCCCGTTTGGTTTGGCGTTTCCGAAATGCCTTTGATAGAATAAACGTATGGGTCGGTGTCCCGAGCGGCAAAGGGTGCGGACTGTAAATCCGCCGGCGAAAGCGCCTTCGCAGGTTCGAGTCCTGCCCGGCCCACCTTCTACACTGCGGACTGGGAATTGCGACGCCTCTCCACAATCCCCAGTCTGCAGTTCACAACCCGCAATTTTCTTGTTCGCGCCCACATAGCTCAGTCGGTAGAGCACATTCTTGGTAAGAATGAGGTCAGCGGTTCAAAGCCGCTTGTGGGCTCTTTCCGAATACTTCACCTCCCTTTGGCCGTCCCCTTCCGGGGACGGCCAAAAAACGCATCCCATCTAACGCTTTTCAAGCACGACGATCCCAGTCATTTCTTTTCATCCTCGGCCGGTTAGCAACCGGTCGAGAAAGCATTTTTGGAGGCAGCTCTATCTATGGGCAAGCAAGCGTTTGAGCGCAAGAAGCCCCACGTGAACGTGGGCACCATTGGACACATCGACCACGGCAAGACCACCCTGACAGCAGCGATCACGAAAGTGTTGGCGTTGAAGGGCTGGGCGCAATTTCGGGCATTTGACAGCATCGACAATGCACCGGAGGAGCGTGCGCGAGGGATCACGATCGCCATCGCCCATGTGGAATACGAGACGGCGAACCGGCACTATGCGCATGTGGACTGTCCTGGGCATGCGGACTACATCAAGAACATGATCACGGGAGCGGCGCAGATGGACGGCGCCATTCTGGTGGTGGCAGCGCCGGACGGGCCGATGCCGCAGACGCGGGAGCACGTGTTGCTGGCGCGTCAGGTGGAAGTGCCGGCGATGGTGGTGTTTTTGAACAAGGTCGACATGATGGACGACCCTGAGTTGCTGGAGTTGGTGGAGTTGGAGTTGCGGGAGTTGCTGGACAGCTATGACTTTCCTGGCGACGAGACGCCGATTGTGCGCGGGAGTGCGTTGAATGCGCTGATGTGCACGGCGACGGACCCGAATGCGGCGGAGTACCAGTGCATTTGGGAGTTGATGCGTGTGGTGGACGAGTACATTCCGCTGCCGACGCGCGAGGTAGACAAGCCGTTCCTGATGGCAATCGAGGATGTGTTCTCGATCAAGGGACGCGGGACGGTGGTCACCGGGCGCGTGGAGCGCGGGCGGATCGAGCCGATGAAGGATGTAGAGATCATCGGGATCAAAGCGACGCGTAAGGTGGTAGCGACGAGCCTGGAGATGTTCCGCAAGACGTTGGACTATGCCGAGGCAGGCGAGAATGTGGGCGTGCTGCTGCGAGGCGTGACGCGGGATGAGATCGAGCGTGGGCAGGTGCTGGCGAAGCCGGCATCGATCACGCCGCACATCAAGTTTCTGGCCGAAGTGTACATTTTGAAGAAAGAGGAAGGGGGGAGGCACACACCCTTCTTCGATGGCTACCGGCCGCAGTTCTACATACGGACGATGGATGTGACGGGTTCGGTGAAGCTGCCAGCAGGAGTCGAGATGGTGATGCCTGGCGACAAGATCACCTTCGAGGTTGACCTGATTGTGCCTGTGGCGCTGGAGATCGGCTCTCGTTTCGCCGTCCGCGAAGGCGGTCGCACCGTCGGCGCTGGCGTCATCACCAAGGTCTTCGATTGATCGTGCCCTCAAGGCAAGCAACGACGCACGGGTCGCAGACGCAACTGCCTGCGACCCGTGCGTCGCTCACAAACTTGCCATTTTACGTTTCTGGAAGGTCTAAGCATGGCTAAACAGCGGATTCGCATCAAGCTCAAAGCGTACGACCACCGCGTACTTGACAACTCGGTGCGCGAGATCGTCGAGGCGGCAGAGCGAACTGGCGCTCAGGTCGTGGGTCCGGTCCCCCTGCCCACAAAGCTGGAGCGTTTCACGATCATGCGATCTAGTTTTATCGACAAGGATTCGCGCGAACAGTACGAAATCCGCACTCACAAGCGGTTGATCGACGTAATCCCCTCGGGCAGCAAGACGATCGATAACTTGATGCGGCTGAATTTGCCGGCTGGCGTGGATATCGAGATCAAACTCTAGCTGCCGTTACGGCGCAGGTCCTCCGGATGGCTCAGGAGGCGGCGCCGGCGACATACCACCTCATCGCGACAGGGAGGTGGGGCGACGGAATGATGATCGGCGCAAATACAACGGCGCGCGAGGCAGTTCCATCCCCCAAGTCAAGCATGAAAGGTCTTATCGGACGCAAACTGGGTATGACCCAGCTATTTACCGAGAAGGGCGAAATGGTTCCAGTCACCGTGCTGGAAGTTGGCCCTTGTTTTGTTACCCAAGTCAAATCAACCGCCACCGATGGCTACAATGCCGTCCAGCTTGGCTTCGATGAAGTCAAACAGAAGAAGCTGACCGGCGGCGAACGCGGCCATCTGAAGCAAGCTAAGACGCCTATGCTGCGTGAGTTGCACGAGTTTGGCGTCAAGGACGAAGAGGTGGCCGAGTACAGCATTGGTCAGAGACTGTTGGCTGACGTTTTTGCTGTTGGCGACTTCGTTGATGTTGCCGGTACCTCGAAAGGCAAGGGGTTCGCGGGCGGCATCAAGCGTCACAACTTCAACCGCCAGCCCAAGACGCACGGCGCTTCGGATCGCACACGCGCTCCCGGCGCCTCCAGTTCTGGCACAACGCCTGGTCATACATTCAAGGGACGCCGTCTGCCCGGCCACATGGGCAACGCCGGCGTCACCGTGCAGAATCTGCGTGTGGTGACCGTCGATCCGCAGCGCAATTTACTGGCAGTCAAAGGCGCGGTCCCCGGCCCCAAGAACGGGGTCGTGATCATCTCGTCCGCACGCAAAAAGGGCGGGAGGTAGACGTCATGGAAGTCAGTCTGAAGAACATGCAAGGCCAGGTAGTCGACACCATCGAGTTGCCTGACTCCATTTTCGCCTCGGAAATCAACCAGGCAGTCATGCATCAGGCGTTGGTCCGGCAGCTGTCCAACCGGCGCCAAGGCACACACAATACCAAAACCCGCAGTGACGTTAGAGGCGGCGGACGCAAGCCCTGGCGGCAGAAAGGCACCGGCCGCGCCCGGCAAGGCAGCACCCGCGCCCCCCATTGGCGCGGCGGCGGCGTCGTCTTCGGTCCGCACCCCCGTTCCTACACCCAGAAGATGCCGCGCAAGATGCGCCGGCTCGCACTCCGCTCCGCTTTGAGCATCAAAGCCCAGGATCAGCAGGTCGTTGTGCTCGATGATCTGGCGGTGGCGGTTCCTCGCACCAAAGACATTGCCCAGATGCTGGCGGCGCTGAATGTAGAACGCAGCGCCCTGGTTCTTCTGCCGGGCCGGAACACGAACGTCGAGTTGGCGGCGCGCAATCTGCCCAACGTCAAGACCCTGCACGCCACCTACCTGAACGTGCGCGACATCCTCGGCTATGACACGCTCATCCTGCCCCAGCAGACCCTCTCTGTGTTGGAGTCCTTCCTGGGCGATGAAGTCTATTTCGTTGACGTAGAGGATGTTACGGACGAGGCGGCAGAGGCCGGCGAGGAGTAAGACCATGCACCCCTACGAAATTTTGAAGCGCCCCATCGTCACCGAAAAATCCAACCGGCTTCAGGATGAAGTCCACCAGTACGTCTTCGAAGTCGATAAGCGCGCTAACCGGCTCATGGTCAAGCATGCGGTCGAAGAGCGCTTCGACGTGAATGTCCTGGATGTGAACATCATCAACGTCAAAGCCAAGACGCGTCGCCGCAGCCGCAAGTCGACAGCCGTGCGCGTGGCGCCCTGGAAGAAAGCCATTGTAACACTCGCCTCCGGCGACACCATTCAGATGTTCGAGGGCGTTTGACGAAGCATATTTCGCCAGTTAACGCTCATCTTTCGACACGACTCGGCAGACGGCAAAGCAAGCAACGAATCGTTTGCCGGCGCCTGACCCCACAGACGCTCGCTTAGGAACACACCAACATGGGTATCAAGGTTTACAAGCCCACATCTCCTGGCCGCCGCGGGATGACCGTCTCGACCTTCGAGGAGATTACCCGCACCACCCCCGAAAAATCCCTGCTTCGTCCGGCCAAGAAATCGGCCGGCCGTAACAATCAGGGTAAACTCACCGTCCGGCATCGCGGCGGCGGCCACAAGCAGCGATATCGCCTGATCGATTTCCTGCGCGACAAGCACAATGTCCCCGCCCGCGTGACCACTATCGAGTACGACCCCAACCGCTCGGCCCGCATCGCCCTATTGGTGTATGCGGATGGCGAGAAGCGCTACATCCTGGCGCCGCTCGGCCTGAAAGTTGGCGACACGATCGTCTCTGGCGCCAGCGCCGAAATCCGAGTCGGCAATGCCCTGCCCCTGCTGAATATTCCCTTGGGCACGCTTGTGCACAATGTGGAACTGCAACCCGGTCGCGGCGGTCAGATGGCGCGAGCGGCTGGCGTCTACGCCCAACTCATGGCCAAAGAAGGCGAATTTGCCCAGTTGCGCCTGCCCAGCGGCGAAGCGCGTCGTGTGCGGCTGGAATGCATGGCAACCATCGGCCAGGTTGGCAACACCGACCATCAGAATATTACTTTGGGCAAAGCTGGCCGCAAACGCTGGCTGGGATGGCGCCCAACTGTCCGTGGCACAGCCATGGATCCGAACTCGCACCCGCACGGCGGCGGTGAAGGCCGCTCGCCCGTAGGGATGCCCGGTCCCAAGACCCCTTGGGGCAAGCCCGCTCTGGGTTACCGTACACGCCGCAACAAGCGTTCGAACCAATACATCGTCCGCCGCCGCGGGAAGAAACGCTAAGGAGATTCAAGCATGTCGCGGTCGCTAAAGAAAGGACCTTACGTCGATAAGAAATTGCTTCGCAAAGTCGAAGATATGAATCGCAAAGGCGAAAAGCGCGTTCTACGCACTTGGTCACGCGCTTCCACTATCTTCCCGCAGATGGTGGGCCACACGTTGGCTGTGCACAATGGCCGCAAGCATGTGCCCATCTACGTCACCGAGAACATGGTGGGCCACAAGCTGGGCGAATTCGCTCCCACCCGTTTCTTCCGCAGCCATGCGGTCAAGGAGACGGCGACCAAAGCCCGCCGCTAGCTTCCTGCGCATTCAAGGAGCCCGCTGCGCAACACGCAAAGACGTATTGCGTGGCGCGTATTACGCATCAATGACACGGAAACTATGAGCACAGATTACACCCTCACAGTGCGCGCACAACGCAAGTATGTCGGCGCCCCCCCCCAGAAAGTGCGGTTGGTGACGGACATGGTACGCGGAATGCGCGCCCTCGACGCCGTCGATGCCCTTAGCCACATGACCCAGCATGCTGCCTACGAGGTCAAGAAGACCGTTCAGTCGGCGCTGGCCAATGCCGAAGAGAATGAAAGCATGGCTCCTGAAGATATGTGGATCGCCCAGGTTTTCGCCGACGAAGGCCCTACTGCCAAACGCTATCGGCCAGGCGCCCGCGGGCGCGCTAAGCCGATTCTGAAGCGCTCGTCTCACATTACCGTCGTTCTCGAAGAACGTTAAGGAGGCACACCTTGGGACGCAAAGTTCACCCGACCGGTTTCCGACTTGGAATCATCAAGGATCATAGCTCTCGTTGGTATGCCGATGGCAAAGAATATACTGATTTGCTGGCTGAGGACCGTTTGATCCGCGCAAAGGTATCAAGGGAACTCGAAAAGGCCGGGGTTTCGAAGATCGAAATCCAGCGAGCCCCCAAGCAAGTCCATCTGACTATCCACGCCGCCAAGCCAGGCATCATCATTGGCAAAAAAGGCGCTACGGTCTCTGACCTGCGCAAGTCATTGCAGGAAATGACCGACAAGCGCATCAAGGTCGATGTCGAAGAGATCAAGAAGCCTGAACTGGACGCCTACCTGGTGGCCTTGAGTATTGCCGACCAATTGGCAAAGCGCATTGCCTACAAGCGAGCGATGCGTCAGGCCGTGCAGCGCACGATCAAGGGCGGCGCCAAGGGCGTCATGATTCGCATCAGCGGCCGCCTGGGCGGCTCCGAAATGGCCCGCGTCGATTCTGTGCGCGATGGCCGCATCCCCCGCCACACCCTGCGCGCCAATATCGACTACGCCGACACGACCGCCGACACGACCTATGGCGCCATCGGCATCAAGGTCTGGATTTACAAAGGCGAGATTCTACCCGGCGAACCATTTGCCGTCTGAGCGACCCGGCTCTTGCTGAGATCGAAACGGTCGTCGGAAACACGAGGTAATTGACCATGTTAATGCCCAAACGCGTCAAACACCGCAAACAACATCGCGGTCGCATGACAGGCAAAGCCTGGCGCGGCAGTTCGGTCGCTTTTGGCGAATTCGGCCTGCAAGCGCTGGAACCGTGCTGGATGACCAGCCGCCAGATTGAGGCAGCCCGTCGCGCCATCGTCCGCTATGTGCGCCGCGGTGGTAAGATCTGGATTCGCATTTTCCCGGACAAGCCGGTGACCGCTCGCGCAGCTGAGACCCGCATGGGTAGCGGCAAGGGCCCGGTAGATCGTTACGTAGCCGTGATTCGGCCTGGTCGTGTCCTGTTTGAGATCGGCGGAGTGGATGAAGAAACGGCGCGGGCAGCGATGCGCCTGGCTGCTCACAAGTTGCCAATCGCGACTCAATTCATTGCGCGCAACGAGGAAGGAAGCTGATGAAAACCACCGAGCTGCGCAGTCTTGCCGAGGGCGAGCTGCAAACTAAACTGGACGAAGCTTACGAAGAACTCATGAATCTGCGCTTCAACATGTCCATTGGTCAACAACGCGATTATGGGCGCGTCACGGTTGTCAAGCGTGATATTGCCCGGATCAGGACCATTTTGCGTGAGCGCCAACTGGCCGCGGAGATGATGTAAGATGGCACTAGAACAACGCAAATCCCTCATTGGTATCGTGGTAAGCGATGCTATGAACAAGACCGTGGTGGTGCGCGTCGAGCGCACGACCCGCCATCCCCTCTATGGCAAAGTCGTGCGCACGCACACCAAGTACCACGCCCATGATGAAGACAACACCTGCAAGACTGGCGACCGCGTACGAATACGCGAGTCCCGGCCGCTGAGCAAGACCAAACGCTGGGTCGTCGTCGAGACCCTTGCCAACCAAGGTTCTGCCCCCGCGGCAGATTGAGCGAGGTGCGCCATGATTCAGCAAGAAACGATTCTCAAAGTGGCCGATAACACCGGCGCCAAAGAGCTCCTCTGCATTCGCGTTCTGGGCGGATCGACGCGGCGTTATGCCAGCGTTGGCGACATCATTGTCGCTGCTGTCAAGCAAGCCTCGCCGGGCGGCTCAGTCAAGAAAGGCGAAGTCGTCAAGGCCGTGGTGGTTCGCACTGCCAAAGAAATCGGCCGCAGCGATGGCAGCTATATCCGCTTCGACGACAACGCTGCTGTCATTCTCGATCAGAACAATAATCCCCGCGGCACCCGCATCTTTGGCCCCGTAGCCCGCGAGTTGCGTGATAAGCGGTTCATGAAGATCGTCAGCCTGGCCCCTGAGGTGCTCTGACACAGTCCAGAGGTAAAGATTATGAAGCAGAAAATCCGCAAAGGCGACACCGTCGAGGTCATCTCCGGCAATTTTGCCGGCGAGCGCGGCGAAGTCCAATCTGTGTTACGCAAGAAGAATAAACAAGGCGAGTACGATCCGAACGAGGTCTATGTCGTTGTGGCTGGCATCAATCTGGTCAAAAAGCATCAACGCCGCACGGGAAACGTTCGCACCCAGGTTGGCATCATCGAACGCGAAGGCCCCATCCACATCTCGAAAGTCATGCTGGTAGCGCCACGCGCCAACCAACCCACGCGCGTTGGCAGCCGAACAACCAGTGACGGCGCCAAATCGCGCTACAGCGCCAAGCATAACGAGTTCATCGACTGATAACAAAGGCGGGACGCGCTCGCACGAGCGGCCCCACCGCACAGGAGTCACTTATGTCAGCCAGGTTGAAAGAACGCTACCATCAGGAAGTCATTCCGGCTATGGTCGAGCGCTTCCACTATAAGAATGTGATGCAGGTGCCCCGTCTGCAGAAGATCTCTGTCAATATTGGTCTGGGCGAAGCCTTGCAGAACCCGAAAGCAATCGAAGCGGCTACCGCCGATATGACCACCATTACCGGCCAGAAACCTGTCGTCCGCAAAGCCCGCAAATCGATTGCCGGTTTCAAATTGCGGCAGGGAAATCCCATTGGCGTGAGCGTTACTCTGCGCGGCGACCGCATGTGGAGTTTTCTGGATCGTCTGATCAACGTGGCTTTGCCTCGCCAGCGCGACTTTCAGGGCGTCTCGGCTGATGGCTTCGATGGCCGCGGCAACTACACCGTCGGCTTGCGCGAGCAACTTGCTTTCCCTGAAATCAACTACGACACCGTCGATAAGCTGCGCGGGCTGGGCATCAGCATCGTCACCAGCGCCAATAACGACGATGAAGGCCGCGAGCTACTGCGTTTGCTCGGTATGCCTTTCAAGCGTTGATCGGCTTATCGCTTCAGAGGATCGTTTCGGAGTAACCAATGGCTAAGACGTGCATGACTTATCGCGAACAACGCCGCAAGTACCCTGGCCGGGTTCGCAATCGCTGTCGCATCTGTGGTCGCCCCCGCGGCTACATGCGCCGTTTTGATCTCTGCCGCATCTGCTTCCGCCACGAAGCTGAGCGAGGCAGATTGCCCGGCGTTGTCAAATCGAGCTGGTAGTCGGCGGGCTACGCCGACGGTCGTTTCCAAGGAGTCTTATCGCAATGATGACTGATCCCGTCGCGGATATGCTGACCCGCATCCGCAACGCTTTACTAGCCCACCAGAAGCAGGTTGTGATCCCCAGCTCTAAGATGAAAGTCGAGATCGCTCGCATTCTGAGCGAAGAAGGCTTCATCCGTGGCTACGATATCAGCCAGGCGGCCCCGCGCCCCAGCCTTCGCCTTCACCTGCGTTACGATGAGAAGCGTCGCCCGATCATCACCGGCCTGCGCCGCGTGAGTTCGCCCGGCCGTCGCGTCTACCGTCCATCCGACGAGATTCCCTGGGTGCAGGGCGGTTTGGGTGTGGCTATCGTTTCCACCCCGAAGGGTTTACTTAGCGGTCGCGATGCTCGTCGAGCCGGTGTGGGCGGCGAAGTCATCTGCTTCGTTTGGTAAGCAACCGCCAGCAGGAGGAATTTCTCATGTCACGCATTGGCAAGAAACCGGTGGCACTGCCCAAGGGTGTCACCGTTGATATCGCTACAAACAACACCGTCACCGTCAAAGGCCCCAAAGGCACGTTGACCCGCGCCTTCGTGCCCGACATCACCGTGGCCGCCGAGGGCGCCGAGGTGCATGTGACTCGGCCCACAGACCAGCGCCAACATCGCGCCCTGCACGGCCTGACGCGCGCCTTGTTGCAGAATATGGTGACAGGCGTCAGCTCCGGTTTCACCAAAGAAATGGAACTGGTTGGCGTCGGCTATAAGGCCGCTATGCAAGGTAAGTCGTTGGAGTTGAGCCTGGGCTACTCTCATCCCGTGGTTGTGCCTCCGCCGGCCAATATCAACTTCGAAGTTGATAGGACAGGCCGGTTGATCAGTGTACACGGGATTGACAAAGAGCAGGTGGGCGAGGTCGCCGCCAAACTCCGAGCCTTGCGCAAGCCAGAACCCTACAAGGGTAAAGGTATTCGTTACAAAGGCGAGTTTATCAAAATCAAGGCCGGCAAAAGCTCGAAAGGTAAGAAATAGGAGCCGCTCCCATGCCCATGAATCCCCGCGCGCTGGCTCGCCAGCGCCGCCACCAACGAGTTCGCGAAACTATCCAGGGCACCAGCCAGCGCCCCCGCTTGGCGGTGTACCGCAGTCTCGAGCATATCTATGCTCAGTTGATCGATGACACCGCCGGTCATACGCTGGCCTCGGCTTCGAGCCTTGATCCTGCCTTGAGCGACCAGGCTGGAACCAAGACTCAGGTTGCACAAGCCGTCGGAAAACTAGTAGGCGAGCGCGCCGCCCAGGTAGGCATTGAAACCGTTGTCTTTGATCGCGGCGGCTTCCCCTATCATGGCCGCGTCAAGGCGCTCGCTGACGCTGCCCGCGAGGCGGGCTTGAAGTTCTGACAAACGCTTCCACTCATTCCCCCTGCCATCCTTCGTGATGCCCGCAGTGGGAAGATGACAAGCCTGGACACAGGAGATTTATCGAATGGCTGAACGAGAACGCAAAGGTCGAGGCGGCGCACGCCGCCCAACAACCCCAACAGGCCAACCTGCCCCGGCAACTCCCGAAGCGGGCAGCGAAGAGCGCCGCGATCGCGGCGATCGCCGCCGGCCTCCTCGCGAACGCGAAGTGGACGATGGCATGAGTGAACGCATCGTCCATCTTGCTCGCACCGCCAAGGTCGTGAAGGGTGGCCGTCGCTTCGCTTTCCGAGCTGTCGTTGTCGTTGGCGACGGCCACGGCAAGGTTGGCATCGGTATCGGTAAGGCCAATGAGGTGCCCGAAGCGATTCGCAAAGGCTCGGATCAGGCCCGTAAGGCGATGCTGACCGTGCCTATGGTGGGCGCCACTATCCCCCATGAAATTACGACCAGTTTCAGCGCTGCCACCGTCATGCTGCGCCCGGCCTCTCCTGGCACCGGCGTCATTGCAGGCGGCGGTGTACGTGCGGTGGTTGAAGCTGCCGGTATCAAGGATATCCTGACCAAATCGATGGGCAGCGCCAACATCCTCAATGTGGTCAAAGCCACGCACAAAGCCCTGAGCGAGCTGAAATCACCAGCAGAGGTGGCCCGGCTGCGCGGTATCCCTGAAGCCCGCGTCCAACCGCACTGGATCAAGAGTCAATCGGAAGCTATCCCATGAGCGACGTTTCCAAACAAACACCCTCCAGAAAATTGACCGTCACCTACACTAAGAGCGCCATCGGCTATACTCAACGGCAGGCCGGGACGCTGCGAGCGTTGGGCCTGCGACGCCTGGGTGATGTGGTCGAACACGACGACACCCCCGTCATCCGTGGCATGATCAACAAGGTCAGCCATCTGGTGCGGGTCGAGGAGCAGTCTGCATGAAAACAAACGATCTGCAACCCCCTGCGGGTTCCAACAAGCCCCGCAAGCGCATTGGCCGTGGTCATGCCACTGGTCAGGGCAAGCAGGCCGGTCGCGGCGGCAAAGGTCAGGCCAAACGATCGGGCGGCACCAAAGGCCCTTACTTCGAGGGTGGACAGCTGCCGTTAGTCCGCCGTTTGCCGACGCTGCGCGGCTTCCATAACCGCAATCGCATTGACTATCAGCCGGTCAACGTCGGTGAATTGGCGGCCAGTTTTGCGCCAGGATCGGAGATCACCCCGGACTTGTTGGCGCAGGTCGGCATTGTCCGCGCTAACAGGCCGGTCGTTGTGCTCGGCGATGGCGGCATCGATGTTGCCATGACCGTCAAGGCGCACCGCTTTTCCGCTAGTGCTGAAGAAAAGATCAAGGCTGCTGGCGGCGCCGTCGAGGTATTGTCCCTCCTGACCCTGTGAGGCGAATCCTATGCTGACTGCCGTACGCAGCGCCTTCCGCTTGCCCGATCTGCGGCGCAAGTTGCTCTTCACCTTGGGCATCCTGGTCCTGTACCGATTCCTGGCGCAAGTTCCAGTTCCTGGCGTCGATCGCGAGGCCCTGGCGAGCTTCTTCCAGGGCAACGATCTGGCAAATCTGTTCGATTTGCTCAGCGGTGGCGCCTTGTCGAACTTCTCGGTGATGTCTATGGGTGTCTATCCCTACATTACCGCCCAAATCATCATCCAGCTGCTGATCCCGATCATTCCGAGATTGCAGGAAATCTCGAAAGATGGCGATGCGGGCCGGCTGAGGATCAACCAGTACACCTTGTATATGTCAGTGCCTCTGGCGTTGCTGCAAGGCTACGGCCAGGCGGCTATCATGGCTGGCGGCGTCGGAACTGGCAGCACTGTTCTCCCCGGCTTCGGCTTCGGCAATGACGTGATGTTGACGATAGCCGTCTTGCTCTCGATGGTGGCAGGCACGTTCCTGGCCCTTTTCTTGGGCAATCTCATCACCGAGGACGGCATCGGCAACGGCGTCTCGCTGATTATTTTCGGCGGCATCGTCGGCAATCTCTGGTCGCGCGTTAATGCTCTACTGGCCAGCACCCGCGGTGTACTCCTGGTAGCTGTCTTCCTGGCCATCACCGTCGCCACTGTGTTGCTCATCGTCTATGTACAGGAAGGCCAGCGACGCATACCTGTTCGCTATGGCAAGCGCGTGCGCACAATGCGCGGCAACCGCATCATGATGGCGGGCGGCCAGAGCAGCCACATCCCCATCCGCGTGAACAGCGCCGGCATGATCCCGCTGATCTTCGCCAGCAGCCTTCTTATCTTCCCTGCCACCATCGGCGGCTTCTTGCAGCGCTCCAGCGTGGAATGGGTGGCAAGCATCGGCACCTTCCTGAACACGACCCTCAGTCCCAGCAGCAACCTCTACTGGCTGCTCTACTTCGTCCTGGTTGTTGCCTTCACCTACTTCTACACCGATGTCATCTTCCGCCAGCAGAATCTGGCCGACACGCTGCAGAAGCAGGGTGGCTATATCCCCGGCATCCGGCCTGGCAAGCGCACTGAGGAATACCTGAACAGAGTGTTGGTTCGCATCACCCTGGTTGGCGCCCTCTTCCTTGGCTTCGTCGCCATCCTGCCCTGGTTGGTCAACCTGATCGTGCGCGATCCCGGCCTGCAGAACACCACCTTGCTCATCACCAGCTCCGGTCTACTCATCGTGGTCGGCGTCGTGCTCGATACGATGAAGCAAATCGAAGCGCAGTTGATGATGCGCCATTACGAAGGCTTCATCCGCTGATTCTTGCCGAATCTGGCGCCGAAATGTGAGCCGTGAGCGTCGCTGTTCATCACGCTTAACGTCTCAGCATGATCCGTCCCTCTACCCCGATCCGCTCTACCAGCATTGCTCTATATAGCACTGACGAAATCGCAGCAATGCGTGAAGCAGGTCGTCTGGTAGCCCTGACCCACGCGCACCTTAAACCCTACATCCACCCAGACATCTCGACCGGCGAACTAGACGCCCTGGCCGAGGCCTTCATCCGCAGCCGCGGCGCCGAACCTACGTTTCTGAACTATGGCGCCGGCAGTGCAGATGTAGCCTTCCCGGCTTCTGTCTGTACTTCGATCAACGATGAGGCCGTCCATGGCATCCCCAGTCTTCAGCGGCGCCTGCATCACGGCGATCTTCTTAGCCTTGATGTCGGTGTCACCTACCATGGCTGGGTGGCCGATTCCGGCTGGACCTATCCCGTTGGCGACATCGACGCAAACGCGCAGGCGCTGTTGGATGCCTGCCAGTCTGCGCTTTGGTCTGGGATCGACCAGTCACGCGCTGGCAATCGCCTCGGCGACATTGCCGCCGCTGTCCAACATCGAGTCGAGACCGCTGGTTTCACCGTGCTGCGCGAGCTGACCGGTCATGGCATTGGTCGTGAGATGCACCAACCACCCGCCGTCCTCAACTACGGCATGGCCGGCACAGGCATGTACTTGCAAGCAGGCATGACCCTCGCTCTTGAAGTTGCAGCCACCGCAGGCGGTTGGCGAGTCCGCGTGGATGCCGATGGCTGGACCACCCGTACGGATGATGGTTCGCTTAGCGCCCACTGCGAGCATACCATCGCCATCACCAACGGCCCAGCCCTGATTCTAACCCTTCCCTAAACACTTCGATTTCACCATTTCGGTGCGTTGCCACTTCTACGTGTGACGTTACCGGAGGAGTAGAACCATGAAAGTTCGACCTTCTGTCAAACGCATGTGCGACAACTGCAAAATCATTCGTCGCCATGGTGTCGTCCACATTATCTGCACTAACCCCAAGCACAAACAGCGCCAAGGCTAAGATTCCGCAGGAGGTTTTATGGCTCGTATTGCTGGCGTCGACATTCCTCGCGACAAGCGGGTAGAGACATCCCTTACTTACATCTATGGCATTGGCCCCGCCACGGCCAAAGAAATCCTGACTCAAACCGGGATCGAAAATAAGCGCGTCAATGAGCTGACCGCCGATGAGGTGGCCCGTCTGCGCGATGTCATCGACCACAACTATGTCGTCGAAGGCGATCTTCGGCGAGAGGTGCAGATGAATATCAAGCGCCTGGTCGAGATCGGCAGTTACCGTGGGCGCCGGCACCGCGCCAACCTACCCGTGCGCGGCCAACGCACCCGTACCAACGCTCGCACCAAGCGTGGCGCCCGCAAGACCGTTCCCGGTCGCAAACGCGCTCGCAAGTAAGAACGACACCGACTTACATCGTCTTAAAGAGCTACTTCTGCAGTGGAGTACAGGATTCATGGCTAAGCAACAAACAACAACTGCACGAGCTCGTCGCTCGGCGCCCAAGAAAGAACGCCGCGCTGCATCGCACGGCCAGGCTCACATCCAGGCCACTTTCAACAATACCATCATCACCATTACCGATAGCCAGGGCAACACCGTCACCTGGTCGAGCGCCGGCGCTTCGGGCTTCAAGGGCTCGCGCAAAAGCACGCCCTTCGCCGCCCAACAGTCGGCTCGCAACGCAGCACGCGCCGCCAGCGATATGGGCATGAGAGAAGTGGATGTTTTCGTGAAGGGCCCTGGCCCTGGTCGTGAGTCTGCCATCCGCTCGATTATGGCTGCCGGTCTGACCGTGACCTCGATCACCGATATCACCCCGCTGCCACACAACGGCTGTCGCCCGCCCAAGAAACGGCGTGTCTAGAACGCTGGGTGCGATGCACACTGCTTCGCACCTGACCTGCTACTCCGTGCAGTACACGTGAAGGAAAGATTACTGAATGGCTCGTCACAATGACTCCGTTTGCACGCTTTGTCGCCGCGAAGGCATGAAGCTCTTCCTCAAGGGAGACCGCTGCTATTCGCCTAAGTGCGCCATCGAAAAACGCAACATGCCGCCTGGCATGCACGGCCCCAAACGCGCGCGGCGCAAGGTCTCTGACTTTGGTCGCCAGTTGCGCGAGAAACAAAAGGTGCGCCGCATCTACGGCGTCTATGAGCGCCAGTTCCGGCGCTACTTCCGTCAGGCTGTCAAGACAAAGGGTCTGACCGGCACGACGTTGCTGCAACTGCTGGAACAGCGTCTGGACAATGTCGTTTTCCGTCTGGGCTTTGCCCCTTCGCGCTCATTGGCGCGCCAGTTGGTGACGCATGGTCACT
>JACDJA010001607.1_pt1 | contig 18371 bp, 12 predicted proteins | sample 7449241 | NCBI WGS metagenome assembly JACDJA01 (sample SAMN14253289, study PRJNA609438) | sludge metagenome | isolation source: initial anaerobic sludge | collected 2018-12-20 | reverse complement strand
CTTCCCCCTTCCCCCTTCGAGCTTCGAGCTTCGTGCTTCGTGCTTCGTGCTTCGTGCTTCGTGCTTCGAGCTTCGTGCTTCGAGCTTCGTGCTTCCCCCCCTTCCACCCTTTTTTCGCGGCCATTTCAACCAAAATGCTTATCTTCGACATGTTTTTTATGAGATTGTTTCTAAACCTCTAACCTCTAACCTCTAACCTCTAACCTCTAACCTCTATAATCGCGATGTTTTTTAGATTTAACTCATTGATATTCATTATCGCCGTTTTGCTTCCCTTTGTGTCGTGCAGGAAACAGCCGGCTCCAAAGCCCAATGTGCTGTTTATTTTAGCCGACGATCTGGGTTATTATGATTTAAGTATCACAGGCAGCGACTATTATGAAACGCCTCACATCGACCGCATTGCCCGGGAGGGGATGACCTTTACCAATGGTTATGCCGCCTGCCAGGTTTGCAGTCCTTCGCGGGCCAGCATCATGAGCGGTAAGTTCCCGGCCAGGCATGGAATCACCGATTGGATTGGCGCTCCGGAGGGCGAGGCCTGGCGCAGGACGGGTCGTCACAACCAACTGTTGCCACCCGAATATGTGCATCAGCTTCCGGCCGAATATACCACACTGCCCGAAGCTTTAAAGGCAGCCGGTTATAAAACCTTTTTTGCAGGCAAATGGCATTTAGGCCCGGAGGGCTCATGGCCTCAGGACCACGGCTTTCACATCAATATAGGCGGATGGGACGTTGGCAGCCCTATTGGCGGTTATTTCTCGCCCTGGCAGAACCCCAATCTCGAAAACCGGCAGCCCGGTGAGAATCTCTCCATGAGGCTGGCAAAAGAAACAGTTCAATTCCTGAAGGAAAACAATCCTGAGACCAGTGGTCAGCCGGTGTTTGCATTTCTCTCGTTTTATGCTGTTCACGCTCCCATTGAAACCACCCGTGAAAAGTGGCAAAAGTACCGCGAAAAGGCCATTGAAGCAGGCCTTGCCCCCGAAGGGTATAAGATGGGCCATTTTTTACCCATCCGTCAGGTGCAGGACAACCCCGTTTACGCCGGACTGGTGGAGGCCATGGACGATGCCGTGGGTCTGGTGCTGAATGCACTGGATGAGATGGGCTTGGACGACAACACCATTGTTATTTTTACTTCCGACAATGGCGGCGTTTCCGCGGGAGATGCCTTCTCCACCTCCAACCTGCCCCTCCGTGGCGGAAAAGGCTATCAGTTTGAGGGCGGCATTCGCGAGCCTTACTTTATTAAGGTGCCGGGCCTGACCACGGGTTCAAGAAGTTGCGATGTGCCGGTGACGGGAACCGACTTTTATCCCACCATTCTCGATTTGATTGGCGAAAAATTGCGTCCCGCCGAGCATTCCGATGGCATAAGCCTGGTACCATTGCTTCAGGGTAAAGAGGTTAAAGAGAGACCGCTTATCTGGCATTACCCTCACTATGGAAATCAGGGGGGTGAACCCTCTTCCATTATCCGCAAGGGCAACTGGAAACTGATTCATTACTACGAAGACAGCCGCCTCGAGTTGTATGACCTGCGTGCCGATCCCGGGGAGCATTATGACTTATCCGAAGAACATCCCGATACGGCTTCATCACTGCATGAGGAGTTGTTCGGTTATCTGAAGAAGGTGGGGGCCAGGTTCCCCGTTAAAGACCCGGATTACAATAAAGAGCTGGAGATGCAACATCTTAAAAACGTGGAGGAAAACAGGCTTCCCCGGCTGGAGAAACAACGACTTGAAGTTTTATCGGAAGATTTTTCACCGGACAACAACTGGTGGGGAAGTGAAGTGACCATTGATTAATAAACCAAAACTAATAAACATGAATCGTCTGCTAATTTTGTTTCTGTCATTTTTATTGTGGAATTGCACAGTTCCTAAAGAGAGTAAAATACCCGTACATGGCTGGATGGGTGGTCCCGGCGATGCGACCGATCAGGAGATAGCCGCTAATTTTGCCGACCTGAAATCCAAGGGGGTGGATGCACTGATGTACAACGGCGGCCATAATCCCGAAACTTACCGCCGCGTGGGTAAATTGGCCAAAGAAGCCGGACTGGAATTTCATGCCTGGATACCCACTATGCTGCAACGAGACTCTGCCAAAATCGATCCCGACTGGTATGCAGTGAACGGACTGGGTGAATCGGCACTGGAAAAACCCGCTTATGTGGGTTATTACACTTTCCTGTGCCCCAACCGCGAAGGGGTCTACAACTATCTGGATTCGCTCTACGAAGCGGTGGCCCGTGTCCCCGAAGTGGACGGCATTCACCTGGATTACATCCGTTTTCCCGATGTGATACTGGCCCGTGGTCTGTGGGATAAGTACGATCTGGTGATGGACCGCGAATACCCGCAGTTCGATTATTGCTATTGCGATAAGTGCGTGAGCGACTTTGAGGCGCAAACAGGCATCATTATTAAAGAGGTGGAAGACCCCTCAACCGTTGAGGAGTGGAAGCAGTTTCGTTATGACTTAATCACCCGCGTAGCCAACCGGCTGGCCGAAATGGTGCACAAGAACAATAAAAAGATATCTGCCGCGGTCTTCCCCGGCCCCAATTCAGTCGCCAAAAAAATTGTGCGTCAGGAGTGGAACAAGTGGAATCTGGACGCATTTTATCCCATGAATTACAATGACTTCTATCTGGAGGACACCCGCTGGGTGGGAGAGGTCACCAAAGAGGGGGTCACAGCACTCAATGACAGCAAGCCCTTGTACAGCGGACTTTTTATTTGTCCCAATCCAGGTGCTAAGGCGGGCGAGCAAGACCCCGAGAATCATGGTTTGGTGCCCGAAGAGCTGGCCGACGCCATCCGCGAATCTATGGAGAACGGCGCTGCCGGTGTTTGCCTCTTCACACCAGGCAGGATGACCCCGGCGCATTGGGAAGTGCTGGAGACTGCTATGGGTAAAGATTACGCGAAGGCGCAATAGGGGAGACCATTTATCTTTGACCACTCCATTTTTTCAGTGCATTCTCTATCTTCTCCTCTTCATGTTCCCAAAGAAAATGTGCCGCTGCCCGGGGGACGGTCTCTTTCCATTTGGCTCTGAGAGACTCTTCTTCGCAGGCACTTTTAATGGCATGGGCAATGGTTTCGGGTGAAAGATTATTTACCAAAAGGCCGGTTTCATGGGTTTTTACAACGGCGCGGATGTCGGGAAAATCGGAGGTAATCACCGGGATGCCTTGTTGCATGTAATCGAAAATCCGGTTGGGAAGTGAGTGGTAGTAGTTTAAACCTTTGTTTTCCAGAAGGCACATACCTGCCATGGCATTCGCGTTGTACTTTTCAAGTTCCTCGAATGGCACAGCACCCTTAAAGATAACCCGCTCTTCTAATTTAAGAGAGCTTGTCAACTTCAGTAGTTCGTCCATGCAATCGCCTCGTCCTATAATGATAAACGTGTAATCCGGCAGATAAAGCATGGCCCGGATGGTTTGTGACAAACCCCGTCCCACGTTAAGTGACCCCTGATAGACAATATGGTGTGTGTTGGCAACCTTAAAAGGCAGAGGAACTTCCCTTTTCCGGAGTGGAAGATTGCGCAGCAACTGAAAATCACAGTTGTAACGATTCTTGTAAAGCATCACCAGGCCGGGGGATACCGTAAAATGCACGGCAGCACCGGGGATGCACCATTTTTCGAGCCTGCTCCACACCCATTTTTTAAGTCTCCGGTTTTGTAACTCAGGCACCTCAGAGAAGAACTCATGGCTGTCGAATACCACCGGCACCCGTTTTACGATTCCGGCCAACCGGCAAGCCACTAAGGTATCCATATCCACCGACCAGATAATGGAACAGGAATGAGCCAATAAAAACCACAGCAATCTTACATTTAGAGTGATATAAAAGAGAGGACCGCTGTTAAATGGCAGTGAGAATAGGAATGGTTTGCCCGGGCGCCCCGCTGGAAGAGTTTGCCGGGGATAGTCTCTACCGGTTTGCCATACCTCAAAGCCCATTTTTTCAAGACTTAAGGATATTTTATGTACCCTGTTGTCGAAAACAAGATTATTGGAGGTGGTGATGATGATGCGTGACAATAGAGGTCGTTTTTTCTTCAAATATAACAACAATTTACGGGTTTTGAGTTTGAATAAAGTTATCTTGAAATAAGAGGCTAAGAGGCCTGAAAAGAGGCATTTTTTTACTATATTTGTGGGGCAAAAAAACCTGCCTGAAAATCGTTCCACAAAGCAATTTTAATAGAATTTATAATGAGTGATAACAATCAACAAATGAATAATGATAATGGTTATATGGCCAACAGCATTCAGGTGCTGGAGGGGCTTGAAGCGGTCAGGAAACGTCCTGCCATGTATATTGGGGATGTGGGTCAAAGGGGGCTGCACCATTTGGTGTACGAAGTGGTTGACAACTCCATAGATGAAGCTATGGCGGGTTATTGTACTGCGATCAACGTTACCATTAATGCCGACAACTCCATTACGGTTATTGACAACGGTCGTGGAATTCCGGTAGATATACACGAGAAAGAGGGCCGCTCCGCTCTGGAAGTGGTGATGACAGTGCTCCATGCCGGTGGAAAATTCGACAAGGGCAGCTATAAAGTGTCGGGTGGGCTTCACGGAGTTGGTGTTTCATGCGTCAACGCGCTTTCGTCCGACCTTAAAGTGGAGGTTCACCGCGACGGGAAAACCTATCTGCAGGAGTATCAGAAAGGTAAGCCTTTGGCACCGGTTAGAGAGACAGGCACCACTGACAGTACAGGTACCCATGTGACTTTTAAACCCGATGAAAGCATATTTAATGAAACTGAGTATAAATACAGCATCTTAGTTTCACGCATGCGCGAGCTCGCCTTTTTAAATAAAGGATTGGAGATTATCCTTACCGATATGCGCAATACCGATGAGGAGGGGAACATTGTTACCGAACGTTTCTACTCCGAAGAGGGTCTTGCCGAATTTGTGAAATTTATCGATGGCAATCGCGAAAAGCTCTTCAATGAGCCCATGTACATCAATACCGACAAGAATGAAACACCGGTGGAGATCGCCATTATCTACAACACCTCCTTTAACGAGAATATCTATTCGTATGTTAATAACATTAATACCATCGAAGGGGGCACGCATCTCACCGGCTTTCGCCGCGGATTAACGCGCACCTTGAAAAACTGGGCCGATAAATCGGGTATGCTCTCCAAGCTGAAGTTTGATATCAATGGGGATGACTTCCGCGAGGGACTCACCGCGGTTATTTCGGTGAAGGTGGCCGAACCCCAATTTGAGGGACAGACCAAAACCAAGCTGGGAAACAGCGATGTGAGTCTGGCAGTTGATCAGGCGGTGAGTACCATGTTGACCAACTATCTGGAAGAGAACCCCAGGGATGCAAAAAACATTGTAAACAAGGTGATTCTGGCGGCTACGGCCCGGCACGCGGCGCGTAAAGCGCGCGAACTTGTACAGCGCAAAAGCGTGTTGGCAGGTGGCGGATTGCCCGGAAAACTGGCCGACTGCTCGGAGAAAGACCCTGCCTTATGCGAGCTTTTTCTGGTGGAGGGCGACTCCGCCGGCGGTACCGCCAAACAAGGTCGCGACCGGAGATTTCAGGCCATATTGCCACTGCGGGGTAAGATTTTGAATGTGGAAAAAGCCCTTCAACATCGTGTTTTTGAGAATGATGAGATCAAAAATATATTTACTGCCCTGGGCGTTACCATTGGCACCGAGGAAGATAGTAAGGCGCTGAATATGGAGAAGATACGATACCATAAAGTCGTGATTATGACCGATGCCGACGTGGACGGAAGTCATATTGCAACGCTTATTATGACCTTCTTCTTCAGGTATATGAAAGAATTGCTTAAAGAGGGTTATCTCTATATAGCCACTCCGCCCCTTTATTTAATGCGCAGGGGAAAGGTGGAAGAGTATTGCTGGAACGAGGCACAACGTCGTGAGTTTGTGGATAAGTATGCCGATGGGAAAGAGGATTCGGTGCACATTCAGCGTTACAAAGGTTTGGGTGAGATGAATGCCGAGCAATTGTGGCTTACTACCATGAATCCGGAGATGCGGACCCTGCGGCAGGTTACCATTGATAGCGCAGCCGAAGCCGACCGGGTTTTTAGCATGTTGATGGGCGATGACGTACCCCCCCGCCGCGAGTTTATCGAAAGAAATGCCACCTATGCTAAGATTGATGTTTAGAAGCCGGAGTTTGGAGTTTCTGAGTTCGGGTTGAGAGTTAGGGGTCAATCAGGTGAAAGGAGAAGCAGTTATACAGTGATCGGTAAACAGCCTGCCTGCCGCATAGGCAGGTAAATGATGTCCTTCGACAAGCTCAGGAACGAAAAGGTGAACGCAAAAAAAGCCTTCCTGCACATTGCAGGAAGGCTTTTTTATTGAAGGGCCAATAACATTTAACCCAAATACGATTTAAGCAATTTGCTGCGCGAGGTATGCCGCAAGCGGCGAATCGCTTTTTCCTTAATTTGACGTACTCTTTCGCGGGTCAGGCCAAAGCGCTCTCCAATCTCTTCGAGGGTCATCTCCTGGCATCCAATGCCAAAGAAGAGCATAATAATATCGCTCTCACGCTCGGTGAGGGTGGCCAGTGCCCGCTCAATCTCCTTGGAAAGCGACTCGTTAACGAGGGCTCTGTCGGCATTGGGCGAATCGCTGTTTACCAGCACATCCAGCAGGCTGTTGTCTTCGCCTTCCACAAAAGGTGCATCCACCGAGATGTGACGCCCGGAGACTCGCAAGGTGTCCGATATCTTTTCGGCAGGTATTTCCAGCTCTTCAGACAGCTCCTCGGGTGAAGGCTTGCGCTGATGTTGCTGCTCGAATCTCGAGTAGGCTTTATTTATTTTATTGAGCGATCCAACCTGGTTCAGAGGCAACCGCACTATACGCGATTGCTCGGCCAGTGCCTGCAAAATGGATTGGCGGATCCACCAAACGGCATATGAGATGAACTTAAATCCACGTGTCTCATCAAACTTCTCGGCTGCTTTAATCAAACCGAGGTTACCCTCATTGATGAGATCGGGCAGACTTAGCCCCTGATTTTGATATTGTTTGGCTACTGAAACCACAAACCGCAGGTTGGCACGGGTCAGCTTTTCAAGGGCAACCTGGTCTCCCTTTTTTATTCGCTGAGCCAGTTCCACCTCTTCCTCCACCGAGATCAAACCTTCACGTCCAATTTCCTGAAGATATTTATCCAGTGAGGCGCTTTCGCGATTAGTGATTGATTTAGTTATCTTTAGTTGTCTCATATTACGTTAAAAAATTTCCGCGCAAAGGTACACTTTATTGTCCAATTTTCAAAGGGGCCAAGCCTCATCTGCTGTTTATTAATTCAGGTTAATGGCATAGTAAGCCACTTCTCCATTGGGATAGATTCCCGTGAGGAACAGACCCTCTTCTGCAATATCGACAACTTTTCTGAGATCGTCAACACTGTTTATAGGTACCCGGTTGGCTTTATTAATTATATAACCTTCTTTAACACCTGCTTCCTGAAACTTTCCCTGCGATACCTTACTTACTTGCAGTCCGTTGCGAATATTAAGTTTGTTTTTCAACTGGCTGGGGACTTCTTCGAATGATGCGCCTAACAATTCAAGAGGCATCCCTGCTTTTACAACGTCTGTGGAACCGTAAATGTTTTGTAGGGTAACCGTAAACTGTTTATCTTTTCCATTACGAATGGCCGTTATGTTCACTTTATCACCGGGACGATGGCGACTGACCTTCTCCTGCAATTCGGAGGTTCTGTTTACAGGCTCACCGTCAATGGCAACAATCACATCTCCTTCAGCCATTCCGGCCTCTTCGGCACCGCTGCCACTCTGTACTGCGGCCACATGTACACCGTTCACCTGATTCAGTTTAAGTTCTTTGGCCAATTCGCTGGTCACGTCCTGTATCTGAATTCCCAATAAACCACGTTGTACTTCTCCAAACTCCATAAGGTCGGCTACCACCTTTTTAATGATGCTTACCGGCACAGCAAACGAATAACCGCTGTAAGAGCCCGTGCGGGATGCAATGGCGGTATTAACACCCACCAGGTCGCCATTGGTGTTGACCAGCGCCCCTCCGCTGTTGCCGGGATTAACGGCGGCATCGGTTTGAATGAAAGACTCTATGCCCAGCGTTCCTCCGGCATTTAAAATATTAATGCTTCGCGACTTGGCGCTCACAATCCCTGCTGTAACAGTAGAGGTAAGATTAAACGGATTACCAACGGCCAGGACCCATTCACCTATCTTTAAAGCGTCGGAATTTCCATAACTTAAATAGGGTAAATCCGAAGTGTCGATCTTCAGCAGTGCAATGTCGGTGGTGGGATCGGTACCTACCAGCATGGCTTCAAAAGTACGGTTGTCGTTGAGCGTTACTTCAATATTGCTGGTATGCTCAATTACATGATTGTTGGTTACAATATAACCATCCTTGGTGATGATAACCCCCGAGCCTGAGCCTAAAATGGGCTGCTGCTGAGGCATCTGACCGCCTCTGGGACCAAAAAAGAACTCATAAAACGGATTACCCGAGTATAAGTCCCCTCCGCCACGAGCGGTCATCTTCGTTTTAACGTGAACCACCGCGTTAACTGACTTTTCGGCAGCAGTGGTTAAATCGGGCACCCCACTTTGAGGGGCCGAGGGAAGCGATACATAACTGGCAGCGGGAACTAAAGGCTGATTAACCTGGGTAATTCCGGGCTGCGGACTAAACCAATGGGAATAGACGAATACAGCTATTAGCGCACTTAAAAGTGACGCAACAAAAATAGAAAGGTATCTTTTTGTTTTCATGGTTGTAGTTTTAAAGTTAACATTTCAACATCAACAGCTTGCAAATGATATGCCTCAATTAACATATCGGGAAATGTTAACTTTTTTTAGTGGTAGTTTGGGTTTAATTCTATATTTCGTGTAAAAAAGAACCCCGACGCATTGTTTACCGTTAACCCTAACCCTTAAAAACGGCAAAAAAATTGTCGGGGCTTTTTATCCGTAAATAATTTGTTTTTCATGATTCCCGGTTCATCGGGGTTTGTTTCAGGATGACTAAACAATATCAGGTTGAGCTGCTTTGGTTGTGTCTTACAAATATAACACCTTTTTAGTGGTTAGTCAATAGGCTTTTTCTATCGGGTGGCAATTCGTACCTTTGGGCAGATATACTATCAGCTACTGGTTATCTAAACAATTAAAAGCTTCAAACTGTTTTAAAACACACGCTTTATTTTAAAATTTATTTCATGAAGAACCTTCATTTCTATAAATATCAGGGTACCGGCAACGATTTTGTGTTGATTGATAACCGGGAGAATCTCTTTGATAGTTCTCACAGTCAATTGATAGGTTTGTTGTGTCATCGCCGGTTTGGTGTTGGTGCCGATGGACTGATGCTCCTGGAGCCTTCTGAAAAAAGCACATTTACCATGCGTTATTTCAACAGCGATGGACGCGAAGCTTCCATGTGCGGAAATGGGGGACGCTGCATGGCTGCTTTTGCTGTTCATCTGGGATTGGCGCCCCGGGCAACGCGATTTAAATTTGAGGCCGCCGACGGGTTGCATGAGGCAGAAGTACGGGAGGGTGAGGTAACCCTTAAAATGAGCGACGTAAAAGAGGTGAAACAACTGGAAGATGGATATTTTATGGATACAGGGTCGCCTCATTTTGTGCGTTTTGTGGACGATCCGGCAGCCATTGATGTAGCGGCCGAAGGTAGTAAATGGAGGCATCATCGCCGGTTTGCCCCGGAGGGCACCAATGTAAATTTTGTGCGCACGGCCAGCAGAACGGTGGTGCCCATGCGCACCTATGAGAAAGGCGTGGAAGGTGAAACCTGGTCGTGTGGAACCGGTGCCGTGGCATCGGCCATTGCCGTTTCCCTCAAAACAGGAACCGGTCATCTTTTTCGGATGCAGGTGCCAGGGGGTGAGCTTACCGTTAGCTTCGACGCTTCCCGGGCTCCCGTTTTTACCAACATCTGGCTTACCGGGCCTGCAGTGTTGGTGTATGAAGGAGAAATTGATGTTGATGGGTTTTCCAGGTTAGGATTATAGAAACCTCCAAAATGGATTTTAAAATAACATCGGACTTTAAACCCACCGGCGATCAACCGGAAGCCATTCGCCAGCTGGTGGATGGGATTGAACGGGAAAGCCGGCATCAAACACTGCTGGGGGTAACAGGTTCGGGAAAAACCTTTACCATTGCCAACGTGGTGGAACAGGTTCAACGCCCCACATTGGTGCTCAGCCACAATAAGACGCTGGCTGCTCAGCTTTATGGCGAGTTTAAAAATTTTTTTCCCGAAAATGCCGTGGAGTACTTTGTCTCCTACTACGACTATTATCAGCCCGAGGCCTACCTTCCGGTTACCGACACCTATATAGAAAAAGACCTTTCGATAAACGATGAGATTGAGAAATTGCGGTTAAGTACCACTTCAGCGTTGTTATCGGGTAGGAGAGATGTGATAGTCGTATCGTCGGTGTCGTGTTTATACGGTATTGGCAATCCCGAGGATTTTCATGCCAACATCATTACTTTAGAGAAAGGGGATCAGATGGCACGCAACGTGTTTTTGCGCCGCTTGGTGGATGGTCTCTATTCGCGCAACGAAATTGAGTTTAACCGGGGCCATTTTCGGGTGAGGGGGGATACCGTAGAGATATTTCTGGCGTATGCCGATCATGCCTGCCGTGTTATTTTTTGGGGTGATGAGATTGAGTCCATCGAGACGTTCGATCCCATCAACAACATAACCCTCTCGTCGGTTGACCGGATACTGATTTATCCGGCCAATATTTTCGTGACCACCAAAGAACGGGTTCAACGGGCCATTGCGGCGATACAAGACGATATGGTAAAGCAGGTGGCCTTTTTTAAGGAGATAGGGAAAAATATGGAGGCCAAACGATTGGAAGAGCGTGTGAGTTACGATCTGGAGATGATACGGGAATTGGGATACTGCCCCGGAATTGAAAATTACAGCCGCTATTTTGACGGGCGTCCCCCGGGTACAAGGCCTTTTTGTCTGTTGGACTATTTTCCCGATGATTTTCTGGTGGTGGTGGATGAGAGCCATGTCACCCTGCCGCAGATTCGTGCGATGTATGGCGGCGATTACAGCCGTAAGCAGAACCTGGTGGAGTATGGGTTCAGGTTGCCCGCTGCTCTGGATAACCGTCCCCTTAAATTCGAGGAGTTCGAGGGCATCATTCATCAGGCAGTTTATATGAGCGCAACTCCTTCCGATTATGAGCTGGAAAAGAGCGAAGGCATCGTTGTTGAGCAGGTGATACGACCCACCGGACTGTTGGACCCGGTGATTGATGTCAGACCCAGTCTCAATCAGATTGACGATTTGATAGAGGAGATTCAGATACGGGTAACAGCCGGTGAAAGGGTGTTGGTGACCACGCTTACCAAGCGCATGGCCGAAGAGTTGACGAAATATTTGCAGCGAATGGATATTCGATGCGAATACATCCATTCGGATGTGGAAACACTCGAACGGGTTAAGATTATGGAGAATCTTCGCATGGGTGTGTTTGATGTGCTCGTTGGTGTTAATCTTTTGCGCGAAGGGCTTGATCTTCCGGAGGTTTCGTTGGTGGCTATTCTGGATGCCGATAAGGAAGGGTTCCTGCGCTCCACACGGTCACTCACCCAGACAGCCGGACGGGCGGCCAGGCATCTTAACGGACGGGTGATTATGTATGCCGATAAAATTACCCGGTCGATGCAGGAAACTATGGATGCCACCAACTATCGTCGTGAAAAGCAACTGGCCTATAATGAGCTGCATGGCATTACACCTGAAGCAATCGTCCGCAAGGCAGGAACCGCGCTGGTGGGCCGGGCCATTGACCTGCCCATGGAAGAGGGCGCCTATGCAGGCCCCGGAAGTGCTGATATAGCAGCCGACCCTGTTGTTTCGTATATGAAGCCCGAAGCATTGGAAAAAGCTCTGAAAAAAACCAAAAAAGCCATGCGGGACGCCGCGAAAGAACTTGATTTTATCTCTGCCGCCCAGTATCGCGATGAGATGTACCGCCTCGAAGAGCTGCTGAAGCAGAAGGGGGGGTGAGTTTGGGGTTCGGAGTTACAGACGCACAGATTGTACGTCTGTACAAGGGGCGTTGGTTCGGAGTTCCGGGTTTGAGGGTTAGAGACGCACAGGTTGTGCGTCTGTACGGGGGCATAGGTTCAGGGTTTGGAGTTCTGGGTTATTTAGGTAAACGGTAAAATAAGCTCAAAGGTGAAAGCTCAAAGGTAAAAATGACGCTCTCCCTTTCAGCTTTGAACTTTCACCTTTCACCTTTCAGCCCTCTTTATCCCTTTATAATCCTTAATCCTTAATCTCTTTCCGTCTTCTGTCTTCCGTCTTCCCTCTTCGTGCTTCGTGCTTCCAGCTTCCAGCTTCCAGCTCCCAGCTCCCAGCTCCTACCTCCTTTTCCTCTTAGGAATTCCTGAGCTCCGTTTTCTGGATTTATACTTATAGTAGCTGCGCATCCTCAGGTAGGACCTTCTGTTGTATTTGGGGTCGTTTCTGAATCGGCTGTCCTTTAGGAGAAAGGTAATACCGGCAGTAAAAGTATAGTAAAAGTCAAAGGGATCGGTGGTATGAACGCCTCCCTGGTTGTCGTACCACTCGTCGTGTACGTCTAATTTGTCGGAGAAAGGGAGTGTTCCGGTGAGTTCCAGATTGACACTGAGGGAGGGAGATAACCAAATGGAGGTACCACCGCCGGCAGATACCAGCGGGGCTATTTCGGAGGCTTTTCGCCATACATCACCAGCAGGGTTGCCGCTGGCAGGGCCCCAATATTCGGTGGCATTGTAATAAATCAGACCTGTATTGAGGTGGATATAGGGTTGAAATTGTCGTTGTTTAAAATAGCCAAGAAGACTGTTCAATGGCCGGTAGGATGCCCCAAAGGTGAGTTCGGAATAGATGTTTTCGAAGTTGGCATACGCTGTGTTGGCTACCGGCATGATTTGGGTACCCTGCATGTGGCCGCCAATGAGTTGGGCCCGGGCTGAAAATGCGGTGGACAACTCCTTTTCGGCCAGAACGCCCAGGGAAAAACTGCCTCTTGATTTATCTACCAGGTCTCCAAAAAACATATTGTAACCTGCCCTTGGAGTAATGGACAGCCCTTCCTTGAATTGGTTCCATCCACCTCTGCGATACTGTGCATCAAGAGGGGATGAAATTAAAACTAAAAGGAGTAAAATTGTTACACTTTTGATGGATGTATGCATGTAAACGCCTTTAAGTGGTGTTGCTAAAACGATGTAAAATTGATAAAATCTTTATTACTACGAAAAACCTATACGTAGAAACAGCTCTAAAGGTGACAATTTTACAGATGTTTTTTACAGATGGCTCTATTTCTTACTTAATGATGCTGATTTTGTCCATCTAAATAGCTCTCGGCGGCTAAGATAGTAAATCTAATGTTTTCTACATCGGAAAAAATGATTTCTCTGTCATTTTTTCCACGAGGGCTCATAGAAACGCGGGGGTTGGCAAAAGTCATTTTGGAGGGAAAGGCTTTTCGTGCTGAAAAATGAAACTCACGTGCCCCGGTGGATTCAATCAGCTGAGCAATATTACCGGGATTGATGCCCGAACCGGGCATTATTATTATCTGGTTACCAGCTTGTTGCACCAATTTGGCAATCATTGCTTTACCCTCAATAGCAGTGGGCTCGGCTCCGGAGGTGAGCAGGCGGTTTACCCCCAGGTCAATGAGTTGGTTCAGTGCCTGGGCAGGATTCCGGCACACATCAAAAGCCCGGTGAAAGGTGAAGGGCAATCCCCGGGCATGTTTCATGAGCCGGGCTGTTCGCTCCACATCAATGTCTCCGTTGGGCAATAGCAGCCCCGACACAATGCCATGTGCGCCGGCTTCACGGGCGCGAATCACATCCAGCTCCATCACCCGAAACTCTTCTTCTGAATAGAAAAAGTCGCCTCCGCGGGGTCTGATGATCACAAAAACCTCAACTCCTTTAACGGCCAGGGCCATTTCTATCATGCCCATACTGGGCGTGGTGCCGCCTTCCAGGAGATTATCGCATAATTCTACCCTGTGTGCACCGGCTTTGGCCGCATTTTGCACCGATTTTATTGAGTCGGTACAGATTTCAAATGTAAGCGATTGGTGAGTCATAAAACCGAATGTATTAAATTTCAAGATTGCGTCAGGTCTCGGGTTTGTATAAATTGTGATTGCTTCTCCGGCTTCCCCCCGAAGCAATCTCTGTCACCGGCATCCACCCAAACACGCAGCATCAAGTAATGTTTAATTCCGCTCCCTGGAGCTTTAAAACCATCCCAATCACCTTATATTCTACCACAATGCCGCTCTGCCATCTCTGCCGTCTAATGTCTTTTGCCCTTTGAGCTTTGAGCTTTCACCTTTGCCCTTTGAGCTTTCACCTTTGCCCTTTGAGCCTTCACCTTTCACCTTTGCGCCTTCACCTTTGAGCTTTGAGCTTTCACCTTTGCCCTTTGAGCCTTCACCTTTCACCTTTGCGCCTTCACCTTTGAGCTTTGAGCTTTCACCTTTGCCCTTTGAGCTTTCACCTTTGCGCTTTGAGCTTTGCCCTTTGAGCTTTCCCCTTTCACCTTTGATTACCTATTACCTGATGCCTATTGCCTGATGCCTTTCTCCCGCAGCTCCCGGATTGAGTTATTTTTTCCACCTCTCCACGAAACTCCCGTGGGGGTCAAATTTGGCCGCCTGTTTTTCCAGGTTAAACCGGCGGTTCACCCGGCTGTCGGTGCCGCGGCCGCTCTGGTATGCCCAGTTGCCGTAGTTGCTGCATACATCATAATCGAGCAGCATCGACTCGAACCATGCAGCGCCCCACTGCCAGTTTACCTTCAACTCTTTAGCCAGATAAAATGATACCAGCATCCTTCCACGATTGCTCATAAAACCCGTGGCGGAAAGCTCGTGCATCAGCGCATCCACGATGGGCTGACCGGTTTCACCTGCTTTCCAGCGGTCAAAAGCCGCATGGTCGTTAAACATACCCGTTTCGCTGACACGAAGCCCTTTAACGGTAAAAAGCCGGTGCCCATAGCGCAGAAACAGGAACCGGAAATAGTCCCGCCAAATGAGTTGCTCAATAATGGTTTGCAAATTTTCGGCCTTATCGGGGTTTTGTTGTCTCATCTGTGCCAGATGGTGATAAAACAGACGTGGCGACAGAGAGCCGTTCGCCAGCCAGGGCCCCAGCAGGCTGCTGAAGTTCTTGCCTTCAAAAAAGTTGCGTGTTTCTGCGTAATGAAGCGGGCCTTCATCCTTTAGGTATTTGTGCATGCGCAAAAGGCCATGTCGCTCGCCTCCTGAGAAATGAATATTTTTTTTGTTTTTATTAAGAGCGGCTTTTGGGTTAAAAGGCTCCATGTCATTTGTCAATAACTCACCTATAAAAGGTGCTATTCGTGTGGCCGCTTCCAGTGGCAAGGGTATCGGCTTTAAGCCCAACACCTTGTTTTTGAACCGGGTATAGTAAAACGGTGACTTTTCCACTGCAAAATCTACTTCATTGGGCTGAAAAAGCAGGCTTCCCCAAATAAACCGGGTATTGATCTCTTCAGAAAGCTGGTTTTCAGTCTGTATCTCTTCCCAGGCATATTCACGCTGGGCCATCAGCATTGCAGCATTGGTTTTATGGTAGAGCCGGATTAACAGGGCTGCTGTTTCTCCTTTGAATATATGGAGAGTGTTGCCTATTTTTTCAAGCGATAATTTAAGCGCTGCCAGGGATTCAAATAAGAATTGTTCCCGAAACTGGCCCATCCTTGGAAAGCCCAGCCCGCCGTCGTTGCACGACCATTCCGGGTCGATTATAAAAACAGGTAGGATGGGTCGATTGGTTGAGATGGCTTTCGACAGCGCCGGGTTGTCGTGCAGGCGCAGATCGTTTCTGAACCAGTAGATGATGGGTTGGGAGGGCATAGATTGTTTTGTGTTAGCGGTTTTGGGTAGAGACAAGGCATGCGTTGTCTCTACTGCGGCACCACCATCTTCTCCCTCATTTCGGTAGCTTTGTCGGAGGAGAAGAGCTGGGTGACTATTTCGAGTGAAAACTCCATGGCAGCGCCTATTCCTCTTCCGGTGATGATGTGGCCATCGGTAATGGCCGGAACGGGGTAGTGGTGTGCCCCTATCAGGTGATGCTCAAATCCCGGGAAGCAGGTGGCTTTGCGACCTTTCAGGAAACCCATCTCGCCTAAAATCATGGGGGCGGCACAAATGGCAGCCATCCATTTTTTGTTTTCTTCAAACTTGTTGAGAAGTTTGGCCACCCCCTGATGTTCCATCAGGTGTTTAGCTCCGGGCATTCCGCCAGGTAAAATCACAATGTCCCGATCATCCCAGGGCCGATCCTCAAACAGACCATCGCAGGTGATGGTGATATCGTGCGCGCCGGTCACACTCTTCTGCCGGGTTATCGATATGAGTTGAACCTCCATGCCGGCCCGCCGCAACACATCGGCAGGTGTAAGGGCTTCCACCTCTTCAAATCCGGGTGCGAATAGAATGATTGCTTTCTTTGTCATGATTATATTTATTTAACTGCGAAACAACCCAAAATACAAAAAGAATTGCAAAGATGGTCACAGATTCACTAAAAAATATGAGTATTTAGACAAACAGCCGAAACGGGCAGCGGGAATGAGCCCCCAAAACACGGAGGCACAACCATTTGTCAAAGGGGTGTTGAATTTACCGAAGGCCCATAGACAAAAGAGTTTCACGAAGAGCAGAGAGATTGCTCCGATGTTTTTCGGATGGGCTATTCGGGGAGTGTTGGGGTGAGGCTCCGGTTTTCTATCTTCCTCTTTACTGCTCCAGTCAGCGAGTCATAATTATGGGAGGCGGGATAAATGGGTACCAGAAATTCCACCTGCACCCGGCTGAATGGTTTTGGGAAGAAGCTTCCCTTAGGCAGCGCTTCAAAAGCGCCGCTTATAGAAACCGGCACAATGGGTATATTGAGCTCCCGGCTGAGTATGGCAAAGGTTTTCTTAAACTGCCCCAGACTGCCGTTTACGGTACGGGTTCCTTCGGGGAAAATAATAAGATTTTTATTCCGCTTCAATACCTCACCCATCTTTTGAATGGACTCTTTCAGCTCCTTGTCCAAATCCATTACGATAATATTGTGGCGGTTGGCCAAAAATTTTAGCCAGGAGTGCTTCACATGTTTCTCCTTGGCATAGAAATAGGTCTTTTTAATTTGCTTTATTTTCAATTGGGAAGCAACAAACAATGCATCGTAAAAGCTTTGATGGTTGGGTGCAATGATACAGGGGCCCTCCGGTATGTTGCTCATGCCCCGTGCTTTGAACCGAAAATAGAGAAGAAAGAAAAAGCGAGACAATCTTACCATCACTCTCCCCGTGAACCATGTCCTGGGGAGTTGCAGTTGCACTTTCTCCTTCAGGATATCGGTCCAGTTGATCTTTTGCTCCTCCATTTTGGTTTTAGCTGTTTTCACATGCCGGGCCAGCAAAGATATGTTATTGAATTTGAGCATATCCGAAGGTTCCATCTCAACGCCAAAAGTATGATGCAGATAGGTTTGGAAGCTTACTTTGTCCAGCGAATCCAACCCGAGGTCCATCTCCAGGTGATGGTGTGGCAAAACTTCCCGGCCTTTCTCCTTTTTGAGGAAGGCGCTGATCATTTTAAATTCTTCAAAGTCGGGAATCGCAACCTGTTCATGGCTGTGGTCACTATCTACTGCAAAAGACTCTAACTTGAAGCGTTGCAGTTTCGAGAGTCGCGTGCGCGGCAGTTCCTGGTCGGTGACATAAAAGCGCATTATTTTTTTGTACGATGACACCGTCTGGTTGTACTGGTCTATCACCTGCCAGCGGATGATATCTTCAATGCTGGCATTGTCGGTTTGAGCTATGGCGCTCTTTTCGGGCACGATCACAGCCTGAAGCAGGTCGTCTTTAAAAAAAACCCCGCACTCTCTCACCAGGGGGGATTCTTCCAGTTTTAATTCGGGTTCGGCCGGGTTCACGTTTTTGCCGCTGGAGAGTACGATAATCTCCTTTTTACGCCCGGTTATATAGAGGAAACCCTCCTCGTCTAAATAGCCCAGGTCGCCTGTGTGAAGCCATCCATCGCGTATTACCTCTGCAGTTTCTTCCGGGTGCTTGTAATAACCCTGCATCACCTGGCGGCCTCTAACCGTTATTTCTCCATCGACAATCCTTATATCAGTGCCATGCAGTGCCTCTCCCGGAGAGCCTACTCTTACCCGACCCGGGCGCGTGAAAGTAATCATGGGAGCTG
>JACDJA010001606.1_pt1 | contig 18374 bp, 16 predicted proteins | sample 7449241 | NCBI WGS metagenome assembly JACDJA01 (sample SAMN14253289, study PRJNA609438) | sludge metagenome | isolation source: initial anaerobic sludge | collected 2018-12-20 | reverse complement strand
TTCGCATTTATTCAGCGCCCACTCCGGCAGGCCTTCCTGTTCGTTGCCTACCATCAGTGCCATCCGTTGGGGCAGGGGAGAGGTGAAGAGATTTTGTGAGCCGGGGGCCGTTTCCAGTGCGGTAAGCGTATAGCCGGGAGGGATATGGTTCGCCAGTTCACCGGTGCTGCAAAAGTGCCAGTCCACCAGGTTGTAGGCCGGACCGGCAACACGTTTGAGTTTGGTATTGCGGTATAATTTATCTTCGTGCACTATTAGCACCTTGCGGCAACCGATATTGGCTGCCAAACGGATGAGGTGACCTGCATTTTCGGGTGTTTTTAGGTTTACCGCCACAATAATGGGTGCCCGATTTTCGGGCACAGGAGGATAGCTGTTGCGTGCAAAAAAACGATTGGCGCGGGTTTCGTTCATTATTATTCTTCCAGTCAGCAATTTCGTAAACTAAATATGAAAATACCTTTCTACCATGATATCGCTCCGCTGGATTCTATTCCAACATTCCAACATTCCACTATTCCATCCTTCCTTCTTCACTTCGAGCTCCGTGCTCCGTGCTTCTATCATTTGTTCCTCTCCAGCCCCATCTCCTTTCCCATTTTCAGCATAAACTCACGTGCCTCCTCATAGTCGTTGTGTATCTCTCCCTCTAATATGGCCTCTTTGATGGCCGATTTTATCTTTCCCACAGTCTGACAAGGTGGCAGGCCAAAGGTCTCCATTATCTCCTCACCCGATACCGGTGGCTGGAAGTTGCGCACACGGTCTTTCTCTTCAATCTCTTTTAGCTTTTGGCGAACCAGCTTGAAGTTGCGCAAATACTTTCGCACTTTCACTTCATTTTTGCTGGTAATGTCGGCCTCACAAAGGGTCATGAGGCTGTCAATGTCGTCGCCGGCTTCGAAAAGCAGGCGGCGAACGGCCGAGTCGGTTACTTCATCCTCGCTCAATACAATGGGGCGCATGTGCAGAGCCACCATTTTTTGTACAAACCTCATTTTTTCATTTTGAGGCAACTTCAGCCTTTTAAATATTTGGGGCACCATTTTGCTGCCTACAAAGTTATGGGCATAGAAGGTCCATCCCTGTTGTGGGTCGAAGCGTTTGGTACGGGGTTTGGCGATGTCGTGTAGCAGAGCTGCCCACCGCAGCCAAAGGTCATCGCTGTGGGGAGTCAACCGGTCGAGGACCTGCAGCGTGTGGTAAAAATTGTCTTTATGAGCGATGCCATTGATGGTTTCCACCCCCTTCATAGCTTGTAATTCGGGTAATATGCGGGGAAGAAGTCCGGTTTTTTCAAGTAGCTTGAAACCCACCGAAGGACGGTTGGACATCATCATCTTATTCAGTTCTTCGGCCACGCGCTCCATCGAAATGATGGAAAGCCGCTCCTTATTGGCAGAGATGGCGCTAAAGGTATCGTCGTGGATATGGAAATTGAGTTGCGTGGCAAACCGAATGGCTCTCAACATGCGCAACGGGTCGTCGGAGAAAGTGATGTTCGGGTCCAGGGGGGTGCGAATGATGCCCGCTTTTAGGTCGGCCAGTCCGTTAAAAGGGTCTGTGAGTTGCCCGAAGGTATCTTTGTTTAGCGACAGTGCCATGGCGTTAATGGTAAAGTCGCGCCTGTTCTGATCGTCTTCCAGGGTGCCATCTTCCACCATGGGCTTGCGGCTGTCGCGATTGTAAGACTCTTTTCGGGCGCCAACAAACTCTACATCCAGCCTCTGGTGCCTGAACATGGCCGTACCAAAGGTTTTAAAAACACTCACTTTAGGACTTCCCAGTTTGTGTGACACTAATTTTGCAAACTCAATGCCGCTGCCAATCACCAAAATATCCACATCGTGGGTGGGGCGTTTCAGCAAAGCATCTCTGACATATCCGCCGATAACGTATGTCTCTTTGTCGTGCTTGTCGGCAACAGAGGAAATAATGTTAAATATCGGGTGTTTAAGGTGTTGCTGCATATTTGGTGTCATTCTGTTCATGGGGCTAAAACAACTTTCCGTTTCATCTGTTTCTATGCTATATGGGATTGTACCCTCGCGCTTCTAAAGGTTGAATTTCAAATACCTTCATTTTATTACGGAAGGTACGCTAAATATCAGAAGCACAAAATTACAATTAAAATCCCGCTTATTGAAAGCCTTTTAATCTGGTTTATTTTTGGCACGGTGGTTGCATGAACATAGCTACAAATTTAAATAATTAGATTACAGTTTTGAAGTAACGCTAATTAAGTATTAATATTATTAAAGGAACAACATCATGGTTGAGCATTTGACAGCAGAAACTTTCAAGGAAAAAGTTTTTAACTACGAGACCAATAAAGAGTGGAAATTTGAAGGTGATAAGCCCTGTATGATCGATTTTTATGCCGACTGGTGCGGCCCCTGTAAAATGGTAGCACCTGTTTTGGAAGAGCTGGCTACCGAGTACCACGGGAAAGTAGACATCTTTAAAATTGACACCGAAGTAGAGCGTGAGCTTGCTTCGATTTTTGGTATCCAGAGTATTCCCTCGTTATTGTTTGTCCCGAAAGAGGGGCAGCCGCAAATGGCGCAGGGTGCATTGCCCAAGGACACATTTGAACGCGCCATTAAGGACGTGCTTAAAGTAGAAAAAGAATAAGGAGGTTAATTTATGAAGAGATTATTCATAGGGTTATTATCCGCTGGGTTCTTGTGGGCCGGCGTTACCGTCACTGCAGCGAACACCGCATCGGGGCGCAACGACCAGAAAGTTTCAACACGCCCTGCTCAGGCAGACGATACATCGCCAAAGGGGGTCATCCTTCTGGATAAGAAAGCTTTTATTGAGCAGATTTTCGATTATGAGAACAGCAGCGAATGGGCCTATAAAGGTGATAAGCCTGCTATTCTCGATTTTTACGCCGACTGGTGTGGCCCCTGTAAGATGCTCTCGCCCGTTTTGGAGACGCTTCAGGAAGAATACAATGGAAAGTTGCAGGTGTATAAGATTGACACCGAGCGTTCCAGGGATCTGGCCGCGGCCTTTGGCATACGCAGTTTGCCTACCATTGTTTTTGTGCCCTTGAAGGGCGAACCACAGGCAGTATTGGGGAATGTACCCAAGGCGGAGCTCGAGAGGATAATCGGTGAGCATCTGAAAGTTACCAAATAGCTCGTTTTTTTTCATACCTAAAACAGGAAGATGGGTGTCCTCAAATGAGGGCGCCCATTTTTTTGCTCATCGGATGAGTTTTACCCGAAAATTCAATGGTTCATTCTTTATTCTGCCCGTGAAGAAGGACTCATCCGATGAGTTGGTGATGCCCCGTGCGAAAATAACTCATCGGATGACCTCCATCTGACCGGTGTGCGGGTTTTGTTAGCGGGTTAAGCTAAGCAGGGTAAGTCATCCGATGAGTTTTTTATTCTGCCGAATTGTCACCCGTCTGCTGACATCTGGCCGTATTCCCTTCAATTGTTGTGTCAATTTCGCATAATTTCTCTCTTTATGGAGAATGGCATAACCTTTGAATTAAAGGGTAGTGAATTTGAAAAATCTGAGAATAAAAAAATAATTTGAAAATGGGAAAGATAATTGGAATTGACTTAGGAACCACCAACTCTTGCGTTGCCGTAATGGAAGGCAGTGAGCCGGTAGTTATTCCTAATAGCGAAGGCAAGCGCACCACGCCTTCTATTGTGGCATTTGTTGAAAATGGGGAGCGTAAGGTGGGTGATCCTGCTAAACGACAAGCCATTACCAACCCCGAAAAAACCATATACTCCATTAAGCGATTTATGGGTTCCATGTATGATGAGATACCCAACGAAGTAGGGCGCGTGCCCTATAAAGTGGTTAAGGGTGAAAACAATACACCTCGTATAAAGATAGACGACCGTCAATATTCTCCTCAGGAGATTTCGGCTATGGTGCTTCAAAAAATGAAGAAAACCGCCGAAGATTATCTGGGACAAGAAGTTACCGAGGCCGTGATTACTGTGCCTGCCTATTTTAACGACTCACAACGTCAGGCTACCAAGGAAGCCGGTGAAATTGCGGGTCTTAAGGTGCGCCGTATCATCAATGAGCCTACTGCTGCTTCACTTACCTATGGCCTCGACAAGAAGGGTAAGGACATGAAGGTTGCGGTATTCGACCTGGGAGGCGGTACATTTGATATCAGTATCCTGGAGTTGGGCGACGGTGTGTTTGAAGTGAAATCAACCAATGGGGATACCCACCTGGGCGGTGACGATTTTGATGAGATTATTATGAATTGGCTGGCTGCTGATTTTAAATCCAATGAGGGTGTTGATCTGCGCAAGGACCCCATGGCTCTTCAGCGCTTGAAGGATGCCGCCGAAAAAGCAAAAATTGAGCTCTCGAGCTCCGGTAGTACCGAAATAAACCTGCCTTACATTATGCCGGTTGACGGGATACCCAAACACCTGGTGAAAACCCTTACCCGGGCCCAGTTTGAGCAATTGACCGACAAACTGGTGCAAAAAACTTTAGAGCCGTGTAAACTGGCCCTTAAAGATTCCGGGATGAGTGCCTCCGACATTGATGAGGTGATTCTGGTGGGTGGTTCAACCCGTATTCCCGCTATTCAAAAGGTGGTTGAAGATTTCTTTGGCCGAAAAGCTTCCAAAGGGGTTAACCCCGATGAGGTGGTGGCTATTGGCGCTGCCATTCAGGGTGGCGTGCTTACCGGTGAGGTAAAGGACGTGCTTCTGTTGGATGTAACCCCTTTGTCGCTGGGTATTGAAACTATGGGCGGTGTGATGACCAGACTCATTGAATCCAACACCACCATTCCGACAAAAAAATCGGAAACCTTTACAACGGCTTCCGATAATCAGCCTTCGGTGGAGATACATGTGCTGCAGGGTGAGCGGCCCCTGGCCAGAGATAATAAAACCATCGGGCGTTTTCACCTTGATGGAATTCCACCCGCTCCGCGCGGAGTGCCTCAGGTGGAGGTGACTTTTGATATCGACGCCAACGGCATTTTAAATGTGAAGGCAAAAGATAAAGCCACCAGTAAAGAGCAAAGCATTCGTATCGAAGCTTCCTCTGGATTATCCGACGAGGAGATTAAGCGCATGAAGCAGGAGGCCGAGGCCAATGCCGAAAGCGATAAGAAAGAGAAAGAGCGTATCGACAAGGTAAATATGGCCGACAGCCTCATATTCCAAACCGAAAAGCAGTTGAAAGAGTTTGGGGATAAGTTGCCTGCCGATAAAAAGAAGCCTATCGAAGAAGCGCTTAACAAGCTAAAAGAAGCTCACAAGAGTCAGGATTTGGATGCCATCGACAAGGCCTCTGCAGAACTTAATACCGTGTTTCAGGCTGCCTCGCAGGAGATGTACAATGCCACGCAGGCACAGGAAGCCGGCGGTCAGCAACAACCGGGCGCTGAACAACAAGGGCAGCAGTCGGGTAAAAGTGGCGGTGACGATGAAGTAACCGACGTTGACTTTGAAGAGGTGAAATAATCGACAAGTTTAATGGTAATTTTAAAAAAGGAGACATAGTCTCCTTTTTTGCGTTTTATCAAGACCCAGGTTTCCCGCAAGCGCCCCGGCGGTTGCCGGAAAATCCTGCCGCTTAAATGTTATTTCCTTGCATATACGGCAATTTTCTTAATTTTGTCGTACACCCGTTCACTGTTATTTTTATTTTGAAGCTGGATGCCCTGTAAGGGAGTTAAAATTGAGAATATCATACTTATTTCATCGGTCTTCTGTCTTCAAACTTACATTCCGCCTCATGAAAACCCGCTTTCTTCTCCTGTTATTATCGTTGTTTGTTGCACATCGCGCCTACAGTCAGTTCGATGTTCTTGGCAATAAGATGCCGCCTAAAAAAGTGACCGTTAAAAGTCGTTTCGACAACCGTACCGACGAGCAGGGTCACAAACAGGGTGAGTGGGAGAAGTATTATCCCAATGGTTCGCCCGCCTATCGTGCCCGGTTTGTAGACGACCAGCCGGTGGATACCCTTACCCGTTTTTTTCCCAATGGAAAAGTGATGGCTCGCATTGTTTTTAAAGACAACAAGGGACGGGGCGAAGGCGTTTTTTTTGACAAAGAGGGCAAGGTATCTGCCCGTGGATTATACATTGGCCAAAAGAAGGACAGCATCTGGCATTTTTTCAATGCGCGGGGAGTATTGGTTTCCAGCGAGCAATATGAAAACGATATCCGGCAGGGGAAGTCCGTTGCCTTTTTCGAAAATGGGACCCCGGCTGTGGAAACGAATTATCATAACGGGGAAAAAGAGGGCAGGGAGACTCATTTCCATCAAAAAGGGAGCCCCCGCATGTGGATTACCTGGAGGAAGGGAAAGATGCATGGACCCTTTAGCTTGTTTTTCTCTAACGGAAAGCCCGAAATACAAGGCCAATATGTGGATGGACACAGAGATGGTTCCTGGGTGTTTTTTACCGAAAGGGGTGAGAAAGATTATGAGCTTCAGTTTGAAGGAGGGAAGCTCTTGAACAGGGAAGTTTTAGACAGCCTGCAATTAGAGCGCTTTACCCGGTACGAACAAAATAAGGGACGCCTGAAGGACCCTGCTCACTACCGCTCCAATCCCGAAGGATATATGAATGGATTTTAAAGAGAAGCAATATGGGACAGGAAGCCATTTCGTTATTGCAGTTGAACCAACGCATTAAAGGCGTTATAGAGGATTCGTTTTTAACCACCCTTTGGGTGAAAGCGGAGATTAGTGAGCTCAATGTGAACCGCAATGGCCATTGTTACATCGACCTGATAGAGAAAGATGAAGGTTCGGACAAGCTGGTAGCTCGTTCACGGGCCATTATCTGGGGATATACCTTTCGCATGTTGAAGGCCTTTTTTGAATCCTCTACTGGCCAGACCTTAACCACCGGGCTCAAGGTACTGGTGAAGGTGTCGGTGGAGTTCCAGGAGCTTTTTGGTTTGAGCCTTATCATCAAGGATATTGATCCGTCGTACACCATGGGCGATTTGGTTCGTCAACGACAGGAGGTCATTCAGCGGCTGGAAGAGGAGGGTGTGTTGGAAATGAACAAGGAGCTGGCCATGCCGCTGGTTCCTCAAAAAATTGCTATTATCTCATCGCCTTCGGCTGCCGGATACGATGACTTCGTGAACCAGTTGGAACACAACGCGTATGGCGTTAAATTTTACCATCGGCTTTTCCCGGCCGTTATGCAGGGACATCAGGCCGAAGCTTCTATCGTGGATGCTTTGGAGCGGGTGTTTAAATATGCCGGATTTTTTGATGTGGTGGCGGTGATACGCGGTGGCGGTGCATCGGTAGATTTGATGTGCTTCGACAGTTATTGGGTGGCATTTCATCTGGCTCAATTTCCACTGCCGGTTCTAACGGGTATCGGGCATGAGCGCGACGATACCGTGGCCGACAGGGTAGCCCATACGCGCCTGAAAACCCCAACGGCAGTGGCTGCCCTGCTGATTGACGCTGCCGGCGATTTTTTAAGTTTACTTGAGGACCGGGGTGACAGAATGACCGATGTGGCCACAAGCCTTCTCCGGCGGGAGGGACAAAAGGCCGACAGGCTTGCTGCTGCTTTTGTGCCACGTGTAAACCGGCACTTGCAAATGAGCCGGCATCGGCTGGAGCGTCAGGCCAACCAGCTGCCCGCCTTAACTTTTCAACGCCTAAGTTCTTCAAAACACCAGTTAAACCGTTATAACGAGCTGGCCGTGGATAAGTCGGCACATCTGATGCGCGAAGCGGGCAGACGTTTGGATGCTTTAAAGGAGAAGATACAAGTGGCACCGTGGCATTATTTGAATTCACAAAAAAAGCATCTTAAATTTCTGCAACAAACGGTACGTCTTAATGATCCCCACCGTCTTTTGGAGAAAGGTTACTCCCTAACCTATAATAAGGGACAACTGGTAAAGGAGGCTTCTGTGTTGGATGAGGGCGACCTGCTCACCACCCGTTTCAGAAGCGGAACCATTACAAGTACGGTTCAACAAAAGGAAGGAAATAATCCTGTTTAGTATTCTTATCCCTTGTAGATTCTGGTTTATCCGGGTTAGGGGGACAGAGATGAGAACTTTTTTGGAAATTGTGGCAAGTTTTATTAATTTCAAGCGCTCATATAGTGCAGGAGTCTGTTGCGGGAAGATTTTCAGACCTGAGATTTAGAAGATTAAAGCAGAAGGAACGTTGAAGCTGAGCGAAGTAAGTTTCCTAACTCAACCTTTTATGATTGTTTTGCATTTCGCTCTTTTTGTTGAACCCTTCTTTCTTCAAAAATCATCGGAGCCGTTTTCAGTTTTCACCCATTATGCACCCTGGGTATTGGTGCCGGTGCTCGTGGGATTGCTGGTGATCCAGTATTTCCGGCATAGGAAAATGGATGCTGAGGTGCAGCAGCTTCGACGGCTTAACGTGGCCAAGGACCGGTTTTTTTCTATTTTAGGGCACGATTTAAAGAGTCCGTTCAATTCGCTCATGGGTTTTTCGGAGATGTTGACTCTTCATGCCGATGACATGGATAGGGATCAGGTCATCAGCTACAGCCACATAATTCATCAAAACACCCGCCGGCTCTTTATGCTGGTGGAGAATTTGTTGCAGTGGTCGCGTACGCAAGTGGGTAAAATCCGGTATCATCCTGAAAAGCTCGACTTGAATACGCTCACGGGTAATATCGTGAATTTGTTGAGGTTGAATGCCCAGGAGAAAGATATTGTAATTTCGTTAAAAATGGAACCCGGGCTTATCGCCTGGGGCGATGCCGACCTATTGGGATCGGTGATTCGCAACCTGCTGAGCAACAGTATTAAGTTTTCATCCGTGGGCAGCGTCGTTCACGTTAGCGGCCAACGTTTGGGGGCCATGAACGAAATTGTTTTTTCGGATACCGGCGTGGGCATGAGCCGGGAACAACTTGCGGGTCTTTTTCTTCTGGATAAACCACTCTCCACACCCGGTACCATGAATGAAAAAGGCACCGGGCTGGGACTCTTGCTTTGCAAGGAGTTTGTTGAGATAAATAAAGGCCGCATACAGGTAAACAGCCATCCCGGCAAAGGCACTCAGGTTAGGTTTACGGTGCCTTGCTTTAACCAGAGAGAGAATAAATAGTGTATCCCGGAATTTGGAATTAATCAGGTTATTATGACGAAAAAAAAGTTGTCCTACAACGAAGCCATCAGCGAAATTGAAGAGATACTCGACCAGATGGAAAAAGAAGATTTGGATGTGGATGAACTGTCTGCCAAGGTGAAAAGAGTCTCCGATCTGATTAGTTTGTGCCGCAATAAATTGCGTACCACCGAAGCAGAGGTAGAGAAAATTTTAGATGAAATGGAGCAGTAGTTGCACCGGCGGGGATTTACAGGTATTCAGCATCGAACGAAAGCGGCATGAGCCAACCCGCCTGTCGAATACGTATCGTCCTCTCTGAGCCGGCCATTATTAAGGGAAATGGTTTTTTATGACGTTGCTGATATTCCACGAATACCTGTCTGCAACCACCGCAGGGAGGCACGGGTGAGGTTATCCATTTGCCTTTTGTAAAGGCCGTTACGGCTAAGGCCTCAATGCTTACGGACGGGTATTGTGAGGCCGCTGAAAACAGGGCTACGCGTTCGGCACATAATCCGGAAGGGTAGGCAGCATTTTCCTGGTTGTTACCGGTAACTACCACTCCGTTGCTCAACAGCACCGCCGCGCCAACGCTAAAACCCGAGTAGGGTGCATAAGCTTTTTGTGTCGCATCACGGGCTGCATCTACCAGCATCTGTTCTTTTTCGGGTAAAGGTGTACCCGGCTCAAATTCTTCGTAAACTATTTCGAGTGTTTTCTGTGCAGGTTTTTTCATCTCATTCAATGTCGTTTAGCTAAAGGGCAAAAAAGCAGGTTTAAAGCGTCAAGTTATTTCAGCACAATCCCTAAGGGTTCGTCATAATCGGTTGTAATTCATTTGATGTTTCTTAGTTCATTTTTCCCGATAATTGCTTTTGGTTCAATATTGGGTTGCCCCCAGTATACTCTTACAAAATAAGCATCAAATTGCTAATTACAAACTTTTCAAAGAACTATTTTTTCTGAAATATCAATAAAATCAAGCCTTTTAGCTAATTTTGCCAACTAAACAAAATTGTAACATTAAAATATTTTTAATACCCTACTATATAACTGAATCATAAAATCTTGTAATTAAAGGGTTTATGGATTATGTTTTGATTGAGCTTTCTTAACCGATTTGTTTATTGAACCCGGTTTACCTGGTTCGGATTAGATTCACCTACTAACCCCGCATTTCATACGGGGCTATTTAAATTAATCCGGTTTTGCCGGATTCAACATGAATAACCGCGGGTGAAACCCGTGGTGCCGGAAAACATTTGCCTAAGAACCCGGAAACCGGGTTCAATAAATAAACATTTATAAGCTGGAGGACTCTGTTGCAAGGTTTATTGGAAGGGATGCCTTAAAGTTATTCCTTTTGATGTTCTGTTGCCCGCGTGCCGCTGTAGCTTTACCCTTTGGCGACCGAAGGGTTGCGAAGCGGAGGAGCAAAACCGAGGGGGACCTGGTACTGAAGATATTCTGGTAACTTTCAACACCCTAGTGTCAAGTCAAGTATAATTTGTCGCTAAATGTATCTGCACGCGGGCGGGGTTCTTCCGGCAGCTGCCGGAGAGCCGGAGGGGTGAGCGCAGGATTGGACTGTTCTTGCTTGACATGACACTAAAGTATATACTATTTTAAAATTAAACACAAATAATATTTTATGAAGTCAGATATAATTGAAATATTAAGACAAGCCAATTTTAGTGCTAAATTCATAGATTATGCGGGGAAAGAATTTCCTGAAGATTATCCAAAAAAGTTTAAACAACCATACCACAAGGAAGTGGAAGATAATCCTCTTTTAGATTTAAGCCCTACAGAGCGTTTGTTTTCATCTTTAGTTGAACTTTTGGATTTAAAAGATAACTACTTAAATAGAGGTATTCCTTTAAAATATTTATATGAAAGCATTTATGACTTAAGTTTTAGATTAGAGCGCTATTACGGTAATAATGGCATATACGGTCTGAGTGAAAGAGATTTAAGATGGCTTGTGCCATTATTTAAGGCCGAGATATTTGACTTAGGCTCTTTAAGGTTTCAAAGGTCCTGGTTTTCTTTTAAGGAGATAGAACGTGATGGTTATGATTTTATGCCTTTAAGTGATAAGTGGAAGAGACGCTTCCCGGAAGGAACGCCGGTAATAACTATTCATATTCTCAAGGATACTGATTTAAGTAGGGATAGAATCGATGAAGCCTTTGCGCTTGCTCGCGATTTCTTTGAAAGCTACTTTAGTGAACATGAATATGAAGTCTTTGTCTGTAGGACTTGGCTGCTTTATCCAAAGACCAGAGATATCTTAAGTGAAGATAGCAATATCGCTTCATTTTCGAAACGCTTTAACGTGATTGCGACAAATCAGAATACCAAACAAGCCTTAGACCGGATTTATGGGACCAGTGATATGGAGGAGATAGAGGCTATGGAGAAGACTTCCAGCTTAGAGGAAGTGGCCTTTAAAAATTTAGATAAGCTTGGTGTTGCTGCAGGAATTGTGTATAAATAATACTGAGCTCACTCCTAAAAGGCTAAAAAAAAAATTGCCACGAAGTCACAAAAACATCAGGAATTACAAAAAAATAAAAATCAGCAATCTATGATTCGTGAAATCTTTGTGTCTTAGAGCCTTGGTGGCAAGAATATACTTTTCGGAGTGAGGGTAATATGCTTCAACAAAATTCAAAGAAAAGCAATAGATTGCCTTGTCATTGCGTTTATTTATATATTTGTGGCTTAACCTCCCGAAGGTTATTTTTGTGATGTTAAATTATGGCCGCTTAAGTTTTAAGGTATTCTATCTGTTATGCTGAAACACATTACTTTACTGTTTTCAATGCTCTTGTTGGGAGCATCCATGTTGGAAGGACAGGCTTCTGCGTCGCGCATGACGCGTGAAGATTATATAGCATCTTATCACGAGTGGGCTGTGGCCAACATGAAGCGAACCGGTATTCCAGCCAGTATTACTCTGGCACAGGGTATGCTGGAGTCGGGCAATGGTAACAGCCGGCTGGCCCGCGAGGCCAACAACCACTTTGGCATTAAATGCCACGACTGGACCGGTAAGCGGGTTTATCATCACGACGACCGGCGCAACGAGTGTTTCCGCAAATACAAGACCGTGTATGAATCCTATGCCGATCATTCGGAGTTTCTCTCCACCCGGTCGCGTTATGCTTCTTTATTTGATTTAAAATCAACCGACTATAAGGGCTGGGCCAGGGGCCTTAAAAAAGCAGGTTATGCTACCGATCCTCATTACCCTCAAAGGCTTATTACCATAATAGAAGAGAACCGTCTTTACCTGTTTGATGAGGAGGGCGGAGGTGAAAGGTGGCAAAGGGGCCCGGTTGAGAGGGGTACCACCACCGGCAGTAACCTGGTAGTGAACCCCTATACCAAACATGAGGTGGAGTACAACAATGGCGTTAAGTATGTGCATGTAAAGGAGGGTGATACTTTTGATGCCATTGCCAGGGAGTTTGATCTTCGCACCTGGGAAGTGCCCCACTACAACGATTTGCCCGATAATGCCGACGCTTCGAAGCAGGATTATCTTTACCTTGAAGCCAAACGCAACCGTGCTCACCGCGATCATCCGCATCATGTGGTAAAAGCGGGCCAAACCATGCACGATATTTCACAGATGTATGGCATCAAACTGAAGAAGTTGTACCGCCTTAACCGCATGGATCAAGGTACCCAGCCCGATGCAGGAGATAAATTGAATTTACGCAAAAGGGTAAAAAGGTAGATAGTATTCACATAGATAAAATTCACGAATTTTCTCTACATGAATTTCATTCCGGCAATAATTCTAAAACCCTTTAGAAAATCAGCAGTTTTCATCCGTTTTTTACCTGCCATTTGCAGTTCGGTGATCAGCAGATCGCCGCTGGCGGTGCCCACCTGTAGTTTGTTGTTAACGATTTTTATTTTGCCCGGTTGTTGTTGCGATAATTCGTGAGTTTTTTCTGTGGCAAATATTTTCACCATAACCGGTTCCTTTTCGGGCATGACGAGGGTGCTCCAGGCAGTGGGATAAGGACTGAGGCCCCGAATCAGGTTATGTATCCTCTCCTGGCTTTCATTCCAGTTGATGCGGCAATCTTCCTTATATATTTTGGGCGCATGGTGGAGTGCCTCTTCCGGTTGAGGTTGTTCATGCACTTCACCTGCGGCGATGGCTTTTACCGTTTTAACAACCAGTGCGGCCCCTTTTACCATTAGCTTGTCGTGCAGGGTGCCTGCGGTGTCATCGGGCAAAATGGGCACCTCTTCCTGAAGGATGATGTTGCCGGTGTCTATCGCGTGCTTCAGGAAAAAGGTGGTGACACCCGTTTTCGTTTCCCCGTTCATCACGGCCCGGTTTATGGGGGCGGCACCCCGGTAGTTGGGTAAGAGTGACGCGTGAAGGTTTATGGTGCCCAGGGGTGGCATGTCCCACACCACCTCGGGAAGCATACGAAAGGCGACTACTATCTGCAAATCGGCATTCAGCGCTCTAAGGTCTTCTAAAAACCCCGGGTCTTTTAACTTTTCAGGCTGAAGAATGTTAAGGCCGTGCTTTAACGCGCAAATTTTAACTGGCGATTGGGTCAGTTTTTGTCCACGCCCCGAGGGCTTATCGGGCGCAGTAATTACCCCCACTACGTTGGCTCCGGAAGAGATAAGGGCATTTAAACTTTCGGTGGCAAAATGGGGCGTGCCCATGAATACGATTCTTATTTGCTTCATAGGGGTGGGTTCCAGGTTGGGTTAATCGAACCGCGAAGGGCCCTTACGGCTGAAATGTTCCATGAATTGGGCCCGCATGAGTCCCGCCGGATTATTGGTACTGGCAAGGCTCAGCTTGCCTCTGAACGCTTCAATGGTGTCAAATCCTTTTCGGGACATCCATTTTTTTATCTCATTGTTCATAACCGTAATATATCCGGGGCCGTTTTTGTACAGCGAGGTGGCAATTTGCACACCTTTGGCACCCGCAAGTATCATTTTCAGAGCTGTTTTACCATCGTGAATGCCAGTGGTTGCCACCAGGTCACATGGTGTTTGACCCGAGGTGATAGCGATCCATCGCAGCGGCATCAGGTAGTCGTTAGGCTCGCTGAAAATGTGTGTGGAAACGGTCTCCATAGTCTCAATGTCGTAGTCGGGATTATAAAACCGGTTAAACATTACAATTCCGCTGATCCCCGACCGGCCCAGGGCGATGATGCTTGAGCTCATGCTCGAAAAGTAATGGCTTATTTTAATGCTCACCGGAATGGTAACCTCCTTGAGCACCTCCTTAATAATGTTGAAGTAAACCTGTTCGTTGTCGGTTGAATTTTTTGTAGGATCGGAAGGCAGAATAAAAATATTCAACTCCAGAGCATCGGCTCCTACATCTTGCAGCGACCTGGCAAAATAGGGCCAATTATAGGGTGTAATACAATTTATACTGGCAATAACCGGAATATCGACGGCCTTTTTTGAGTCGGCAATAAGGTTGAGGTAGGAAGTGAGCGCATCTTCATTGTCAAAGTCCTCATAGTACTCCACCGTTTCGGGGTACAACTCTTTCGCAGAGTGCATCTGGTTCATCTTCCGGTCCATTTTCAGGATTATTTCTTCCTCGAAAACCGACTTTAATACCACCGCCGATGCACCACTATCGGCCAGTGTTTTAATGTCTTTTACATTGCCGGTAAAGCCGCTGGACCCGGCAATTATGGGGCCCGAGAGCTGCAATCCCATGTAAGTAGTTGATAGGTTTGGCATAACAAAACTTTTTAATAGATTAAACAAGTTGAGTTACTAAATTTAGGGATTATTTTGATGGTATGAAAGCTCTAAGCCTTTTTACTGTATTTAAAAAAGTGCAAATTATGCCCCATGCGTTGTTGTTTGGTCAGCATGTAGAACTCGTTGTATGGATTAGGTGGTACCTCCAGCGGGATGTTTTCCACGATGGTGATTCCGTAACCCTCGAGGCCCACTCGTTTGATGGGATTATTGGTCATGAGGCGCATTTTTGTCACGCCCAGTTCTCTTAATATTTGGGCCCCCACGCCATAGTCGCGTTCGTCGGCCTCGAATCCCAGTTCGGTGTTGGCATCTACCGTGTCCAGTCCTTCTTCCTGCAGCTTATACGCTTTAATTTTATTCATGAGCCCAATGCCACGGCCTTCCTGATTCATATAAACGATGACCCCTTTGCCCTCTTTCTCAATGGTTTTCATGGCTTTGTGCAATTGTTCGCCACACTCGCAGCGCAACGAACCAAAAATATCGCCGGTGGCACACGAAGAGTGCACGCGAACGGTTATGGCCTCATCCTTTTCCCAGCTGCCTTTAATCAGGGCCATGTGCTCCAGTCCATTGGATTTTTGTTTAAAAGGTACGAACCTAAAATCACCGTATTGGGTGGGCAGATGCACCTCAACACCTTTAATTATGAGGCTCTCTTTTTGCAGAAGATAAGCAATCAGGTCTTTAATTGAGATGATTTTAAGACGGAATTTCCGGGCTATCTCCATGAGCTGCGGCAGGCGCGCCATGGAACCATCGTCGTTCATAATCTCCACCAGCACACCAGCGGGATAGAGGCCGGCCAAACGGGCCAGGTCCACGGTAGCTTCGGTGTGGCCGGTGCGACGCAGAACCCCTCTGTCCTTCGATTTCAGCGGGAATACGTGTCCCGGTCGACCCAGGTCTTCGGGTTTGGTTTTGGGATTGCAAAGTGCTCTTATTGTTTTGGCTCTGTCGGAAGCAGAGATGCCGGTGGTACAGCCATGTCCCAGTAAATCAACCGATACGGTAAATGGAGTGGCATGGAGCGAGGTGTTTTTCCCCACCATAAGTTCCAGTTCCAGTTCATCACAACGCTTCTCGGTAATGGGTGCACAGATAAGCCCTCTGCCATGCTTGGCCATAAAGTTCACCTTTTCGGCGGTGATGAGCTCGGCGGCGGTTATAAAGTCACCTTCGTTTTCGCGGTCTTCGTCATCCACTACAATAATCAATTCGCCATTGCGAATGGCTTCTATGGCTTCATCAATGGTATTCAGTTTGATATCGGAATCGTTGGGCATGATTGATTGTTTAACATGGGCATTAGGCGTGCAAAATTACACAAATAATAGGTGAGGACAATAGTAAAGCCCGGTATTATTGCCCATTCGCTGTCGTACAGTCGTCCGCGATGGTTTATTTGGGTTAGTTCCCCTTTTTAAACCGCGCAAAAAATCGTTGAATATACATCAGGTAAACATCCGAATTTAAAAGTGAGGAGTCGGTGGCCGATTTGTAGGTAAGAAAAATACCCAGAGGCAGCAGGATGGCCGATGAGAGCCACATGCCCTGATAAACATGCCATACGCCTTCGCGGGCGAATTTGGCGCCCAGGGTATCAATAATGTAATACGCGATGAAGAACAATATGGAGATAACCACCGGCATACCCAGACCTCCTTTCCGGATGATGGCCCCCAGAGGCGCACCGATAAAGAAGAAGATGAGACAGGCGAATGGCAGGGTAAACTTCCGGTGCAGCTCCATGTGGTGGCGCCTGATGGTGACATCTTGTTTTTCGATGCTTTTCACCTGTTCGTCGATAATTTGTTTCGCATCCCTGGCCTGCTGAAGTGCCATTTCGTGGACCATCTGTTTTTGAGAGTTGGTAGAAGCCGCCAAAATGCTGTCGATGTTAACGGCTTTGGCCGAATCAATGGATGCGAAATTTTGAATGCGTTTATTGTCTTCTTTACGAAGTTCGTATTTAATCTTAGAGAAATAGAAAGCATTGCTCTTCTTCTCAAGATTCTCGATGTACATTTTGCGGTCGTTGTCCAGTGAGTCCAGGTCATGATTGAGCTGGTGAAGATTTTTCATCCGGTCGCTGCTCTTGAACAGGTTCTCATCGGTTTTGGAAAAATCGAATCCCCGCAGGGGAATCACAGCTGTTTGCGCCCCAAAATGGTCGATGCGAAAGAGATGTTCCTGGTCTTTCCGGCGCCGGGTGTTGCTCTCCAGGCCCACTCTTTCGTCGTAGCGCACCCCGTCGAAAAGCACCAGTTTAAGAAATTTTTTATCACTCGACATCGACAACCGGCCCGAATCGGCCAGCGTTACATTGCTGTTGCGGGCATAACGGTCGCGATGGTCATAAATCATTACGTCGTAGAGCAGGTCTTTTTCGCGGTCTTTCTTCTTTACTTTAATGCTGAAGTCATCTACGCCCTGGTAAAACACATTCTCCTTAATATCCAGCTCCAGGCGGGTCTCCTTAACGCCGTGCAGTATGGACACCAGTTTAAGATTGGCTACGGGTAGTATATTATTGGAGAATTTGTAGGCGGCAACACTTATTATTGAGGTGAGGATAATCAATGATAACATGATGCGGGGCAGCGAGATACCAGCCGATTTAAGGGCAGTGAGTTCGTAGTTTTCGCCCAAATTGCCAAACGTCATGAGCGAAGCCAGCAAAATGGCCAGCGGCAGGGCCATGGGCACCACCTGTAGTGAAGCATAAAAGAGCAATTCGCCCAACACCGACCATTCCAGGCCTTTTCCCACCAAATCGTCTACATAACGCCACAAAAATTGCATCACCAAAATAAACAGCGAGATGAAGAAGGTCATCAATAAGGGGCCTGCATAACTCTTAAGTATAAATAAATGAAGTTTCTTCATAAAAGTGCAATTGTACAAAAAAGCGATTTAACGCGTTGGGCATTTGTAGGATACCATGTTATTTAAAACAAAAAAAGCATTCAAAATGGGTGCCACATTTTGAATGCAAAGTTAATACAAAGCTGATGAAAAGCCGATACCCTCACGACGCACCCAGGCCGCGTCTGAGTGCCTCAATTTGTTGGTTCCACAATTCAATGGTGTCCCTTTTCTCGGCAGGATCCACATGGTCAACTACTATCAAAGCCACATCGCCTGTAAGCTCATCCATTTGGATGTGAAACTCGAACCATGCATCTTCCTTCTCTGAGTCGAGCCACTGGTAGCGCACCATTTTATTCTCTTTGCGCAGCGTTTGTTCGGCATATTCCTCACTGCCTTCCCAAATAAAGGTAAAAACCTTGCCTTTTACTTCTACATTGTCGGCAAACCACTCAGATAAGCCACTGGCCGTGGCCAGACGGATAAAGAGGATAGCCGGTGAAATGTTGAGCAGGTATTCGAGCTCAATTTTTTCATTAATGTCTGCCATCTGTAAAATCGTTTTGGTTATTTGTGTTTACAATATAGGGGAATTATTCAGAAAAAAAAATAATATAGCG
>JACDJA010001605.1_pt1 | contig 18376 bp, 14 predicted proteins | sample 7449241 | NCBI WGS metagenome assembly JACDJA01 (sample SAMN14253289, study PRJNA609438) | sludge metagenome | isolation source: initial anaerobic sludge | collected 2018-12-20 | reverse complement strand
TAGCCCTTGGCCTCGCCGCCGCCAGCCTTGGCCAGCACCGTCGTGATCGCCGCCGTCAGCGTCGTCTTGCCGTGGTCAACGTGGCCGATCGTACCCACGTTCACGTGCGGTTTGGTCCGTTCAAACTTGCCTTTTGCCATGATTTATCCCGTATTTCCTAGGAAATGAAAAGTGGTTGCCCGGCCATGCGGCCGGGCCGTGTGTTACTTGCCGCGAGCGGCGATGACTTCGTCGGCGACGTTGCGCGGCGCCTCGGCGTACTGCTTGAATTCCATCGTGTAGGTGGCGCGGCCCTGGGTCTGCGAACGCAGGCTGGTCGCGTAACCGAACATCTCGGCCAGGGGCACTTCGGCCTTGATGGTCTTGCCGCCGCCCGGGATGTCGTCCATGCCCTGGACCATGCCGCGACGGGACGACAGGTCGCCCATCACCGTGCCGGCGTAGTCTTCCGGGGTTTCGACTTCGACGTGCATCATGGGCTCGAGCAGGACCGGGTTGGCCTTGCGCATGCCGTCCTTGAACGCCATCGAGGCCGCCATGCGGAACGCGTTTTCGTTCGAGTCCACGTCGTGGTACGACCCGAAGAACAGCGTGACCTTGACGTCCACGACCGGGTAGCCGGCCACCACGCCCGCGGGCAGGGTTTCCTGGATACCCTTGTCCACCGCGGGGATGAACTCGCGCGGCACCACGCCGCCCTTGATGGCGTCGACGAATTCGTAGCCGCCGCCCGCTTCCAGGGGTTCGAGCTTGAGCACGACGTGACCGTATTGACCACGGCCGCCGGACTGCTTGACGAACTTGCCTTCGACTTCGTCGCAGGTCTTGCGGATGGTTTCGCGGTAGGCCACCTGGGGCTTGCCGACGTTGGCCTCGACGCCGAATTCACGCTTCATGCGGTCGACCAGCACTTCGAGGTGGAGTTCGCCCATCCCGGAGATGATGGTCTGGCCGGACTCTTCGTCGCTGCGCACGCGGAAGGACGGATCCTCGGCGGCCAGGCGCGACAGGGCGATGCCCATCTTTTCCTGGTCGGCCTTGGACTTGGGTTCCACGGCCTGGGAGATCACGGGTTCGGGGAATTCCATCTTTTCCAGCAGGATGTGGTCGCCCACGTCGCACAGGGTCTCGCCCGTGGTGACTTCCTTCAGGCCCACGACGGCCGCGATGTCGCCCGCCACCACTTCCTTGATTTCGGCGCGGTTGTTGGCGTGCATCTGCAGGATGCGGCCGATGCGTTCCTTCTTGCCCTTGATCGGGTTGTAGACGGTGTCGCCGGAGGTCAGCACGCCCGAATACACGCGGATGAAGGTCAGCTGGCCCACGAACGGGTCGGTCATCAGCTTGAACGCCAGGGCGGACAGCTTTTCCTTGTCGTCGGCCTTGCGGCTGATTTCATTGCCTTCGTCGTCCGTGCCCTGGACCGGGGGGATGTCCACCGGGGAGGGCAGGTAGTCGATGACGGCGTCCAGCATGCGTTGCACGCCCTTGTTCTTGAAGGCGGTACCGCACAGCATAGGCTGGATTTCGCAGGCGATCGTGCGCAGGCGGATGCCCTGGTCGATTTCCTGTTCGGTCAGCGAGCCGGTCTCGAGGTACTTGTTCATCAGTTCCTCGTTGGCCTCGGCGGCCGATTCCATCAGCTTTTCATGCCATTCGTTGGCGCTGTCCACGAGTTCGGCCGGGATGTCCTGGTATTCGAACTTCGTGCCCTGGGAGGCTTCGTCCCAGATGATGGCCTTCATCTTGGTCAGGTCGATGACGCCCTGGAAGTTGTCCTCCGCGCCGATCGGGATGACGATGGGCACGGGGTTGGCCTTCAGGCGCAGCTTGAGCTGGTCGTAGACCTTGAAGAAGTTCGCGCCGGTGCGGTCCATCTTGTTGACGAAGGCCAGGCGGGGCACGCCGTACTTGTTGGCCTGGCGCCACACGGTCTCGGACTGCGGCTGCACGCCGCCCACGGCGCAATACACCATGCAGGCGCCGTCGAGCACGCGCATGGAGCGTTCGACTTCGATGGTGAAGTCGACGTGGCCCGGGGTGTCGATGATGTTGACGCGGTGCTCGGGGTACTGGTGCTCCATCCCGCTCCAGAAGGCCGTGGTGGCCGCCGACGTGATGGTGATGCCGCGTTCCTGTTCCTGTTCCATCCAGTCCATGGTGGCCGCGCCTTCATGGACCTCGCCAATCTTGTGGTTGACGCCGGTGTAGAACAGGATGCGCTCGGTGGTGGTGGTCTTCCCTGCGTCGATGTGCGCGGAAATACCGATGTTGCGATAGCGCTCGATGGGGGTTTTGCGGGCCATGATGTGTTTCCTGGTGATTGACCGGCTGGATTACCAGCGGAAGTGGCTGAAGGCCTTGTTGGCCTCGGCCATCTTGTGGGTGTCTTCGCGCTTCTTCATGGCGCCGCCGCGGCCTTCGGCGGCATCCATCAGTTCGCCCGCGAGACGCAGGTCCATCGACTTCTCGCCGCGCTTCTTCGCGGCTTCGCGCAGCCAGCGCATGGCCAGGGCCAGGCGGCGCACGGGGCGCACTTCGACCGGCACCTGGTAGTTGGCGCCGCCGACGCGACGGGACTTCACTTCGACCACCGGCTTGATGTTGTTGATGGCGGTGTTGAAGACTTCGATGGGTTCCTTGCCCGTTTTGGCCTGGATCTGGTCCAAGGCGCCGTACACGATGCGTTCCGCCACGGCTTTCTTGCCGGACAGCATGACGACGTTCATGAACTTGGCCAGCTCGACACTGCCAAATTTGGGATCGGGGAGGATTTCACGTTTCGGTACTTCGCGACGACGAGGCATTTCTGTTTCCTTGTGACGATTCAGTTGAGCCGCCTGTGCGGCCACGGCTTCCATCCGGAAAGCCACTTACGTGCCACAGCCCCATGGCTGCGGCTGCACGGCCGATCCAGAGAGATCGGGTTACTGCTGAAAAGCGGGGATTACTTCTTGGGACGCTTGGCGCCGTACTTGGAACGGGCCTGCTTGCGGTCCTTGACGCCCTGCAGATCCAGGGAGCCGCGGACGATGTGGTAGCGCACGCCGGGAAGATCCTTCACGCGGCCGCCGCGCACCAGGACCACCGAGTGTTCCTGGAGGTTGTGGCCTTCGCCGCCGATGTAGGAGATGACCTCGTAGCCGTTGGTCAGGCGCACCTTGGCGACCTTGCGCAGGGCGGAGTTCGGCTTCTTCGGGGTGGTGGTGTAGACACGGGTGCAGACGCCGCGACGCTGGGGGCAGTTATCCAGCGCCGGGCTCTTGCTGCTCTCGCGACTGACTTGGCGCGGCTTGCGCAGCAGTTGAGCAATGGTAGGCATGACCTTTACGCATCCTTTGTACTTGCGTACGTTTTACGTCGATATTCAGAGTGCCCGGGCCTGCCTGGCCGCGCGAAGGCGGCGGGGGCATTTTCAGGCGATGTGCGCAAAATCCGCCTGAAACGAATGACGTAAAGAGCGGGTCTTGCACAAGGGATTGCTCGCCCGAGACCGAGAGGTCCCGGGCGTCGCCGGGGCGAAAAACCAGGCACAAGACCGGCGGCGCATACCGCGACCAGATGCCATTAACCCAGCAAGCCAGGAAGTTTAGCATGATTTGCTTTTGCGGGGCAAAGAGTTATTGCATTTCGGCAAATGAACCTCCCGGCCGAAGCCGGGCGGGGCCGCACCAGTTATGATGCTGCATGGTTTTCACACGTCCATCGCCCCCATGAACATCCTCGTCCTGCACGGCATCAACCTGAACATGTTCGGCCAGCGCGATCCGGCCCAGTACGGTTCGCTCACCCTGGCGCAAATCGACGCGCGCCTGCAAACGCTGGGCCGGGAACTGGGCGCCGAGGTCGCCTGCTTCCAGAGCAACCATGAAGGCGAGCTGGTCGAACGGATCCATCGTGCCCATACCGACGGCACCGACGCGGTGCTGATCAACGCCGGGGCCTGGACGCACTACAGCTACGGCATCCGCGACGCCATCGCCATCCTGCGGATTCCCGTCGTCGAAGTGCATATGTCCAACATCCATGCGCGCGAGGCTTTTCGCCACGAATCGGTGCTGGCGCCCGTGGTGCGGGGCCAGATCTGCGGCTTCGGCGTCGACAGCTACCTGCTGGGCCTACGGGCCGCGGTGGACATGGCGGCTCCAGGCGGCAACGCCCCGGCGTAGCAAGGGCCCGGACGACAGCAGCAGGCCGCCCGCCGCGATGATCAGCATGCCCACCCAGGTCATGACGTCGGGCGCATTGGAAAAGGCCAGCCAGCCCAGCAGGGTCGCCCAGAAGATCTGGGTGTAGCCGTACGGTCCCAGCGTGGTGGCCGGCGCGTGCAGCAGCGCATGGGTCATGATCAGATGGCCGAGCGCGGCCACCGTGCCCAGACCGATCACCAGCAGCAGATCGGCCCAGGCCATGGGCGCCCAGTCGGCGGCGCCCCAGGGCGCCAGGACCAGCGCACCGATCAGGCCGGTGTACAGATTGCTGGTGGCGGGATGCTCGGAACTGCGCGAGGCGCGCGTGACGAGTTGATAGCACGCGTTGCAGATGGCCGAGCCGATGGGGAACAGGATCGCCCAGGTCAGCAGGCCACCGCCGGGCCGGGCGATGATCAGCACCCCCGCGAAGCCGCAGGCCACGGCGACCCAGTCCAGGCGGCGGGCTTTTTCCTTCAGCACCAGCCCGGACAGCAGCGTCATGATCACCGGCGCCATGAAGACGATGGCGGTGGTCTCGGCCAGGGGCAGCCGCGCCAGGCCGTTGATCACCATCACGCTGCCGCAGCACAGGCACAGGCCCCGGAACAACTGGATGCCATAGCGATGGGCATGGAACAGGCCGCGGCCCATGCGCGGCTGGAAGATCAGGAAGACCGCCAGCGCCTGGGCCATGTAGCGCACCCAGACGATCTGATTCACCGGATAGCCGGCCGTCAGGTATTTGGTGCCCGTGTCCAGGCAGGAAAAGAACAGGCTGGCCGCGCACATGAGCAGCGGCCCCAGCCAGACCCCGGAGGGACGGTTCGTATCCATGGCGTTCAGGCCAGCGCGAGCTGCTCCAGAACGGGCCGCACGTCGGGCAGCACACCGCGCCAGACACGATAGGACTCGGCCGCCTGGCCGACCAGCATGCCCAGGCCGTCGACCGCGCGCGCGGCGCCCCTGTCGCGAGCCTGGCGCATGAAGGGCGTATCCCCGCCATAGGCCAGGTCGTAGGCCAGGCCATCGTCCGCTACCCGATAGTCCACGGCGGGCGCCTCGCCGGCGTTCAGACCGGCCGAGGTCGCGTGGATGACCACGTCGTACTCGCGCCCGCGGGCCGCGTTCAGCGGCCCGCCCTGGATGCGGCCCAAAGCCGCCATTGCGTCGGCCAGGGCCTGGGCGCGAGCGGCCGTGCGATTGACCACCAGCACATCGGCGGGTTGCGCCCGCAGCAGCGGCAGCAGGATGCCGCGCGCCGCTCCGCCGGCGCCGATCACCAGCACCCGGCGTCCCGCCAGGGACACGCCCAGCCGGTCTTGAATGTCCCCGACCAGCCCGACGCCATCGGTGTTGTCCCCCAGGATGCCCTCGGGGCCGAACTTGAGCGTGTTGACCGCCCCCGCAGCGCGCGCGCGCTCGGTCAGCGTATCCGCCAATTCGGCCGCCATCAGCTTGAACGGCGCGGTGACATTCATGCCTCGCCCGCCGGCGGCGGCGAAGGCCAGGACGGTTTCGCGGAATGTATCCGGCTCGGCCAGGATGGCCTCGTAGCGCAGGTCGTGGCCGAGCTGGCGAGCGAACGCCGTGTGCAGCAGCGGCGACTTCGATTGGGCGATGGGATTGCCGATGACGGCGTAGAGATCAGTCATATGATGTCCAGGCGAGACAACCGAGACTATAAAACAGATGGCCAGCGCTGTGCAGCCAGGCGCCCGACAGGTCGGCGCCGCGGATCGGACCGCCCTGGCACCGCGCGCCGGTCCAGAAAAAACCCCGCCTCCTTCCGGAGACGGGGCCTGGTGCCCTGACGGCGCGGCGAGGACGGCCGGGGGGGCCGCCCGCCGCCGCGATCAGTCCTGCGCCGGCGCGTCGCCGTCGGCCGACGAGTCGGCGTCCGGATGTGCGTCCTCGTCGGAACCCACGTGAGCCATCTCCGACGGTTCCCCGAACGGATTGGCCAGCTCGCGGGCCGCGGCGCGCTCGGCCGCCTCGAAGATTTCCTTCTCATGGCGCGCGGCATGGTAGGACATGCCCGTGCCGGCCGGGATCAGGCGGCCCACGATGACGTTTTCCTTCAGGCCGCGCAGCTCGTCGCGCTTGCCCATGATGGCAGCCTCGGTGAGCACGCGGGTGGTTTCCTGGAAGGACGCCGCCGAGATGAACGAATCCGTCGACAGGGAGGCCTTGGTGATGCCCAGCAGCACGTTGTCGTACGTGGCCGGGATCTTGCCCTCGGCTTCCATGCGGTCGTTCTCGTTCAGCAGTTCGGAGCGTTCCACCTGTTCGCCGGTGATGAAGCTGGTGTCGCCCGAATTGCTGATGTTCACGCGGCGCAGCATCTGGCGCACGATCACTTCGATGTGCTTGTCGTTGATCTTCACGCCCTGCAGGCGGTAGACGTCCTGGACCTCGTTGACGATGTAGGAGGCCAGCGGCTCGATGCCCTGCAGGCGCAGGATGTCGTGCGGATCGGCCGGACCGTCGACGATCAGCTCGCCCTTGTTGACCACCTGGCCGTCGTGCACCAGCACCTGTTTTTCCTTGGAAATCAGGAACTCGTGGCTGACGCCGTCCATGTCGGTGATGACCAGGCGCTGCTTGCCCTTGGTGTCCTTGCCGAAGGAGACCGTGCCGGTGACTTCGGCCAGCATGCCGGCGTCCTTGGGCGAACGGGCCTCGAACAGCTCGGCCACGCGCGGCAGACCGCCGGTGATGTCGCGGGTCTTCTGGGATTCCTGCGGAATCCGGGCGAGGAAGTCGCCCACGCCCACGGCCTGGCCGTCGCGCACGGTGATCAGCGCGCCCACGGGCAGCGAGATCGCCACCGCGTGGTCGGTGCCGGCCACCTTGATTTCCTGGCCCTGCTCGTCGAGCAGCAGGATCTGCGGCCGAGCGGAGGCGCCCTTGGTGCCGCGCGTCTTGGGCGTGATCACGACCAGGGTCGACAGGCCGGTGATCTCGTCCACCTGGCGGGCCACCGTGACGCCTTCCTCGATGTTGGCGAAGCGGATCGTGCCGGAGTATTCGGACACGATCGGGCGCGTCAGCGGATCCCAGGTGGCCAGCTTGGCGCCGGCCTTGACGACGTCGCCGTCGCCCACGACGATGGTGGCGCCGTAGGGCACCTTGTGGCGTTCGCGTTCGCGGCGGTTGTCGTCATAGATGACGATTTCGCCGGAGCGGGACACGGCGATGCGGTCGCCCTTGGCGTTGGTCAGGTAGCGCAGGCCGATGGCGAAGCCCACCGTGCCGGCGGACTTGGTCTCGACCGAGCTGGCCATGGCCGAACGCGAGGCGGCGCCGCCGATGTGGAAGGTCCGCATCGTGAGCTGCGTGCCGGGTTCGCCGATGGACTGGGCCGCGATGACGCCGACGGCCTCGCCCTTGCTGACCAGCGAGCCGCGGCCCAGGTCGCGGCCGTAGCAGTGCGCGCACAGGCCATGGCGGGTTTCGCAGGTGAGCGGGGTGCGGATCTTGACCTCGTCCACGCCCACTTCGTCCAGCAGCTCGACCAGGTTCTCGTCCAGCAGGGTGCCGGCCGGGATCAGGGTTTCCTGGGTGTCGGGGTTGACGATGTCGGCGGCCGCCACACGGCCCAGCACGCGGTCGCGCAGCGGCTCGATGACTTCGCCGCCCTCGACCAGGGCCTTCATCACGTAGCCGTGGCTGGTGCCGCAATCGTCCTCGGTGATCACCAGGTCCTGGGTCACGTCCACCAGACGGCGGGTCAGGTAGCCCGAGTTGGCGGTCTTCAGGGCGGTGTCGGCCAGGCCCTTGCGCGCGCCGTGCGTCGAGATGAAGTACTGCAGCACGTTCAGGCCTTCACGGAAGTTCGCCGTGATGGGGGTCTCGATGATGGAGCCGTCCGGCTTGGCCATCAGGCCGCGCATGCCCGCCAGCTGGCGGATCTGGGCGGCGGAGCCCCGGGCGCCGGAGTCGGCCATCATGTAGATGGAGTTGAACGATTCCTGCTGGGTGTCCTTGCCGTGGCGGTCGACGACCGGCTCGACGGACAGCTGTTCCATCATGGCCTTACTGACGCGGTCGCCGGCCTTGCCCCAGATGTCCACCACGTTGTTGTAGCGTTCCTGGGACGTGACCAGGCCGGAGGAATACTGCTTGTCGATTTCCTTGACCTCTTTCGAGGCCTGGGCCAGGATTTCGTTCTTGACGTCGGGCACGACCATGTCGCTCATGGCGATCGAGATGCCGCCGCGCATGGCCAGGCGGAAGCCGGTCTGCATCAGCTTGTCGGCGAAGATCACCGTCGCGCGCAGGCCGCAGCGGCGGTACGACATGTTGATCAGGCGCGAGATTTCCTTCTTCTTCAGCGCCTTGTTCAGCACGGAGAAGGGCAGGCCCTTGGGCAGGATCTCGGACATCAGCGCGCGGCCGACCGTGGTCTGGAAACGGCCCACGACCGCCGTCCATTCGCCGTTCTCGTCCTTGACGTATTCCGGCAGGCGGGTCGTGATGCGCGTCTGCAGCTCGACTTCGTGGTTGTCGTAGGCGCGCTGGACCTCGGCCAGGTCGGCCAGGAACATGCCTTCGCCCTTGCCGTTGATGCGTTCGCGCGTGGCGTAGTACAGGCCCAGCACCATGTCCTGGGACGGCACGATGGCGGGTTCGCCGTTGGCCGGGAACAGGACGTTGTTGGAGGCCAGCATCAGGGTGCGGGCTTCCAGCTGGGCTTCCAGCGACAGCGGCACGTGCACGGCCATCTGGTCGCCGTCGAAGTCGGCGTTGAACGCCGCGCAGACCAGCGGGTGCAGCTGGATGGCCTTGCCTTCGATCAGTTGCGGCTCGAAGGCCTGGATGCCCAGGCGGTGCAGCGTGGGCGCGCGGTTGAGCATCACCGGGTGTTCGCGGATGACCTCTTCGAGGATGTCCCAGACCACCGGCTCCTGGCTCTCGACCAGCTTCTTGGCCGCCTTGATGGTGGTCGCCAGACCCATCATTTCCAGGCGATTGAAGATGAAGGGCTTGAACAGTTCCAGCGCCATCAGCTTGGGCAGGCCGCACTGGTGCAGGCGCAGCTGCGGACCCACCACGATCACGGAACGGCCGGAGTAGTCGACGCGCTTGCCCAGCAGGTTTTGGCGGAAGCGGCCGCTCTTGCCCTTGATCATGTCGGCCAGGGACTTGAGCTGACGCTTGTTGGCGCCGGTCATGGCCTTGCCGCGGCGGCCGTTGTCCAGCAGCGAATCGACCGCTTCCTGCAGCATGCGCTTTTCGTTGCGCAGGATGATGTCCGGCGCCTTCAGTTCGAGCAGGCGCTTGAGACGGTTGTTGCGGTTGATGACGCGGCGGTACAGGTCGTTCAGGTCGGACGTGGCGAAGCGTCCGCCGTCCAGCGGCACCAGCGGACGCAGGTCCGGCGGCAGCACCGGCAGCACTTCCATGATCATCCAGTCGGGCTTGATGCCGGACTTCTGGAAGCCTTCCAGGACCTTCAGGCGCTTGGAGATCTTCTTGATCTTGGCGTCGGAACCGGTGGCCTTCAGTTCGGCGCGCAGCTTTTCGACCTCGGAATCGATGTCGATGTTGCGCAGCAGTTCACGCACGGCCTCCGCGCCCATCAGGGCGTGGAAGTCGTCGCCGTATTCCTCGGTCTTGGCCAGGTAGTCGTCGTCGGACATGATCTGGCCGCGCTTGAGCGGCGTCATGCCCGGCTCGATCACGCACCAGGCCTCGAAGTAGAGCACGCGCTCGATGTCGCGCAGCGTCATGTCGAGCACCATGCCCAGGCGCGAGGGCAGGGACTTCAGGAACCAGATGTGGGCGACCGGGCTGGCGAGTTCGATGTGACCCATGCGCTCGCGGCGCACCTTGGCCACGGTGACCTCGACGCCGCACTTCTCGCAGATCACGCCGCGGTGCTTCAGGCGCTTGTATTTGCCGCACAGGCACTCGTAGTCCTTGATCGGGCCGAAAATCTTGGCGCAGAACAGGCCGTCGCGCTCGGGCTTGAAGGTGCGATAGTTGATGGTCTCGGGCTTGCGGACTTCGCCGAAGGACCACGAACGGATCTTTTCCGGCGACGCGATGCCGATCTTGATGGCGTCGAATTGCTCGTCCTGGGAGACTTGCTTGAAGAGATCGAGTAGCGCTTTCATTATTTACGCTCCAGATCCATGTCCAGGGACAGGGATCGAATTTCCTTGACCAGCACGTTGAACGATTCGGGCATGCCCGCGTCGATCACGTGATCACCCTTGACGATGTTCTCGTAGACCTTGGTCCGGCCGGTGATGTCGTCGGACTTCACCGTCAGCATTTCCTGCAGGGTGTAGGACGCGCCGTAGGCTTCCAGGGCCCAGACTTCCATTTCCCCGAAACGCTGGCCGCCGAACTGGGCCTTGCCGCCCAGCGGCTGCTGGGTCACCAGGGAGTACGGACCGGTGGAACGCGCGTGCATCTTGTCGTCCACCAGGTGGTGCAGCTTCAGGTAGTGCATGTAGCCCACGGTCACGGGACGCTCGAACTGCTCGCCGGTGCGGCCGTCGGTCAGCCAGGCCTGGGTGCGGCCGCTGGTGAGCTTCAGGCGCTCGGCGACCTCGTCCGGGTAGGCGATTTCCAGCATGCGGGTGATGTCTTCCTCGGAAGCGCCGTCGAACACCGGCGTGGCCAGGGGCACCCCGCCGCGCAGGTTGCCGGCCAGCGTCAGGACCTCGTCGTCGGTCAGCTGGTCGAGCTTCACCGAACCGCCGCAGGCGTTGTAGACGGTTTCCAGCGTCTTGCGCACGGCCTTGACCTGGACGCCACGCTCGTCTTCGAGCATGTCGGCGATGCGCTGGCCCAGACCCTTGGCGGCCCAGCCCAGGTGGACTTCCAGCACCTGGCCGATGTTCATCCGCGAGGGCACGCCCAGCGGGTTGAGCACGATGTCCACGGGCGTGCCGTCGGCCATGTGCGGCATGTCCTCGATCGGGGTGATGCGGGAGACCACGCCCTTGTTGCCGTGGCGGCCGGCCATCTTGTCGCCCGGCTGCAGGCGGCGCTTGACGGCCAGGTAGACCTTGATCATCTTCAGCACGCCGGGGGGCAGCTCGTCGCCCTGCGTGAGCTTCTTGCGCTTTTCCTCGAAGGCCAGGTCGAACTGGTGGCGCTTCTGTTCCAGGGCGTCCTTGACCTGTTCCAGGGCGACGGCGGCTTCCTCGTCGGCCAGGCGGATGTCGAACCACTGCCAGCGGTCCAGGTCGTCCAGGTACTCGGCCGCCAGGGCGGTGTTCTTGGCCAGCTTGCGCGGGCCGCCGTTGGCGGTCTTGCCGATCAGGGTCTTGCGCAGGCGGTCGAAGGCGTCGTTCTCGACGATGCGCAGCTGGTCGTTCAGGTCCTGGCGGTAGCGGCGCAGTTCGTCGTCGATGATGGACTGGGCGCGCTTGTCGCGCTCGATGCCCTCGCGGGTGAAGACCTGCACGTCGATGACGGTGCCGACCATGCCGGAAGGCACGCGCAGCGAGGTGTCCTTCACGTCGGAGGCCTTTTCGCCGAAGATCGCGCGCAGCAGCTTTTCTTCCGGCGTCAGCTGGGTCTCGCCCTTGGGCGTGACCTTGCCGACCAGCACGTCGTCGGCGCGCACTTCGGCGCCGATGTGCACGATGCCCGAATCGTCCAGGCGGTTGAGCTGGATTTCGGCCAGGTTGGAGATGTCGCGCGTGATTTCCTCGGGTCCGAGCTTGGTGTCGCGGGCGACCACGGTCAGCTCTTCGATATGGATCGAGGTGTAGCGGTCGTCGGCGACGACACGCTCGGAGATCAGCACCGAGTCCTCGAAGTTGTAGCCGTTCCAGGGCATGAACGCGATCAGCATGTTCTGGCCCAGGGCCAGTTCGCCCAGGTCGCTGGAAGCGCCGTCGGCCAGCACGTCGCCGCGCGCCACCAGATCGCCGCGCGACACGATGGGCCGCTGGTTGATGTTGGTGTTCTGGTTGGAACGGGTGTACTTCTTCAGGTTGTAGATGTCCACGCCGACTTCGCCGGCGACGTTCTCGTCGTCGTTCACGCGGATCACGACGCGCTCGGCGTCGATGAAGTCCACGATCCCGCCGCGCACGGCCTGCACGGTCGTGCCCGAGTCCACCGCCACGGTGCGCTCGATGCCGGTGCCGACCAGCGGCTTTTCGGGCCGCAGGCAGGGCACGGCCTGGCGCTGCATGTTGGCGCCCATCAGGGCCCGGTTGGCGTCGTCGTGTTCCAGGAAGGGGATCAGCGAGGCGGCGACCGACACGATCTGCGACGGCGCGACGTCCATGTAATGCACGTTGGCCGGGGCGGTCAGCATGGTCTCGCCGGCCTCGCGGCAGGCGACCAGGTCGTCGACGAAGCGGCCTTCCTCGTCCAGCACCGCGTTGGCCTGGGCGATGACGTACTTGCTTTCCTCGATGGCCGACAGGTATTCGATCTGGTCGGAGACCTTGCCGTCGATGATCTTGCGGTAGGGCGTTTCCAGGAAGCCGTACTCGTTCAGGCGCGCGTACAGAGCCAGGGAGTTGATCAGGCCGATGTTCGGGCCTTCCGGGGTTTCGATCGGGCACACGCGGCCGTAGTGGGTCGGGTGCACGTCGCGGACCTCGAAGCCGGCGCGCTCGCGCGTCAGGCCGCCCGGTCCCAGGGCCGACACGCGCCGCTTGTGGGTGATTTCCGACAGCGGGTTGGTCTGGTCCATGAACTGGGACAGCTGGCTGGAACCGAAGAATTCCTTGATCGCGGCCGAGATCGGCTTGGAATTGATCAGGTCGTGCGGCATCAGGTTTTCGGTTTCGGCCTGGCCCAGGCGTTCCTTGACGGCGCGCTCGACGCGCACCAGGCCGGCGCGGAACTGGTTCTCGGCCAGTTCGCCCACGCAGCGCACGCGGCGGTTGCCCAGGTGATCGATGTCGTCGATCTGACCGCGGCCGTTGCGCAGTTCCACCAGCAGCTTGATGGTGTCGAGGATGTCCTCGTCGGTCAGGGTCAGCGGGCCCGTGTTGCCGGCGTCGCGGCCCAGGCGGCTGTTGACCTTCATCCGGCCGACGCGCGACAGGTCGTAGGTTTCCTCGGAGTAGAACAGGCGCTGGAACAGGGCCTCGACGGCTTCCTCGGTGGGCGGCTCGCCAGGGCGCATCATGCGGTAGATCGCCACGCGCGCGGCCATCTGGTCGGCGGTGTCGTCGGTACGCAGGGTCTGGGAGATGTAGGCGCCTTCGTTCAGCTCGTTGATGTAGAGCGTCTCGATGTCGCGGATGCCCGCCGCGCGGAATTCCGCCAGCAGGGATTCGGTGATCTCGTCATTGGCCTGCGCCAGGACTTCGCCGGTGTCCGGGCTGACGACGTTCTTGGCCAGGACGCGGCCCAGCAGGAAGTCCTCGGGCACCGAGATATGGTCGACCTTGGCGGCGGTCAGGTCGCGCAGGTGCTTGGCATTGATGCGCTTGTCTTTTTCGACGATGACGTTGCCCTTCTTGTCGGCGATGTCGAAGCGCGCGACCTCGCCCTTCCAGCGTTCGGGCACGAATTCGAGCATGCCGCCTTCCTGGTGGAGGGCGATGTGGTCGAAGCTGGAGAAATAGGCCAGGATGGCTTCCGGCGTCATGCCGATGGCCTTCAGCAGGATCGTCACCGCCATCTTGCGGCGCCGGTCGATGCGGAAGAACAGGATGTCCTTGGGGTCGAACTCGAAGTCCAGCCACGAGCCGCGGTAGGGAATCACGCGCGCGGAGAACAGCAGCTTGCCCGAACTGTGGGTCTTGCCGCGGTCATGCTCGAAGAACACGCCGGGCGAACGGTGCAGCTGGGACACGATGACGCGTTCCGTGCCGTTGATGACGAAGGAGCCGGTGTCCGTCATGAGCGGGATCTCGCCCATGTAGACTTCCTGTTCCTTGACTTCCTTGACCGTGGGCTTGCTGACCTCGCGGTCCATCAGCACCAGGCGCACCTTGGCGCGCAGCGGCGACGCGTAGGTCAGGCCGCGCTGCTGGCATTCCTTGACGTCGAACACGGGGGTGCCCAGCACGTAGCTGACGAATTCCAACCGCGCCATCTGATTGTGGCTGACGATGGGAAATATCGAATTGAAGGCCGCCTGCAGTCCTTCTTCCTTGCGCTTGGACGGAGGGACGTCCGATTGCAGGAAGGTCTTGAACGATTGCAGCTGCGTCGCCAGCAGGTAGGGGACGTCCTGGACGTCCTCGCGCTTGGCGAAGCTCTTGCGTATGCGCTTCTTTTCGGTGTACGAATAAGGCATGAGCACTCCGACTCGAGGGTTGCTTAGGCCGTCAACCACGGCCATGGTTTACGACTCCGGAAAACCCGGCTCTGCGTGACGCGGCGGGACGTCGAACGCGGGTTTTCTGGAAACGCAAAAGCCCGGGAGGCTTTGGAAAGCGTCGAACGGGCCTGAAACAGGGGTTCGGCGCTTCCCCGGGCTTCCCGGGCGCGGCGATGAGGTCTTACTTGAGTTCGACCTTGGCGCCGGCTTCTTCCAGCTTCTTCTTCGCGTCTTCGGCCGTGGCCTTGTCCGCGCCTTCCTTGACGGGCTTCGGAGCGCCGTCGACCAGGTCCTTGGCTTCCTTCAGGCCCAGGCCGGTGATTTCGCGCACGGCCTTGATGACGTTGACCTTGTTGGCGCCGACTTCGGCCAGGACGACCGTGAACTCGGTCTGCTCTTCAGCGGCGGCGGCAGCGCCACCGGCGGCCGGGGCGGCGGCCACGGCGACGGCGGCCGCAGCGGCGGACACGCCGAACTTGTCTTCCATTTCCTTGATCAGCTCGGACAGTTCGAGCACGCTCATGGCGGCGATCGCGTCCAGGATTTCAGCTTTAGTTGCCATTTTTAGAACTCCAGATAATTGAATAAGCCAGGTTTGGTTGTCGCTTCCAGCAACGAAGGGATGCCGGCGGACCGCTTACGCGGCCTGCTTCTGGTCGCGGACGGCCGCCAGGCCGCGCACGAACTTCGTGGGCACTTCGTTGAGCGTACGCACAAACTGAGCGATGGGCGCCTGCATGGTGCCCAGCAGCTTCGACAGCAATTCCTCGCGGGACGGCATGGTGGCCAGGGCCTTGACGCCATCCTGGTTCAGCAGGCTGTTGGGCAGGGCCCCGCCTGTGATGACCAGCTTGTCATTGCTTTTCGCGAAATCAGACAGGACCTTGGCGGCCGCCACCGGGTCGGCGCTGATCCCGTAGATCAGCGGACCGGTGAGCTGGGCGGACAGACCCTCGAAGGGGGTGCCGGCCAGCGCGCGGCGCACCAGCGTGTTCTTCAACACGCGCAGGTACACGCCCGATTCACGCGCAGTCTTGCGCAATACGGTTACGGAGGCGACGTCCAGACCACGGTACTCGGCGACGATGATCGATTGGGCGCGACCGACTTCGGCCGAGACTTCCTCGATGACCACCGCCTTTTCTTGGCGATTGAGACTCATGGTTGAACACTCCATCTAACGACGCCGGGGAAACCCCCGGCATCAACCGAATGCGGCGCGCCTGGTCGAGTTCATGAATGAATTCTTCCTGGGCGCCGTCTACGCTGGATCCGGCGGTACGGCCCGGGATTAAGCGTCACGCCAGGGGCGATCGGCTCCAGCGGTCTTTGACAGCGGCGCCCGATCCGAGGAACGGGCGCAGCCCAAAGTTCTGTTGGCCAGCCTTACGCGGCCAGCGATGCCAGTTCGACGCGCGCGCCGCCACCCATGGTGGAGGACACGGCGACCTTGCGCAGATAGATGCCCTTGGCCGCCGCGGGGCGGGCCTTGTTCAGGGCGTCGATCAGCGCGGCCAGGTTGACCTGCAGCTTTTCGACGTCGAAGGACGCGCGGCCGATGGTGGCGTGGATGATCCCCGCCTTGTCGGTGCGGTACTGCACCTGGCCGGCCTTGGCGTTCTTGACGGCGGTGGCGACGTCGGGCGTGACGGTGCCGACCTTGGGGTTCGGCATCAGGCCACGGGGGCCCAGGACCTGGCCCAGGGCGCCGACGACACGCATCGTGTCGGGCGAGGCGATGACCACGTCGAAGTCGATGTTGCCGGCCTTGATGCTGGCGGCCAGGTCGTCCAGGCCGACGATGTCGGCGCCGGCGGCCTTGGCGGCCTCGGCCTTTTCGCCCTGGGCGAAGACGGCGACGCGCACGGTCTTGCCGGTGCCGGCGGGCAGCACCACGGAGCCGCGGACCAGCTGGTCGGACTTCTTGGGGTCGATGCCCAGCTGCACGGCGACGTCGATGGATTCATCGAACTTGGCCGTGGCGGTTTCCTTGACCAGCGCGATGGCTTCGGCCACGGGATACAGCTTGGTGCGATCGATCTTGGCCGCGATGGCGGCGACGCGTTTGCTCAGCTTAGCCATGATCAGACGACTCCTTCCACATCGATGCCCATGCTGCGGGCGCTGCCGGCGATGGTGCGCACGGCGGCGTCCAGGTCGGCCGCCGTCAGGTCGGGCTGCTTGGTCTTGGCGATTTCCTCGGCCTGGGCGCGCGTCAGCGTGCCGACCTTGGCGGAATTGGGCGTTGCGGAGCCCTTCTGGACGTTCGCGGCCTTCTTGATCAGGATCGTGGCCGGCGGAGTCTTCATGATGAACGTGAAGCTCTTGTCGGCGAAGGCGGTGATCACCACGGGGATCGGCAGACCGGGCTCCAGGCCCTGGGTCTTGGCGTTGAACGCCTTGCAGAATTCCATGATGTTCAGACCGCGCTGACCCAGCGCCGGACCGATCGGGGGAGAGGGATTGGCCTTACCAGCTGGCACTTGCAGCTTGATGAAGCCGACGATTTTCTTCGCCATGCGATGCTCCTGTCGGGTACGTGCGCCGGTCTTCGATGAGACCGGCTCCCCGGGTTAAGAATCCGCCACGCCGCGCCTTCGGTTCGCCGTCCCCGAAAACGGGGGGCTTTGCCGGAGCGCGGCCCGACGGTAAAAAATCAGACCTTTTCGACCTGACTGAAATCCAGCTCGACCGGCGTGGCGCGACCGAAGATCGTGACCGACACGCGGACCTTGCTTTTCTCGTAGTTGACTTCCTCGACGCTGCCGTTGAAGTCCGCGAACGGACCTTCCTTGACGCGGACGGTCTCGCCGATTTCGAAGAGGACCTTGGGACGCGGCTTTTCGACGCCTTCTTCCATCTGGGAAAGGATCTTCTCGACTTCCTTTTCGGAGATGGGGGCGGGACGGTTGCCGGAACCGCCGAGGAAGCCCGTGACGCGGTTGGTGCTCTTCACCAGGTGCCAGGTTTCGTCGGTGAGATCCATCTCGACCAGGACGTAGCCCGGGAAGATGCGGCGTTCGGAAATCGACTTGCGGCCGTCCTTGATTTCGACGACTTCCTCGGAGGGCACGAGAATGCGGCCGAACGCGTCCTGCAGGCCGGCGCGCTCGATGCGTTCGGCCAGGGCCTTGTGGACGCTTTTTTCCATGCCCGAGTAGACATGGACGACGTACCAGCGCTTGCTCATGCGGTTTTCGTTCCTTAGTTCCAGCCCAGCAGCAGGCCGTAGATGATCCAGCCCAGCAGCTTGTCGGCGATCCACAGCAGAGCGCCCATGGCCAGCACGAAGGCGAACACGATCGCGGTCATGCGCGTGGTTTCCTGGCGCGTGGGCCAGACGACGCGGCGCGTCTCGTTGTACGATTCGCGGCCGAAGGCGAAGGTGCGCCGGCCGGTGTCGCTGAACCAGACGATGATCGCGGCCAGGACCAGGCCCGCGACGAAGGCGCCCACGCGCACGTAGCCGGGCTGGTCCACGAGGGCCGAATACGCCACGATACCCGCAACGATCACGAGCACGGCCAGGCCGAGCTTGATGCGTTCGGCGGCGCGGCTGACGGTTTCTACGTTCTGGTGAGACATATACGGGTGTTCGACGCCGCTGCTGCGGCAATGAGATCGGTGGCAGGGGCAGAAGGAATCGAACCCTCAACCTTCGGTTTTGGAGACCGACGCTCTGCCAATTGAGCTATACCCCTAAACCTCGAAAAACGGCGGCGCTGCCGCACCCCCGTTTTTGAAAAGCATCGGTGGGCGGCCTGGCCAGCCCACCATTGTACTACAGAATTACTTGATGATTTTGGCGACGACGCCGGCGCCCACGGTACGGCCGCCTTCGCGGATGGCGAAGCGCAGGCCCTCTTCCATGGCGATCGGCGCAATCAGGTTCACCGTCATCGACACGTTGTCGCCCGGCAGCACCATT
>JACDJA010001602.1_pt1 | contig 18423 bp, 15 predicted proteins | sample 7449241 | NCBI WGS metagenome assembly JACDJA01 (sample SAMN14253289, study PRJNA609438) | sludge metagenome | isolation source: initial anaerobic sludge | collected 2018-12-20 | reverse complement strand
GCCCTTTCGTTCTGCCGGACGACAAGGTACCGTTCGTTGCCGGTAGCGCGTCTACTTGAGCGCCGTCTTAATGGCGTTCACCGTCGCAGCTTCGGCATCGCTGACTTGCTTGCCGCCAAAGCCCAGGAAGCCGCCTTCCTTTGTCGCGTTGGCCACGCCTTCGGCCACGGCCACGATCATGTTGCCATAGGCTGCCGCATCGCCGGGCGACTGGGTAGCCACGGCCGCCTTGGCCGCGCCGATACCCTTCAGGAGGGTATCATCCGAAGGCGCGTCCTTCTTCAATATGTCCAGCTCGGCGCCGGTCAGACCACCGCCGAAGGCCGTGTTAAGCAGCGAGGTCGGCGAACCGCCCTTGATTGCCTCGCCGACCGCTCCGATCGCGGCCGCCAGCTCCTGGGCCGCGCCCGTTCCCTTCGACGGCGACGCCTTGGCCACCAGGTAGGTGGCGGCGATGGGAGCCAGACGGACCTTCTTCCAATCGGCGTCGCTGAACTTGCCGCGCAGCGCTGCCGCCTTGTCGCCGGCGGCCGTCGCCTCGTTGATGAGGTCCAGGTTGGCCCGGTTGGCGGGGTTGTCGGTGTAGGCTTTGGTTTCGGCCTGGAGCATGCTGGAGATACCGGCTGCATCCAGGCTTCCCGATTTCGCGGCCTTGTTGACCAGGCCCATGACCATCGGCACGGCCATGCCCAACATCGGCTTGACGTCGAAGCCCAGCTTGCCGCTCAGCGTGCCGCCAATGGCGTTGACGCCCTGGCCCAGCACGCCCTGCATCATATCGGCTCCGGTGCCTCCGGAGGCGCTCATCAGGCCCATGACGCCGTCGAGCATGCCGCCCATGCTGCCGCCGGAAGCCCCGCCCAACAGCCCGGCCAACTGATCGCCCGCGCCGGAGGCCGCCGACTGGCCCGCGGCCGCCTCGGCGTTGCTCAACAGGTCGGCGAAACCGCGAGCGCCTTCGGGCGTGCTCGTCTGTTTGGCAACCTGGCCAAGCACCAACGGCCCGGCGACTGCCATGCCTTTCTCAATGAGGGACGGATCGATTCCCAATCCTTTTCCCAACTTGCCGACCACGTCCGGGGTCAGCATCGACGACATTGAATCCAGAATACCTGCCATTTCGTTTCTCCTTGCAACAAACAGATCTGTGACGGTTAATACGTGATGATGCGCGGCAGGCCTTTGGCCTGGGCGACCCAATCCTGAACCTGTGACTGCGTGGGAAGCTTGCGAACCAGCTTCTTCTCCACGTTCACCTCGTTCATTCGTGTGAAGAGATTGGCGGGATTGCGCTGGGCCAGTTCGACCACCGTATCGACGCCGGAAGCCTCCAGAAGGTCGGCGTATTCCGAGCCGACGCCCTTGATGCGATACAGGTCAACGTGGTTGACCCAGGTCAGGATTCGCTTGCCGGCGATCCCCGACTTTTCGGCGATGTCTGCGCGTCCCCTGGCGAAGTAGCCCTGCTTGAGCAGCTCAAGGCAGTTGTTGATGCCGATGGCTCGCAGTTTGTTGGCCGAGGCCTGCCCCACGCTCTCGATGAACTCCAGCGGATACTTGAACTTGGACATCTCTTCGCTGTCCAGGGGGTTGACGTTGCCGGTGAAAACGGCCTCGGCGGCCTCGGCTATCGTCGCGCCGGCGTCCTGGGCTGCGTCCAGCGTCACGCCTGCGCCTTCGGCGACCAGTCCGGTTGTGCCATTGGCGACATCTCCCGCCGCGCCTCTGACGGCATAAGCCGCGTCTCCGGCCAGGTCTTCGGCCTGGCCGAGCGCATCGCCTGCGTCCTGCGCGATACCGTCACCAATTCGAGAAGCGGCCGTCGCGCCTGTAGAAACCGCGCCATCCACGGTCTGTGCGATGTTGCCGCCTGTGGCCGCCGCCGCGCCCGCGGTCTGCGCGATATTATCGCCGGCGCGAGAGACGGCCGCCGCGCCTGTGACCGCCGCTGCACCAACCGCGCCGGTCGCGGTCGCGCCGGCGACGTTCACCGCACCGGCCGCGCGGCTGCCGGCTCCGGCGATGGTTTGGCTTCCGGCCGACGCAGTTCGGGATGCGTTGGCCTGGGCCTCCTCATAGGCCTTATGTTCACCGCGCAGACGGAACGCGGCGAAGAGCGCGATAATTCCGCCGACGATGAGCAGGATACCCAGCAGGAAGGCCAGGGAAAGACCGGCGATCACCGGATTGGTGATCAAAAGGAAGCCGAGGATGATGCTCATCACGCCCAGCACGCCAATGCCCCAACCGCCGCCGCGGAAGGCCTGAATAAGCTGACCGATACCCAGCACGATCCCCAGAATTCCCAGGAAAAAGGCGTAGGCGGCGGGCACGACAAAGGCGCTGATGATCGGGTTGCGGACGATGAACAGACCGGCGATGATGCCGACAGTGCCCGTAATCAGCTTCAATCCCCACTGCTCGCGGTTCCACAATAGTGAGACCAGCGTGATGACGCCGGAGATTAACCAGTAAAGCCCCAGGAAAAAGATCAGCGTGGCGATCGTGACGCCCGGCCGAAACAAGAGAAAGGCGCCCAAAATGATGGCTGCGATGCCCTGAACGAGCACCAGCCACCAATGGGACCCGGGTCGGGAATATTTTACCGAGTTCGATGACATTTTAGACTTCTCCTTGCCTGCGTTGTCTATTTAGTAGACGTCAATGAATGGAACCAGTTTGCCGGCAGCAACCATGGCCCGGCCGACATGGAATTCAGAGTAACACGCGGCGGGGTCGCCGGGAAGTACCCAAAAAGGTGTATATTCCGGCGCGTGAATGCCGGCCAGGGGCTATCAAATCATGAGAAACGGCGCTATAATGGGGTTCAATCCACGGAGTTTAGGGCAAATCCGTCTCTCGGCTTGGCAAATCGTTTTGATGTACGAAGCCTCCGTTGTATCCACCAAGCTCTATCGACCACGGCCGGCGCGCAGCCTGGTGGAACGGCCGCGACTGCTCGACCGCCTCAACAACCGGCTCCACCGTCGCCGGCTGACTATCGTCACCGCCCCGCCCGGCTACGGCAAGACCACGCTGGTGTCCCATTGGCTCTCAACGCTCGATAGTCCAACGACCTGGATCACCCTTGATAAACTCAACAACGATCTGAATTCCTTCGCGCGCTACCTGACGGCGACCGTCGAGTCGGCCTATTCCGGTTCTTGCCGCCTCTCCGCAGCCCTGTTAACTTCACAGCAGCAGCCGCCGCCGGCCGTGTGGGCCGACGCGCTCATCGAAGACCTGGCGAACTTGCCGGGCGACCTCGTCATCGCTCTGGACGATTTCTATACCGTTGACGACCCATCGGTTCATGAATATCTGGAGCGGGTCGTGCAATATATGCCGACCAACTGCCACCTGATCATCGCCAGCCGGGAGACGCCGCCGTGGTCGCTGGGTCGTCTGCGACTTTCGGGCGAGTTGGTAGAGGTCGGCATGGAGGATTTGTGCTTTACGACGGCCGAGGCGCAGCGGTTTTTGGAGGGGTTGCTGAAGAAGCCGTTGAGCGATGCCGTTGTCGAATCCCTTGAGCGCCACACCGAGGGTTGGGCGGCCGGCTTGCAAATGGCAGCCATTGGCCTGGGTAATATGGTCGATAACGTTGATACCGAAGCCGGCCTCCGACAGGATCGCGTTCTGATCAGGGAGTACTTGATAGATGAGGTACTTACCAATCAGACAGCCGCCATCCGCGATTTCCTGTTACGCACCTCGATTCTGAATCGGCTGTGCGATCCGTTGGCCCGGGCCACGCTGGGCATGCCGCCGATTGGGACGGCAGAACCGGATTCCGGTACACCGACGATGGGCCGGCTCATGCGCGCCAATCTTTTCCTGACGCCCCTTGACAGTCGGCACTCCTGGTTTCGCTATCATTCCCTGTTCCAGGAACTACTCCAGCGACGGTTGGCGGAAGAGGTCACGAGGGAAGAGATTGTGGCCATGCATCGCCGGGCCGGCGCCTGGTTCGCGTCGCAGGGATTGGTTGAGGAGGCGATCCACCATGCCGTCCTCGGCGATGATGAGAGCATGATCGTGAGAGTTGTTGCCGCTCATATGCACGAGTCGCTCAACAGTGAGCGATGGGGGGTGCTGGTCAAATGGCTGGAGCTCGTTCCGGAACCGTTGCGAAGCAGCAACCCACTCTTTTTAATATGCAGGGGTTATATCCTTCTCTTCCAGCTTCGCATCAAAGGGATGATGGCGATCGTGCCCAAAATCGAAGCCCGGTTAGCCGCTCAGGGTGGGGCATGGCAGTCGGATGGGCAACTTGCATTACAAGCTCAAATCGATCTCATAAAAACCGCGGGCGCCTATTGGGCCGGAGATGCCGGGAAAGCCATCGCCCTGGCGGAACAATCCCTGCGACACCTGGGGCCGGAGATGCTTTGGGCGCGAAGCACTGTCGAGTTTTACCGCGCCTCGGCCCATCACACCGCCGGACGGTCGGCCACGGGCCTGGCCTGCGTCCAGCAGGCGCTCGATTCGCAGACCCAACGTATCGATGCTATCAGCTCGCGCCTGTACCTGGCCCAGGGCAATATCCATCTTGGCCTGGGGCATTTCCAGCAGTTTCAACACGTAACCGAGATACTCGGCAAGATCGGCGAACGGGGCAGCCTGCCACTGACGACAGGGTGGTATCACTTTGCCGTCGGCATCCAGGCTTATGAATGGAACGACCTGCCGCGAGCGGAAAAGCATCTGCGCCAGGTTACCCTGGCGCCCTATGAGGTGAACGGCCGCACCGCCCTTGAGTGCTTCATCGGTTTGGCCCTGACGCTGGACGCGCTGGGGCGACCCGAAGCGGCGGATGCGGAAGTAGAGCGGTTGCACGATTTCCTCGTTCAGGGCGGACACCAGGCCGCGCAAGCTCTGGTGGGAACGACCGAGCAATGGCTGGCGACGAGCCGGAGCATGCCATCCGGGCTCAACGCGGCCGAGGAAGTCTTGACGCGGGAAGCGACCCTTGACGATCTGTCTCTCTCTTTCTGGTTTACGCCTCTGGCAGGGCGCGCGCGTGCGCTGATTGGCCGCGAGATTGTCTGTCTCACAGATGATCGCGCGCGGGAAGCCCGGGCCATCCTGGAGGCCTGCCGCGTGGCGGCCGAATCGGTTTATCAACAGCGCTTTGTGGCCCGCATCCTGGCCCTGGAAGCGTCGCTGGCAGCTGCCTGCGGCGACGAATCGGCCGCGCTGGACGCTCTCAGACGCAGCCTGCGGTTGGCCGAACCGGGCCGCCTGATCCGCACCTACGTCGATTGCGGCCCGCGGCTCATCCCCTTGCTGGAGCAGTTGCGCGATGATTTCCCCGCATCCAACTACGTAGAGCGGTTGTTGGGGGCCTTCGCCAGCTCGGCCGCGTCCGCCGCGCGGCCGGCGACGGACGCGGCCTCCGTCGAGCCATACCTCCAGATGCAGGCTTCATTGACCAACCGCGAACTGGAAGTATTACTGCTGCTGGCCGACCGCCTGTCGAACAAAGAGATCGCCACCCGGATGTTCATCGCTCCCGAGACCGTCAAGCGCTATAACTTGCGCATCTTCCAGAAGCTGGGTGTCAATAACCGTCGCGCGGCTGTCAGCCTGGCCCGACATCTAGGTCTCATCCCCGCCTGACCAAATAGCGCCTTTTTGTCGTCTCCCATCATTCGTGCCCGACTCCTATACTGAAAGGTGTGGGGTTGGCGCGCGTCACACCCACCTGCAGGCAATCCGCCGGCCGCGCGTCAACCCATCTCATCAGTGGATAAGGGTCTGTATTCGGGTCTCCACAGGTTACAGGATGGATGAACATGAGAGGAGTATTTTCCGCAACGCGCTATCTCATCCTCGTCGGAATTATCGGTCTTCTGTTGTGTGGTATGGCCGTCTTTGTCTTTGGCGGCATCACAACGGTGGTGATGATCGGCCAGGCATTCAGCCACGGCGAATTCAATGCCGAAGGGGCGCGGTTCTTCAGCACGGAACTGATTGAACTGGTAGACCTCTTCTTGCTGGGCACGGCGATTTTGATCACCTCGATCGGCCTGTATGAGTTGTTCATTGACCCCGGCATTCCTCTGCCCGCCTGGCTGTCGGTCAGAAGCCTGGATCACCTGAAAATGAATCTCGTGGCGGTGATCATCGTCATGCTGGCCGTGCTCTTTCTGGGCGAGGCAGGGGCCGCCTGGCGCGAGGGGCAGACTTTTCTGGAATTCGGTGTCGCTATCGCGCTGGTCATCACTGCCGCATCCGTCGCGGTCTACATATTCCAGCGTGTTCATCAGACCATGCACGCGGCCGCTCATGCTGAGGCTCACGCGCCGGTTCACTCCGGCAGCGAGCACCCTGGCGACAAATAACCTGGTTCTCTTTTAGTAATCGCAGCCATCTGAAAACACCAATAAGGAGACAACAAAATGTCGGATGAAATGGAGTTTGCACAGGAATTGGGGCCGATCGAGTACGTCGTCTTCGCCTTTGACGGGAATGAATTCAACGGCGACGTTATCCCGGCACTGCGGGAGATCGTGGAAGCCGGCACGGTTCGGATTATCGATATGGCCGTTATCCACAAGGATGAGGAAGGCACGGCCACCATTGTGGAGATCACGGAACTGGATAGCCGGGTAGCCGCCGGTCTGGAGGTTATCCGTGGCGAGTTCAACGGATTGTTGTCGGAGGAGGATCTCCTCATGGCCGCCGACGCGCTGCCCGACGACACCACAGCCGCGGCCATCCTGTTCGAGCACGTCTGGGCCACGCGGTTCGCGTCGGCCGTGCGTGACTCGAACGGCTGGCTGGTCACCAACGTGCGCATCCCGCCCGATGTGATCGCCGTGGCGCGAGAGACGCTCATCGAGGCCGCCGGCAACCGGTAGATTTTGACGACGTGCGGTTGACGACGCCGGTCGCCAACCGCGACCCATCATCAACGAACAGGAGAATGAACATGAGAGGTAATCGAGCGGGACGGCCGGGCACGATCGGCGCGGCAGCCCAACAACAGCAACCCGAACCCATGAACCGTCGCGAACAGCGACAATCCGACCGTCAGGAGTTCGGGCGGGGCGGTAACGCCGAGCGCTACAAGATGCGCGAAAAGATGTTTAGCATCGGCGACGACTTCTGGATCGAGAATGCACAGGGCCGGCGCGCCTACAAGGTCAACGGCAAGCTGCTGCGCGTTCGCGACATCCTTGTCTTTGAAGACCCCAACGGGCGCGAACTGGCCAAACTAAGCTCCAAGATCGTCGCCATCCGCGACAAGATCGATATCGAGCGCGTGGGCGGTAAAAGCGCCCGGCTGGTCAAGGACTTGTTGAACGTATTGGGCGATGACTTCGCCATGAAGTTCGACGGCGGGGACGAGATTCACCTGAAGGGGAATTTCTTTGACCACGAATACACGTTCTACCGGGGTCGCGACAAGATCGGCGAGGTCTCCAAGAAATGGTTCCGCATCTCCGACGTCTATGGCGTGGAGATTTCGCAGGGTGAAGACGAGATCATGCTTCTGGCCGCCACTGTGGCCATGGATCAGATGTCCCACGATAAAGGCGCGGTCGACGTATAGGCGCCCGGCGGGTCGAGTAGAAATATCAATCACCTCAGGCAATCGACATTTTCAGAGGGAATCGACACCAATTCCAGCACCGGCAGCCGGTCCGGCCGCCGGTGCTGGAATCTTTTTTAACATCTATCGCGGGGGCATACATGACCGACGTCATTGTGGATGATAACGCGCCGGATGGAGGAATGGCGTCGCCGGCGGGCGGCGAGCCAAATGAGGAAGCGGAGCAAGGCCGCTCCCTGCGTCGCGCGGCCTACCTGACCATCGGCCTGGGCGTTGCCTTTTCCTTGCTCTATTTCCTGTCCTATTTCCTGCTCCAGCAAACGCCGGGACCGGAAGCCACCGACGCGGAGATCATCGCCTTCTATGGCGCCGGCGGGCAGCGGCGATTGATCCTGATCGGTCTGTATGTGATGCCTTTTGCCGGGATCGCCTACCTGTGGTTCATCGTCGCTCTGCGTATGTGGATAGCGAATTCAGTCAGGCGAATCAACCCATTGTTGTCGAACGTCCAGCTTGTCAGCGGCGTCGTCTTCATCGGCTTGTTGTTCACCGCCGCGGCTGCCTCGGCGGCGACGGCGGCCAGTATGGAGTATGTTCAGGGCGTCGTCGATCCGATGTTCGCCCGACAACTGCCCCTGCTGAGCAGTACGATCCTGCTCGTCTTTGCCATGCGCATGGCGGCGATGTTCGTTTTCACCACATCCAACATCGGGCGCGCCACGGGTCTTCTGCCGCGGTGGTTCATCTATCTTGGTTTCGTCGTAGGCCTTTTCTTGCTATTGAGCGCCACGTTCAACAAGTTGCTGGCGCTGGTTTTTCCGCTGTGGGTCTTGTGCCTGTGCGCGATCATGTTCCTTCGTGCCCGTGAGATCCCGCCTGAGGCTGTTGTGCCTCCTGTGAGCCGAAACCACACCGACAGGAATACGAAAACGAAATCATGACCTTTGAGCAAGACATCCTGCAGACGGTCGTTGAATTCGTGATCCGCATTGGGTTAGCGGTTCTGGTGTTTCTTCTGGGTCGGTATTTGGCCGACAAATCGCGCGATGTGGCGGCCGGGGTGATGCGCCATCCGGAGATCGATCAGGCGCTTGGCCCGGCGGCGGAGCGGTTCATCAGACAGGTTGCCTACTTCGGTATCCTGCTCCTCTCGTTCCTGGTGGCTCTGGTTGTGCTCGGCGTGCCGGTTGCGGCCGTTGTGTCCATCAGCGGCGCCGTCATCATCATGCTGGGTATCGCCCTGCGCGAGTCGCTGGCAAACCTGGTGGCGACCCTGACCATCATCTTCTATGCCACTTACCGCCTGGGTGAGGACATCGACGTGGGAGGTAAGGTTGGAACCGTCAGGGAGATTCAACTCTTCAGCACACTCCTGCTGATGGGCGACAAGGGGCTGCTCACCCTGCCCAACGGCGAAATCCTGGGCAAGGGTGTGATCAATCTGTCGCGGCTGGGCATCCGCCGGGCCGATGTCGAATTTCTGGTGGAATATGGTCAGGACATGGCCCACGTTGAGCGAATTGTCCTCGACGCGTTGCGCCGCGAGCCGCGTGTCCTGGAAACCCCTCCACCCTACGTCTCCGTTACCCAACTGGGCGTGAACGGCGTGACGATGCAGGCCCGGTCGGTCGTGGACTATCCCGTCTACGACCGGTTCATGCTCGACATGCGCGGTATCCTGAAGATTGCGCTGGAGGCGGAGGGAATCAGGCTGGCTGTGCCACACCAATCCATTTATCTGCCCCATGGGGCCTGACAGTCATTATTTCAATTGACCGGTGCCTGCCTTGTCAACCAGTCAGGTCCGGACATATGAATAGCGCCTTTTTGTCGTCTCCCATCCTGCGGCAAGTCATCCTATACTGATTAGCGAGAAGGCAGGTGAGATTGGAGGCGGCATGAGGGAAGTCCGTCCCCTCCGTATCGCGGGAAAGATGGCCCAATCAGCCGGGTTCGCGAGCTGCCGATTCAAAGGGTATGAGCCTTCGTTAAAGAGAGATAGATACAGCAAGGAGAGTAGCAAATGCCACTTAAAGAATATAAATCAGGTTCCGCGTTCTCCGGCGTCATCGGTCGCACAGCCGATGTCTCCTCCCCGGCCTGGCCCATGCCCAACCGGGCCAGGGAAGGCGCGCCCAACGTGCTCTACATCGTCCTGGACGATACCGGCTTCGGCCATCTGGGCTGCTACGGCAGCCCCATCCGCACGCCCAATCTGGACGCGCTGGCGGCCGACGGCCTGCGCTACAGCAACATGCACACCACGGCGCTCTGTTCTCCGTCGCGGTCGTGCATGTTGACCGGCCGCAACCACCACTCCAACGGCCTGGCCTGCATCACCGAAGGCTCAATGGGCTATCCCGGCTCCAACGGCTACATCCCGTTCGAGAACGGTCTCCTGTCCGAGATATTGCTGCAGCAAGGCTACAACACCTATGCCATCGGCAAGTGGCATCTAACTCCGACTGAGCAGACGAGCGCAGCCGGCCCCTACGACCGCTGGCCGCTGGGGCGGGGTTTCGAGCGCTACTACGGCTTTCTGGGCGGCGACGTTCACCAGTATTATCCCGAACTGGTGCGCGACAACACCCAGGTGGAACCGGAAAAGACGCCGGAAGAGGGCTACCACCTGACCATTGACCTGGTCGAGAAGGCCAAGGCCATGATCGCCGACGCCAAGCAGGTGGCCCCCAACAAGCCCTTCTTCATGTACTTCTGTACCGGGGCGCAGCACGCGCCACATCACGTGCCCAGGGAATGGGCCGACAAATACAAGGGACAATTCGACGACGGCTGGGACGCCTATCGCCAAAAGGTGTTTGCCCGTCAGAAGAAGCTGGGCATCATCCCGGCCGACACCGTCCTGTCGCGCCACGACCCGGACGTGCAGGATTGGGACGCGCTATCGGCCGACGAACGCCGCCTTTATGCCCGCATGATGGAAGTGTTCGCCGGGTTCCTGGAGCACACCGACCACTATATCGGCGAGTTGATCGACTTCCTGAAGGAGATCGGCGAGTACGAGAATACGATGATCATGGTCATCTCCGACAACGGCGCCAGCGCCGAGGGCGGCCCGTCGGGTTCGGTCAACGAGAACAAGTTTTTCAACAACGTGCCCGACAGCCTGGAGCAGAACCTGGCGGCCATCGACGACATCGGCGGCCCGAAGTACTTCAACCACTACCCGTGGGGCTGGACCTATGCCGGCAACACGCCCTTCCGTCGCTGGAAGCGGGAGACCTATCGCGGTGGCGTCAGCGACCCGTTTATCGTCTCCTGGCCGAAGGGCATCAAGGCACGCGGCGAAATTCGCACCCAATACGCCCACGCCATCGACATGGTCCCCACCGTGCTTGATGCCCTGGGTATCGAAGCGCCGGCCGTCATCCGCGGCGTCACCCAGTCGCCCATTGAGGGCTTCAGCCTGGCCTCCGGCTTCGACGACGCTGCCGCGCCGAGCAAGCACATCACCCAATACTTCGAGATGTTCGGCCACCGCTCGCTCTATCACGACGGCTGGCGGGCGGTCTGCCCCTGGCCGGGCACGTCGTTCACCGAGTCCGGTCTCACCTTCGGCGCACCGATCAGCTATGACAAGTTGAACGAGCTGGATGCCCAGGGTTGGGAGTTGTACAACCTGAACGAGGACTTCGCCGAGACGAAGAATCTGGCCGGGACCGAGCGCGCCCGCCTGATCGCCATGATCGGCATGTGGTATGCCGAGGCGGGCAAGTACAACGTGTTGCCCATTGACAGTCGCGGCACGTTGCGCTTTACCGTGGAGCGGCCGCAGATCGCCGTCGAACGCAAGCGGTACGAGTATTACGCGGGCACGCAAATGATTCCGGGTAATGCCGCGCCGCGGCTGCTAAATGTCGAGCACTCCGTCTCCGTGGACGCGACCATGCCCGAAGGCGACGCCGAAGGAGTGTTGCTCGCCTACGGCGGCAACGATGGCGGCATCAGCTTCTACATAAAGGACGGCAAGCTGACCTATGGCCATAACTATGTGGCAGAACGTCACTTCCGTGTGGAGTCGTCGAAGCCGCTGCCGTCCGGCCGTCACATCTTCAGCTTCCAGTTCAAGCCGACCGGCAAGCCGGATCTGGCCAAGGGCAAGGGCACGCCCGGTCACGTAACGCTTCTGGTGGACGGTAAACCCGTCGGCGAGGGCGACGTGCCGGTGACGATCCCCCTGTCGATGGGCTTGGGCGGCGGCATCACGATTGGCGCCGACACCGGTTCGCCGACGATGCCCGACTACGATCCGCCGTTCAAGTTCACCGGGACGGTCAATAAAGCGTGGGTGGACGTATCGGGCGATCGGGTTGAGGATTACGAAGAGCGCATGCGGATCTATCTGGCCCGGCAGTAGTATCGTCGGTTATCCGGGTAGCTCATGGGTGATTCGGCTCCGGCAGGCCGGATCACCCATTTTTTGGATATCAGGGGCCTGCCTTCCATAGCTCTGCCGGACTCACCCGAGTCCGGCAGCTTCTTTTTCGAGGCGCGTGGCGCGCGATGAAAGGCGATAATGGGCAGCAAATCAAGCATACCCTAGCAGATCCGCGGCAATATCTCCCCGGCAGGCATGTCCACCACTCGCGTGCTTCCAATCGTCGTGCGCAACAGCACGCGCCCCGCCGGCGCAGCCTGGACACGGCCGATAGCCACCGCTTCTTCTCCATACCGCGTGGCGCGCATGGCTGCCAGCACGGCTTCGGCCGCGTCGGGCGCGACGACGGCCAGCAGTTTACCCTCGTTGGCGATATAGAGCGGATCGAAGCCGAGCATCTCGCACGCGGCGGCCACCGCCGGGCGCACCGGGATGGCCCTCTCGTCGAGCACAACGGCCACGGCCGACTGCCCGGCGATCTCATTGAGCGTGGCCGCCACGCCGCCGCGCGTCGGGTCGCGCAGGACGTGGATACCCGCGCTCCCCGCGCCCAGCATCGCCGCGACGAGATGATTGAGCGGAGCCACGTCGCTGCGTACGTCGGCGTCGAAACCCAGGTCGCCCCGCGCGCCCAGCACGGCGATGCCGTGGTCGCCCATCGGCCCCGAAAGGAGCACGACATCCCCCGGCCGGGCGTTCGCCCCGCCGATGTCCAGGTCGTGGGCCAGCACGCCGACTCCTGCTGTGTTGATGTACAGGCCGTCGGCCTTGCCGCGCTGGACGACCTTCGTGTCCCCGGCTATGATTTGCACGCTCGCCTCGGCCGCCGCGGCCTGCATCGACTCGACAATACACGCCAGCACGGCCACGTCGAGACCCTCTTCCAGGATAAACCCGACCGTCAGATAGAGCGGCGTCGCGCCCATCATCGCCAGGTCGTTGACCGTGCCGCAGACGGCCAGCCGGCCGATGTCGCCGCCGGGAAAGAAGAGCGGCCAGACCACGTGGGAGTCGGTGCTGACGGCCAGGCGACCGGGCGGGACGACCACCACACCCGCATCGTTGGCGGCGCGCAGGGCAGGGTTGTCGAACGGCCGTTGGAAAAGGCGGCCGATGAGGTCGTGGCTCATTTTCCCCCCGCTGCCGTGACCCATGACGATCTTTTCGTCGTGGCGCAGCGGCATGGGGCAGATGAGACCTTCGAGGTGGATGGATGATTCGGTCATGGTTATCACGATCCAACAGGTATGAACGGCGAATTGGAGGGATCGTCACTCGTCACTCGTAATTCGTCGCTTGTCAGATGCCTGCCGTAGCGATAGTAAGCCGCGCAGGCTCCCTCGGAGGAGACCATAGTTGCGCCCAACGGCGATTCCGGCGTGCAGAGCGAACCGAAAGCGGGGCAATCGTGGGGCTTCTTCAACCCTTGCAGGATCAGCCCGGCGATGCACAAGGGCGACTCCTGGGTGTGGATTTCGCCCACGTCGAAACGAAGCTCGGCGTCAAAGTCGGCGAACTCCGGCCGTAACCCCCAGCCGCTGGCCGGGATAGGGCCGACGCCGCGCCACTGCCGGTCACGCACCTCGAACACCTGCCGGATGACTTGCTGGGCCGGCGCATTGCCCATCGGCGTGACGGCGCGGCCGTAGGCGTTCTCCACCTCGGCCCGACCTTCTTCCAACTGGCGCACCACGGCCAGGATGCCCGTCGCCACGTCCAGCGGCTCGAAGCCGGTGACGACGATGGGCACGCGGTACTGCTCCGCAATGGCCGGATACTCCCAATAGCCCATGACGGCGTTGACGTGCCCGGCAGCCAGAAAGCCCTGCACCCGGTTTTGGGGCGAGCCGAGGATGGCATGCATGGCCGGCGGCACGCAGACGTGGGAGACGAGGACGCTGTAGTTGGTTATGCCCAGCGCCCGCGCTTGCAAGACGCTCATGGCATTGGCCGGGGCGGTGGTCTCGAAGCCGATGGCGAAGAAGACAACCTCTTTGTCCGGGTTGGCCTGAGCGATTTTTACCGCGTCGAGTGGCGAGTAGACCACGCGCACATCACCCCCATCGGCGCGGACGGAGAACAGATCGCCGCGGCTGCCGGGCACGCGCAGCATGTCACCGTAGGAAGTGAAGATCACGTTCGGCCGCGCGGCGATGTTGAGCGCCTTGTCGATCAACTCCAGCGGCGTGACGCAGACCGGGCAGCCGGGGCCATGGACCAGCTCAATCTCCGGCGGCAGCAGTTGGTCGATGCCGTGGCGGACGATGGCGTGGGTCTGACCGCCGCAGATCTCCATGATGACCCACGGCCGGGTGATAACGCGGCGGATTTCGCGGATTGTAGCCTGCACCAGCTCTGCGTCGCGATATTCGGTGACGTATTTCATAGCTGTGATCTCGCAGATGGAAGAAATGGTATTTCCCCCTCGGGGCCAAGCTCCTCTTCCAGGTCGGCTATCTCACGCAGCGTCTCCAGCGTGGCGTTGGCCTCTTCTTCGCTGAGCAGGCTGATGGCGAAGCCGACGTGGATGACGACGTAGTCGCCCACGGCCGCGTCGGGCACGTAGGCCAGACAGGCCTCGCGCTGTGTGCCGCCAAAATCGATGCGGCCCATGCTTAGGCCGTCGGATTCGTAGATTTCAGTGATTTTTCCGGGTACGCCGAGGCACATAGTTCAGTGTCCTGTAGTCAATGGTCAGTAGTCAGTGGTCGGTGATCGCGACGCGAACCGCCGCCACTGCTGCTTGCCCCAGCGCCAGTCCGCCGTCGTTGGTCGGGACGAGGCGATGGGTATAGACGATGAAGTGGTCTTGCTCCAGCAGGGTCAGCGTTTGCCGGAGCAGGGTGGGGTTTTGCCAGACACCGCCGCTGAGGACGACATCGTTGAGGCCGCGCTCATCGCGCAATTTGCGACAGACGTCGCGCGCCATTTGCGCTATGCTGTTGTGGAAGCGGGCGGCGATGCGGCCGATCTCGATGCCGGCGCGCCGGTCGGCCAATAGCGCAGCCCAGGTGGGTGCGGGATCGACGATGCCATTCGCATAGTCGAATGGGTATGCTCCACTTTCCGTCTGTTCAACCAGCGCCTCGAATTCGATGGCGGCTTGTGCTTCGTAGTTGACCGTCTGCCTGACCCCGCACATCGCCGCGGCCGCGTCGAAGAGACGTCCCATGCTGGAAGTGACGGAGGTATTCAGAGCGTGGACTATCTGGCTGCGCAGAACATCCGGACGCGTCGCCCCAAGCGCGAGGCCGTGGATTACCGGCGGCAAGTCGTCGTCCCACGGCAACCCCACTGCGTGGAGATGGGCCAATGCCATCCGCCACGGCTCGCGAACGGCGCGGTCGCCGCCGGGCAGGGGCGTGTAGCGCAGGTGGGCAACGCGCTCATAGCCGGCGTAGCCGGCCACGAGGAACTCGCCGCCCCAGATCGCCCCGTCGTCGCCGTAGCCCGTGCCATCGAAGGCCAGGCCGATGATCGGGTGCTCGCCGCTCAGCCGGTGCTCAGCCATGCCGGCGGCGATGTGGGCGTGGTGGTGCTGCACTTCGATCAGCGGTGCGCCCTCGCTCGCGGCCCGCTCGCGGGCGTAGCGAGCAGCCATGTAGTCGGGATGCAGATCGCAGGCGATCACTTCCGGCCGGGTATGGAACAACCGCTCCATGTGGGCCACGCCTTCCTCGAAAGAGCAAAGCGTCTCGTAATTCTCCATATCGCCGATGTGGTGGCTCAGGAAGGCGTAGTCGTCGCGGACGAGGCAGAAGGTGTTCTTGAGTTCGCCGCCGGTTGCCAACAGCGGCGGCGCGGCAAAGGGTAGCCGCACCGGGAAAGGGGCGTAGCCGCGCGACCGCCGGATGGGCTGGAGATGGGACGCCCCGCCCGGGCGGCCGATGACACGCACCACCGAGTCGTCGCAACGCACGTGGATGGCGCGGTCATGGAACAACAGGGCATCGGCCAGTCCTGCCAGCTGCTCCCGCGCCTCTTCGTTGATATAGGCGATCGGCTCTTCGCTCAGGTTGCCGCTGGTCATCACCAGGACTTCGGGAAAACCGGGGGCGCGTTCCAGCAACAGGTGATGCAGTGGCGTATAGGGCAGCATCACGCCGATCAGGTTCTGACCGGGCGCGACTTCGCGGACGATGGATGATTCCGGGCGACGGGTCAGGATAACAATCGGCCGCGCCGCCGAGAGCAGAAAATCCTCTTCGGCCGGGTCGAGCAAGCAATGTTGCCGCACGGCCCGGATGTCGGGCATCATGACGGCGAACGGCTTGTCCATGCGCAACTTGCGGCGGCGCAACTCGGCCACGGCCGCGCTCGATGTGGCGTCACACGCCAGATGAAAACCGCCCAGGCCCTTCACGGCGATGATCCGCCCCCCGCGCAAAGCCTCCCGCGCGGCCGGGATGGCGGGGGTGGGTTTCAAGCCCGCCTCTGCGAATAGGCCGCCATCTGAAGCTGTGATAGCCGGGTCGGGCGTTTCCAGCCACAAGCGCGGCCCGCAGTTGGGGCAGGCGACGGGTTGGGCGTGGAAGCGCCGATCGAGCGGATCGTGGTATTCCGCCGCACAGTCGGCGCACATAGGAAAGTCGGCCATCGTGGTCAGCGGCCGGTCGTAGGGAATGTCACGGATGATTGTGTAGCGCGGCCCGCAGTTGGTGCAGTTGATGAACGGGTAGCGATAGCGTCGGTCGGATGGGTCGAACAGCTCGCGCAAGCAGTCGGGACACAGGGCCACATCGGGCGAGATGGGCTGGAATGCATCCGGCTCAGGTTTCGACTCCAGGATGTCGAAGCGAGTGAAGCCGTTGGGCGGCCGGTCGTGGGTCTTCAGGCGGTCGATGCGCGCCAGCGGGGGCAACTCGGCCGTTAGCGCCCCGGCGAAGCCGGCCAGCGCGCATTCCGGCCCATCGATCTCAATATCGACGCCGGATGAGGAATTGCGCACCCATCCTGTCAGCCGGTAGCGCCGGGCCAGCCCGTAGACGAACGGCCGGAAGCCCACACCCTGGACCACGCCGGTCACGTGGATGTGCAGCCCGCGCAGTTCACCCTCTTTTTCGGCCGACATGGTTCACCGTCGCGCTAGTTGCGCCTTGCCGCGAACGCCTTTACCTGAGCCGTCACCCAATCGAGCCATGCGTCCATTCCCTCGCCGGTGCGACAGGAGAGCGGGAATGTGATCAGCCCCGGATTGAGCGCCATCACGCCGCGCCGGAAGTAATCCATGTCGAAATTCACGTAGGGCAGAAGGTCGATCTTGTTGATCACCAGCGCGTCGACGCCCCGGTATGCGCCGGGGTATTTGTACGGCTTGTCGTCTCCTTCCGGCACGGAAGCCACGAGAATGCTCTTGTGCGTGCCGAGGGCGAAGTTGGCCGGGCACACCAGATTGCCCACGTTCTCGACGATGAGCAGATCGACGGCGGCCAGGTCGAGCGCGTCCAGCGCTCCCTGCACCATGACCGCGTCCAGATGGCACTCGCCGCCGGTGTTGATCTGCACGGCCCTGGCGCCGGCTGCGGCCGCCCGATCGGCGTCAAGACTGGTGGCGATGTCGCCGTCGATGACCGCCGGCCGCAGCCGGCCGGCCAGCCGGCTGACCGTTTGCTCCACCAGGCTGGTCTTGCCCGCGCCGGGCGAGGCCAGGAAATTGAGGCTGAATACTCCGGCGGCGTCCAGCCGGGCGCGATTGTCGGCCGCCAGCCGTTCGTTGGCGCCCAGGATTTTTTCGACAACGGGGATGCGTTCGATGGTCATGTCGGTTGCAATTCCGGCTCGCCGGTGTGGGTGATCTCTATCGACTCGATGTAGAACTCCTCTCCGGCGATGATCTGGATTTCAAACCCGCCGCAGGCCGGGCACGTCAGACCCTCGGCGGCGAAGTAAGTGTAGTCACATGCTCCGCAGTGGAATTGACCGGGAACGCGCCGGAAGTGGAGCGTTGACCCGGACGCAAGCGTCCCTTCGCTGATGATGTCCCAGTAGAACTGTACCGATTCATCGACGATGGAGGCCAGCTCGCCGATGACCAGGTGCAGATCGGTGACGCGCTCGGCTCCGGCCGCCCGGCCGTGCCGCAGGGCGATCTCCAGGATGCTCTCGGTGACGCTTAATTCATGCATATTTCCGCCGTTGAGCATTGCCGGACGGTCTCCCATTGTGACCGTCTCATCTATAACTATACGTCCCGGCGGCCGAAATCATGAGTGACGTTTGTCACAATTTGGACTTACCAATGTCATTAAAAGCGGGCCGGCCGAGATCGGGGGATTGGCGAAGTGATTATCTGTATGGTGCGATCATCCCCGTCCTGTTCCGATTGGGGTCAGGCGAGCGGTTTGCGGCGCATGACGACCACGGTGAAATCGTCGGCCTGGGGCACACCGGCCGCGAATTCGTCGACGGCGGTGATGATTGCCGTCAGGAGTTCCTGGGCCGAAGACCAGGGGCGCGCGCCGAT
>JACDJA010001601.1_pt1 | contig 18427 bp, 16 predicted proteins | sample 7449241 | NCBI WGS metagenome assembly JACDJA01 (sample SAMN14253289, study PRJNA609438) | sludge metagenome | isolation source: initial anaerobic sludge | collected 2018-12-20 | reverse complement strand
GTCAATGACGCCCTCGGCCACAAGGCCGGCGACAAGCTGTTGATCGCCTTCTCCGAGCGCCTGCGCGGCCAGTTGCGTGCCGGTGACACGCTGGCGCGCTGGGGGGGCGACGAATTCGTGCTGCTGCTGCCCGACATCGTCGAGGAAGCCGACGTGCGCGGCGTGGTGCACAAGATCGCCGACGCCATGTGCGCACCTTTCCCGCTGGAGGACACCGCCTACGTCATGACCTTCAGCATGGGTATCGCGCTCTATCCCGTGGATGCAACCTCCCTCGACGACCTGCTGTCCGAGGCGGACCGCGCGATGTTCTATGCCAAGGCGCAGGGGCGCAACCAGATCGCCTTCTTCGGCGAAATCCTGCACAAGGCGGACGGCCGCAAGGATCTCTACATCCAGAACCATCTCGCCGTGGCGGTCCAGGAGCGGCGCATCGAAGCCTGGTACCAGCCCCTGGTCGACGCCGAAAGCGGGCACTGCATCGCGGTCGAGGTGCTGGCACGCTGGCACGACCCGACCCTGGGCTGGATACCGCCCGACACCTTCATCCCGATGGCGGAGAACCTGGGCCTCATCCACCAGCTCGGCAGCCAGGTGTGGCAGGCGGCCATCGAAGCCGTCGCCGCGTGGCGGCACGCGGGCCATGACCTGATGCTCTCGGTCAACATCTCCAAGCGCCAGCTCTTCAACGACCACTTCACCCGTTCGCTGCTCGACGATCTTGCGCGGCATTCGCTGCCACCGCAACAGGTCATCCTGGAAGTGACCGAAAGCCTCGCGCTGATGGACGTGGAGAACGCCGTCGAACGCCTGCCCGAGCTCAAGCGCGCCGGCTTCCGTATCGCCATCGATGATTTTGGCACCGGCTATTCGTCGCTGTCGCAGCTTCACGAAATGCCGGTCGACGAGCTCAAGATCGATCTCTCCTTCGTGCGCCGTCTCGCCGATCCGCGCGGCCTCAGCATGGTGCAGGCCATCGTCAGCCTCGCCACCACGCTCGGCCTGAGGACCATCGCGGAGGGCGTGGAGGATGCCGCCACGGCGGAACGACTGCGCATGCTGGGCGTGAACACCCTGCAGGGTTTCCATTTCGCCAAGCCCATGCCGCGCGAGGAGTTCGAAACGTGGCTGGCCCGCTTCTGCCGCTGAACAGCGCTTTGCCAGCCCGGTTCGCACGGCGCATACTCAAATCCGGACAAGGGAGAGTTCCATGGTCTTCACCAGCCGACAGCACGCCGCGGATCGTCTTGCCGAGGCGCTTGCCGCCTACAAGGGGCGCAATCCTCTGATCCTCGCCATCCCGCGCGGCGCGGTCGCCATGGGACAGCATCTCGCGCGCGAACTGGGCGGCGAACTCGACGTCGTGCTGGTACGCAAGCTGCGTGCGCCGTTCAATCCGGAATTCGCGCTCGGCTCGATCGACGAATCGGGCTGGAGCTATATCGCCGACTACGCGGAATCGGCGGGCGGCACGGCGGCCTATCTGGAACAGGAAAAACAGGTCCAGCTCGACACCATCCGCGCACGGCGCGCACAGTACACGCCGCTGCGGCCGCCGATCGACCCGGTCGACCGCATCGTCATCGTCGTCGATGACGGACTCGCCACCGGCGCGACCATGCTCGCCGCGCTGCACGGCCTGCGCCAGCGCAAACCGGCACGCCTCGTCTGTGCGGTGCCGGTGGCGCCTGTCGACACGCTGGAAAAGATCCGCCCCTATGCCGATGAAGTGGTTTGCCTGTCGACTCCCGAAAATTTCCGGGCGGTCGGCCAGTTCTATGCGGATTTTCCGCAGGTGGAGGATGACGAGGTGATCGAGATTCTCAGGGGAGCGGGAAGCGGTGAGCAGTGAACGGGGTTCAGCGCGCCGTCACGCGGACGCCATCGCGGACACTCTCATCCGGGTGGGCCACGACCCGCTCGCCCGCAATCAGCCCCGCCAGCACCTGGGTGGCGAGCCCCGCGCGTTGCCCGATGGTGACCGGTTTGAGACGCGCGCGGCCGCCGTCGACGACGAACGCCGCCCAGCCCTCGCCCTGACGGAATAGCGCACTGGTCGGAATCTGCAGCACGTCTTCACCCTCCCACAGCACGAAGCGCGCCTCGACGCGGTAGCCATCGCCCAGTTGCGCCCACACCTCGCGGGGTGACGTGAAATCGACGATCACCCGCACCCGCTGCTCTTCCACGCCCAGCGCGGACACCTTGGTGAAGCCGCTCGGCTCGACGACCCGCACCCTGCCCTCGACCGGCGCCTCACCCCCCCAGCGGTCGAGGATGACTTTCGAACTCGGCATGATTTTCACCGCATGGGTGGAGAGCACTTCGACCTCGACCTCAAGGCTCGCCGGGTCGCCTACCTCCAGCAGCGGCTGTGCCGCCGCGACGGCCCCCTCGCTTTCGTGCAGCAGCCTCAAAACGTGGGCCGCTACCGGTGCCCGAACTTCGACGCGATTGGCCACACCGCGCTCCTGCAACTGCGAAGCGCTGGTGAGCGCCGCACGTGCCGTGTCCAGGTCGAAGCGCGCCACCCGTACCGCGTGCTGCGCTGCCGCCTCGGCGGCTTGCGTGCGCGTCTCGACGGTGCGCGCGGTGTCGAGCGCCTGCTCGGAAACAAAGCCGGATTGGCGAAGCGACTCCGCCCGCACCCGCTCCTGGCGTGCCAGCTGTGCGGCGGCGCTCGCGGCGCGCGCGTTGTCCGCAGCCAGCGCGAGCGCCGCCTGTGCGGCCTTCGCCTGCGCCTGCGCCTGGGCGCGGCTGCGCGGATCGAGCGCGACCGAGCGCGCGGGATCGATCGCCGCGATGACCTGCCCCGCCGCCACGACATCGCCGGCCTTAAGGTCGATGCGGCGCTGGAAACCGGCCACCGGCGCGGAGACGAGGTAGCGCTCGCGTACGCGCGTCTTGCCCTCCTCCTCCACGGTGACGACGAGCGGCGCGCGTTTCACCTCGACTACGTCGATGGGCACGGCACGCGGCATGAAACCATAGGCGAGCCCTGCCGCCACGACGGCGACGGTCGCCAGGATGCCGATTCTTGCACGCAGGTTCATGTCAGGGTTTCTGTCCTATTCACGTGTCTTCAACACCGCCACCAGATCGAGCCGCCCCAGCCGCAACCACAGCAGCAGGCCCGACAGCAGGGCCGACACGACCACGACGCTTGCCCCCATCGCGTAGTTCTCCGGAGTGAGAATGAGCGGCAGGCGATACAGCTCGCTCTGGAACGCCACCACCAGGATGCCGACGAGCACCACGCCGACCACGAAGCCGACCGGAATCGCCGCCAGCGTCAGCAGCGCCAGCTCGCCGAGCAGGATATAGGCGATCTCGCCGTGGGTGAAGCCCAGCACGCGCAGACTGGCGAGTTCGCGCCCGCGTTCGGACAGGCTGATGCGCGCCGCATTGTAGACGACGCCGAAACCGATCGCACCGGCGAGCAGGGTGGCGACGAAATTGTAGAACAGGATGAATTCGCCGATGGTCGCGTAGAAGCTCTGGATCGCCGCCTTGTTGGCGACCATGCCGAGCACGCGCGGGCGGTCATGCAGGCGCGCGTAGAGTTCGGGCTCCGTACCCGGTTCGACCGCGAGATAGGCACCCGACACGGTTGCGCCCTCGTGCATCAGCGCGTTCAGCGAGTCCTGCTGCATGTAGGCCGACACGCCCAGATACTGCCGGGTGATGCCGAGCACCGGCACCTGCCGCACCGGCCGGCTGCCTTCGAGCACTTCCACCGTCAGCAGGTCACCCGGCTTTACGTGCAGGATTTTCTCCGCCAGATGATCGGTGAGCACCACGCCACCCGGCGGCACCGCCACCGGCCGCAGGCTGCGGTCGAGCGAGCGGTGCAACTCACCTTCCGGCTGGATGCCGAATACCGAGCCGCGGTGATGATACTGGCCGAAGCGCAGGATCGCCGGCACGTCGCGGAATCCCTCGACGTGGTCGACACCGGGCAAGGCGGCGAGTTCGTGCAGCGCGCGGCCGGAAGTCGGCTCGATGAAGGACAGTGCGAGATCCTCGCGCGCCGCCTGGCGAAACTGTACGTCGACCATGAAGTCGATGGCCCCGCGCTGGTAGTTGCCGACCATCATCAGGCCGCACGCGCACGCGATGCCGAACGTGGTCAACAGCGATTTCAGCGGCCGACGCTCGATGTGGCGCAGGATCATGCGTGAGGGCGCGGCGACCCAGCGTGCAAGCCCCAATCGCTCCACCAGCGTGGTGTGGTACACCTCCGGCATCTCCGCACGCATGCCCTCCGCGGGGGGCAGGCGCACCGCGCGCACGACGGCGAGCAGCGTGCCGCTCACCGCCGCCAGCGCGCCGACCGCAAACGCGATTGCGATCACACCGGCGTTCAGTTCGTAATCGAGATAGGGAAAACGGAAGGTCGTTTCCCGATACACATGCGCCAGGCCCTGGCCGAACCACGCACCCAGCGCCACGCCCGCCGCCACGCCGATGCTCGCCATGATCAGTACCAGCTTGACGTAGTGCCAGCCGATCGCTGCATAGCCGTAGCCGAAGGCCTTGAGGATGGCGATCTGTTCGCGCTGCAGGGCGATCAGCCGGCTCAGCACGATGTTCAAAAGGAAGGCCGCAACGCCAAGGAAGATCGCGGGAAACACCGTCGCCATGGTGCGCAACTGTTTCAGTTCTTCCGTCAGGAAGCGGTTGGAAAACTGATGCCGGCGCCCGTAGGCGCCGGTGCCGCCGTACGGTGCGAGGATCGCGTCGACGCGGTCGATGACGTCCTGCAGGTTCGCGCCGCGCGCCAGTGTGAGGCTGGCGTGATTGAACGCGCCGTCCATGTCGTAGGCGGCGGCCAGCGCGCTGCGTCCCATCCACAGCACGCCGTAGCGCTTGAAGTCGGGAAACATCGAGCCCGGCGCGATCTGGTACACGTATTCCGGCGACACCGCGACGCCGACCACCACCAGCCGCTTGCGCTTGCCGTGGATGATTGCCGCGAGCGTGTCGCCGGGCTGGAAGCCGTGCGCGTCAGCGAAGGTATCCGACAACACCACCTCGTCCGTGCTCCACGGCTGAACCAGGCGCCCGCGCTTGATGTGCAGCCGGTTCAGCCGGGCTTCGCCGACATCCGGCAGCGAGAGCAACTGGCCGGTGATGGGATCGGAAAAACCCGCGACCTCCAGCTTCACCCCCGCCCGCACCCGCGTCTCCATGCGTTCGACCCCGGGTATCGCGGCGAGCCGCTCGGCCAGCGGTTCCGGCGCGCGCTTGAGGACGGCGAACACGTCGGCAAAGCGGTATTCGGCATAGAAGCGGTCGCGCGTGCCCACCAGCGAATCGTAGGTGGACAGCGACATCACCATCGTCGCCACCCCGCCCATGATCACCGCAGCGATCGCCAGCACCTGCCCGCGCAGGTGCCACAGGTCACGGAAGAGCTTGCGATCGAGGGTGCGCACCTACCAGCTCAGCTCATGCGCCGCACGCTTCTGCGCATTGAAGTGTTCTTCGGCGATGCGCCCGTCCGACATGCGGATCACGCGATCGGCCATGTCGGCAATGCCGGCGATGTGGGTGATCAGCACCGTCAGCGTACCGAGCTCGCGGTTCACTTTTTCCAGCACTTCCAGCACCACCACGCCGGTATGCGAATCGAGCGCGCCGGTCGGCTCGTCGCACAGCAACACCGCGGGATTCTTCGCCACCGCGCGCGCGATCGCCACGCGCTGCTGCTCGCCGCCGGAGAGCTGGGCCGGAAAGTGATCGAGCCGGTTGCCCAGACCGACCAGCTTCAGCGCGTCTTCGGGACGCATGGGGGCCTTGGCGATTTCCGTCACTGCCGCAACGTTCTCGCGCGCGGTCAGGCTGGGAATGAGGTTGTAGAACTGGAACACGAAGCCGACGTGCTCGCGGCGAAAACGCGTAAGCTCGCCTTCGCTGGCCCCGGTCAGCGCCTGGTCGAGATAGCGCACTTCGCCGCCGCTCGGCGTGTCGAGCCCGCCGAGAATGTTGAGCAGGGTCGACTTGCCGCTGCCGGACGGACCCAGCAGCACCACCAGTTCACCGCGATACAGCGTGAGGTCGATGCCGCGCAGCGCATGCACGGCCACCTCGCCCATGCGATAGACCTTGGTCAGGCCGCGCGCGACGAAGACGGGTTGGGAGGCGTCGGCAGGCATACGGGAAATCATGCCACGCCGCCGCTGCTGCGGCCAGCCGTCAGTGCGCCGGCAAATGCTCGGCGAACCAGCCGGCTGCCCGCGTCGCCACCGCATCGAGCGTGCCCGGCTCCTCGAACAGATGGCTGGCACCGGGAACGATCACCAGTTCCTTCTTGCAGCGCAGTTGGTCGTAGGCCTGCTGGTTGAGTTCGATCACGCCGCTGTCGTAGCCGCCTACCAGCAGCAGGGTCGGCGCCGTCACCCGCGCCAGCGCCTGCGGGCTTGCCAGATCGGGACGGCCGCCGCGCGACACCACCGCGCGCGCGGCGCCACCCAGCACCGCTGCGGCTTCGAGCGCGGCCGCCGCCCCCGTGCTGGCGCCGAAGAAGCCGAGCGGCAATGCCTGTGTCGCGTCGTCGGCCGCCGCCCAGCGCGCCGCATCGAGCAGGCGTCGCGTCAGCAGGCCGATGTCGAAGCGGCGCGCATGATCGCGGTCTTCCATCGCCGTCAGCAGGTCCATCAGCAGCGTGCCCACGCCCGCCGTGCGCAACACGCCGGCGACGTGGTTGTTGCGCGGGGAATGGCGCGACGAGCCGCTGCCATGGGCGAACAGCACGAGTCCGACCGCGCCGTGTGGAATGTCCAGCATGCCTTCCACCACGGCGCCCGCCGCCGGAATGCGAACCAGAATCGAGGTACTCATGATGCGTGTCTCCGATGCATGGATACCGGAATGCGGCGGTTGCCGAAGGGGTGGCCGAACATGCCGAAGCGTCCGGCGATGGCCGTCCCGCAATGCGGACAGTTACCTTCTTCAGTCAGCGCATAGGTATCGATGCGATACCCGTCGCGCACGATGAGCGGCGCATGGCAGGATGGACAGAACGTGGTGCCACCGGTTATGTCATGCACATTGCCGGTGTAGACATAGTGCAGCCCCGTCTTCAACGCGATGTCGCGCGCGCGGGTGAGGGTGGCCGGAGGCGTCGGCGGCACGTCGCGCATCTTCCAGTCAGGGTGGAAGGCGGAGAAATGCAGCGGCACGTCGGGGCCGAGTTCCTTGAGAATCCACGTGCTGAGCGCCTGGATCTCGACGTCGGAATCGTTGTGGCCGGGAATCAGCAGCGTGGTGAGCTCGAGCCAGACGTCGGTCTCGCGTTTCAGGTACAGGATCGTGTCGAGCACCGGCTGCAGATGGGCGCCGGTGAGCTTGACGTAGAACGCGTCGGTGAAGCCCTTGAGATCGACATTGGCCGCATCCATTTTGGCGTAGAACGCGCGCCGTGGCTCGTCGTGGATGTAGCCCGCGGTCACCGCCACCGTCTTGACGCCGCGCGCATGACAGGCGTCGGCGACGTCCATCGCGTATTCGGCGAAGATGACCGGGTCGTTGTAGGTGAAGGCGACGCTCTTGCAGCCGGCCTCTTCCGCCGCACGCGCGATCTCGTCGGGGTCGGCACGGTCGACCATGGTGTCGGTTTCGCGCGACTTGGAAATGTCCCAGTTCTGGCAGAACTTGCACGCGAGGTTGCAGCCCGCGGTGCCGAAGGAGAACACGGAGGAACCGGGGTGGAAGTGATTGAGCGGCTTTTTCTCGATGGGGTCGATGCAGAAGCCGGACGATCGCCCCCAGGTGGTGAGCACCATTCTGCCGTTTTCCATCTTGCGCACGAAGCACAGGCCACGCTGACCTTCGTGCAGCTTGCAGTCGCGCGGACAGAGATCACACTGGATGCGGCCGTCCGGCAACGCATGCCACCAGCGTGCGGGAAAATCCGATTCGGGGATCATGCCGCCTCCTTCCACTTGCTCACGGTGTAGCGCGCCAGGCGCACGCCGTCGGCCCAGAAATCCATCGGCAGACCGGCCTTGCGTTTGAGATGGGCAAGGAATTCGGCTGGCTCCGGGAGCTGTTCCCAGACCTGCGGCAGGAAGGTGCCACGGTGCTGCCCGTATTCCAGAACCACGCCGTCGATGTGGGGACGCAGGGCGGCAAGTGCGCTGCGCTCATCCGCCACGCTGATCGCCTGCGTCGGCGACAGCAGCGACACTTCGACGCGCACGCCACGAAACTCCCCGCGCGACAGCGGTGTGAAGCGCGGATCGCGAAACGCCGCGGCCACCGCGTTCTCGCGCACGTCGATCCCCAGCGCACGGTGCGCCTCCAGGGTGCCGATGCAGCCGCGCAGTTCGCCGGCGCGCGTGAGGGTGACGAAGGTCGCCCCGGGTTCGCGCAGCCAGGTTTTGTCGACCGGTTGTGGCGCTTCCTCGCCGAGCTTGCTGGCGATTTCCGCGCGTGCAAGCTGCAGCAGGGTCGCGCCCTTTTCCGTTTCGTCCGGCTGCGCGACCGCCGCGGTCGGCTCGAACGCGAACGCGGCATAACCCACCACCCGCTGCGGATCGCCCGCCGTGTCGGCGGAATTGCGCAGGTCGAGTTCCAGCGCGCGCAAGCCATGGCGCCGCGCCGCCTGCAACAGGCCATTGACCGGCGTGGCGCCGCACGCCTGCTCGTGGTCGAGATGCGCATCGAGCGCCAGAATCGCGTTGGCCGTGCCGCGATCGATTTGGCGCGCCTGTGCCGCCGGCAGGAAATGCGACAGATCGGAACTGATGACAATCAGCGTCTCATCGCCGCCCCAGAGGCGCTCCAGCACCTCGGCGACTTCGCTCGCCGTCGCCTCGCCCACTGCCAGCGGCAGCAGGCTGAAGTCGCCCAGTACCGTCTGCAGGAACGGCAGTTGGACTTCCAGCGAGTGCTCCATCTGGTGCGCCGCGGCACTCACTGTCACCTGTGGCAAATCCTGCAACGCGCGCATGCCCGCGAGGTCGAGTTCCACCTCCCCAAGCGGCGTAGCGAAACGCCCGGCTTCCGGCAGCGCCAGACCGCGCACGTAGGCGCGATGGGCGGGGCCCAGCAGCACCACGCGGCGGATGCGATCGCGCAAGCCGGCGACGAGCGCATACGCACTCGCGGCCACCGGGCCCGAATAGACATAACCGGCGTGCGGCACGATCAGTGCCTTGATGTGCGCCGGACGCGCCGCGGGGCGTGCCATAGCCAGCATGTCGTCGATCGTGCGGCGCAATACGGCCGGCGCATCGGGATAGAACATGCCGGCGACGGCGGCGGGACGAACGGCATTCATGAACATCACCTCCTGCGGCAGGGAAAGCGGCCATACCGGACAGCGCCGCCGCATTCCTCGAAACTCTCCCCTTAAAATGGAGAATGTTCTCCGGATTTCAAGTCCACCACGCTGTACGGGAACGCCAGACGACAAAACGGCGGGCATTGCCCGCCGTTTTGTCGTCTGCTCAGAATGCGCAAGCGGCTCAGGCCGCCTGCGCGTACTGCGCCTTCACCTTGCGTGCGGCTTCGGCTTCCTCCGGCGCGTACGCCTTGCCGGACCACAGCATCTCGTAAACGATCTCCTCGTTGCCGTTCTCGCACAACTCCAGCGCCTTGCGGAACAGCGGCTGGAACGTCTCGGAACGGTGCGATTGCTCGTGGCTGTCGAAATCCGTCCAGAAGGTCACAATCAGCGCTTCCCGGCCTTTCAGCGGGCTCTCCACCGCCTGGCCAATGGTTGAACCCTCGTTGGAAATCCGGCCCGAGTTCAGCGCGACGTAACCGCCGATGAAACCGGTGTCGGAATGATAGGTCTTGACGTTTTCGCACAGGAAAGCGACGCGTTCCTGCAGGTCATCCACGCTGTATTCCGGCTTCAGGATCACGCGGTTGACCGTGACGATGCCGTTGGACGGGAAATTGGCGATTAATCCACTCATGGCTCTCTCCTTGTTGACGGGGGTACTACGCTTCCCAGTCTAGATACCTGAGTATATTAGTCAACCATTTTATTCTAATGGTTTATGGTTGTATCAATTACTTTAATTGATGTCCCGGGCTCATAGGTAACGTTTCTGCTCGCTGCGCTTGCCGGGGCGCTTTTTCATGATGACCACCCCCTTCGCAACGTCGACGCTGTCGACCGGGATGTTCTCGTACAGTGGATTGAGCGGTTTGAGCATCCAGCCGTCGTCGCGTTTCACCAGTTGGCGGAAGATGTATTCATCGTTGACGTAAGCCACGACGAAGGAGCCATCCTTCACCAGTCCGGACGGCTCGACGACGATGATCTCGCCCTCCTCGAACTCGGGCATCATCGAATCGCCCAGCACCATCAGCGCGTAGGGCTCGGAACCGGCGCAGTTGCTGGCCTCGTTGACGTCCTGGATGGGAATGGTCTTGCGCGGTGCGGTTTCGCTCATGGCTGTCTCGTAATGCGGTTCAATCAGGCAAAGCTTATATACAAAACCGCCCGCTGCAAACTCTCAACGCCCACGCATGAACAGCGCATCGAGTTCTTTCAGACTGAGCTGACGCCAGGTGGGGCGGCCGTGGTTGCACTGCCCCGCACGCTCGGTCGCCTCCATTTCGCGCAGCAGCGCGTTCATCTCGGGCAGGGTGAGCGGCCGGTTGGCGCGCACCGCAGCGTGGCAGGCCAGCGTCGCCAGCAGTTCGTTGCGACGCTCCGCCAGCAGGCGTGCGATGCCGAATTCGGCGACTTCCGCGAGCACCGTGCGGGTGAGCTCGACCGGGTCGGCATCCTTCAGCAGCCAGGGCACCGCGCGCACCGCTACCGAGGTCGGCGAGGTTACCGATACCTCGAAGCCGATGTCGGCAAGCGCGTCGAGATGCGGCGCGATCTCGCCGACCACCGTCGCGTCCAGCGTCAGCGCGACGGGGATCAACAGGCGCTGCGCCGGCACCGCGCGGGTGTCGAGCGCTGCCTTGAGTTTCTCGTAGACGACGCGCTCGTGCGCCGCGTGCATGTCGACCAGCACCAGTCCCTGCGCGTTCTGCGCCAGCACGTAGATGCCATGCAACTGCGCCAGGGCATAGCCGAGCGGCGGCACGGCCCCCTCGCTCATTGCTGCGATGACCTGCGCCTGCGGCACACCGCCCCCCTGACCGCTGAATTCTGGTCCCTGATCCTTGATTCCTGATTCCTGCCCCAGCGGCGCATAGAACGCCACCACCTCGGCCACCTGCAGCGGCATGGCTGCCTGCTGCGGCGTGCGCCAAACAGACCCCACCGCCTGCGGCGCCGGGACTGCCGGCTCGGTCGCTGCCGGCGCCGCGAACAGGCGCTCGACGGCATGGAACAAAAACTGGTGGACCGCCCGACTGTCGCGAAAGCGGATCTCGGTCTTGGCCGGATGTACGTTGACGTCGACCGTCTCGGGCGGCAGTTCGAGAAACAGACAGTACGCAGGGCTCAACTGGTGGTGCAGGACGTCGCGGTAGGCCTCCTTCAGCGCGTGCACGATCAGCTTGTCGCGCACGTAGCGCCCGTTGACGAATACATGCTGGCCGTCGCGTGCGCCGCTGGCGCCGGTCGGCCGCATCACCCAGCCAGAAAGACGCAGCGGACCCGCGGCCGCATCCACCGCGATCGCGGCCTGCTCGAACGCCTCGCCCAGCACCTGGCGCATGCGTGCCGCAGGCGACCCGGCGTTGAGGCGCAACTGCACACGGCCATTGTGGGTGAGGGTGAAGGCGACCTGGGGGTGCGCCAGCGCGAGCCGCCGCACGGCTTCGGCACAATGTGCGTACTCGGTCGCCTCGGTCTTGAGGAACTTGCGCCGCGCAGGGGTGTTGAAGAACAGGTCGGCAATGTCGAGCGTGGTGCCGGGTCTGCGTGCAGCGGGCACGGGTTCGCCCGGCTGCCCGCCTTCGGCGCGGATCGCCCAGGCATGCGTCGCGCCGGTGCTCCGGCTGAGAAGTTCAACGCGCGCGACCGCCGCGATCGATGCCAGTGCCTCGCCGCGGAAACCCAGACTCGCCACCTGTTCGAGGTCGGTGAGGCTGGCGATTTTGCTGGTGGCATGGCGCGTCAGTGCGAGCGCGAGCTCCTCGCGCGCGATGCCGCAGCCGTCGTCGGCGACCCGGATGCGCTTGACGCCGCCCTGCTCCAGCTCGACCTGAATCCCCGCCGCGCCGGCATCGAGGCTGTTTTCGAGGATTTCCTTCAGCGCGGCGGCGGGGCGTTCGACCACCTCGCCCGCAGCGATCTGCGAAATCAGGATATCGGGAAGGACGCGTATCGTCACCGGCGTCTCCCGCGGACGACGCCGCGGCACGCCGTCATGGATTGCGCGTCAGCCGCGCCGGGGCCGTTTGCGGATGCGCGTCGAAGTACTGCCGCACACCCGTCACGATGGCGTCCACCAGGCTGTCCTGGTAGGCGGGGTCGTTGAGACGCTTTTCTTCTTCCGGGTTGGAGATGAAGGCCGTCTCGATGAGGATGGAGGGAATGTCCGGCGCCTTCAGCACCGCGAAACCGGCCTGCTCGACATGCGGCTTGTGCAGGGTATTGACGCCGCCGATCTGCTTCAGCACCGCGCGCCCGAGCTTGAGACTGTCGTTGATGGTGGCGGTCTGCGACAGGTCGATGAGCGTGCGCTTGAGGAAGGGGTCCTTGACGTCGATGTTGATGCCGCCGACCAGGTCCGCCTCGTTCTCGCGCTTGGCGAGCCAGCGCGCCGCGGCCGAGGTGGCCCCGTTTTCCGACAGCGCAAATACCGAGGAGCCGCGCGCATGCGGCTTGATGAACGCGTCGGCGTGGATCGACAGGAACAGGTCGGCCTTGAGCGCGCGTGCCTTGACCACGCGCTCGGCCAGCGGCACGAAATAGTCGCCGTCGCGGATCAGCACCGCGCGCATGTTCTCCTGCGCATCGATCTTCTGCTTCAGCCGCTTCGCGACCGCCAGCGTGATGTCCTTTTCCTGCGAGCCGTTGGCCCCGAGCGCACCGGGATCCTCGCCGCCGTGGCCGGCGTCGATCGCCACCGTCACCAAGCGCACGTATTGGGGAATCTCGGGTTTCGCCGGCGCCGCCATCACCGTCTGCGGCGCGGCTTCCGCTGCCGCAGGCGCGGCCCGTTCCGCCCGCACGTCAATCACCAGGCGATGGCCGTACTGGCCGTGCGGCGGCAGGACAAAGACCGAGGGCGTGGCGTCGGCCTTGAGGTCGAGCACGATGCGCATCACCCCCGGCCGGTTCAGGCCGACACGAATGGCGGCAACGTGCGGATCCTCCGCCGTGAGTTGCGCGATAAGCCCGTCGAGTGCGGGCCCACGCTGGACGCCTTCGAGGTCGATCACCACGCGCGCCGGATTGTCGAGCTTGAAATGCCGGAACGCGATGGGCTGCGGCGCCTCCAGCGCAAGGCGCGTGTATTCGGGCGACGGCCACAGCCGGCTCGCGGAAAGCTGCATCGCCTGGGCCAGGCCCGGCACCAGCACGCACAGCAGCAGCAACAGGTTCAGCAATCTGCGCAACATGCCTCCAGATAACGTGCGCCGCGCGGACTCGCAGCCTGACATTCGACCTCCCGGCTGTCGTCGGCGATCCGCAGGCGGATCGTCACGTCGGGTGCCGGCAGCCAGCCAGCGGCCTTCTGCGGCCATTCGATCACGCTCACCACACTTCCATCATCGACCTCGCGAAAGCCTGCGTCAAGCCATTCGCGCGGATCGCGCATCCGATACAAATCAAAATGATACAACTGAAACCTCGGAAACTCGTAAATTTCCGCCAGCGTATAGGTCGGGCTCTTCACGCGCCCCGTGTAACCCAGCGCGCGCAACAGCCCGCGCACCAGCGTCGTCTTGCCCGCACCGAGATCGCCTTCGAGGTGGAACGTCATGCCCGGTGCGAGTTCCCGCGCCAGTTGCGCGCCGAACGCCAGGGTCGCGGCCTCGTCGGCCAGATGGCGACGGCAGCGCACGGTATCATCGGTGTCATGCATGAAACGGATTCAAGGCGACTGGCTGAACAAATCAAGCAATGGGGGCGCGAACTCGGTTTCGCCGCCGTAGGCATCGCCGACGGTGATCTCGCGCAGGCCGAAGCCGGCATGCTGGCGTGGCTGGAACGCGGCTTTCACGGCGAGATGGATTATATGGCGACACACGGCACCAAGCGCAGCCGTCCCGCCGAACTGCTGTCCGGCACGCTGCGCGTCATCAGCGCGCGACTCGACTATTTCCCGCCCGACGCCGCCGACCCGCAAGGCGTGCTCGATGATCCCTCTGCCGCCTACGTCTCGCGCTACGCGCTGGGGCGCGACTACCACAAGGTCGTGCGCGCCCGCCTGCAGGCACTGGCGGACCGGATCAGCACCGCGGTCGGCGAACACCATCACCGCGTCTTCAGCGACAGCGCACCGGTCCTCGAAGCCGCACTGGCGACAAAGGCCGGCCTGGGCTGGCGCGGCAAGCACACCCTGCTTCTCAACCGCCAGCACGGCTCCTGGTTCTTCCTCGGCGAAATCTACACCGACTTGCCGCTGCCCGTGGACACCCCAGAAGCCGGCCATTGCGGCACCTGCCGCGCCTGCCTCGACGTCTGCCCCACGCAGGCCATCGTCGCCCCCTACACCCTCGACGCGCGGCGCTGCATTTCCTATCTCACCATCGAGCTCAAGGGCAGCATCCCGCTCGAACTGCGCCCGCTGATCGGCAACCGCATCTACGGCTGCGACGATTGCCAGTTGGTCTGTCCGTGGAACCGCTTCGCACAAACCGCCGCACTGCCCGACTTCAACGTGCGCAACGGACTCGACAGCGCGCGGCTGGTCGAACTCTTCGCCTGGAACGAAACGGAATTCAACGCACGGCTGGCCGGCTCGCCGATCCGCCGCATCGGGCACGAGCGCTGGCTGCGCAATATCGCGGTCGCGCTCGGCAACGCGCCGGTCTCGCCGGAAACTCAGGCCGCACTCGATACGCGCCGCGATCACCCTTCCGCTCTCGTGCGCGAGCACGTCGCGTGGGCGCTGGCACGCCAGGCACCCCGCTGCTGACCCATACTCGGCCCTGCGGGTAGAATGAGCGGATTTTCCATCGCCACTGGCCACACCCATGCCCGCCAACGCAACTTCCCCGATCGGCGTATTCGATTCCGGCATCGGCGGGCTGACCGTGGTACGCGCGCTGATGGAGCGCCTGCCCTTCGAGAACATCGTGTATTTCGGCGACACCGCGCGCGTGCCCTACGGCGTGAAATCGGTCGAGACCATCGCCCACTTCACCACCCAGATCGCGCAGTTCCTGCTGGAAAAGGACGTCAAGCTGCTGGTCATCGCCTGCAATACCATGGCCGCGGTGGCGGCGCAGGTGGTGAAGGACCTGTCACCGGTACCGGTGCTCGACGTCATCGACGCCGGCGCGGTCGCGGCGCGGGGCGGCAAGCGTATCGGCGTCATCGGCACGCCCACCACCATCAACAGCAACGCCTACGCGCGCGCCATCCACGACCATGCGCCCGATTCGCGCATCCATTCGCAGGCCTGTCCGCTGTTCGTGCCGCTGGTCGAGGAAGGCTGGCTCGACCACGAGGTCACGCGACTGACGGCGCAGGAATACATGAAGCCGCTGCTCGCCGAGCACATCGACACCCTGGTGCTTGGCTGCACCCATTATCCGCTGCTGAAGCCGCTGCTGCGCGAAGTCGTCGGCAAGGATGTCGCGCTCGTCGACTCCGCCGAAGCGATGGCCGAGCAGGTCGCGGCCGTGCTGGCGGACAGGCATCTGGCCAACCCCGGTCCCGCAGCCCCGCGCTACGATTTTTACGTCACCGATGTGCCGCTCAGGTTCCAGACCATCGGCGAGCGCTTCCTCGGGCGCACCTTGAGCAACGTGCACGTGATCCAGTTGTAAGCGCGCCAGGCCAGCGCGCAACAGCGGGCCTGTACAAGCTGTTTTGTGTAAAATGGAAAATAATTATTCTTTAGGGATTCCCTGTCATGCGCAAACACTTCGTCACCGCTGTCATCGCGAGTGCCTCTCTCTTGGGCGGCTGTGCGACCAAGGACTACGTCAACGAACAGATCGCCGGCGTCAACAAGCGCGTGGACGGTCAACAGGCGGAAACCAAAGAAAAGTTCAGCCAGACCACGAGCTTCTATCAGGGCCTGGAAAACCGCGTCAACAGTCAGCAGACCGCGCTTGACGGCACCTCGCGCACTGCGCAGGAAGCGCTCGCGCGTGCCGAATCCGCTGGCAAGCTGGCCGCCGGCAAGTTCCTCTATGAAGTCTCGCTGTCGAGCCAGGTCGCCAACTTCCGGTCCGACGCCAGCGACCTGTCGCCCGAGATGAAGAAGGCGCTCGACGACTTCGCCGCCCAGATCAAGGCCGCCAACCGCAATGTGTTCATCGAGATCCAGGGCCACACCGACAGCATCGGCACGCCGGAGGCCAACCTCAAGCTCGGCCAGGCCCGCGCCGAAGCAGTGCGCCGCTATCTGGCGATGAACAGCGGCATCGCGCTACACCGCATGAACGTGATTTCCTACGGCGAGTCCGCCCCTGTCGCCGACAACCGCTATCGCCCCGGCCGCGCGCAGAACCGGCGCGTCACGCTCGTCGTGCTCGAGTAAACCGCCCTGGATCGAGCGCCGCCATCAGGTTTTTTTCCAGCGGCAACGGCGCGCCGGTGATGACGTCGGCGAGCGCCTCACCCAGCAGGCCGGCCCACACCACGCCGCGCGACGCGTAAGCCGCCGCCACGTACAGCCCAGGCGCGCCGTCCACCGCGCCCAGCAGCGGCAGACGGTCCGGCACGGCGGCACGCAACGCCGCGCGGCCACTCACTCCGGCAACGGATATTTTTGCCGTCGCCCCCGGCAGCATTGCCTCGAGGCGCGCGAGATTGGCCTGATCGCTCGTCGCGCGCGGCGCGAGCTCCAGATCGTCGTGGTCGTAGGTCGCCCCGACCAGAGGCTGTCCGCCGCCCGGCGCGAAATAGCCCTCGCGCGCAATGACCCGCGGCACCTCCGGCAGGCTGCCCGGCGGCAGCCGCGTAATCTGGCCGCGCACGGGATGCAGCGGCCATGCCGTACCCGGCGCGAGCCGGCCGGCATCGTGCGCGTTCGCCAGCACCACCGCATCGACCGTATCGAGAACTGCGTCGTGCGCGTCGAACAGGCGCCAGCCGTCGGAACCCGCTTCCAGCCGGGCCACCTCGCAGCCCGTGCGCAGCGTAATCCCGGCAGGCTTGAGCCATGCCCGGCACAGATCGCCGGGAACGATCCAGCCCGCCTGCGCATAGAACACGCCCGGTGCCTCGACCGGCCAGTTCGCCAGCCTGCGCGCCTCGTCCACGTCGACCCAGCGCGCATACCCGCCCGGCGGCGCCGTCGCCGCCAGCGCCTGACGCTGGCGCTCGAGGACGCTGGCATCGCGCGCCAGATGCAGCACGCCGCAGCGCGCCCATTCCAGCCGCTCGCCGAGTTCGGGCCAGTTGCGCAGATCGTGCAGGAAGGCGGCGCGCGTCAGGCGGGTCGCCGCCGTGTCATCACGCGACAGCAGCGGACGAAACACTGCGACCGGATTGCCCGACGCCGCCGTCGCCGGCGCCCGTGCGCGCTCCAGTACGCTCACCGAAACGCCACGCTGCGCCAGGGCGTGCGCGACCGCGCTGCCGGCAACGCCAGCGCCGACCACCGCGACACGCTGTGGCGGCCTGCTGACGTGCACGCGGCGACCGGAATGGCAAGCGCGCAGACAGTGGCGCTTGCGCCCATAGCCCACACGCTTCTCGCAGACGAATCCGGCGCGCGACAGCGCAACGCGCACCGGCGCCGCCACGCTATAGGTGGCGGCCAGCGCACCCGGACGCGCCAACTGTGCCAGCGTTGCAATGAGTTCAGGCCGCCACAGCTCGGGATTGCGGTCCGGCGCAAAACCATCGAGATAGAAGGCATCCACGTCCGCCTCGACCTGCGACAGACAAGCCTGCGCGTCGCCCAGCATGAGGGTCAGTTGCACCCGACCGCCCGCGAGTGCGATGCGGTGGAACCCCACGACGAGCGGCGGCCACTTCGCCAGCAGTTCGGTAGAAAGCGCGGCGAACTCGGGCCATCGCGCATGCAGCTGCGCAAGATCGTCGCGCCCGAACGGATGTTTCTCGACCGACAGAAAATGAAGGCACGCGGGACGCTGTGGATCGGCACGCCACGCCGCCCACGTGGCAAGAAAATTCATGCCCGTGCCGAACCCCGTTTCGAGAATGACGAAATCCGCGCGCCCGGCCCAGCGTTCCGGCAGACCGCAACCGCCCAGAAACACATGGTGTGCCTGTCCCGCGCCGCCGTCGGTGGAATGGTAGACGTCCCCGTAGGTGGCCGAATAGGGCACGCCATCGCGAAACTCCAGCATGGCAGGAACGACCGGACCCATCATGCCCGGATTCGGCGAGTCTTACTTCTCGAAACCT
>JACDJA010001599.1_pt1 | contig 18443 bp, 20 predicted proteins | sample 7449241 | NCBI WGS metagenome assembly JACDJA01 (sample SAMN14253289, study PRJNA609438) | sludge metagenome | isolation source: initial anaerobic sludge | collected 2018-12-20 | reverse complement strand
TGGCGGAAGTGCGCCACGCCGACGCCAGTCAGCCAGCGATGCGGCGAATGCGCCCGGTGCAAAGCGGGTGCCGTGCCGGTCGGTTTCCAGTGTGGCGGCAATGCCCGCGAACTCGCCTTCGGCCTCGGGGCCGGCGAATCGGACGGACAGGGGGATAGTGTGCGTTTTGCGCATAGGGCAACAAGCTCCAAGGGAAGCGGTGATTGGCTTCGTGATGTCGGAGCGCGTTGCGCGCGTGCCGTTGCTCGTTGCAAGCTGGGCAGTGCGCACATTTTGCGCTCCATTTTGGAAAATGCAAGTAGTTAATGTGCGTTTCCGTGTAGACGATTCACGTTGGCGACCTCAGCGCTTTGGCCGTTCGGACCGCGAACGACCAGGGCAGCAGTCACCGAGGCGACATCGAACCTGACCTCGGTCACTAGCGTGGCACCGCCAGCGACGGCCCGCTCGACATCCGCGCGCAGCTCTGGGTGCTCTTGCGCTACCGCGTCCAGCAGGGCACTGGCGAAGTTTCCAGCGGCCAGAACCAGCGCATCAGTTTCAGCGTTCATCCCGCACCTCCACGCGTTTGCCGCTAAAATCCGACGACGCTCTGACGCGATCGGCCTCTGCCAGTAGGTCGTCATGTGACATCCGCGCCACCGTCGCGCAGGCCAGGCGAACGGACAGCCCAGCCGCCCGCAAGCCTCGCTCTACAACACGCTTGGCCGATGCAATTTCCTGAGCGTCAGCGACGGCCTGGGCCGTGCGTTCAACCACCCCCGGACCAGGGGATAAAACGATCAATGCCTCGTGGGTGCGGATCGGCGGCGGTGGGTTTCGACGGCGGCGGGTCACGCGGCGGCCCTCCAGGTAGCGGCCAGGCAGGCCCGGCACAGGCATCGCCCGTCGGCAATCGTCCGCGCGGTGCTCTCCATCCATTTCGGAAGGTCGGCATGCTTCACCGATCCATCGCGCAGCGCGGCGGCATAGGCCGCGATGTCGCGCTCGTCGTAGTGCGCGAACACCACCTGAGGATCGACGCCTGCGGCTCGGCAGGCGGCCCACAACAACTTTGAAACTTCGTCCAGGCTCATCGTGCGCTCCTTGTCATTACGTCAGCCAGTGCTCGCTGAAAGGCGTCGTCGTCGGTGCCCTCCATTTCCGAGCTCGCCGCTACACTCGCCGCGTCCGCTACACGGAAAGCCCCGCCTGCTGCGCTTGTAGCGTTTGTAGCGCCTGTAGCGGACTTTCCGGGTACGGGGCGGAGGTATCGACTCCAAGCATCATTCAAGTCATAACGGTCATACCCCTTCACCACTGAGAAACCATCGCGCAGGTTCTTCGGCTTTACCCCGTACTGCCTTAGGCGATAACTCAATCCACGCGCGTCCAATGGCTTACCTTTCAGGTCTGACCATGGGGAGTCTTCAAGAGAATGAAGTCGTTTGATGATTTCCGCCGTCGACAATTGGCCCTCACTGCCAAATATCGTGCGCAAGTCATGAAGCAAACGAACACCAAGGCTTGCACCTCCGTCTTCCCTAGATTCCGCTACGAGCGCTACAGCCGCTACACGCGCGAGCTCAGGCCACTCGCCACCGGCAGCATCAGCGACTGCAATAATCGGCTCCCAAACGTCAGCATCCCGATCCTGAATTTCCGGCGGCAATTCAGGCCAGGCGATTGAGTCAGCCACGGATGCCGCCCACAGTGCGAGGCGTTGACGGATTGGCTCGCCTTCCAACTTCGTCCGCTCCCGAAAGGGCTCAACCCTTTCGCCGGGTGCGCGGCGGCGCATGCGGATGACCACGCTGCGCGTCAAGATCGTGTCTGGCAACGAACCCAACCCGGCCAGCGCCACCGGGCAGTAGCTGGGCAGCTCTTCCGTGTGAACCTCCTTGCCCTTGACCACGCAACGGCCCGCCACTGCGCCTCTCCGGTAACCACTGTTGAGTAGCGCCCGCAGCTCCTCGTTGCCTGCCGCCTTCGGCCCGAAAATTGCGTCAATCTCGTCGAACAGGACCGTCGGCAGCGTGTCCTCGTTCTGCCCGATCTTGCGGAACAAATAGGCCGGTGTCGCCGAAACAGCGTGGACCGGATCAGGTACGAGCGGCTCGGTGACTTCAAGCGCGCGAGACTTGCCCGAACCCGGCTCCGCCGACAGGAACGCGATTCGCGGGGTCGTCTGCCAGGCAGGCATCAGGTGCGTGTGCGCGATCCAAAGTGTGTGCGCGACGTGCGCGCGATCGGATGGATAGGCCACGAAACGCCCGATGAAGTTATGCACGTCGCGCAGAACGGCGGCACCCTCAGGCGGCTCGACAGGCGGCGCAACGCTCCCACACGCCGCGCGGGCGCGTTCTTCAACCGATGGCCCGATCATCCGCGCACCTCCCGCTCGGCGGCGGCGACGACTTCCGCGATCCGCTTCAATCGTTCGAACGCTTGGCGGAGCCGGATGCCGTCGGCTTCGGCGATGCCGCCGGTGTACCAGGCATCCCTCGCGCACTCCAAGACGATTGACGTTTCCAGCGCCAGGGTCGGAAGAAGACCCCTTAGGCGGCGAATTGCGCTACCATTGCCATGCAGTCCGCGCCCAATGGTCTGCCCCCTGAAGCCCTGCCGTGCGACCGGCGGGGTTTCTTCTTTTCCGGGATCGGGTGGTCGATGCAAAGTGCGCAGCGTCTGCGCGGGCGCGATCATGCCGCCACCCGCGCGGTACGCGCCGCCACCAGCTCCACCACCAGCTTGCGGATGCCTTCATCGTCGGCACCGGCGAGCCGGGCGCTGTCGATGGCTTCGATCTCATGTGCAGGCCAGCGTGTACAGCCTGCGGAAAGCCGGATCGGTGGCGGCAGCATTCCTGCACGCACCCTGCGCCACGGCGTCACCCGCGACTGTCCATAACGCGCGGCCAGCTCGATGTCCTTCAGCCAGATTTTCTGCATTGTCGTTGTCCTTCGTGTGCGCCACGCTTCATTGCGTAGCAGGCCGAATCAAACGACAGTGGCAGTCCGCCAGTGGCGAATATCTCGCTGAAAACTAGGCGCGGCGCGGCTTTGGCTCGAATCGCACACCAAGCGCGCGCATGACGGATTGTGCGAATTTGCGATGCTGCGAAGGCGGCGGCAGGTCGTTCGCATCATGTGAACTACGCCATGCATCCATGCGATCGGGTGCAACGTGGTCGCGGTAGATGGCCTCCAGGCTCGCTTGTAACTCGCTGCGTGCCTCCTTCGTCCTCTTCGTAAAGCTCGGCACGTCCGACGCGCGCAGGCGTGAGCACGCCATCGCCAGAAGCGCCAGATCGGCGGCCAGCGCGTCGCGGTGATTCAGCCAGTCGGCAACGTGCCAGACGGTTTCAGCCAGGCGGGCGCGCGCATTCTCGAAGGCCAGCGCATCATCGCGCGGCCAGGTCGTCGTCTCGGCCCAAAGGCGGTTAGGGAAGTGAGCCAGGCGCTCTGCAAGGCGGCAAGCAACGGCGGCGCACTCCGGGCCATCCGCGCCGCTTTCGATCCATCCTGCGACGATACGCGCCTCGCTCTCGATGTCGGCCAGGTCGCGGCATTCGTCGGCCATGCCGACTTGATTCTGCTCAGCGTCGCGTTGCGCCAGAAAGGATTGCCAGGCGCGCCAGATGGCTTGCGTAATCGGCGCGAATTCCTCCATGTCCTCGCGGTCGATTTCCAACAACCTACCGGGCTCGCATTCACCGAGTGAGGGCAGCATTCCCGCCAGCGCGCGCAAGATGGCCACCGCTGCTTCGTCCGGGCAACGTTGCGCCGTCGCCATCGCCGCGAAAGGGTTTTGGGGCTTTAGTTTGCCTGCATCAGGCCCGGCCAGCAGGCGCGACCGGATTGGGTACATGCGCGGGCGTGCCACGTCAGCTCACCTTCCGCCTGATCGGCGTCACCTTGGCATCGCCAGGCGCGCAGTAGCTCGCCCACGCGTCCATCAACTTGCGCCGCTTCGCGAATAGGTCGGAGCGCCGATAGGCGGCCTCGACGCCTTGCAGCGCGTGGGCCAATGCCTGTTCGGCCACCTCACGCGGGAAACTCGTTTGATCCGCTGCCCAGTCGCGGAAGCTGCTGCGGAAGCCGTGAACCGTCGCGTCGATCTTCATCCGGCGCAGGACGGCGGTAAGCGTCATGTCAGACAGGTGCCCGCCGCGCGGCGCGAAGAACACCGGCGAGTCTGGCGAATCGTCCAGCCGTGGCAAGGCGCGCAGAATGGCAAGCGCGGCATCCGTGAGCGGAACCCGGTGTTCCTTGCCAGCCTTCATACGGTCGGCGGGAATCGTCCAGATGCCGGCATCCATGTCGATTTCTTCCCACGTCGCACCGCGCGCCTCGCCGCTGCGGGCGGCCGTGAGGATGGTGAACTCCAGGGCGCGCGCCGCGATGCCCTCGCGCTGGCGCAGTTCGACAAGGAATGCCGGAACATCGGTGTAAGGCATCGCCACGAAGTGCTGCTTCTTTGCCACCTTGCTCGGGCTGGCCAGGACCGCATCCAAGTTCCCCCTCCAGCGTGCCGGGTTGTCTCCCTTGCGATGCCCCGTGACGGTCGCCCAATCCAGGACGGACTCAATGCGCCCGCGCAATCGTTTGGCCGTTTCCGTTTTCGTCGTCCAGATCGGCGACAGGATGGCCTCGACGTGGCGCAGCTCGACTTGATCGACCGGCATGTTCCCGATGATAGGCCCGGCATAAGTTTTCAGCGTCGCCGCCCATTGCGCGGCGTGCTTCACGCTGCGGAACTCTGCGCGCTTGTTCGCCAGGAACCGACTCGCGCACTCGGCGAATGTGGGCACGTCCTGCGCGGCCTCCAGCGCGGCTCTAGCGGCCTTGCGCTGCTCGACTGGATCGATACCCCGCCAGATCAACTCCCGCGCCTCACGCGCTCGCTCACGCGCTTGTGCGAGGCTCACGGTCGGGAAGCCACCAATGCCGACGTCACGGCGCTTCCGGCCGACCGTCACGCGAAGAATCCAATGCCGTGAACCGGCAGGGCCGATGCGCAATTGCAGGCCCGCAACACCGCCGACGGCGTGCAGGCCAACTTCGGACAGCTTGGCAACTTGGGCAGCAGATAGGGCGGCGGCAATCTTAGGCACGGCGTAACCTCGCATGTTGGCGGAAGCTCCGTCCGCCATATTTACCCAACATCCGGACACACTAACCGGAAGGTTCTGGCATGTTATTGCAGGTTGCGAAGTGACACAAGCCAATCGGTTCAATTTGTTGTGATTCAGTGCTTTATAGCGATTGTTGCAACACCACGATACGGCAAGAATCATGGCGGACAAGGACGCTCTCTCCGCCATATATTCAATGAAATCCGGGATTTTCCGCTGGTTTTCTGGCGCATTCAACAGCCAGACCAGCCATCGCCGGAGTGCGCTATGGCGGCCCGTCGGTCCCCTCGCGACGATAGATCGAAAACCCCGCCAGGTCCGGAAGGAAGCAACGGTATCGGTCGACTCGGGTGCCGAGGTCAGGCTGGCGGGCTGCCACCTTTTCGGCGTCGCGATTCTGTCAGCCGCGCCGCGCGACCGGAGCGTCCAGCGCCAGATCCTGCCCGGGTACCAGCACCCTGCAGCCGCGCGCGCGCAGCGCCTCGCCATCGGCGGCCGCGCCGTAGTGGTAAAGGTGCAGGCGCGCCAACAGCGCGGGCGGATACTCGCGCTCCAGATCCTCGATGCCGCTGTGGGAAGGATTGCCCACCAGCCCGCAGTCGTGCGCGATGGGCTCGCGGCCCTCGCCCAGCGCGGCGAGCTGCTCCCCGATCGGACGGGTGTCGCCGGTAAAGATGAAGCTGCCAGCCAGCGCCAGGCCAAAAGCGGTGCTTGGCGCGTGGTGGCGCGCGGGAAACACGTCGAACCACAGGCCCTCGTGCCAGAAGCCGCGCGAATGCGGGATCACCCGGAACGCATCCCAGTAGTTCGCGCCGCCTTCGGCCAGCACGCCGGGATAGTCGGCGATCCGGTGCTGCACCCAGGGCACCAGCGCCGCCGGGAGGTACAGCCGGCAGCTTCCCCGCCGCGCGGGATCGAAATAGAGCTGGACGAACAGGCGCTCCATGCCCGCGACGTGGTCCAGGTGGGTATGGGTGAGGAACAGCGCGCGCGGTGGTTCGCGATAGCGGGCGAGGTAGGCGCTCAGCGCTTCCTGCCCGCAGTCGATCATGAGCATCGGCGCGCCGTCGCGCTCGAGCACCACGCTGGCCGAACCCAGTTCGACCGCGCTGGCATTGCCAACGCCAAGGATATGCAGGTTCCAGCGCGACACCTCAGCCTCTTTCCTCGTCCGGCGAAGCACCGGCCATCCCGGCATCGTACCCGCGCGACAGATCGTCCCAGGCCGCATCGCTCACGCCACCCAGCTTGTCGAGCGAACGCTTCAGCCGGCGCAGGTTGGCACGCTGCCAGTCCTGCGAGGGCACGCGCAGACCGCCGCGATCGAAATCGATCAGCCAGATCTGCTCGCGCCCGTCGATCAGCACGTTGTGCGCATTGAGGTCGGCGTGGAACGCGCCGGCGCGATGAAAGCGCGCGATCGTCAGGCCGATGGCCCGCCACAGGTGCCCGACCGCACCGGCAGCCACGCATTCGGCAAGCGTCCGGGAATCGGGAACCCGCCGGGTCAGGAGCTCGGCCCGATAGAACAGGCCGGAACGACGCCAGCCGGCGAGCACCGGCCGCGGCGCGGGCAAGCCGCGGCGATACAGCTCGGCCAGCAGCCGGAATTCGCGCACGCAGCGCACGCGCGATTCGCCAAGAAAAAGATACCGGTCGGAAATGAAGCGCCCGACCAGCCCGCCGCGGCGGTAGTGCCGCAGGATTCCCTCGCCGAAGTCGCCGCGCACCAAGGTCGCCATGCCGCGCCCGCCGCGACCGCTCAGCAGCTCGGATTCGGGCCAACCGGCCGGATCGAGCAACTCGGGGGTGGCTTGTGGAAGACTGCGGCCGTCGAACAGAATCACCGCCTGCGCAAACTGCGCGCGACGCACATCCACGACGCTGGCTGGGGCATTGGGCATGACGCGAACAGGATTGGTTTCGGTGCGAGTGTAGCAAGATGAGCCTGATCGACCCGCCCGGGCACATCGCCCTGCTGCGACTCTCCGCCCTCGGCGACGCCACCCACGTCGTACCACTGGTGCGCACGATCCAGCGCGCCTGGCCGAAGACCCGCCTGACCTGGATCATCGGCCGCGGCGAGCGGATGCTGCTCGATGGCCTGGAAGGCGTCGAGTTCGCGGTCTATGACAAAAAGACCGGGATCTCCGGGATGCGCGCGCTGTGGCAGCAGCTGGCCGCCCAGCGCTTCGATGCCCTGCTGCAGATGCAGCTTGCGGCGCGTGCCAACGTGCTGGCGCTGGGCATCGACGCACCCCTGCGGATCGGCTACGACCGCCGGCGCAGCAAGGAGGGGCACGGTTTGGTGGTGAACCGGCGCATTCCCGAGGCTGGCACCCACGTCCTCGACGTGCTGGGCCAATTCGCCGTACCGCTGGGGCTGGAGCAGACCCGCGTCGAATGGCGCCTGCCGGTGCCGCAGGCCGCGCGCGACTGGGCCGACGAGCAGCTCCCCGGCGACGTTCCCACCCTGATCGTCTCGCCCTGCTCCAGTCACGCGCTGCGCAACTGGCTGCCCGAACGCTACGCCGCCGCCGCCGACCACGCCGCGCGCCGGCACGGCTATCGCATCGCGATCTGCGGCGGGCGCAGCGCGCTGGAACGCCAGACCGCCGACGCCATCCTGGCCGCGATGAAGGAGCCGGCCATCGACCTGGTCGGCCGCGACACGCTCAAGCAGCTCATGGCCCTGCTGGAACGCGCCGACATCCTGCTCGGGCCCGACGCAGGGCCGGTACACATCGCCAACGCTCTTGGAACCAAGGTCGTCGGACTGCACGCCTGCACCGACGCCGAGCGCAGCGGGCCGTACTCGGACCGGCGCTTCACCGTGAACCGCTACGACGAGGCCGCGCGCCGATTCCTGAAAAAGCCCGCAAGCGCGCTGCGCTGGGGCAAGCGGGTCGAGTTCCCGGGAGTGATGGCCCTGATCGGCGTGGACGAGGTGATCGACTGCATCGACCGCTGCACCGCCGAATTGCGCGGTCAGGCGGGGTCGGACGCGCCCTTGGCGCGATAGTCGGCGTAGGATTTTTCCTCGACGTAGCTCGAGCCCAGCGCGAGATTGATTTCCTTCTTGAGCCGGGCGCGCTCATCGTTCTGGAAATATACCGAGCGCGCCAGTTCGATGAAGCGCGCATCGAACGCCTGCGCCGCCTCCTTGTCGCGGATGTCGTCCTCGATCACCCACAGCCGCTCGTTCACCGCCTTGAGCCGGGCGCGCAGGTCGGTGATGTCGGTCTTCGATGCGGCGTGCGCCGCCCAGGTACGATCCAGCGCCGCCAGCTCGTTGCGCACGTTCACCAGCTTGACCGGATCGCTCATGCGCTCGGACTTGATCTGCAGGATGGCGATCTTGTCGAGCAGTTCGCCGAACGAGACGGGGACGAGGATTTCGGACATGGTGGCAGCCGGAAGCAAGGGGCGCGCCAGACTGCCAGAACTCGCGGATGAACGCACGGTGGCAGCAGCCCGTGGACGCGTGATCGGCCGTTCCCGCCGCGTCTGACAGCGCGCAGACGGCCGACGGCGTGCCGTCGATCACGGTACTGGCCGCCATCGCCGAAACAGGACTATGCTCACCATCACCATCTCGGTCGATCGTCCGGAGGTTGTCATGAAGATCCAGGCTGCAGTCACTCGCGCCCAGGGCGCTTCCTTCCTGATCGAAGACGTGGATTTGTCGGGACCCGGCCCCAACGAGGTGCTGGTGAAGGTGGTGGCCACCGGCGTCTGCCACACCGATGCGGTCGGGCGCGATCTGGCCGTCACGCCGTATCCGGTGGTGCTTGGGCACGAGGGCAGCGGTATCGTCGAGAAGGTCGGTGCCAACGTCGCCAACCTCGCACCCGGCGACCATGTGGTGATGTCGTTCGCCCACTGCGGCCGATGCGGCAACTGCCTGACCGGCCATCCGACGGTCTGCGACACCTTCAACGACCTGAACTTCGGTGGTCGCATGGAAGACGGGACCGCGCGCCTGCATCAGGGCGACACCGACCTGTCGACCTTCTTCGGCCAATCCTCGTTCGGCAGCTACGCCGTGGCGCACGAGCGCAACGTGGTCAAGGTCGACAAGGACGTGGACCTGGCCCTGCTCGGCCCGCTGGGCTGCGGCATCCAGACCGGTGCCGGCACCGTGTTGAACCGCCTGAAGCCCGATTTCGACACCTCGATCGCGGTCTATGGCTGCGGTGCGGTCGGCCTGAGCGCGATCATGGCCGCGAAAATCGCCGGCTGCCCGCAGATCTTTGCCGTCGATATCCACGACAACCGTCTGGAGCTGGCGCGCGAGCTGGGTGCGACCCACGCCTTCAACGGCAAGAAGGTCGACGTGGTCAAGGAGATCAAGGCGGCCTCCGGCGGCACGCACTACGCGGTGGAAACCACCGGCGCGCCGCCGGTGGTGCGGCAATGCCTGAACGCGCTGCGGCCGCTGGGCACCGCCGCCATCGTCGGGGTGACCCCGAAGATGGAGCTGGATGTGCACAACGACCTGATGGCCGAAGGCAAGAGCATGATCGGCGTGATCGAGGGCGACTCGGTGCCGCGCGTGTTCATCCCGCAGCTGGTGGCGTTCTACAAGGCCGGGAAGTTTCCCTTCGACAAACTGGTCGGCTTCTACGATTTCGCCGACATCGCCAAGGCCTTCGACGACTCCGCCAGCGGCAAGACCGTCAAGCCGATCCTGCGCCTGCCGTGAGAGGCTGGTCCGATGAACGCAAAGGCATCCACCCGCTACGGGGACTTCGGCCTGCTTCCGATCGCCGGCAAGTGGCGCGAAGGTGCCTCCGGACGCCGGCTTGAGGTCACCAATCCTTTCAGCGGCCAAAAGCTGCTGGATATCGCGATGGCCAGCAAGGCCGACCTGGACGAGGCCTACCGGGCCGCCGCGAAGGCGCAGCCGGACTGGGCGGCCAAAGGCCCGGGCGAACGCGCTGCGGTGATGCACCGGGCGGTGGCGATCTTCGATGCGCGCCGCGACGAAATCATCGACTGGCTGGTGCACGAATCCGGCAGCACCCGGATCAAGGCCGCGATCGAATGGGGCTCGGCGCGCGCCATCACGCTGGAGGCGGCCGGCATGCCCTCGCGCAGCCACGGCCGCGTGCTTGCCTCCGACGTGCCGAACAAGCAAAGCCTGGTCTACCGCCAGCCGCTGGGCGTGGTGGGCGTGATCAGCCCGTGGAACTTCCCGCTGCACCTGAGCATCCGCTCGGTCGCGCCGGCGCTGGCGCTGGGCAACGCCGTGGTGGTGAAACCGGCGAGCGACACGCCGGTAACCGGCGGCCTGCTGCTGGCGCGGGTCTTCGAGGAGGCCGGGGTGCCACCGGGCGTGCTCAGCGTGCTGGTGGGCGCAGGTTCGGAGATCGGTGATGCCTTCGTCGAGCATCCGGTGCCGGCCTTCATTTCCTTCACCGGCTCGACCGACGTCGGGCGCGGCATCGGCCGCATCGCCAGCGGCGGCGAGCACCTCAAGCACGTCGCGCTGGAGTTGGGCGGCAACAGTCCCTTCGTGGTGCTGGCCGATGCCGACGTGGAGGCTGCAGTCAACGCCGCAGTGGTCGGCAAGTTCCTGCACCAGGGACAGATCTGCATGGCGATCAACCGCATCATCGTCGAGGCACCGCTGCTGGAGGCGTTCACGAAGCGCTTCGTCGAACGGGTCAAGGCGCTGCCGGTGGGCGATCCGGACAAGCCGGAAACGGTGGTCGGCCCGGTGATCAACATGAAGCAGCTCGACGGGCTGCGCGCCAAGGTGGCCAAGGCGAAAGCAGAAGGCGCAACCGTGCTGCTGGGTGGCGAGCCCGTTGGCAGCGTGATGCCGCCGCACGTGTTCGGCAGCGTCACCGCCGAGATGGAAATCGCCCGCGAGGAGATCTTCGGGCCGCTGGTCGGCATCCAGTCCGCGCGTGACGCCGGGCACGCGCTGGAGTTGGCCAACGCCAGCGACTACGGGCTCTCCAGCACGGTGTTCACCGGCGATGTGGCGCGCGGCATCGAGTTCGCCCGCCGCGTCCGCGCCGGCATGACGCATGTGAACGACATGCCGGTCAACGACGACTACAACGCGCCCTTTGGCGGCGAGAAGAATTCCGGCCTGGGCCGCTTCAACGGCGACTGGGCCATCGACGAGTTCACCACCGACCACTGGATCACGATCCAGACGGGCCCGCGGCCCTTTCCCTTCTAGAGGAGTCAGCCATGGACAGTTCCGTAGCCCGCATTGCCTTGAAGCAGACCCTCTTCGCCGCCGCGGCGCTGACACTGGCTGCGATGTTCAGCCCGCTGCACGCGCAGGAGAGCACGTACAGCAGCGGCAAGGAGGCCTACGACAAGCTTTGCGGCTATTGCCACAAGCACGAGGTGGGCGTAGGCACGTCGATCCAGGGCCGCGGCTTGCCGGCCGCTTTCATCATCGCCATCGCCCGCAACGGGCTGAACGCCATGCCTGCGTTCCCCGAATCACATATCGACGACAAGTCTCTCGAGCTGCTGACCGAATACGTCAACACCCTGCCGGCGGCACCGCCACCGAAGCCGAAAGGAGCCACGCCATGAGCCTGGATCGCCGCACCGTACTCAAGGGCATGGCAATCGGAGGCATTGCCGCACCGATGCTGGGCGCGGCGCTGCCGGCGCTGGCGAACGGCATGACCGGCGCTGCGAGCGCAACCGACGTCCCCGTGCTGGCCGTGGTCGGGACATCCAGCGGCGAGGCCTTTGCACAGGGCGCGTACGCCGGCCTTGGTTCGCTGCTGCAGGTGCGTCAGGCCGGATCGGACCTGGTGCGGTTGCTGCGTGAATTGGAAAAGATGTGGCACGGCGATCGTCCGATGCGGGTCGTCGGGCTGCTCGATGATGCCTCTGCGGCACCGCTGCTGGACGTTGCGCGCAGCGCCGGCACCCGCATCGCCTGGCTGGGCCAGCACAGCGTGCAGGCTGGTGGAAGTCGCCATCGCCTGCTGACCACCGACCGTGTCGAAGGCGGTGCGCGCGAGCTTGCGCGGCAGCTCCGGGACTGCGGTGCCGGCTTCAGCATCACCGAGGACCGCCAGCACAGCCTCACGCCGGTGTTCCAGGCGGAGGCTTTGGCATGCGGCAGCGCGGATCACGGGCAATGGGCCGCCGCCGTCGGCTGGCTGCTGGCGCGGAAGAACGCGCGAGCGCCGGCTCCGGCTCCGCTGCCGCATTCGGGCCGGACACCGCATCCCGGCAGCTTCGTTTCATTCCTGATCGAGCCCGAAGGAGTCTGATCCATGAGCGACCAAGAATATGCAGTGCTGCCGCGTGGGGTAAGCCAGGAACAGTTCGGCCAAGCCATCGAAAAATTCCGCGCGCTGCTGGGTGGCGACAACGTGTTGGTCCAGCCCGCGCAGCTTTTGCCCTACAACAAGATCATGATGCCGGTGGACAACGCCGCGCACGCTCCTTCGGCCGCGCTCACCGCGACCACCGTGGAGCAGATCCAGGGCATCCTGAAAATCTGCAACGAGCACAATATCCCTATCTGGACCATCTCCACCGGACGCAACTTCGGCTACGGTTCGGCCGCGCCAGTGCAGCGCGGCCAGGTCATCCTCGACCTGAAGAAGATGAACAAGATCCTCAAGGTCGATCCGGACATGTGCTACGCCCTGGTCGAGCCGGGCGTGACTTTCCAGCAGCTCTACGACTACATCGAAGACAACAAACTGGGCCTGATGCTGTCGTTCTCCGCGCCGTCGGCGATCGCCGGGCCACTGGGCAACACCATGGACCGCGGCGTGGGCTACACGCCCTACGGCGAACACTTCATGATGCAGTGCGGCATGGAAGTGGTGCTGGCCAACGGCGACGTCTACCGCACCGGCATGGGCGGCGTGCCCGGCAACAATACCTGGCAGATCTTCAAGTGGGGCTACGGCCCGACGCTGGACGGCATGTTCACCCAATCCAACTACGGCATCACCACCAAGATGGGCTTCTGGCTGATGCCCAAGCCGCCGGTGTACAAACCCTTCGAGGTGATCTTCGAGAACGAGGAGGACATCGTCGAGATCGTCGACATCCTGCGCCCGCTGCGCATCTCCGGCACCATCCCCAACTCGGTGGTCATCGCCAACGTGCTGTGGGAAGCCGGCAGCGCGCACCTGAAGCGCGCCGACTACATCAGCGAGCCCGGCCACACGCCGGACCACGTGCTCAAGAAGATGCAGCAGGACACCGGCATGGGTGCCTGGAACCTGTACGCGGCGCTGTACGGCACCCGGGAACAGGTCGACGCCGACTGGAAACTCGTTTCCGAGGCGTTCCGAAAGCTCGGCAAGGGCCGCATCGTCACCCAGGAAGAGGCGGGCAATACCCAGCCGTTCAAGTACCGCGCCGAGCTGATGTCCGGCGTACCCAACCTGCAGGAATTCGGCCTCTACAACTGGCGCGGCGGCGGCGGCTCGATGTGGTTCGCACCGGTCAGCGAGGCGCGCGGCAACGAGTGCAGGAAGCAGGCGGCGCTGGCCAAGCGCATCCTGCACAAGTACGGTCTGGACTACGTAGCCGAGTTCATCGTCGCCCCGCGTGACATGCACCACGTCATCGACGTGCTCTACAACCGCACCGACCCTGAGGAAACCAAGCGTGCCGACGCCTGCTTTGGCGAACTGCTGGACGAGTTCGAGAAGGAGGGCTACGCGGTCTATCGCGTCAACACCCGATTCCAGGAGCGCGTGGCGAAGAGCTACGGCCCGGTCAAACGCGATCTGGAGCACACGATCAAACGCGCGGTGGACCCGAACAACATCCTCGCGCCAGGCCGCTGCGGCATCGATCTGGAAACCTGGCGCACGTCCTGACGGCGTATCGACGATCGAGGGCGTCGATACACGGCAGTTCGACATCACCGTCGACCCTGGTCCATACCGTGATCCGGAGTCGATCACGCGCTGGCCGCCTCCGGCGGCTTCCATGCTGTCCAACCGAAACCTGAGGAGTAGCACATGAAAATCTACAAGGTCGGCTACCTGATCGGCAGCCTTTCGTCGACCTCGATCAACCGCAAGCTCGCGCGTGCACTGGTGAAGCTGGCGCCGCCCAGCCTCCAGTTCGCCGAGATCGTGTTCAAGGATCTGCCGATCTACAGCCAGGACTTCGACGCCGACTATCCGCCGGTGGCGCGGGCGTTCAAAGCCGCGATTTCCGCCTCCGATGCCGTGCTTTTCGTCACGCCCGAGTTCAACCGTTCGATTCCCGGCGGCCTGAAAAACGCGATCGACTGGGCGAGTCGCCCCTGGGGAACCAATGCCTTCGCGCACAAACCGTCGACGGTGATCGGCGCATCGCCCGGCGCGATCGGCACGGCGGTGGCCCAGCAGAGCCTGCGCAGCGTGCTCGGCTTCCTCAATTCGCCCCAAATGTCGGCACCGGAAGGCTACATCCAGTTCACTCCCGGGCTGATCGACGACGAAGGCAACGTCACCGTGGAATCGACGCGCGAGTTCCTGCGCGGCTACATGCAGGAATTCCACGACTTCATCGCGCGGGTGACGGCGGTGCTTCCGCCCGACCCCTGATCGCCACGGCGCACGCCCGGAACCCGTCCGCATGGGCAAGCCACAATTCCGGGCGGGTTCCAGCGCTGATGCGAGGCTGGAAAGCCGGCGCGCTTGCCGCGCGGCCTGTGCCTGTGTCCCGGCGGCACCGGCGCGGATGCGCGGGCGCGCGGCACATGAAAAAGGCCGCACGCGGCGGCCTGATCCGGCACGTTCCCGGCGCGTTGCCGGGACGTGCAATTGAAAAAAACCAGTCTGCAAGAAGCTGATTTTATTTGGTATTTGGCGGAGAGGGAGGGATTCGAACCCTCGGTACGCTTACACGTACGCCTGATTTCGAGTCAGGTACAATCGACCACTCTGCCACCTCTCCGTGAACCTTCCCAGGTGGCGCGGGAAGGGCCGGCCATCATACGGGGGATGGGCGTGTTCGACAAGATGCGCGCCATTGCCGACAGGCCATCCCCTGCCCCGCCGTGACGGGCGGATCGCACGCCGCGGGCCGCGGAGGTTCATAACGCGTCCGCTTTCGATTCTCTCGTCCGTATTTGCTGAGACTTGCGCCGATTTCGCCGGCGGCGGCATGATCGCAGGCGTCGCTTCGATCCACGCGCCAGCATCGCCGCCACCGCTATACTCCAAACAGACCCGTCACCTCAGCGTCATGTCCCCACCGGGCACGGCCGGATGCTTACCCACCGATGATCGAATTCGGCCACCTCACCCACGTCGGTTTGCGACGCGAGCACAACGAGGACACCTATTACGGTGACGCGCAGCTTGGGTTGTGGCTGGTGGCAGACGGCATGGGCGGACACGAGTTCGGTGAGGTGGCCAGCGCGCTGGCGCGCGACACCATCGTGGGCGAGGTCCGTGCCGGCCACAACCTGGCCGATGCGATCCGCGCTGCCGACCAGGAAATCATCCGCCAGTCGCGTCGCCGTTCCGAGACCTTGCCGATGGGCACGACCGTGGTCGCGGCGCAGCTGCGCGGCGCGCGCTTCGAGATCGCCTGGGTCGGCGACAGTCGCATCTACCTGTGGGACAACACCCTGCACCAGCTGTCGCAGGATCACTCCTACGTGCAGGAGCTGATCGATCAGGGCGCGATCACCCCCGAGCAGGCGCGCAGCCACCCGCACCGCAACGTCATCACCCAGGCGCTGGGCGTCACTGATCCGCAGGCACTTAAGGTCGAGATCCTGCAGGGCGAGCTTCGCCCCGGCATGCAGCTCTTGCTGTGCAGCGACGGGCTGACCGAAGAGGTGGACGACGCGCAAATCGCCCGCATCCTCGCCAAGACCGACATCTCCGCGCAGGAATGCGTCGATCAGCTGGTGCTGGCGGCGCTGGACGGCGGAGGCTCGGACAACATCACGGCGATTCTGCTGCGCAACGACGCCCTGGCCTGAGCGGCCCGTCGCGAAACGGTGGCTCCGGCGGCCTCCGGCCAGCCGGTCGATCCGTGACCGCTTCCGCACATTGGCGCATCCTGGCAAGGTAGTGTTACAAAATGTGACACGCCTTCCGAGAGCTGGATCGATGGAGACGCAGCCCAACCCCGTTCCGTCCGGCCAGCCGGGCGACCTGATCTTTGCCGACGGCCTCGAATCCCCGCCGCCGCAGGTGCAGCTGCCGCCGTTTGGAATGCGGGTGCTCACCAGGTGCGCCTACGGGCCGCGCCCGAACGACGTGGCCGCGTTCAATGCCCTCGGTGCTTCCGACGATGCGCGCCTGACGGCTTGGGTGAACCGCCAGCTCGACCCCGACGCCATCGGCGACAGCGCCTGCGACAGTCGCATCGCGGCGGCGGGCTACGCCACCGCCAACCTGACGCTGGCGCAGATGTGGGCCACGTACGTACGCGGCGGCCAATCGGGCGGCAACGAGCGCTACTGGCCCTGCGACGAGGCGGCCTGCCTCAAGCTGGTGCGCGCGGTGTACAGCGAGCGCCAGCTGTACGAGGTGATGGTCGACTTCTGGCACAACCATTTCAACGTCACCGGCTGGGAATACTCCATCGCGCCGGTCTTCATGCACTACGACCGCGACGTGATGCGCGGCACCCATCCGACCAGCGGCAAGCGCTATGCGCTGGGCAACTTCCGCGCCCTGCTGGAAGAAGTGGCGAAGGCGCCCGCGATGCTGATGTTCCTGGACAACAAGTCCAGCCGCGGTACCGGCTTCAACGAAAACTTCGCGCGCGAGCTGTGCGAGCTGCACACCCTGGGCGCGGCGCACTACTACCCCACGATCGACCCCAACGAGGTGCCGCGTGACGGCAGCGGCGTGCCGCTGGGCTACTGCGACAACGACGTGTACGAGGCCGCGCGCGCGCTCACCGGCTGGACCATGCGCGACGACCACTGGGAGTTCCCCGACCTGCCCGAATACGACACCGGCGAGTTCCTCTACCACGCGCCCTGGCACGACAAGGCCGGCAAGTACATCCTTGGCTCCTACATCATCGCCAACCGCCCGGCGATGGCCGATGGGCGAACCCTGTTCGACCTGCTCTGCCAGCACCCCGGCACCGCGCGCAACATCTGCCGCAAGCTGTGCCGGCGCTTCATTTCCGACGACCCGCCCGAGGCCCTGGTCGAATCGGCCGCGCAGCTCTGGAAGGCGCAGTGGCAGGCGCCCGACCAGATCGCCCAGGTGCTGCGCCACATCCTCAACTCCAGCGCCTTCAAGACCACCTGGGGCGAGAAGACCAAGCGCCCGTGGGAGGTGCTGATGCAGACGTTCCGCGCCACTTCGGCCGTCATCACGCCCAGGCCGCGCACCGGCACCTGGAACAGCTACAGCGAGCTGACCAGCCTGTTCCAGCAGACCGGGCACGGCCCCTTCCGCTGGCCCACGCCCGATGGCTATCCCGACCACAGCCGCAAGTGGCAGGCGGTCAGCCCGCTGTCGCAGACCTGGCGCATACTCTCGCGCCTGCCGGAGCTGCGGGTGCCGGGTGGGGACGAGAACTCGCCCGCAGCCTACTTCCTGCGGATCGAGGAAGTCAGCCGCGCGCAGTTTCCCACGCCGGCCGCGGCCACGGCGGGTGCGGTGGTGGACTTCTGGATCGCCCGCCTGCATGGCCAGCCGATCCAGCCGGAGCGGCGCAATGAGATCGTCTGCTTCCTCGGGCAGAAGACCGACCCGGTACAGGCGGCGGGCGTCCAGCTGACCTGGGACAACGCCTGGAACGCGGGCAATCTCGACCGGCACTACACGATCCCGCGCCTGCGCGCGACCGTGGCGCTGATCGCGATGTCTCCCGAGTTCTACCAACGATAAGCTGCCGGAGCGACGACCATGTCCGCCAATCGCCGGGATTTCCTCAAGGGCTGCTGCGCCGCCGCCATCGGTGCCGGCGCCGGTCGCGCCATGGCCTTCTTCGATCCCACCGGCCTTGCCGGCGGCAAGAGCGCCGCCACGGGTGACGTGCTGGTCTACGTGTTCCTGCGCGGCGCCATGGACGGCCTGCACATGGTGGTGCCCTGGAGCGGCCCGAACCGGGTCAGCTACGAGGCCAAGCGCGGCTCGATGGCCATTCCGACCTCGCGCCTGCGCCGCATCGGCACGACCGAGTGGGCCTGGCACCCGCGCGCCGGCGGCGGCACGGGCGACGCGGTGGGCACGCCGGCGAAATGGCTGCAAAAGCTGTACTGAACCGCCCCGGCTTTCCCGGAGGCTCTTTCCCTTGAGAGGATAGAGCCATGAGGAAGTCCCCGAAGTTTTCCCCCGAGGTACAGGAGCGGGCCGTGCACATGGTGCTGGAGCACCAAGGTGAGCACGGCTCGCAG
>JACDJA010001597.1_pt1 | contig 18464 bp, 21 predicted proteins | sample 7449241 | NCBI WGS metagenome assembly JACDJA01 (sample SAMN14253289, study PRJNA609438) | sludge metagenome | isolation source: initial anaerobic sludge | collected 2018-12-20 | reverse complement strand
ATTTGTGAAGAGTGAAAGGAGTAGAGTTTAATGCTCGCCCTTCCCACACCCCCTTACCCCCTGAAGGGGGAACCGCCCAACCCGCGAACCATAACAGATTGATACATTCGAATGTTACAATATAATAAGAACTGTGCGGTGAAAGTACCCCCTTTAGGGGGCCGGGGGGTGAGCGCGGGGAAACTCAACAAAAACAGTGTAATTACTGGCGGGAAACACAACGAAAGCAACCCATAAATTTTAAAATGAACGTAAAGAACCCGGAATTGGTAATTGTTCGAGGAATCAACTCTGACTGGTTTAAGAAAAACTTTAGCGAACTTTGGATTGGTTTTGGGGGTTCTACTCCACAAGCAATACCCAAAGAAGATGCCTACTATGTAGGGCTCTATTTAGAAGCTCCCATATCGGCAATAACTCATATTGGAATAGTTGACCGGATTAAAAAAAATCCTAATGGAGCTGACTTTTACCTGAAATCGATTATTAAATTAACCAATCCTGTTAACCCGCACCACGCCATACGGAAACATGAAAACTGGACACTGAAAGAGTTAGGTTTGGATGCAATAGAAATGGACAAGCTAAGAAATCAAATAACACTGGTGTAATAATCGAACATGCAAAAAAACAATGAATACTCCCACTTCGGAATCACAGCCTCTGGTATCAGTAATCATTCCAACATACAACCGTCCTAAGGAACTTGCCAGAGCCATTCAAAGTGTCCTGTCCCAGACCTATCAAAATTTTGAAATACTTGTTGTCGACGATGGCTCGGAAGAAGACTTAAAAAAAGTGTGCGATAGTTTTAACGACACCCGTATCCGCTTTTTCAGGAACGAAAAACACACCAATGCCAATATGGCTCGAAACCGAGGCATAAAAGAAGCCAAAGGCGAATACATTGCCATGTTGGATTCTGATGATGAGTTTTTATCCCACCACCTGGAACGCAGAGTTGAGAAAATACAAGAATGGGACTGTGATGGTATTTTTGGCAGCGCCTATATTGATAACGGCTCTAAACGAACACTGAAACTAAGCCGTCCTCTAAACGAGGGAGAGTTAATGATTAATTACCTGCTTTCTGACGGCTTTGCCCCTACTCCATCCCATTTTTATAAAACAAGCTGCGCCAAAGAAATAATGTGGGACGAGAGTTTGCTGAGACATCAGGATTTTGATTTTTCGGTTAGGTTTGCGGAGAAATTTGATTTTAGGAGCGATTATGAGCCTACTACAATTATATATTGGAATAATAAAGAAAAAAGAAAAGAGTATCACTGGAAAAGTTGTGTTAGCTTTATGAATGGACAAAGCAATAAAATAAAACCACGCATAGCCCTTAATTACTATCTTAAGAACATTTCCACAATCATATCAAATGGAGACGTAAAAGATTACAAATATCTGAAAGGTTTTATTAAAGAGGCTGAAAATAAAATCAATTTCTTATCTTTTACCGAATACATATCAATCCCTCAAATTTCTAATCCTAAAAATAAAACATTGCAAATGCTGGGATACTTTCTCAAATTAATCAAAGTCTTAGCAAAATGAAAGGACCTCTTGTCTCTGTGATTATGCCGACATATAACGATGGCAAGTATTTAAAACCAGCCATTGAAAGCATTCTTAATCAAACATACCCAAACATAGAGTTACTTCTTATTAACGATGGCTGTACAGACAATACCGATGCTTTTGTTAAAACGCTTGTTGATTTTCGTTTAAAATATTTTGTTAATGACAAAAATCGAGGTTATATTTTTTCATTAAATAAAGGGATTAGTTTAGCAAAGGGAAAATACATTGCAAGAATGGATGCTGACGATCTTTGTCCACTAGATAGACTTGAAAAACAAATTTCCTACCTAGAAAATAATCCTCAAATTGATGTAATAGGCGGAAGCATGATTACATTTGAAAATAATACTAATAAAGAAAGAATATGCAACTTTCCAGAAAATCACGATGAAATAAAATCAAGGCTCTTTTTTAGAAATGCTATTTCTCATCCAACTATTGTAATAAAGACTAAAATTTTAACGAAATACAATATCAAATACAATTCAGAATACATAGCTGCTGAAGATTACAAGTTATGGACAGACCTTATTAAAGTAGCTCGTTTTCATAATTTATCTGACAACTTACTTTATTATAGAATACATTCAAATAGTGTTAGTAAAAAGAGAAGTCAGATTCAATTAGAAACAGCAAATAAGATTCAAAAAGAAATCCTAACTGAATTTATTCCAAATTTAAATGATACGGAAATAAGCTTCCATCTACAAACATTAAATGAACGTTATAATTCAAAATTAGATATTCGTAAACTTTCACATTGGTATAGACATCTTGAAAAATTAAATAAGGAATCAAAAACGTATGCTTCTTCAGCATTTAAAAAAGAAATCAATAATTTAATTCTCGATCACATATTAAACAAAAAGAAATATACAATTAAAGAAATTACATTTCTTTACTACAGACCCCAATTTTTTGTTTTTCATTCTCTAATAAGTGTTAAGTTTATAGTTAAGTGCTTTTTAAGATACAGTACAATTAAATAACTAATCAATAATTACAGCCATTCATATATGAAAGCATCCATTATTGTTTGCACTTATAATCCGAACGAAAATAGTTTTACGAAACTTTTAGAAAGACTCAAATATTTTACAAACAATAATCATGAAGTGATTATTGTTGACAATAATAGTACTTCAGACGTAGAGCAATTAATTAAAACTGAGCTAGTAGAAACCTATGACAGGGTTAAATTCATAAAGGAAATAAGACAAGGTTTAAGCTATGCACGGCAAACTGGAATTAAACAGGCTAGTGGTGATATTATTATTTTCTTTGACGATGACAACTTGCCTAACAAAGATTATATTGAAAACGCAAAAAATATTTTTCGAGACCAAAGTCATATTGGTATTATTGGTCCTGGTAACGTAAATGTAATATTCTATAATAATGAAGATGATTCTTTAGAGTTAAAGAGCCCTGAGTTATTACATTTATATCAGCAAAAAAACATCCCAGTATTCGAATATGCCAATTCAATAAAATGTATGGAAGTTTTTCCTGAAGGCACAGGTATGGCTATGCGAAAAGAGATTGCTGATGATTATGCTAATAATGTGGACAAGTTTAAAACAACAGGTAGAAAAGGAAAGTCATTAGCCAGCGGAGAAGATTTCCAATTAATTTATCAATGTATAAACAAAGGCTATGCAGCAGGTAGAAGCCCATTGTTAACTGTTCAACATCTAATCCCAATTGAAAAAGCGGAAATAAAATATATCCGACGTTTAAAGTTTGGACAAACCTATTCAGTTCCGCTTGCTAAACAAGAATGTTTTCCAGATGAGAAAGATAAAAACAAGCAAATTTCCACAGCATTAACAAACCTTTCATTTCTTTTAAGTATGGTCAGGTTCTTTATTAGTCCTCATTTTATAAAGAATAAAGTTAGTCGCAACCTTGAAGTTGCTCGAAAATGTGGATGGTACTACGGTTATCATCATGCAGCTGGAACAACTACCCCAATTATGGTAAAATTATTTATCAAACTACTAAAACTCAAATAAGTAAATGCCACTATTTAGCATTGTTATAGCTACATACAATAGAGTTCAATTCATAAGTAAAGCAATCCAGAGTGTGCAAAATCAAACTTATGCTGACTGGGAACTAATTATTGTAGATGATGGTTCTAAGGACAATACAAAAGAGGTAGTTGAATTATTTCTTATTGATACACGCATCAAATATGTTTATCAGGAAAATCAAGAACGTTCTGTAGCACGTAACAACGGTATAGCACAAAGCCAAGGTGAATACATTTGTTTTCTAGACAGCGATGATTATTACTTACCCAATCATTTGGAAACCTTTAGTCACCACATTAATAGCAAAGAACACACCGACAAAGACATTTTGACTGTAAGTAGAAGTTATGAAACCAACCAACAACAAGAAATAGTTTGTTTTAAGGATGAGAAATATAAAACTAAAAATGAGGAACTATTGCATAGAGCCATCATAGACTCACCTCCCATACAATGCATCTGTATCCATTATAATTTCTTTAAAAAGGTAAAATTTAAAAACGATTGGATTCCATTTGAATGCAATCAATTTTCATTTGATTTATTAATAGCTGGTTTTCATTATAAATTATTACCAGTACATAGTGTTGTAATGGTTAATCACGAATCAAATTCAACTGTTTACAACTATCCCTTTATTAAGAAGAAACATCAGTTTGTTGTCCATCATGCAAAGATGATTAATGAATTGAAACATCCTTTAGTAGTAAAAACAAAATTAAATGCTTTTCTAGGTATGGCTGACACTTCACAATCGGTGAAAGAAGCATCAAAATTATTAATGGCTGCACTAATCCTTAACCCATCCATTCTATTCAGTCGTTATTATTGGGGAATTATTAAAAACAATATTATAAAACTTTAATATGAAACTCGGCTACTTTACCCACACAAATGTTTCACCATCTGAAACATTCATTTATGATTTGATTTCTGCGCTAAATGATGATTCAGAAATAGATGTTACTTTATTTGGGGGAAAAAAAGAAAACCGTATTGAGAGTATTGCAAACTTAAAAACCGTTTCTACTGGATATGCCGAGAAAGGATATAAAACATCTTTCTATTTGTATAAACAAGGACAAATATTAGGTGGAAAGGGCTATTTATTCAAAAACAAGTTTCAACAAAAAAATGCTTATAAAGCATTAAGCAAAAGCATAACTGCCGAAAACAAACCTGATGTAGCTTATATTGAATATGGCTCATCAGCTGTTTTATGCTACAAGTACTTAGTAGAAAATCGGATTCCTTTTATTGTGCACGTGCATGGTAATGACGTTACCTCAGCCACAAACGACCCTATATATAAAACAGAATTACAGCAAGTTTACAAATATGCAGATGCAATTATAACACCTTCAGAGCATATAAAGAGAGTAATTGTAACACAAGGGTGTGATTCTGAAAAGGCACACGCAATCTATCCTGTCACCAATCTTGAAGCAATAAAAGAACCAGATTTAAATCTTAGGAAAAGCATACCACCCACAATAATTTTTTTAGGAAGATTAACGCACAAGAAAAACCCTCTTGCGCTGATTTATGCTTTTCATCTTGTGGTAAAACAAGTACCTAACGCATATCTTAAAATACTTGGTGATGGTGAATTACGGAGTGAAGTCGAAGCTCTAATTAATGAATTAAAACTCAGTAACAACATTAAACTATTTGGTGTTGTTGATAGAGAAATAGCCTTTAAAAACTTAAAAGAGTCTAATATTTATGCCCAACATAGTGTAACCTCTAACAATGGCGACCAAGAAGGCTTCCCAGTAAGTTTAGCAGAGGCTGCTGCTCATGCTTTACCCATTGTTTCAACTATTCACAGTGGCATTACCGAAAACATCATTGAAGGAGAAACTGGTTTTTTAGTGCAGGAATATGATTACGAAACAATGGCGGACAAAATCATTTATCTCATTAAGAACCCTCAGATTGCCAAGCAAATGGGCAAAGCAGGTAGAAAGCATATTATGAAATTATGTGAGCCTAGTAAAAGAGTGGAGAGCATAAAAAGGTTGCTATTTGAAGCAGCCAAGAAGCCGATCTGATATTCAGACTCTTACAAATAAACGATCAGGTTATTTTTGACGATGAAGCGCTTACCATTGTGCGGGAGCGGACAACTGGGCAAATATCACAAGGCAACCATACAGAGAAATGGGTGCGTTATTTCAACAAACGCCAAGAGAAGGTGTCATGGCTACAACAACATCGTCCGCAAATTTATGCAGCTGACAGAGAGTTTTATGATGATGTGCTTTTTGGCATTTTAAAAATAATAGCCCGCAAAAACTTTAAAACAGCCAATCAACTGTATAAGCAAAATTTAAAAGGTCGGTACTCTCCTTCCACAAATCAAACACATTCTACTGGCTTTTATTTACTGCTATACAAAATTGCAGGATTTAAAGCAGTGGAAATAACGAGGAGGATTTTGGACTGGGTGAGAGGGAGGTAAATAAGATTTTTAAATACACCCTCTTGCTCGGCAAAGTCTGCGACTTCAACGTCCAAAAAACTGTAAAACAGCCCAATTGAAAAGGACAAACTAAAAACACAATGCCTACAAACAATATCACCTACTTTACTTTTAACGATCAACCTGGCGGAGTATACAATAGTCAGGTTATCGAGGTGGTTAACTATTTAAACACAGTAGACCAATCAACTAAGGTAAAATTATTGGCATTTGTATCACATAGAAACTTCAAGGCCAGCAGAGAAAAAATAAAGACATTAAATCCCAAAGCGCTTGTGCTTCCATCAATTGCGCCACTAAAACATTGGCACCTCAATAAATGGTTGTTGAAATTTGTCAAATGGTTTTCACCAACTTCAAAAATAATTTGTCGCGGTCCGTTGGCAACATGCTTGGCACTGGATACATATAAAACAAGCCAAATTATATACGATGGTCGAGGTGCAGTGGTTGCTGAACAAAATGAATACGGTGTATATGATCATTCAGGCATTGAAAAAAAACTTAGGGCCATTGAAAAAAAAGCCGTTCTACAAAGTCATTTCCGTATTGCAGTCACAAAAAAGCTTGTTGAGTATTGGCAAAAGGAATTTGACTACTCTTCACACAACCATGTAATCGTGCCATGCACAGTTTCTGAAATTCAACCCGGTAACAAGGTTCCTGATTTCATTCACTCTTTTCTTCAGGAAAACCAAGAAAAAACCATTTTTGCCTTTGCAGGTGGCAACGGTAAATGGCAGGGTATTGATTTCATATTTGGTTTTTTAGAAGATCAATTTATGAAAAACAATAGTTCTATTGGCCTATTGCTTTGCCCCGAAAATAGAGATCTAAAAGCGTTTCAACATAAATTTCCCAATCGTGTATTACTTACCACCGTTTTACCTGAGCAGGTTCACTCCACAATAAGCCTTTGCGATTATGGTCTGTTATTACGACAAAGCAGTGTGACAAATAGAGTTGCTTCCCCAGTTAAAGTTGCAGAATATCTTCAAGCAGGATTAAAAGTCATTATATCACCAGAAATAGGCGATTATTCAGAACTGATTGTGCAATTAGATTGTGGTTTTATTTATAAAAAAGAGGACACTGGTAATTATAAAAAACCATCCATACAAGAAAAACAGAATAGCCAAAAAGTAGCCAAATTACATTTTACTAAAAACTCGAGTTTGATCACTAAGGCTTATAAAGAGATAGTTGCATGGTAGATCAAAATCTATCCCTTGCTAGGCGAAGGCTGTGACCTCGTTGCCTAAAGTTGTTTATTATAGCCTTTGTAAATAAAATCTAGAACAACCACATAAAAAAAATAACTAACATATAAAACCTAATAGACTAAGAAATGCGCTTAAACAAAAACAAAACTCACATTATCATACTATTAGTGATTTTCCTCGTGCAACTTTCCTATACCTTAAAAAACATGCACGAACAAGGATATAACTTCATTAATTGTTACACGGTCTCGCATAACGATAATCATGAATTGTATGGTCCAGCAGAAAATCTTTTGCAAAATGGAACTTATTCATTAGAAGGTGATATACCATACACTGGACGAATACCAGGAATAGCTGCTATCTACATTCCCTTACGTTTGATTTTCGAACTGAACACCACTTTTACCCTTCTTACAATAATTTCTTTGCTTGCCTACCTGTTCCTACTATTTTGGTTTTTCAAGTTTCTTCAAACTAAAACAAATAAAAACTTAGCTTTTCTTGTAATGTTGGTGCTGCTTTTGTTGACTTCGTATTCACGCTTTGCTCAAACGTCACCAGAAAGTTATGCCACAGTTTTCGCAATAACCGGATTTTTCTTTCTTTTTAAAGTTTTCCATACATCTGAAAAAAAACGATACTTTTGGGCTGGGTTTTTCCTGATGTTAGCTGTAACCTTCAGAGGCTATCTTATCCCTTCTTTGCTAGCTATTGCAACCATTATTTTTGCATTTCTTTATTTTAAAAAAGGACTTAAAAAAGCTTTTATTTTCACACTGTTATTCACGATCCCGCTCTTTGCTTATTTTGGAATATGGACGGCTCGTAACTATTTTGCAACCTCCGAAATTATTGTTTTGCAAAAAGCCGAAAGACATTACAAAAGTCCTTACAAAAACTCCGTTCAAGTAACAAAAACTACATTTAAAAAGATGGGATTTGAAACTGTGGAGTTTTACCCTCTCTCTCCAATGAATTATCTTATGGGACGAGACTCGGTTCCTCCTGCTAACTTTTACGAAACTATTGCTAAATATGAAATAAGTAAAGAAAGGGTTGATTCATTAAGGATTCTTATAAAAGAAAGTTACCAAACTAACAACAAGTCGTTAGAAGAAAAAATCATAGCTTCCAACAAGAGACTTCAGAAAACCATAAAAGAAAATGCTGATTTCATAAACCTCTTTATTTTTGTACCACTAAAAAACTTTCTTCGTTCATACACTTTTAATTTCACCTCCGGATGGGGATTGCCAGCATGGACGGAATCAAACATCCTGGAAAAAATGTATCGCTTGTCTATCTGGTTTTTCTTTCATCTTATGATGCTGTTGTCGATATTAGCAAGTATATATAGTATAATTTCGAAGAAAGAAGTGTTTATTTCATTAATTTGGATTACCTGGGTTTCTTCAATGTTTTTTACTTACACATACTTGCTCAATCAAATTGAATTTAAATACTATAACACCCTATTGCCTTTGTCAATTATTGTAAGTGCCTTAATTCTAATTAATTTCAAGAACGGCAAATCACAAAACGAAAATGTCCAAAAAAATCGAACCCACTAAGATTGCGTTGCTTACCAATGGTATTTATCCTATCACAATTGGTGGCATGCAGAAACATTCTTATTATTTAGCTAAGAACTTGGCGCAAACAGGAATATATGTCGATGTATTTTACATCCCCCATCGAAACAAAGCGGAAGAACAATTATTAATTGATAAAAACTTCACCGCTATCGAAAGAGCTCATATTAATTTTATCCCAATAGAATGGCCAATTGAAAGGAATTATCCAGGTCATTATATTGTAGAAAATTACAAATATTCAAAACAAATTTTTAAACATCTAATTTCAGATAAAAAAAACTATTCCTTTATTTATGCTAAAGGATTTTCAGCATGGTTTCTCTTGCGTATGAAAAAAAAAGGAATGCAATTTCCACCTATAGGGGTAAAGTTTCACGGTTACGAAATGTTTCAAATTTCTCCATCTATAAAATATTCTTTCGAGAAGTTATTGCTACAATGGCCTGTCAAATGGAATAATATTAATGCCGACTATGTATTCTCCTATGGCGGTAAAATAACAAATATCATAAAGGAAATTGGAGTTTCAGAAGATCAAATAATTGAAATACCAACAGGTATTGAAGAATCATGGTTAAATAAGAATACTGTTGCAGATATAGGAAATAAACCTTTGCAATTTGCCTTCACCGGAAGATATGAACGTCGTAAAGGAATTCAGGAGTTAAACAGTGTTATTGAACAAATTCATAACAAATACAATATTACTTTTCATTTTATTGGTCCAATACCTCTTGAGAAACAACTAAAATTTAAAAATATAATTTACCACGGGACAGTCATGGAGCAGGAAAAAATCAAACTAATCTTGCAGCAAGCTGATGTTTTAGTTTGCCCTAGTTATTCTGAAGGGATGCCCAATGTAATTATGGAGGCCATGGCCAGTGGGAGTGCAATAATTGCTACGGATGTAGGAGCGGTAGGTACCGTAGTAGATGGCAACAATGGTTTTCTCATAGCTCCTGGTAGCAAAGAGGAACTAAAAGCTGCAATAGAACAAATAATCGCATTGCCAAGCGAAAAATTAACCTCATTGAAAAGAGCTTCAATTCAAAGAATAAAAGAAAATTTCCTGTGGAAAAATGTTGCGGAACAAACACTAAAAGAAATACATAAATATACCTCAGCAAATATCTCTCAACCTAATCCTCAACCTCAATAATCTCAACCTCAACCCTTAACCTTAACCTCAACCCCATGGGCTATCTCTACATTTTCGGCTGCATCCTATTTACCGTTTACGGCCAGTTAACACTTAAATGGCGCATGAACCTCAAAGAACAACTTCCGGAGGGTTCTACCGAAAAAGCAATATACATGGCAAAGCTTTTCCTGGACCCATGGTTACTTAGCGGTTTTGCCGCCGCCTTTGTAGCCAGCCTGTTTTGGATGGCCGCCATGACCAAATTTGAGCTCTCATTTGCCTATCCATTTATGAGCGCCTCGTTTATTTTGGTTTTTATACTGAGCATCTATATTTTTAACGAAACCTTTACCTGGGGTAAAGTGTTAGGCCTTATCCTCATCATTGCCGGAATTATTGTAACTGTTAAACTATAAGCATTATATGAATAAAGTCGCTATTTTACAATCAAATTATATTCCCTGGAAAGGGTATTTCGATATAATAAATAGGGTAGATGAATTCATTTTTTATGATACAGAGCAATATACCAGGCGGGATTGGAGAAATCGTAATAAAATAAAAACATCCAATGGTTTAATATGGTTAACCATACCAGTTCAGGTCAAAGGAAAATTCTATCAAGCCATTAATGAAACAACAGTTTCAGATAATACATGGAGAAAGAAACATTGGAACACGATTACTGCCAATTACTCAAAAGCAAAACACTTTGGGGTGTATAAAAATGTATTTCAGGATCTCTACTTAGACTCTGAAGAAGAATCAATAAGTCAAATTAATTACAGCTTCATAAAAAAAATCAATGAGATCTTAGGAATCAAAACAAAGCTTAGTTGGTCTTCATCTTTTCATCCAAAAGGAGAAAAAAGTGAGAAATTATTAGACATTTGCAAAAAAACAGAGGCTGCTGAATATCTGTCAGGACCTGCAGCAAAAGACTATCTTGATACTTCCCTTTTTCTAAAAAACAACATTAAAGTATCATGGATGGATTACTCTAATTACCCTGAATACAATCAACTTTTCCCTCCGTTTGAACATGGTGTAAGTATTATCGATTTAATATTTAATGAAGGCCCCAATGCATATAAATTCTTAAAAAGCTTCCTAAAATCTGAGCCATGACCAATATTTCTATAGTAATCCCCGTTTATCATGGCGAAAGCACCATCGCCTCTCTTTTTGAAAAGATAAAAGAAGTTGCAGAAAAACACGCCTATTCCTACGAAGTCATATTTGTTTGGGATTGTGGTCCCGATGACTCCTGGCAACAAATACAACTGCTGAAAAGCAAATATCCCGGCCATATAAAAGCCATCCATCTGTCCCGCAATTTTGGACAGCACAATGCCATTATTTGTGGATTTGAGCATGCAGCAGGTGATTTTATAATTACCATGGATGAGGATTTACAACACGACCCCTCTGAAATAAACAGACTCATAGAAAAGCAAAAATCCGGCGATTTTGATGTCGTTTACGGCAAGTACATCCAACTGAAGCACAATAGCTTCCGTAACATAACCTCACGGACTTTAAAAAAACTGCTCGAAATTGGTATCCCGGAGCTCCATAAAGATTATTCGGCTTACAGGCTAATTAAAAAAGACATTGCTATAGCCTGCACAAACATGCAAAATTCCTATACCTTCCTCGACGGATATATTTCGTGGATAACAGCTCATGTTTCCTCGGTTGAGATTACACATGCACATAGGCAGGGCGGCGAAAGCTCCTATACCCTTAAAAAATTGATTGCACATTCGATAAATATATTTGTCACCTTCTCTAACCTTCCCATTAAAATTGTTACCTGGTTGTCGCTTACCTTTTTTGTTTTTACATTTATTTATGCCTTCTATACCCTTATTCAAAAGCTATTTTTTAATAGCTTGATACCCGGATATACCTCCATGATGGTGCTGCTTGGCCTGGGTATTGGTTCAATATTGTTAGGCATTTCAGTATTGGGCGAATATATACACCGCATCAACTTAAAAACCACAAAACGGCCTAATTACGCTATTAAACAAATTATTTAAATGAAAAAAGGTACGCTTGGTATTATTGGAGCGGGTGATCTTGGACAGCACATTGCTCATTATGCAAAAGTGATAAACCAATTTGATGAAATTGTTTTTTTTGATGATTCTCAAAAAACAGGAAGCCGTACTCCACTCGGAATTATTGCAGGCAAAACTTCTCAAATTGAGTTATTTATTAAGGTACAAAAAATTCAGTATTTGCTTATCGGGATTGGTTACAAGCACATGGATACCAGAGCATCATTTTTCAAAAAGTTTTCTGCATTGATACCTTTTCCAAACCTTATTCACCCCACTGTTTGTATGGATGTATCAACCCAAATAGGTAACGGTAATATTATTCTACCGGGTTGCATTATAGACAAAGGTTGTAGTATTGGAAACAACATTTTTTTTAATCCGGGATGCGTTATAGCGCACGACAATAGCATTAAAGACCATTCATTTTTTGGCCCCGCAATTAAAACATCTGGGTTTGTAAGTATTGGTGAAAAGTGCTTTATCGGTACTGGCACAACTACTGTTGATAATATATCAATTGGCGATAATATTTCAACGGGAGCAGGCACTTTAATTACAAAAAACATTGACGTAGCTGGCTCATACATGGGTACCCCTGCGAGAAAAATAAAATAAAAAATGGTGCCATAAAGTATATAAACCCCACATCACCGGCAAAGAAGTTCACCACATCTATGGTGCCGTAGCTACCGGACACATCAGTAACAAATAAAGTTAAGCACCCTGCCCACAAACAACAAACACATGTAGTTTGGTAATTTTTACCAACAAAAAGTCGCTAACTTGGTTTTTTTTACTAAACTTATCTCACAAATCAAGATCATACGCATCACACAGAAGATCAAAAATGAAGCAGCAGCTCAAAGAAATAAAAGGCCTCGTGAACGCATGTCATTATCTGAAGATTGATCGTGGCACCATCATCACACTCGATGAGGAGGAGACAATAGCAGAAGCTTCCTGCAGGATAAGCGTGTTGCCTTTTTATAAATACTTTGCGATGACACCAACCTTTTGACTATGATTCCATTCAATAAACCCCACATCACCGGCAAAGAAGTTCACCACATTTATGGTGCTGTAGCTACCGGGCACATCAGCGGCAACGGTAAATACACCGGGCTCTGTCAGCAATATTTTGAAGACCGCTGGGGCTTTAAAAAAACGCTGCTCACCACCTCGTGCACCGATGCCCTGGAGATGGCAGCTCTTTTATTGGACATACAGCCCGGCGACGAAGTGATTGTGCCTTCCTACACCTTTGTGAGCACGGCATTAGCATTTGTCCGCCAGGGAGCGGTGATAAAGTTTGTCGATAGTCGAACGGATCATCCGGGAATGGATGAAACCAAGATTGAGTCTCTAATTACACCAGGAACAAAAGCCATTTTACCCGTGCATTACGCGGGCGTGGCCTGTGATATGGGTAAGATTATGGCCCTGGCCGACAAATACAATGTTTTTGTGGTGGAAGACGCAGCACAAGCGGTGGACAGTTACTGGAGCCCCTCCCCAACCCTCCCCGAAGGAGAGGGAGTAAAAAAACCGCTCGGGTCAATTGGGCATCTGGGGTGCTTCTCGTTTCACGAAACCAAGAACATACAATGCGGGGAAGGCGGTTTGTTGACCATCAACGATGAACAATTCATGAAAAGGGCCGAAATATTATGGGAAAAAGGCACCAATCGCGCCGAATTTTTCCGGGGTGAAGTCAACAAATATGGTTGGGTGGATACCGGCAGCAGTTTTCTGCCCGGAGAAATCACCGCAGCCTTTTTATGGGCACAGCTTGAGGAGTTAGAAAAGATTCAGAATCGCCGCAATAGTCTGTGGCAGCATTACCACCACAATTTGCAGGCGTGGGCCGCGAAAAACCAGGTGCAATTACCTTTCATTCCCGATTATGCCACCCTAAACGGGCACATGTACTACCTGGTTTGTCCTTCACCGGCATTCCGTGATCTCTTTATTCAATATTTAAGGGAAGGGGGCATTCACGCGGTCTTTCATTACCAAAGCCTTCATAAAAGTCCCTTTTATAAAGATAAGTACAAAGGCGCGGAGCTGGTTCAATCCGACAGATACTCCGATTGTCTGGTAAGACTACCACTCTTTTATGATTTAGAGAAGCAGGATATGATCATTGAAAAGATATGCGGTTTCAAGCCTCAACAACTGTAAACCCTCCTTTTGGAACTCCGGAAAATTAAAAACACCAAAACTCTTTCCTACCCTACCCTGCAAGTAGGCAGAAGCAACTCATTTTCTTCTAATTACCTCTGCCAAAATGAATACAATTTACCAAACTCATCAATAATCTATATAAACATCTCATTACCAAAGTTTATTGAGTTTTAAGCACCCATTTTGCCTTTTAAATTACAATATTGTTGTGTAACTTTGCGATACATCTTTAATACCAACCATTATGGCAACATACACTATACAAATCAATGAGCGCACAAAGACAGGGAAAAACCTGATTGAGTTTTTAAAATCGCTTAAAGGAGTTGTTTCCATTAGTTCTGCATCCGGGATTGAAGAGTCGAAGCACGATTTACAAACCGGACAAGTACACAAAGCAAAGAATGCCAAAGATTTAGTAGCAGAGTGTCTTAAATAATGTACAGCATTGAATATACCAATAGGTTTAAAAAAGACCTGAAACGCTGTAAAAAAAGGGGCTATAATCTTGATGAGCTTATCAAAGTAGTAGATATTTTACAGAGAACGGGAAAACTACCCTCGGTTTACAAACCTCACTCGCTTAAAGGAAAGTACAACGGTTTATGGGAGTGCCATATTAAACCTGATTGGTTGTTGGTATGGCAGCAAAATGACAATAGCCTTTCGCTTATGATGATGAATACCGGTACACATTCTGATCTATTTTAAAGATTTAACTCCTTTTATAACCCATCACCCTAACCTACAGCCAGGAACCAAATACTCACCGCAGACCGCTCGCCAAGCCCCCATGTGGGGGTTGCCTGCCTGCCATCGGTCACCATCCGCGTACGCTGAAGCTTTAGCGGAGGCGCAAGGCTTGCCGCCCGCGTGTCGCCGGAGCTTTAGCGGAGGAACACGGTGCTACCGGTAGGCAGGGGGGTAGATAATCACAAGCCTTTTTCTACCCCACCCACCTCCCCACATGGGGAGGCTTGGCTCCACAAGAATAAACACTCATGAAAACCCAACACCGTAACCTACAACCAGAAACCAAATATTCACCGCAGAGTGTCCAGTAAGCCCCCATGTGGGGGCTGGGGGTAGATATAAAAGGTGGCAAGCTTTATAATCTTCCTTTTGGAACTTCAAAGTATCCTGTTCTACCCCACCAAACCTCCCCACATGGGGAGGCTTTGCTCCACAAGAATAAACACTTATGAAAACCCAACACCGTAACCTACAACCAGCAGCAACTCATTAACCGCAGAGTGTCCAGCAAGCCCCCATGTGGGGGTTGGGGGTAGATAAGAAAAGAAGTAAACTTTAAACTCCTCCTTCGGAATTTCAGAGAATTAAAAAGACCAAAGACCTTTTCTACCCCACCCTCCTCTCCGGCAGCTGCCGGGGCAGGGGGGTAGATAAAAAAAACATCCATGCCATCACCATCTGCACCATATTTCAACAATCTTTATTATGGCGCTTCAAAAGAGATGATTGAGAGAGCCAAAGAATTAAGAAAAAGCATGACTAATGCCGAAAAGGCACTCTGGCATCGCCTGAGGGACAAACAAATTCTTAATCTAAAATTCAGGCGTCAGCACCCTGTCGACATTTTTATTGCCGACTTTTATTGTCATAGTATAAAGCTCATCATTGAGGTAGATGGTAAAGTACACGACCAAAGAATCATTTACGATACCGGAAGAACCGCAGAATTAGAAAGATTTGGAATAAAAGTTATTCGTTTCACGAACCAACAAATACTGAACGAGATGAAAATGGTGACTGAAAGCATTAGGTCTACTTGTGAAAGAATGCTGAAAGAGAAAGGCTTATAAAAAAACAGGAAGGAAGGATAATACCCTATCCTCCCCGGCAGCTGCCGGAAGGCTCAGCTCAACAAAATTAATCCCTCATAATAACCCATCACCCTAACCTACAGCCAGGAACCAAATACTCACCGCAGACCGCTCGTCAAACCCCCATGTGGGGGCAGGGGGTAGATAAAAAAGGAAGTAAACTTTAAACTCCCCCTTCTGAAATTTCAAAAATTAAACCCTCATAATAACCCAACCCCAGGGGGGTAGAAAAGTAAAGGAATCAGCTGAAAAAATAGCAAAGGTTCAAAACATATTTTAATCGAAATGGAAACATTTACTATTTTTGCACCATATAATCACACCCGATGAATCTCAATATTTCCCTCTACAAACCCCAATTATACACCCTCCTCTTCTGGCTGGCTGCCGGAGTGCTCACCGGCCCGCTGGTCTATGCCATTGTGCCGCTGCACCTGTTGTATCTCAACAAACGCAACAGCCTGCTCATACTGTTGCTGGGACTGTGGTTCATCCTGGTGCTCTCCGACAGCCGTCATGCTTTTTTGCAATTCAGCGTAAACCTGAAAGCTGTGATGATGGTGGTGCTGGCCTGGATTGCCTATACCAACCTTCCTTATTGGGGCAACAAAACCTTTTATAAGCCATTTTTGCCATTTTTGGCCATTGCCGCCTACAGCATGTTCATGGGCCCCGACCTGTTTAACTCATTCCAGAAGACCCTCTCCTACGGGCTGCTGCTCTTTATAGTCCCCAATCTGGTGAGTGGCTTAATGGGTTCGCAGCGCGACTTTTTCCTGAAAGGAGTCGCCTACCTGGGTACTCTTGTGCTCATTACCGGCTTCGTGTTACGAATTTTAGCTCCCGGGTATGTGATCTTTGGGGGCGAACGGTTCTCGGGCATCCTGGGCAATCCCAACGGTCTGGGTATCTTCTCGTTGATGTTTGCCATACTGTTCTACTTTATTAGTCGCTTTCATCCTGCACTCTTTTCGCGCAATCAAAAAATCCTCATCTGGGTGGCCATTGGTGCCTCCCTCATCATGGCCGGGAGCCGGGGCGCCATCTTCTCCGCCGCCATCTTCTTTGGTGGCATCTGGCTCTTCAAACGCTCCATCCCGCTGGGCTTCGTGGTGATGATCGCCGGCATCTGGGGCTATCAGGTGGTGGTCAACAACTTTGAGGAGATCGTCATCAGCATGGGGCTGGAAGATTACTTCCGTCTGGAGACCTTTGATAGCGGCTCGGGCCGTCTGGTAGCCTACAAGTTTGCCCGGAACCATATTCAGGAAAACTACTGGCTGGGCAAAGGCTTTGGCTATGCCGAACATCTGATGGCCGCCAACCGGGAATATTTCAGCAACAAAGGGCACGATGGCAATGTGCACAACTCCTACCTCACCATCTGGCTCGACACCGGTCTGGTGGGACTGGTGGCCCTGGCCTGGGGCTGGCTGGTCCATTTTTTCAAAGCTTCACGCCTCACACCGCTGGCCTGGGCCGTTCTGTTTGCCGTGGGCTTCTCGGCGTTCGTGGAGTCGTGGCTCGCCGCCTCACTCAACCCATTTACCATTCAGCTGGTAATTGTTTTAACGCTGCTGGCGGATGAACGGTTTTATGGGGAGGAGGTTTTGGAGTTTGAGGCCTCGCTTGCCCCTGACCCTTCTACCCCCTAACCCCCTTTAGGGGGAACCGCCACCCGCAAACCTAGTGTTCAAATAGTTGTATTTCAACCAAAAGAATCGCGGGTGGATTACCCCCTAAAGGGGGTTAGGGGGTAGCGCCGGGGGGGTACGAGGAGAAAGCAAACCTAAACCTTTTAAACCCTTCCAAATGACCTATCAAACCAATCTATTTTACGGAGCTTCGCCCCTGATAATTGCAAGAGCCAAAGCTTTACGCCAACGCATGACACCGGCTGAGATAGAACTTTGGAAAGAATTGCAGAACAAACAAATGCTTGGTCTAAAATTCAGACGACAACACCCCATTGATATTTTCATTGCCGATTTTTACTGCCACATCATAAAACTCGTTATCGAACTGTATGGAGAAATACACAACAAGTCCAATCAAAAAGAATACGATATAAACCGCACGGCAGAATTGAATCGCCTGGGCATTGAAGTGATCAGGTTCACAAATAAAGAAGTTCTTGAAGAAAAAGAGAGAGTCGTAGATGCAGTTGGTTATTTCGGTCGGACCGTGCCAGCGATTTCGGTCTAATTGTGCCAGTCATGAAAGTTCTACAATTATATAAAAAATTACCGATTAAAAATCAATTTTCTTCCTTTAAGATTCCTCTTCTTAGT
>JACDJA010001596.1_pt1 | contig 18488 bp, 15 predicted proteins | sample 7449241 | NCBI WGS metagenome assembly JACDJA01 (sample SAMN14253289, study PRJNA609438) | sludge metagenome | isolation source: initial anaerobic sludge | collected 2018-12-20 | reverse complement strand
GGCAGCGCTCAGTAGGCAATTTTTCAAAATATTGTTAAGCCTTTTCTGAGCATGGTATTTTTCATGGTATTACCAATTAGCAGGAAAATAAGCCATTGAATATAAAAGATAAAAATGTCTTGTTTACAATAGAGTGGGAGTAGGGGCACAGGCAGGATACAAAGTGATGGCTGCCGGATACAGTAAGATCGCAGTCTGCTGATCTGAGACTCAGGACGACCACGCAAGGATGCGTTCACGTTGTTCTCGTCGGCTGGCCGGGGAACATGGATAACAGCTCCGGATTCTCCAGCAGCCGGTGGGAGAAGATGAAACCGGCCGCCGACCAGACCTGGTTGAGATTCGCACGCCGGCCGATGAGTCGGCCGGTGGGCCCGTCGTAGTATTCCGGCCAGGTGTGCTGCATGAGCTTATCCGCGGCGATGGCCACCGCACGATCCGCCAACTCCCGGCGCCGGGTGATCAGCGCCGCGGCCACGAGCGGCCACAGCAGTACCGGCCAGTTGCCCCCGTTGTGGTAGGACCACGGCCGGTTCTTGGGGTCGCTACCGGTCATAAGCCGCCACTCCTCGTCCTCCATGGCCGGGTAGCAGAGCTTCGCTGGCATGGCGCCGATCAGATCGTCCCAGCGTGCCTCGTAGAGGTCCATGATCTGTTGAGCCTGGTCCTCGGTGGTGAGTCCGAACAGGATCGAAAGCAGGTTACCCAGCGCGAAGAAGCGCACATCGAGCCGCTCTGCACCCACGTTGCCCGCCAAGTACCCCCCCTGCTCCGGCATCCAATGCTCCACCCACTGCGGGATGGATTCCGGGTAGATGTTGAGCATGTTGGCGCCACCGGCGCCGAACTCCTCGGTGGCAAAGCGGTGGATCTCGCTCAGGCGTCCGGCGTCCAGCCAGTAGTGTGCCCGAATATAGTCGCGCAGCATCTCGCGGCGCTTGGAAGCGCGGCCCGCCAGGGTCTCGGTGTCCGCGGAGGGTCGATACAGCTCGTGAACCGTGTGCAGCATGCCGTAGAACAACGCCTGGAGTTCCAGTGGGTGGCCGTGAATCCCCATACGGCGGTCGATCATGCACGCGGCGTCCGGTACCAGTAAGGTGGGAAACACCTCGAACGAGCCGGTGAGGCACAGGCTCAGGATGAGCTGGATGGCGTGCTGGAAGTCATCGCCCTCGATCAGTTTGCGATCACCCGTGACGTGTGTGTAAGCACGTACCAGGATCATCCACCACATCATGGAATCCACGGGTGCCACACGGCCGATGGCACGATCGCCGAAGTCGGCGAGCAGGGACTGCTTACCATCCTCGTCGGTCACGGTGCGAAAGCTCGCGGGCATCACGCCGGGCTGGATCTCGTGGCCCTCCATGTGCCGGTCCTGATCTTTCAGGGTGAGTACCGTCTCCAGGAAATGGCGTACGATGTCCGGCTTGCCGTCGGCTAAAAAGACCAGCGCGGATACGGCAAAGTCGCGCACGAAGCACTCCTCGTAGTTGTCGGCCGCCGGCGCATGGGGACCATGGGCCGCGACCGTTCCCACCGGGTGGCCATTGTAGGACATGATGGCCTGCTCGAGGACTTCATAGGCAGAGACCAAAGTGGATTCGCTCATGCTTTTATCCCTCCACGTTTTTTCATCAATGCAGTCAGACTCGATTGATTCTGGTCCTATTACGGGACCGAGCAGATTTTCGATCATCACCGCATCGTTTGGGTGCACTCTGACGTTCCAGCATAGCTTCAATCCATTTGTGAATAACCCATTACCCAGATTGTTGGTCGACTCGCAAAGCGCGTCCAGCGCCCTGATGACAACGCATCCGTAAAGAGCGTGCGACAGGCGGCACAGCGCGCGTCGCTGGCGGAGGAGCAAAGGGGCAAAGTACTTGAAGACCATGAACCGCACAGCAACTATCTAACCACGCTCGGTGCCTCCGACATACTGCTCAAGGCTCATCAAACATGGAATCAAGGGGTCCAATAATTTGAGACCCACCCCAATTCCGAGCATCTCCCTACCTGAATTTACTTCGCAAAAGGATTTGCGAAGTGGCTCGACTTCCAAAGAGTGTGGTTCCAGGATTACCCCAGGACGGCATTCGGCGAGGTAATAACCGGCAGGTAGCCTTCTTCGCCAACGGCGATCATTGCCTGCGCCGGTAAGCGCTCCAGCGTGGCGCGTAGCGCCACGACTGCGCCATACGGAAAATCAAGTACTCTGACCCTTGAACGCCAGAATTCGGGGCGCAGCCAGGATAATCGGACGGTGAAGTGGCAGGCTGTTGATGATAACCTGTTGATGTGTCAGGGAATACAGGGCGCTTATGCTTCCTATGCCCCGAGAAAGCGCGTTTACCTTTCCCATTCTCATTTGCTACTACTGTAAAAACATTGGCTCTTCCCCGGATCGAGTGGGCGGCTCAGCCTGTTGAACCATGAGAGACACAGACCTGTACGTCCAGATTCTTGGATTGCGGTCGTCGTGGACGATGGGCGATGTGGAATTGTTGCGTAACACGGAAGAGGTCCGGGTACACGCAGTGGCAGAGGCTGGGGTGACGTGGACCTGTTCGCATTGTGGGCACCCCAGCCCCGGCTACGATAGTCGGCGGCACCAGTGGCGCCATCGACAGGGTGATGTGGCGCGCGGCGAAGTGGAGTCTGGCGCGGCGCGAGGCACAATCGCCCCGTATTCTCCTCAGTTATGGGCGAGACCGCTTTTGTCCGGTGCCATGAATATGTAACTGTGGTGGTCGACCAGGAGTGCGGTGTCGTGCTTTACGTGGCGGACGACCGTAAGAGCGAATTTTTTCGTAAGAGTTGAAAATAAAGTACTCTGGCCTCTTGAATATGTCGGATAACGCGATCACGGATGACGACGGGATTGCCATTATTTCAGTGGGTCTGACTTGAGCGACACAACAACATAACGAATCCTATTTTGCCTATGCGACCTTCTCGCCACCGATACTTTCCCTGCCGCCGCGCGATCCTGGCGGTACTGTGCCTCATGCTGCTCCTGCCCATGCCCGAAAGCCGTGCCACGGGATGGGATGGTGAGTTCGAACAATTACACTTCCGTCTCAGCTGGCTGTTCGTGCATGCCGGCACCGCGGTGATCCAGGCCGCACCGCAGGAAGATGGTGGCGCCGAATACCGCATCGACTCCTGCTCCACGCCGGCCCTGGATCTGATTTACAAGGTACGCGACCAGATCCTGGCCCGCACGCGCCTGAACGATGGTTACCAGGCTTCCGCACACTACCGCTTCCAGCAGAATGAAGCTCGCCGCCAAGAAGATACCGAAATCGTGTTCAGTGAAGACTCAACGGCAACGGTCACTGATCACCGAAAGGGTGAAACGACCACGTTCGTCCTGGCCCCGGGCACCCTGGATATGGTGACTGCTTTTTTTGCCACTCGCGCGCTGCCTCTGGCGGCGGACGGTGACTACCGGCTGCCGGTATTCGACAAGAAGACCAGTTATGATCTGGTCATCGACGTGGTGCGACGGGAAGTCCGCGATACCGCGCTGGGCAAGGCCACCCCGCTGGTGGTCATCCATCCACGGCTGCAGACCGACGGTATTTTCAAGCGCAAAAGTGACATGCACATCTGGCTGACCGACGATGCGCAACACATCCCGGTACGCATGGAGTCCAAGGTGACAGTGGGGAAAATTATTGCCGCGCTGGAGCGCGTGGAGCGCGAACCACCGGCGCTCGACCCCAAGCAACTGGCCTGCGCGAGTATCAAAGGGTCAGAGTACTAGTATCAAGGGATCAGTCTGAGCCCTTGAATGTGTCCCAATAGCCTCAATTACTTCCGGGCGGGAAAGGGCTGTACGGTGCATTCGGTCATTGCCGCTGCTGTAACGGCAATCACTACGCACCGCACGGCCAGGTCCCCGCCCCCCACATTGAGCTCAGGCGGCTTTTCTTTTCGCGAATCCGAGCAGACCGGCAATGCCCGATGCAAACAACCAGACGGCGGCTGGCACAGGCACTGGCGTGGGTGTGTATTCATACGTCAATGTCACACTACCCGCAAAAATTTCTGTTGAGATAAGCCCGGACACCCCATCCACGGATACATTGTTCAGGTCAAAGACGGCACTGTCAGATGGGTGATAACTGCTGACCGTTAAACCTCCCAGCACACCTGTGCCCAGCAGATTTCCGAGCCCGATTTTTTCCAGTGTGTTTCCGATAATCCAGCTTTCATCGGCAAACAAGAAGCTGTAACCAGTGGAACCAAAACAAGGTTCCGCAGAAGCTTCACCCGCGCACGAGGGCCTGATATCGGTCGTGGCACTCGCCAGCGTGGCCGTTGTCGTCGGTGAGGTAAAGAAAGCGACGACGGTGGTGACGCCCGCTGTGTAACCGTCCCAGGGATAAAATTCCGCGCTATGCGACATAGAAGGATCAATAATTCCATAAACATCACTTTCATAAACTTCGATTTCACCCTCAACAGTAACCGTAAAGTTCGTTGAAAGCGTAACTCCGGTCAATGTACCCAGGGCAGGATCGAACTGTTGCAAGCCGGAAATATTTGAGCGCACTACGTCCAAGTATGAACTCGTGCCACTGGTGGCGCTATACCACGTCCCCTGGGAGTTACCCGAGAAGTTGCCGGTAGTGGAAATGGTCGCGGCATTTGCCAGACCGACCCCGAACACTGCGCAACCCAGCGCGAGTGGCTTTATCGTCCTGCGTAAACGATTCATTATTGGTTTTTCTCCTGTAAGCCGGCTCGACGCCTGCGAGATGCATGTAATTAATCCTGTAAAGTCCCAACAGCCCATAGCAAGTTCTGATCCAGCATTTGGCGCCGGTTGTTAACTTATTGTTTTATCATTGTTTATACTTCTATAAAGTCCTGTTACTGGCATCCATGCAGACGACTGTGTAAATAATATCGACAGTCGTACCTCTTGGGATATCCGACATAACCAGCAGAAATCACAGGTATTATCAAAACGCGTCGATAGTTTGACTGCTGTCGGTATTTTTTACACTTACTGTAATTGTCGATGCCTTTTACAGCCAGGCGATGAACGTCCGCCTGTACGCACAAGCCGCGGTCAAACATCCTGTCGGCTCGGGCTACATCGCCCGACACGCGCTCATACGAGCTCCATCCAGCATGCCCGTCCGACTCACATAACCCTGCCCTGATCTATACTTCCTACCCCCTTGAGTGGAACAGAATCAGGAGGGCCGGTCATGGAGCAGAAGGTGATTGGGCGACAGATTCTGGTTCTGGTGGCGACCTGCCTGCTTGTGGCCTGCGAGCAACAGGAGGCAACACCGGTCGCGGCCGGTGAGGCGCAGAAGACGGGTAGCGCACCGGTATCGTTGGAGCCGGCGGCCAGAGAAGCGGCCGCAACGGTGCCGCTCTACGACGACCTCGGCGACCATCACTACGCCATCAGCTCGGATGTGCCGCAGGTACAGGCCTATTTTGACCAGGGGCTGCGGTTGTACTACGCGTTCAATCACGCCGAGGCCATCCGGGCGTTTCGCGCCGCGCAGCAGCTGGACCCCCGCTGCGCCATGTGTTGGTGGGGTGAGGCGATCGCGTCGGGCCCCAATATCAATCTGCCCATGGACCAACCCGCGGCCCGGGTGGCTTATGGCGCGTTGCAGCAGGCGCTCGCCCGACGAGACGATGCCAGCGAACGTGAGCGGGCCATGATCGACGCACTGGCGGTTCGCTATGCAGCGGACGCCCCCGAAGACCGGGCGCACCTGGACCGGGCGTACGCGGATGCCATGGCCGGGCTGGCTGCCGCATACCCCGACGATCACGAGATCGCCGTCCTCTACGCTGAGTCCCTGATGGATATCCGCCCGTGGGATTACTGGGAAGCGGACGGCAGCCCGAAACCCGGTATCGCCGAGGCGCTTGCCAGCCTCGAAGCGGTGATCGCAAAAAACCCGGAACACCCGGGGGCGTGCCATTTCTTCATTCACGCGGTGGAAAAACTCTACCCGGAGCGCGCGGTGCCCTGTGCCGAGCGCCTGGCCAGCCTGATGCCGGGTGCCGGTCACCTGGTACATATGCCGGGGCACATCTATATCCGCGTCGGGCGCTACCTCGACGCGGTCGAGGCCAATCGGCACGCGATTCACGCGGACGAAACCTACATTCGTGACCAGAACCCGGCCATGGGCATGTACACGGCCGGTTACTATCCCCACAACTATGATTTCCTGGCCTTCGCCACCATGATGATCGGCCAGGGCGATGCCTCTGTGGAGGCCGCGAAAAAGGTGGCCGCACTGATCCCCGCAGAGCTGCTCGGCACCCCCGGAATGGATTTTCTGCAGCATTGGTACAGCCGGCCATTGCTGCTGCAGATCCGCTTTGCCCGCTGGGATGCGATACTCGCCACTCCGGAGCCCGATGCGGCTTTTCCCCACATGAGCGCCATGTCGCACTACGCGCGCGGGCGTGCCTTTGCGGCCACCGGTGATGTCGCAGCGGCGACCGTCGAACTGGAACAGCTGCGGAAGATCCTGGCGAGCAACGTGCTGGCGGGTGTGAAGATGGAGTTCAACGAATCGGCCGATCTGTTGGCCATCGCCGAAAAAGTACTGGCCGGCCGGATACACGCGGCGGCCGGGCGATTCGATGCGGCCGAGCGCGACCTGCGCGAGGCTGTCGCCGCCGAAGACCGGCTTCGGTATGGCGAGCCACCGGATTGGACCGTTCCCGTCCGTCAGGATCTCGGTGCCGTGTTTCTGGCAGCGGGTCGTTATGAGCAGGCCGAGCAGGCATTCCGCGAGGATCTGCAACACTTCCCCCTAAACGGCTGGTCATTGCATGGCCTCGCCGTGGCGCTCCGGGAGCAGGGCCGCGAGGAGGAAGCGGCCGTTGTGCAAGCCGACTTCGAGCGGGCCTGGGAAACGGCGGATGTGGAGCTTGGATCAGTCGATGAAGTGACGGGAAATAAAGTTGGGCGCAGGGATTAAGCCGAAATCCGTCCACCCTCGTCGTAGACCCAAACGCGCCTTACTGCCTTCATGGCAGGTATAGCACGGCCAGTCGATGACCGTCGCGACTTGTGCAGTATGTTCCCTGCACGCAGCCATGTTCGTTTTCCTCCTATACTTCCTATACTCCGATTTACTTACTGTGGAGAATCAGAGATGTCATATCCCGTGAGCGGCAAGGCTGCGAAATGGGTACTGGCGGCGAGCGTCTTGCCTTTTGCTTTGCTGGCAGCATCGGCCCAGGCGCAGGATGACAGCCAATGGGGCGGCGGCAAGAATCTGTATGACAAAGTCTGCGCCCATTGCCACGCCCCCGAGGTCGGTGTGGGTCCGGTGATCGCAGGGCGCGGTCTGCCTGAAGTCTATGTCAAACTCACCGTACGCAACGGTTTCAATGCCATGCCGGCCTTTCCGGCTTCCTTTATCGACGATGAATCCATTGCTCAGGTGACCGAATACCTGTCGACCCTACCGGCCCCGACAGCCCAGCCTTGAGGAGCCTGTCATGAGTGTAAATCGTCGTTTCGTGCTCAAGGGAATGGCCCTGGGCAGCATGGCTGGTCTGACCATGGGTAGTTGGGTGGGTGCTTTGTCCGGCACCACTGCCAGGCCGATCGCCAATGCGGCAGGCCGGCCAATATTGGCGCTGATCAACGAGGGTGCGGCCGAGTCGGTTTTCCTGGACGGCGCCATGGCGGCCAGCAGTTCACGGCTGCAGGTACAGAGGCCTGGCCGCGATCTGGGCTTCATGCTGAATTTCGAGCGCCAGTTGCGCAGTGGCCCGCCGCTGCGGGTCATTGGTTTGCTGGATGATGCCTCGGCCGCCCTGATGGTGGATATGGCGCGCAGCGCCGGCGCGCGCGTGCAATGGCTCGGGCAGCACACCGCCGAAGCCGGGTTCACCCGCCATCATCTGCTCACTACCGACATTGCCGCGGGCTGCTCCCGGCAGTTCAGCCGCCAGCTGCATGCCTGTGGCGCTGGTTTCAGTCTGGACGAAGAGCATCACGGCGGTCCGCTGGTGCCGCGCCAGCTGACTGGGTCAGCGCGCAGAGGCAATCAGTCCGCACAGTGGGCCGCCAGTATTGGTTATCTGCTGGCTTCGCTGGGTGCGCACCCGGCCTTGACCACCCCATGGGCGCCCACTGCGGGCAAGCCGGTCACCGGCAGCTTTGTTTCTTTTTCGATCGAGGTCTGAAGGAGTCGGATCAATGTCTGAACAAAATACTACGGTGCTACCCAAAGGGGTGGTCCAGAAGGAATTTGACCAGGCGATCGAGAAGTTCCGCGCCTTGCTGGGCGAAGAAAACGTATTGGTCAAAGCCGACCAGCTGGTACCTTACAACAAGATCATGATGCCCGTGAAGAATGCGGCGCATGCGCCCTCAGCCGCCCTGACCGCGACCACCGTCGAGCAGATTCAGGGCGTGGTAAAGATCTGTAATGAGCATCGTATCCCGATCTGGACCATCTCCACCGGGCGTAACTTCGGTTACGGCACGGCCGCGCCGGTGGCGCGTGGCCAGGTCATCCTTGATCTGAAAAAGATGAACAAAATTATCAATATCGATCCGGTCATGTGTACCGCACTGGTCGAACCCGGCGTCACCTACGGGCAGCTGTATGACTATATCCAGGAGCATCAACTGCCGTTGATGCTGTCGTTCTCCGCACCATCGGCCATTGCCGGGCCGGTGGGCAACACCATGGACCGCGGCGTCGGCTACACGCCCTATGGCGAGCACTTCATGATGCAGTGCGGCATGGAAGTGGTCATGGCCAACGGTGCTGTCTATCGCACCGGCATGGGTGGTGTTGAGGGCAGCAATACCTGGCAGATCTTCAAGTGGGGCTATGGTCCGACGCTGGATGGCATGTTTACCCAGGCCAACTACGGTATCACTACCAAAATGGGTTTCTGGCTGATGCCCAAGCCACCGGTATACAAGCCGTTCGAGGTCATCTTCGAAAACGAAGAGGATATCGTCGAGATCGTCGATCTGTTACGTCCACTGCGGATGTCCGGGACCATTCCCAACTCAGTGGTCATCGCCAACATTCTGTGGGAAGCAAGTAGTGGCAATGTGCGCCGCTCAGCCTATACCAGCGAGCCCGGACACACCCCCGACCGTATCCTGAAAAAAATACAGGAGGATACCGGCATGGGTGCCTGGAATCTGTACGCTGCACTGTACGGCACTCAGGAGCAGGTCGACGTGAACTGGAAGATCGTCTCCGATGTGTTCAAAAAGCACGGCAAGGGGCGCATTGTCACCCAGGAAGAGGCTGGCGATACCCAGCCTTTCAAATACCGTGCCGAACTGATGTCCGGCGTGCCAAACCTGCAGGAGTTTGGTCTGTACAACTGGCGCGGGGGCGGTGGCTCCATGTGGTTCGCACCGGTCAGCGAGGCTCGTGGCAGTGAGTGCCGGAAGCAGGCGGCATTGGCCAAGCGCATCCTGCACCAGTACGGCCTGGATTATGTAGGCGAGTTCATCGTCGCTCCACGCGATATGCACCACGTCATCGATGTCCTCTACGACCGCACCAATGACGAGGAAACCAGCCGTGCCGATGCCTGCTTCAACGAGCTGCTGGATGAGTTCGAGAAGCAGGGCTATGCGGTGTACCGTGTGAATACACGCTTTCAGGAGCGTGTGGCGCAGAGCTACGGCCCGGTCAAGCGGGATGTGGAACACGCCATCAAGCGTGCACTGGACCCGAACAACATCCTGGCGCCGGGCCGCTCGGGCATCGATCTGGACACCTATAAAAAGGCCTGATCGTTCCGTCTATATACATAGTGAAGTTCCCAGGCCAGCTCCATAGTACGTTTCCCATCAACGAATACACTGGCAACAAACGTACACAATAGATGTAAAGCGAGGTCGGACCCATGAGTGAGAACTACCGGAATTTTCATCTGCAACTGCTGGCGGGAGAGTGGCGCGAAGGCAGCGGCGAAGAATCCCATCCTGTGGTAAACCCATATTCCGGCGAGACGTTGACTTCAATCCGCGCAGCTACCTCCGACGACCTGGATGCGACGTACCAAAAGGCCGCAGTGGCGCAGGTGGCCTGGGCAGATACGCCGGCGGCGGAGCGGGCTGCACTGATGCTGCGTGTGGTGTCGATCTTCGACGCGCGCAAAGAAGAAATCATTGCTTGGCTGGTCCGCGAGGCCGGCAGCACACGGCTAAAAGCCACCATCGAATGGGATCTCGCCCGCACGATCACCCTGGAAGCGGCAAGTATGCCTTCCAGAGTCCAAGGCGCTACCATGAGCAGCGACATTCCAGGGAAAGAAAACGCGGTCTATCGCCGGCCATTAGGCGTTGTGGGTGTGATCAGCCCCTGGAACTTCCCACTGCATCTCTCGCAACGTTCCGTGGCGCCGGCGCTTGCCCTGGGTAATGCGGTGGTGATCAAGCCGGCGAGCGATACGCCGATCACCGGTGGCTTGTTGCTGGGCCGCATGTTTGAGGAAGCGGGCCTGCCAGCGGGTGTGCTGAGTGTGGTGATCGGTCCGGGATCGGCCATCGGTGATGATTTCGTAGCGCATTCCATACCCTCCATGATTTCTTTTACCGGCTCAACGCCGGTCGGCAAGAACATCGGCAAGATCGCCACAAGTGGTCGTCACCTCAAAAAAGTCGCGCTGGAACTGGGTGGCAACAGCGCGTTTGTGGTGCTTGATGATGCGGATGTCGAACAGGCTGTGAAAGCGGCGGTGTTTGGCGCGTTTTTGCATCAGGGGCAGATCTGTATGGCCATCAACCGGATTATTGTCGATCAAGGCCTGTATGACCGTTTTGTTGCAGGGTTTATCACTCACGCCAGCAAGCTGAAGGTCGGCGACCCCTCGGCGGTGGAAACTGTCATCGGCCCGATCATCAATAAAGCCCAGCTCGAAGGTCTGCAGCAGAAAATTGCCAAAGCCAGAGAGCAGGGCGCAAAAGTACTCCTGGAGGGCGAGATTCACGGGCAGATGGTACCGCCACACGTCTTTGGCGACGTAACGCCCGATATGGAAATCAGCCGCGAGGAAATCTTCGGCCCGCTGGTGGGTATTCAGAAAGCCCGGGACGAACAACACGCCCTGGAGCTGGCCAATGGTACGGAGTTTGGTCTCTCCAGCGCCGTATTCTCCGGTGATCTGGACAGAGGCCTGAGGTTTGCCCGCAAGATCAGGGCCGGCATGACGCATGTTAACGATATGCCGGTGAATGATGAGGCACACCTGCCGTTTGGCGGTGAGAAAAATTCCGGGCTGGGCCGTTTCAACGGCGACTGGGCCATCGAAGAGTTTTCCACCGTGCAGTGGGTGAGCGTGCAGCGGGTTCCGAGGCAGTATCCGTTCTGATCGCGCTCGTGAATTGAAAGAGTCCGGGTTTTGACAGGAAATATCCGGGTTACTTGATTGAAGAGGTCGACTGGATGGACATTACAGCAGCGGTAACCCATAGCCAGGGCAAGGCGTTCGAACTGGAACCCGTGCAGCTCGCAGACCCTGAGTTTGACGAGATACGGGTCAGGATTGTCGCGGCCGGAGTCTGCCATACGGATGTCGTTGCGCGGGATCTCGGCATAGCGCCGTTCCCGATCGTACTGGGTCATGAGGGGTCCGGCGTTGTGGACGCCGTTGGTGCGGGTGTGTCTGATCTGCAAGCCGGTGATCATGTGGTGCTGTCATTTGCGCACTGTGGTAATTGCGGGCATTGCCTGACCGGCCACCCAACCGTTTGCGATACATTCAACGATCTTAACTTCGGCGGTGCCATGGACGATGGCAGTCGTCGGCTGGCTCAGGGCGAAAAGTCGCTGGCGACTTTTTTCGGCCAATCGTCATTTGCCACCTACGCCATTGCCAAGTCCAGGAATGCGGTAAAGGTCGATCCGGATGTTGATCTGGCGCTGTTGGGACCGCTGGGGTGTGGTATCCAGACCGGGGCAGGCACCATTCTGAATCGTCTCAAACCGGAATTTGGTTCCAGTGTGGTGGTCTACGGTGCCGGCGCTGTAGGTCTCAGTGCGGTTATGGCTGCCAGAATTATAGGTTGTCAGTACATCATTGCCGTTGATGTGCATGAGAGTCGTCTGGCTCTGGCAAAAGAGCTTGGCGCAACCCACGTCTTCAACGGTAAAGACGTGGATGTGGTGGCGGAAGTCAAGAAATTCACCGCGGGCGGCAGTCATTATGCCGTTGAAACCACAGGGGTGCCTCAGGTTGTCAAGCAGTCACTGAATGCCTTGAGGCCGTTGGGCACCGTAGCGATTGTTGGTATCACGCCCGAGGTGAATCTTGATATCCACAATGATTTGATGGCCGAAGGAAAAAGCATGATCGGTGTTATTGAAGGAGACTCTATCCCCCGCGTATTCATTCCACAGTTGATCGCGTACTACAAAGCGGGCCAGTTCCCATTCGACAAACTGATCAAATTCTATGAATTTGGACAGATCAACCAGGCGTTTGAGGACTCAGCAAACGGCATCACCATCAAGCCGGTACTGAAAATAAGTTGACGATATCCGGGGAGACGGAAGGAGCTTGCCGCCTTACAGGCGACAATGAGTGCTCAACACCGGCTATACACCTGCACATCACCAATATAATCCAGCACTCTGGCCTGCTCGTGTAAACGCCGGCTTAATTGCTCAGCATTTACAATGGCAGCGTGGCTACTATGCACAAGATCTACATGCACTTTGCCATTCAGATAGTGCAATGTCACCTCATCCAACTCGAATGAATCAATGTCCTCAGTCCAAACTTTACATAAGTCCCCCAGCACTTCACGTCGTAACGGCAAGTCAGCACACGATATCGCGATTGAATCATCTTCAGGATCGATATGCACCAGGGCATCGCTGACATCCTTATGCGCGTCAATCAACTTCAAGCGCACATACTCTGCAATTTTGTGGCCCTCGGATACACTTAAACGCTCGTTCACGACGATATGTACATCAATCAAATACACACCGCCCATGCGTCGGCTGCGTAGCATGTGAACACCCCGCACACCGTCAATCGTCTCGATGATACGCTTCAGTGCCGCAGTGGTTTTCGGCTCCATACCCGTATCGATCAATTCCTGGATAGACGACCAGGCCTGGTCCCAACCAATCTTACCGATCATCAAGGCCACCCCTACGGCAGCGAAGGCATCCAGGTAAGGCAGTCCAAGCAAACTGCCGGCCACACCGACCAGCACGATAATCGAAGAGATTGCATCGGAACGGTGATGCCACGCATTGGCCTTCAGTAAACTTGAATTACATGCGCGCGCGACGCGTATGGTGTAATGATAGAGGCCTTCATTGGCGAAAATCGAGAGGGCGGCAATCCATAATACAATTTGGGTTGGTTGCAGCAAGGTTTCCGGGTTGAGCAAACGCTGCGCCGAATCAACCACGATACCGATCGCCGTAATGATTAACACCACACCCAGCCCAACAGTGAAGGCAGTCTCAACCCGGGCATGCCCGTAAGGGTGCTCTTTGTCAGCGGGCCGATTACTGTATTTGGCCGCGAACCACACCATCAGATCAGTGCTTAAGTCCGCTAAAGAATGCACCCCGTCGGCGATCAAGGCATGTGACTGACCGATTATTCCAAAAATCACTTTAAGGATGGTCAAGGCCAGATTAACGATAGCGCCTACTACACTCGTATCGCGCATCGCCTTGTCACGCGCTTGAGCAGACTGCAGATCATCCATTGAAAACTCTCCAAATGTTTCAATTAACCTGTTGTTCTTGTCTGATTGCAGTGATGTAACCCTTCAACCCGGTAACAATATCAAATAAATGCAAACGATCTCTGTACTCATACAGATCACAGGTAAAATTCAGCTCATCCGCTTGGGTATGTTGCAACCATATGCGTACGTTTTGCTCAATGGTTTTGTGCTGACAATCATTGCCATACTTAAAAAGTTATTGACCGTCTGCTCGTCATGTGGTTGCCACAGACCTTGCATACGCTTAACGGGTAGACGCATCAGCATGTATGGGTCACGAATCAAGGCCAACATGCGCTGGAAGATGGCAGTGGCCAGAAAGAGCTGACCACTACACCGATGCTGGCGCAGGACCTTGGTCGGTGTCTTTACGCGAGGTTAAATCCGACACATAAAAAGAGACTATTTGCTGGTCACCATGCCATCGATTCTCCGGCCTATCCTATGTTGATTGCATGTTACTGTATCAACCTCACATGAACACGATGGGGGTGCTCCCATAGCTGCCCGATCGTCTACAGTATGTTATTGACAACGCTGTGCAAAGACTACCTGGCCGGTCAATGCGGTGTCGGGGGCTTTACGGGTATGACCTGGACTATGCCACTTGGTGTGGTGGCACTAATGAGCTCTCTGCGGGTTAATGGTGTTTTGATCAGAATTTCCGGCAGGCGCCTCGCTTGTGAGGACTCCGCAAGCGGCGTTACCATCGAGCCCGTGCGGGAAATGAGTTGATGGTGCCGAGGAAGAAACAAAGGAGCCCCCACCATGATGGACTGTGATCCCATTACAGGCGCCTGCCTGCTGCCCGACCCGGACAGGCCCGGCGACTCCATCGCGCCTGCCAGGAACCACGGTTGGGCCCTCCACTATATTGGCGATCCGATGTGTTCCTGGTGCTGGGGCATCGCGCCTACCATCGACGCAGTAGAGGCCTTTTGCGCAGCGGAAGGCATTGAATTCTCGCTCACCATGGGCGGCCTGCGAGCGGGTGGCGGCGACCCGTGGAACGCGGCATTCAAGGATTTTCTCCGCGACGAATGGCGCCGCATCGCCCAGGCCACCGGGCAGCCATTCGGCTTCACACTGCTGGAGTCACCACATTTCGACTATGACACCGAGCCCGCCTGCCGCGCCGTCGCGACCGTCAAGCTGCTGCAGGCCCGGAACCGCCTCCCGAACTCGACCACATTGAAATTCTTCTCGGCAGTGCAGCACAAATTCTATGTGGACGGACAAGACCCCAAAGTGACGGACTTCTATGCCAGCATTTGTGCCGGCCTGGGACTGGGTTTTAACGAATTCCGCGCTGTGTTCGATTCGCCAGAAGCCCTGCAGGCGGTTCAACAGGAATTCGTTCGCTGTCGGCAATGGGGCGTGCGCTCCTTTCCGACGCTGTTGCTGGAGCACCATGGCCAGACAGAGCCGCTGGCCGTGGGGTATGTCACGGCAGAACAAATATTCTCCCGACTGCGGCAAAAAATCGCCACTTGAGTCGAATCTCACCACGCCCGAGTACCGCAGGTGCGTGATCGCTGCCGCGTACACGTCATTTTCGAATAGGGAAGGAGTTGCCTCATGAGCTACCTGCTTCAGGTTGATTTTCCCTATGCTGGCCCTTGGGAACAGGCCATGACCAAAGCCATGGAGGATCTCGCACGGTCGATTGCCGAAGAGCCGGGACTTCTCTGGAAGATATGGACGGAAAACGAGGCTGCTGGCGAGGCGGGTGGCATCTATCTGTTCACGGATATTGCCAGTGCCGAAGCCTACCTGGCAATGCACACGGCGCGCCTCAAAGGCTTCGGGATCCCTCATGTGAATGGAAAGATCTTTGCCGTGAACGAAGTGCTGTCGCAGATGGATCGTGGGCCCGTTTGAAAAAATGCAAAGTCCAACGGCGCCAGGGCCGGCATAAGCACGACCAGCGGGTATAAATAGGCATCGATGTGTTTTGCAGAAACAATCATCGAAATTATCGAGCCGATTCCGAAGATCAACAGCGCAAGGTCGACCAGTATCTGGGGGGTCGAATTGCCGAGGGGTGCAACGTTGGCGGCTCAGTCGACTACAGTATGTGTAAGGGCGGCGGTCTATCGGCGAAGGGCTGATATAACGTGGCGCACGTCGCCCGGGCCCGGGTAGGCCGAGTGTCCTTACAGGCGTTGAAGTAGTGCACCCTTGCTCCGACAGGGATGAAACCAGAACGAATCACAGCTACGGAGAGCGAGATGTCTACAGCTTCCGCAACGGATGGAAAGCAGACCCTGCCATTGTTTGTCTTCGGCCTGATGGCCAGTGTCACTTTTGTAGGCATCCTGTCCGAGCTGGTGCCGTCGGGTATTTTGCCGCAGATGACCGCGGGGCTGGGCGTCGAGGAAAGCGACGTCGGCTTTCTGGTCGGGGTTTATGCCTTGGCTTCCGCCATTGCCGCCATTCCCCTGATCAGTGCCACTTTGGCGGTCAACCGCAAGACGCTGCTGATGGCGCTGCTGATCGGCTTCGCGGCCTCCAATATCGTCGTCGGTCTGTCGTCATCCTATACGGTCATCATCGTCTTCCGCATCGTCGGCGGCATTTGCGCGGGCGTGATGTGGCCGATGATCGCAGCTTACGGCACGCGGCTGGTCCCCGAACACATGCATGGCAAGGCCATCACGGTCATTATGTCGGGCAACACTCTGGGTATCAGTATCGGCCTGCCGGTGATGACGACGATCGGCCTCACATTCGGCTGGCGCAGCGTCTTCCTGGTCCTGGGTGTGATTGTCGCAGTCATTGCCGTGTTGTCGTATTTCTATTTGCCTGCGGTGAAAGGTGAGAAGCTCAGCAGGAGCAATTCGCCCCTGACGGTACTGAAAATGCCCTCGATCCTGATCGTGCTGCTGCTGACCTTCCTGTCAGTCGCGGCCCACTACGGCATCTACACCTACATTACCCTGCTGGTGGAGATGATCGGCTTCACAGGCGGCATCGGCCTGGCACTGCTGATCTTTGGAATCGGCTCGGTCATCTCGGTCATTGTTTCCGCAAGATATATTGACGCATATCTGCGTCCTCTGATCGTCAGCATGCTCGCCATTGGTGCGATTTCCATGGCCATGTTTCTGGCCTTCAGGGGAACGATCGTCATTTCGCATGCCGCGTTTTTTCTCTGGGGCCTGGCCTTCGGCCCGCTGGTGACAATGTATCAGACCGCTGTCAGCAAACAGGTCGAGAACGGCAAGGATGTCGCGACTTCATTGCAATCCAGCATCTTCAACTTGTCGATCATGATCGCCACCTGGGTCGGTGGTATGTTCCTGAATGATTTCCCGACATCTGGCGTCAGGCACATCGTGGTCATGTCACTGGTCTGTTTCGTCCTGGCCATCATCATCGCGTTCCTGTCCAAGCGTACCCTGCGGTCTTCACCAGCGGCAGTGGTCAATCCGTGAAGGAGAAAGACATGAAGAAATTCACCAACGCACTGATCTACCGACAACACGATGAAGCCAGCCAGATCCTGGTCGATAAAGGCGTCATCAAACAGATCGGCAAGAATCTGCCCAAGGCAGACGAGGAAATCGACCTGCAGGGTCGTCTGGTGGTTCCGCCCTATGTGGATGCCCACCTGCACCTGGACTACGTGTACACCGCCGGCAACGAAGGCGCCACGAATACCAGCGGCACGCTGTTCGAAGGCATCGCCCGCTGGCACGATGTCAAGAAAACCCAGACGCTTGAGGATGCCAGGGAACGTGCGCTCAAGGGCATCCAGGAAGAGGTTTCCAGAGGTGTCCAGTTCATCCGTACCCACATCGACGTGGATGATCCCAGACTGACCGGGCTGAAGGCGATGCTGGAGATCCGGGAGCAGCTCAAGGACAACGTTACCATTCAGATCGTCGCATTCCCGCAGGAGGGTATGTACGCTTACAAGGGTGGCGACGAGATGATCGAGGAGGCGCTGAAGATGGGCGCGGACTGTGTCGGCTCCATCCCGCACTTCGAGTGGGCCCGCGAGATCGGCGAGAAATCCATCCACCGCACCGTTGAGCTGGCCGTCAAGTACGACAAACTGATCGACGTGCATTGCGACGAGACCGACGACGTGATGAGCCGCTTCGTCGAGCTGCTCAATGCCCTGGTGATGGCCGAGGGTATGGGTACTCGCACGGCTGCGAGCCACACCTGCTCTTTCGGCTCGGCGGACAATGCCTACGCGTTCCGCATGATGAGTCTGTTTCGGCAGTCGGGGCTGAACTTCATCTCACTGCCAACCGAGAATGCCTATCTGCAGGGCCGGCAGGACACCTATCCCAAGCGGCGCGGTCTGACCCGGGTGAAGGAGCTGTGGGAAAGCGGCATCAATGTGTGTTTCGGCCAGGACTCCATCAACGATCCGTGGTACCCGGTCGGCAACGGCAACCTGATGAATATTCTGGACAACGGCATTCACCTGGCGCAGACCATGTCGTTCGAGGAACTGGATAAGTGCCTTGACCTGATCACTTACAACGGCGCCAAGACGTTGAACGTGGAAGATCAGTACGGCATCGAAGCAGGCAAACCGGCCAATTTCCTGGTGCTGGACGCCAGTTCGCCCTTCGAAGCTGTGCGCCAGCGTGCTGATGTGCTGGCATCGATCCGCCATGGCGAATACCTGTTCAAACGCCCCGACCCGGGCTACGAGATCATGCCCGATGTTTTCAGGAAAACAAAGTGACAGGGATACGAAGTGGGCTTCGGACTCATCGGT
>JACDJA010001595.1_pt1 | contig 18499 bp, 16 predicted proteins | sample 7449241 | NCBI WGS metagenome assembly JACDJA01 (sample SAMN14253289, study PRJNA609438) | sludge metagenome | isolation source: initial anaerobic sludge | collected 2018-12-20 | reverse complement strand
GCCTGAACCGTTTAGTTTTATTATCCAGTAATCCAATCCCCCACGGGAATTTTCCGTTTTTTCGCCAGAGATATTGGAATCTGAACTGGCACCGAGAATATATCCCCCGTCTGTAGTTTGCTCAATAGTGAACAAGGAGTCGTCACCGCTTCCGCCAATGGTTTTTTGCCACATGATATTGCCCGAAGCATCGGTCTTTACAATCCAAATGTCAAGGCCCCCTCTGCCGTTTTCGGTTTTCTCTCCAGAGATGTTACTGTCGGAAAAGCCCCCGAGTATATAACCTCCATCTGAGGTCATCTTAATGGCAGCGACGAAATCGTTTCCGCTTCCGCCTATGGTTTTTTGCCAGACAATTGCAGGGTGTTGCGAAAGGGCACTGAAATATACCAAGAGTAATGCGAAAAATGTAATGACGGTTTTCATATTGGATGTTTTTAGTTTATATAATACTATCGAAGTGCAGTAAAAATGTCATCATTGGATTAATACACAATGACTGTTCTGGTTCATTGCCGCACTTCACACAATTCTCCTCCGGACAAAGACGTTTTTATTTCGCCTTAAAGCATCACGTGGCAACAGGAAAATGCCTTCGTATTTGAGAAACGTTTTTAAGGTAAAATCTTTTTTGGCTACTCGTCAAAAAATCAATAGTGCTACTGAGAGTCCGGCAAGGTTTAATTTCCCAAGTATCCCCACCAATACTTTTTTGCCACGCTATGCTGCCATTACTATCTAATTTCAGGACCCAGGCATCGTCAATCCCCTTTAACGGCACTGTTCTATCGCCACCAACACCAGATTTTGATAAAATACCGGTTCCTAATTCAGAATTTTAAAAGAGCAATTGAGGAAAAGAATTCTACTTTTGTAAAATATCTTTTATCCTATGGCAGAACATCGTTTTATCATTTCCAACCACTCCCGCACTTTGTCTTCCGGAAGCGTTTCCTGGCAATCCCCCAGCAATATCGCCCTGATAAAATACTGGGGAAAATACGGAGAACAACTGCCCATGAATCCTTCCCTGAGCTTTACCCTAAAAAATTGTTTTTCCCAAACCTCTCTCAGCTTCTCGCCCAAGGATTCTTCCCAATTTGAATTTGAAGTGTTCCTGGACGGCAAAAGGGCAATTTCCTTTGAACCGAAAATCGAGAAATTCTTTGGGAGGGCACAAGCGTATTTGCCATTTTTAAAAAAATTCAAATTTAAAATCGAGACCGGCAACAGCTTTCCCCACAGTAGCGGTATTGCCTCCTCGGCCAGTGGCATGAGTGCCCTGGCACTGTGTTTAATGGACATGGAACGGCAGATGGAGCCGTGTATAACCGACGAATATTTTTGTGAAAAGGCCTCCTTCTTGGCGCGTCTGGGTTCCGGAAGCGCGTGCCGGAGCGTGGAAGGCCCGTTGATCCTTTGGGGCGAACATCCCGAAATTGAAGGAAGCAGCAATCTCTTCGGAATAAAATATCCGTTTTCGGTGCATGAAAATTTCCAAAATTATCAAGACACCATTCTCCTGGTCGATAAAGGGGAGAAACAGGTGAGCAGCAGCGTGGGCCACGATTTAATGTTGGACCATCCCTATGCCGAACAGCGTTTCCGCCAGGCTCGGAAGAATCTGTCCACCTTGATGAACATATTCAAAATAGGGGATCTTTCCGGTTTTATTGAAATTGTGGAGAGTGAAGCCTTATCGCTACACGCCATGATGCTCACTTCCATGCCTTATTTTGTTTTGATGAAACCCAACACCTTGGAAATAATCAATAGAATTTGGAAATTCCGCAAAGAAACCGATAGCAAACTTTGCTTTACGCTGGATGCCGGTGCCAACGTGCATCTGCTCTATCCGTACAAAGAAAAGGATGGGGTGCTCACCTTTATAAAAAACGAATTGGCCACCTTTTGCAAAAACGGGGAATTTATCTGCGACGAAACCGGTTTGGGGGCCGAAAAAATTTCTTCTGTTCTAAGTGGACCGTCGGTTGGGTGATTGCAAACGCTGCCTACTCCTAAAATGTCACCCCTGGAAAATTCAATAATTTTCCGGCTTGCCCAATGTTTTTATGCTTTTTTGCCGCGGTTACACCACAGAGCTCAATCGTTTTCGGTATAAAATCAAGAGGAACAGCATTAAGGCTGCCACCCCGGCGGCCATATACCACCACCAGACCACTGTATTTCGAAGTTCGAGCGGACTGGCCTCGCCGATCAAGACCAATCCCGCCCAATATTGCGGAGCGGCAGTGCGCCCTCGGGCCGTTGCCAAATAGCTGAGTTTTGCTTTTCGCAACGCTTCGTCTTTGGCCATTCCACGGTCCAGATTGTTGTAAAACATTCCCACAATCTGGGCACTGCTTTGCTCGTCGATTTCCCAGAGACTGGTCAAAATGCTTTCGCTGCCTGCGTAATTAAAGGCGTGCGCCAATGAAATCATTCCCTCCCCGGCCTGATAACTGGGCAAGCCCGTGTTGCAGGCGGTGAGAATGGCCAGATTGGAAGAGAGGTCCAGGTTGTAAATTTCAAACGAATAAAGAGAGTTGTCATCGTATTCCGCGCTGCTATCCAAGGATTTTGCAAAAATCAAACGGCTGAGTTCTGGGCTGATGTTGTTGCTTTCGGCATGGGTACCAATGTGGATTATCTTGTGTTCCTTGGCCCTATTCATAAACAATTCTTTGCTCGCCTGCGCGTTGGTAAAGAAATCGCCGTCAAAAATTTTCGCATATTGCCGGGCGAGGTTCTCGCTAAACGGCTGGGGCAGAAGGGTGAGGTAAGTTTTGTCCAAGCCAAGCGAATCCTTGATGGCCAGCTGGTATTCCCTTTTCATGTTTTTGTCGAATCCGGGAGCAAACGCGATAAACCTTGAAGGATAATCTACCACCTTCTGTCGGTCTTTATACAACAGCAGACTGAAGTTATACGAAATATCGTAAGTGGCCAAGAGACTATTGGTTTGTAAGTCGGAAAAGTTTTTCATTGGTTTGGGGGTGAGCATCTCAAAACTGAGATTGAAGAGGGGACCGTCGGGAATGATGACAACTTTTGTGGTCAGCACCTGGTCTTCAATGGGAAACCACAAGCTGCGATATAATTCAAAGAGCAACGGTCTGCTCTTTTCCACCGAAAACGCATTGTTCTGTAAGGAAAGAATGTGGTCCTTTTCCACATCAAATTTCAATTTGGTGATTTTCTTTTTGGAAGGAGAAATTACGAAAGCATAAAGATCGTCCTCTATAAATAAATATCGCACCACCGTAGTGCCCTCCGGAATTTTCCGCTGTAGGTCGTCAATGGGCATTTCCAAGGTTTGGTAGCGCATTTTATAGTATTTGGGAAAATTCAGTTTTAATGAATCCATGAATTTCCCCCAGGTCGCCGAGGCCCCAAAAAAGGAATTTATACTGCCCGAATCTGCTGTTTTTAAAGAATTTGCCATTTCTTCTTTTAACTTCTTTTCGCGCTTTACCACTTTTTCCGGAATGTGTTTAAACAACACGTTGTCCCGAAGGTCAAGTTGTGATCGTATGCGGTTGTATATACGCGATTCGTGAAGGGCCACCAATTTGTCCAAATATCTTTCTTCGCCCGTTTGTTGATACAATTCCATGCGAAGTTGTTCGGCAAAATCCAAAAGCTCCTCATTTTCTGCCATCAATAAGCGAATATCCTCCGGATGGGTCACCACTTTCTTGCGCTGGTCCAATATGGAGATCGCTTCTTCCGCCATGGCGAGAAGTTTTTTTAAAAACGCGGTGTTTTTTTCCGCCGCCATGTGATATTGGGCCTGCGCGTTGACAAGAAGGGCCTGTGGCTTGCGGAATTGGCTGAGAATGGAGTCTGCCGTGCCAATTCTTTCGTCATTTTTAATAAGGTTGAAGTTCAGGGCTTCCTCACTGTAGCGAAGGGCTGCGGGGTATTCTTGAAGCAGGTAATTTACCTGGGCCAGGTTTATGGTGTGATAAAATTCCTGTAAGGTGTTTTTAAAATCGCCGGTATGGGTAAAATTATAGGTTTCCCTAGCCAAGGAAAGGGCCTTTTCCCTGTTGTTGGTCTTGGCTGCAAAGAGCGAGTATTCCAAAAGGTTGTCCAAGAAATCCTTGGTAAGTTCATTTCCCGTCGATTCCCGAAGTACTTTTTCCGCCCGTTCATAATAATAGGTCGCTCTTTCCACATTTCCGGTCATTTCATATATGGTGGCCCGGGTTGCCAAAGCGGCACCTTCCCAATATAAATTGGCCCCATCGCTTGTTTGCAACAACTCCAATGCCGTATCGGCATTTTTTGCGGCCTCTTCAAAATCGCGATTGGCCGTTTGTGCTTCCGCAAGGATAATGTGCGAAATGATGATGTTGATATTGTTGCCGTCATACAATTGCCTCTTCTGTTTTAGGGAGTATTCAATCAGTTCCTGAGCCCGGGCGTGCGCCCCCATGGTATTGTAAAAAGAAGCGAGATTATCCATGACCATGCATTGGTGGCCCTTTGCTTTTTGTATGCGAAAGGCATCGGTAGAGCGTTTTATATATTCCTGAAACCCTGAAATGGCCTCTTGTGAATTGGCGATGGCTTCCTGGTTTTTCCCCAAGGCGTTCAATAATACAGAGAGGTTTAATTTTATCAGGGCTGGGCGGTAATAGCGGTTCATCAGATCGTTCTCATCGGTTTTTTCCAAAACCGCCACTGCCTCCTGAAAGTAATATTTGGCGCTGTCCAACTTTGCCTCCTGCCACATCATTCCACCCAGGGCATTGTACAGTTGGTTAAAAAACACATAATCTTTTTCCCCGCTCTTTTTCAGCAACATGAGGGAGTGCAGGTAATTTTTCTTTGCCAAGGGGAAATTTCCCATTCCCGAAGCAAAATAGCCTTTTCGATAGAATATTCCGGCCAAATCTGTGCGATCAGCGCCATTTTCACGGGCATAGGGGATGGCTGAGTCCATCAGGGTATAGGCTTCCTGAAGGTTGCTCGCGCTCTCGTAGAGATAAGCGGTTTCGGTAACCGCCTCTACCACAAAGTGGGGAGAGGCATGGCTTTTTATTTCCTGCAACAGATTTTCGGCCTTCTTGAGCCCTGTTTTTTTATCGCCATTGTTCAACTTGATATTGCCCACAAGGGGCAGATATCGGTAAAGACTGTCGTAAGTATTGGTCGATTTCCATAGGTCTAGGGCCATGGCCATCTTGTGCCGCGCCTGCGGAAGAGAATCGCTGTCGAGCAGATGCTGTATTTCTTGAGCGCTGGAAGCCACTTGTGCCAATGCAGAAAGCGGAAGGAAGAGCCCTAGATAGATTGCAATTATTCCGCGGAGGTATCCCATGGCAAATTGGGTTCAATGTTTTCGGTGGACAGGGGATATTGTTTAAAAATACAAATAATTTAGTATCGATTCGTTTTGTGATCGACGAAATAATTAAAAAAATCTGTTTTGGGCTATGGTAACCAGAGTTTTATAGTTTTATAGGGAGTAATCCATTGCTATTGTGTTGCCCATTGAAATGTAAGTACCGGAAAATGGTATTGGGAAAAATATATGATTTCTGCCAAACAAATTCCATATCTTTGTCCCATGTTTTTTCTAAAATAAAATCAGTATTTTTATTGACACAAACCTAGAGTATGCGCGGCCCCTTATTTTATTCTAAAATCCTTCTATTCGGCGAATACGGAATTATCAAGGATTCCAAAGGTCTTTCCATTCCCTATAATTTTTATAAAGGGGCATTGAAATTGGATGAGCATCACACCATCTCTACCCATAAATCCAATGATGCCTTGCGGCGGTTTGCCGGTTATTTGGAGGAGCTGCAGGAGCGAAGGCCCGATTTGGTGACCTTTTATATGGACTCCCTGAAAAAAGACGTGGAAGCCGGACTGTACTTTGAGAGCAGCATTCCACAGGGATATGGGGTAGGAAGCAGTGGTGCTTTGGTGGCAGCCGTATACGACAAATACGCCAAGGATAAAATCACCGTGCTTGAAAATCTTACCCGTGAAAAACTGCTTCGCCTGAAAGAGGTTTTTGCCGAAATGGAATCTTTCTTTCACGGAAAATCTTCCGGATTAGATCCCTTAAACAGTTACCTGAGCCTGCCCATACTCATCAATTCCAGTGACAATATAGAACCTGCGGGAATTCCTTCGCAAACCGAAAATGGAAAGGGCGCTGTCTTTTTGCTCGATAGCGGAAGCACGGGCGAAACAGCCCCCATGGTGCAATTGTTTATGGAAAACATGAAGCAGGAAGGGTTTCGCAATATGCTGAGGGACCAATTTGTAAAACATACCGATGCCTGTGTTGAAAACTTTCTTCAGGGCGATGTTAAATCGCTTTTTGGCAATATCAAGGAATTGTCCAAGGTGGTCCTCGATAATTTTAAGCCCATGATTCCGGCCCAATTTCACAAACTGTGGAAGAAGGGTATCGATTCCAATGCCTATTATCTCAAGCTCTGTGGCTCCGGCGGGGGAGGCTATATGTTGGGTTTTACCGAAGATATAGATAAAGCGCGGGAAGCCTTGAAGGATTATAAACTGGAGGTGGTTTATAATTTCTAAATTTCCTCTTTCCGAACCCTTTTCGGAAAGCTTCAAGTTGTATCATATGTTTACCAGAAAACAAAAACTCTTTTTAATAAAGTTTTTCAGCTTGTTTTCGGTGGTCCGCGGGTACAATATCCTTGTAATCGTCATAGCGCAATACCTTGCCAGCGTGTACATCCTCGCCCCGAATTTGCCCGTTAGGGAAGTGTTGTTCGATGTCAATCTGCTCATGTTGGTGCTCGCGTCGTCCTCGGCCATTGCCAGTGGGTACATCATCAACAGTTTTTACGACCGGGAAAAAGATTTGATCAATCGGCCCCAAAAAACCATGCTGGATAGATTGGTAAGCCAACGCACCAAGCTTTCTACTTATTTTGTCCTCAATTTTTTATCGGTGGTTTTTGCCAGCTATGTCTCGTTTCGGGCCGTGCTCTTTTTTTCGGCATACATTTTCTTCCTTTGGCTCTATTCCCATAAATTAAAACGGTATCCCTTTGTGGGAAATATTACGGCGGCCATCCTGGCCGTGGTGCCGTTCTTTGCCATCTTTGTCCATTACGGAAATTTTGATGTGGTGATTTTTGTGCACGCCACTTTCCTGTTCCTCCTTATCGCTATGCGCGAATTGGTCAAGGATCTGGAAAATATTCCGGGCGACCTTACCCATGGCTATAACACCATTCCCGTGGTGTATGGCGAAAAAACTTCCAAGAGAATGTTAACGGTTCTCTCCCTGCTCACCTTGGTTCCCATTGTTCTGCTGGTAACCAAATTCAGTTCGGAAATAGGCTATATGGATTATTACTTTTATGCCAGTATTGGCGGGCTGGTGGTGTTTCTGGCCGTGTTGTGGAATTCGCGAAAGAAAATCCATTACATGGTGCTCCACAATATTTTGAAGTTTGCCATTCTGTTAGGGGTTTTCAGCATCGTGCTCATCCATGTGGAACTGCTGTTCAACCGCTAAATTCAAACTCTTTCCATCAGGACACAATTTATATCCTCGTCAGGCTCTGCGAGGCAGTAGATTTCAAGCCGTCCTGCTTCAAACCGTCCTGGAAAATTGTTATTTTTTCAGTTGGGCGAGTTTTACATATAGATCCCAAACAACGATCCCTGCACTCACGGCTATATTCAGGGAATGTTTGGTACCCACCTGTGGAATTTCCAGGGTTGCATCACTGGTTGACACCACCTGTTGCTGCACTCCTTTTACTTCATTCCCAAAAACCACGGCGTAGGTAAGAGAGGGCTGCACGGTAAAATCGTCCAGATCCACGGCCAATTCGGCCTGTTCTACGGAAGCGACAAACACGCCTTGCTGTTGCAATTTATGCACGAGTTGCAGGGTATCTTCCGCGTATTCCCACTCCACGCTTTCCGTGGCCCCCAATGCCGTTTTGTTAATATCCTTATGGGGAGGCCGGGCAGTGATTCCGCAGAGATAAATTTTCTTTACGCCAAAGGCATCGGCAGTTCTAAATACCGAACCGATGTTGTTCAGGCTACGGATGTTGTCCAGCACGATGATCAGGGAAGTCTTTTCCGAATTTTTATATTCTTCCACGCTTTTGCGCTGCAATTCGCTGTTCTTAAGCTTGCGGTTTTTCATAGCGGGGCAAAGTTAACCGTTAAAAGTTAATTGGGAAAGCCTTTGCCTTTTTGCCGCTTTGCGCGGAAAGTTTTCTCGCAGGCGCACAAAGATGGATGGCAATTGTTGATAAAACCCAACAATTCACAATCACTTCATTTTAAAGAAAACAGCAATTTCGTTACATTTATCAATTCAAATTTCAATCAAAAGATACCCGTTAACGCGGGCATTTGTTATGGCCAAGAAGGAAACCCCATTGATGAAGCAGTATAACACTATCAAGGCAAAGTATCCCGATGCTTTGCTGCTTTTTAGGGTGGGCGATTTTTATGAAACCTTTGGAGCCGATGCGGTGCGGGCCGCGGGAATCCTAAATATTACCCTTACCGCCAGAAACAATGGCAGCGACCGCACCGAACTGGCCGGGTTTCCGCACCATTCCTTGAATACCTATCTGCCCAAATTGGTCATGGCCGGATGTCGGGTTGCCATCTGCGATCAGTTGGAAGACCCAAAGATGACAAAGACCATCGTCAAGCGTGGGGTAACAGAACTGGTAACGCCCGGGGTAGCCTTTAACGATGATATCCTGCACTCGAAGTCGAACAACTTTTTGGCCGCCATCCATTTTGGAAATGCCAAAGGGTCTGATGGTTCGAGGTACATCGGTGTTTCCTTTTTAGACGTCTCCACGGGCGAATTCCTTGTTTCCGAAGGAACGGAGGAATATATAGACAAGTTGCTACAAAATTTTAACCCTTCGGAAGTGCTTTTTTCCAAGCAAAAGAGAAAACTGTTTTCAGAAACCTTTGGCAAGGAATACCATGTTTTTCATTTGGAAGATTGGATTTTTCAGAGCGACTACGCCGGCGAAACCCTTACCAAGCATTTCAATACAAAAAATCTTAAGGGTTTTGGGGTAGACCACCTGGAGGATGGCATTGTCGCCGCAGGGGCCGTGCTGCATTATCTAGGCGAAACGCGGCACACCAAGCTGCAGCATATCTCGCGATTGGCGCGCTTGGCCGAGGACGAATATGTGTGGATGGACCGCTTTACCATCAGAAACCTCGAGCTCTACCATTCCCATTCCCAAAATGCCGTCACCCTTTTAGACGTAATAGACAAGACCATTTCTCCCATGGGCGGTAGGCTGCTGAAACGTTGGATGGCCCTTCCCCTAAAAAATTCGGAAAAAATAAACAGACGGCACGAGGTGGTGAGTTATTTGCTGGACCACGACGTGGAATTGGCCAAGATTCAGCAGTATATAAAGCGCATAAGCGACCTGGAGAGATTGGTGTCTAAAGTGGCAACGGGCAAGGTAAATCCCAGGGAAGTGGTGCAGTTGAAAAATTCGCTGGAGGCGGTGGGCCCCATCAAAAACCTGGCCCTGCAATCAAAAAACGAATCCCTGAACATTATTGGGGAACAAATGCACGATTGTGGGCTGCTTCGCGAAAGGATAAAAAAGACCTTGAACGAAGAGGCGCCGGTAAACATCCTTAAGGGAGATGCCATTGCCTTCGGTTTTTCCCCCGCCCTGGATGAGCTTCGGAATATCTCCCTGAACAGCAAAAATTATTTGGATGAACTGGTGACCCGGGAAACCCGGCGAACCGGCATCTCCTCTTTGAAGATAGGCAGCAACAATGTCTTTGGATATTATATAGAAGTGCGGAATACGCATAAGGACAAAGTTCCCCCTGAATGGATACGAAAGCAGACCTTGGTAAGTGCAGAGCGCTATATAACCGAGGAGCTTAAGGAGTACGAGGCTAAAATACTGGGTGCCGAAGAAAAGATAACCGCCCTGGAGCAGGAGATTTTTCACCAACTGGTGCAATGGATGCTGCAATATATTGATTCCGTTCAACAAAACGCGGCATTGGTGGCGCAGTTGGATTGTCTCTGTTCCTTTGCCACCCATGCCCGCGATTCCAATTATACCCGGCCCCTGCTCGACGATTCCTTTGATCTGGATATAAAAGAGGGCCGTCATCCGGTTATTGAGAAACAGCTTCCGCCCGATGCGCCGTTTATAGCCAACGATGTTTTTCTCGATAGGGAAAACCAGCAGATAATAATGATCACCGGTCCAAATATGAGTGGAAAATCGGCCATTCTTAGACAAACCGCCTTGATAGTGCTATTGGCCCAGATGGGTAGTTTTGTGCCGGCCTCGGCCGTGCGAATGGGTTGTGTGGACAAGATTTTTACACGGGTGGGCGCCAGCGACAATATTTCGCTGGGGGAATCTACCTTTATGGTGGAGATGAACGAAACGGCGAGCATCCTGAACAACCTCTCCGAAAGAAGTTTGATCCTCCTGGACGAGATAGGCCGAGGCACCAGCACCTACGACGGCATCTCCATTGCCTGGGCCATTAGCGAATACCTCCACGAACATCCCTCACGGGCCAAGACCCTGTTTGCCACCCATTATCACGAGTTGAATGAAATGACCGAAACTTTTGCCCGGATAAAAAACTACAATGTTTCGGTTAAGGAATTAAAGGACAATGTACTTTTCCTTCGGAAATTGGTTCCCGGGGGCAGCCATCACAGTTTCGGAATCCATGTGGCAAAAATGGCCGGCATGCCACAGCCGGTGTTAAAGCGGGCCAACAAAATATTGAAACGCCTGGAAAAAAACCACGCTTCCGATGAACTTACCCAAGGCTTGAAAACGGTTTCGCAGGAAGAAATGCAATTGAGCTTTTTTAAGCTGGACGATCCCCTGCTGGAAGAGCTGCGCGATGAGATTCTCGATCTGGACATCGATACCCTCACCCCTGTTGAAGCCCTTATGAAGCTCAACGAGATACGGAGGATGTTGCAACGCGATGCATCGGTAAAACTGAAGAGATAAATGGATAAATCAATAAATGTCATGGGAGCTGGTGAAAGTAAATGGTTTTATAATATTGCGAAGACAAAAAAAATTCCAAATATTATTCTTGCCCAATTGGGTAAAAGTCTTAAATTTGCTCCCGCTTACAATACCCAAGCACGTTCATTGATGCTATAGGTTTTATAGCTCCCCCAGAGAGTTATCGGGAGGCCGCTTAAGTTCTTATAATAAACGCGAAAATAGCTCAGTTGGTAGAGCGCCACCTTGCCAAGGTGGAGGTCGCGGGTTCGAATCCCGTTTTTCGCTCAACATACAATGCCGATACCTTATCGGCATTTTTTGTTAAGTCCAGGTTGTAACAGACAACCGTACTACGCTGATGTGGTGGAATTGGTAGACACGCCGGACTTAAAATCCTGTGCCCATCTCGGGCGTGCGGGTTCAAGTCCCGCCATCAGTACCTGTAAAAACCTCGATGGTCTATTCCTTTAGACAATTGGGGTTTTTTCTTGCTTTAAAGCGAATGTTCTTTAGCGGGTAATTGACAGTGCCAATCCTTCAAAATGGAGGTCTTACCCTTCAACTCAAAATATCATAATCCCATCTTATTTCTATATTTTACAGCCTGCATTGTCAGTGTTCTCATTATTTGGTCTTGGTTCTTGTAGCGCCAGCAATCTTGATTGTTTCTTCGTACTTTACTGTTTAAAAATGGCTAATTTTACAATCTTCATATCTTAAAAGAATGGAAGCGATTTTGAATATTCTCACTCTGGGCCTTAGGCCTCTTTACAAAAAACAGTATTCTTTTCACCACTTGATTGTGCGATTGCGCCAAGTGCTGGAAAAGGAAAATGAGGTTTTGGCAGAGGTTGATCTCCTTTATAACGAATTGGAAAACCTCAATTTTCACCGAATCCTCTTCCCGGTTTACTATCGCAAATATATTGAACACCTGCAACGTCTTCGGCCGGAAGGCGAGGACCTGCCTTTGGAATTGGCTCTGTTGAAGATTGCCATCGCCCAAGACTCCTTAAAGCCCACCAAACCCTTTCCGGTATTCCTCTATCACCTTATGTATAGAAATAGGCTAACCTCCAGACCTTATATTTCCTACCAGAAAAAACAAAACAGAAAGCGATTGGATAATCTGGGAACCTCAGGCAGCAAAAACTCACCGGGCGGGCCGAGGAAAGAGTGGACCCGCGTGCCGCTTCCAAAGAAGAATTGCGGAACTTCCTGCAACTGCCATTGAGATACAGCCATAAAAAAAGCCCTTCCGAGATGAAAGGGCTTTGCTATTTTATAAGAGAGATTTAGTTGCCGTCGGTGGCTTCCTTAACTTCCCTGTTCACGTCGTCGGCAGCATCCTCAATGGCGTCGCCTGCATCTTCCAAAGCTTCCTCGGTTTCGTCGGCAGCTTCGTCAATAGCGGCATCTGTGCGCTCCATTGCGTCTGTGCTTTCCATCTCTACACTTTCGGCAGTTTCGTCAACCTTAACTTCTGTAGTCTCTCTACATGAATAAGTTGATGCAATAAGTGCAAGAGCGGCAAGTGATAAAAAAATTTTCTTCATGGTTGAAATAGATTAGTGATTAATAGTGCGCAAAAATAGCTAAAAATTTGATTGCTGCTGAATTGTGGAAATTTATTTTTTGCTGTTGCATAACTTTTTTTTAGGAGAAATTCCATCGAAAGTTTGGAATATTTCCAATTTTGATTAACTTTATCCTATGGAAAACAATACTATTGAGGCCCAACGGTTTAAGCAACTTCGCGATGAGTTGGGGCATACCCAACAATCCTTTGCCCACTTGCTGGGAATAGGAACCACCACCGCCGATATTGAGCGGAGCAAAACAAAAATCACCGGCAAGGTAGTGGCCGAATTGATGTCTCAGTTCAATATAAACCCTCTATGGCTCTTTGGCAAAAGTGACGACAAGTATATCAAAACCGCTACCGGTGATGTGTCGCCGCGTGTCATAACCCTGGACCCGGAGGGGAATGACAACATTGTACTGGTCAATCAAAAAGCTGTCGCAGGCTATCCGCACAATGTGCAGGATGTGGATTGGTACCAATCCCTGCCGCGGTTCAATATTCCCTTGCCCCAGTACCGAAATGCCTCATACCGGGGGTTTCAGGTGGAGGGAGATAGCATGTTGCCAAACATCCGTCCAAATGAATGGGTTTTGGGAAGGGCAGTGCCCAATATTGCCGAGGCTACCGATAGCAAGATCTATATCGTCGTGCTCAAAGATTCGGTATTGGTGAAAAAGCTGCAAAAGGTGGCACAAAATCCGCAAAGCGTACGGTTGATTTCTCTTAATCCGGATTATTTGCCCATCGAAGTGCCCGTTAGGGACATCCAAGAGTTATGGCTGGTGAACAGCAAGTTGAGTTTTGGGGTAGATGAGCCTTCGGAAAGCACGCTTCTGCGACAGTTGCAGGAATCTATGGAAGAATTGAAGGGGCAGATAAAAAGTTTGAGGTAAAAAAAAGCGGAAAGATTAAAAAACCCTTCCGCTTACTATTTACTCTAATCTACACTAATCCTTTTCTTTCCTTTTTATTTTGGTATTTCCGTCGTCGTCGGTCTTTATCTTGGCCTTCTCGTCTTCGGTTTCCATTTTTATTTTCTTGCCGTCATCACTTACATCTATGTCGGCGCCTTTGTCTTGCATGTCCTCTATCAGGGTTTCTTCCTGGGTCTTTTGGTCCCTGCAGGAGCTGAGGGATACGGTAAGGAACCCGGCAAAAAGGGCAATCATCGTTAGCTTTTTCATTTTATGTTGATTTAATAGTTAGTATTTACTGTTGTTGTTATTGTACTTACGGTTTCCGTTGAGGAACTTCCTCTTTTAGGGTCGTATCGATTCTGGCCGTAGTATCGCGGGGAACAATTTTTTCAATCGTTGAATCCACTCCCTTCATGGCGGCATCCATTTCGTCCACCACATCCGCACTGGCACCTTCACCGGGCTGCCGGCAAGAGAGCGTGAACATGCCCACTATCATAAAAACAGAGAAAAGAGCAAAAAAATTCTTCATCTTGCAAATTGATTAGTCTATTTCATCAATTTTCTCGTCTATTTTTTCATTGACTTTCTTGTCGATCTTTTTTCCGGTCCTTTCCAAAATACCGTCCCTATCTGGCTCCACTTCTTTTGTTTCCACATGTACCTCGTGGATCACTTCCTTGGTATGGGTTGCCGCAGGAGGATTTTCGTTTTTCTGGTCGCGACACGCACCAAGGATAAATGTTGAAATGGCGAATAATAAAAATAACTTTTTCATAATTGATAATTATTGAAATAGAATAGACAAATCTAAGCCATTTATTATACGAATTTGGTAATTAATTCCTAAAAATTGTGAAGGCAATCACAATTGAAATAAACAACGCAGGCTTTTTAGGAAAGAAAGTTTGAAGAATTTCGGGATAGAAAATTTAGTATACATGCAGTGGCACCGGTGTTTTGCTGTACGTATTGGCCCGCGATCATGCCCGTTGTTTTGCGGAAGTTGGCATCGGAAATCAATTTTGTCAATATTTCCTCGCATTCCCGTGCATTCTTAACGGAAAACAGGCCTGCAAGGTTCCGTAATTCCTCAGCCTCGGGAAATCCTTCATAATTGGATCCAATCACTATGGGAAGTCCGAAAGTGGCCGGCTCGAGAATATTGTGGAGTCCTGTTGTTCCCGCTGCCCCTCCCACGTAGGCAATATCGCCATAGCTGTAGAGTTTTCCCAATAAGCCTATACAATCCACGATCAACACCGAATAGGCATGGAGGTCTTTTCCTGTTTTTTCCGAATGGAGCAAGGTTTTCTTGCCTATGCTCGAACGCAGGTTTTCTATCTTTTCCTTTTCTATTTGATGCGGAGCGATGATAAATTTTACCATAGGGGGAGCGGCCTCAATAAAAGGCAGCAAAAGGCCTTCGTCTTCGGGCCACGTGCTGCCGCAGACCACACAGATGGAATCTCCCTTAAATTTGGAGGCAAAATCCAAGGTGTTGTCCATGGCCAATTGTTTTGAAACCCGGTCAAAACGCGTATCGCCGCTCACCGTAACATTGCTGAAATCCAACTGCTTGAGAAGGGCCCTTGACTTTTCTTCCTGAACGAAAAAATGGTCTATGGCGGTCAAGGCCTTTCGCATAAAACCTCCATAAGACTTAAAAAATAACTGATCTTCTTTAAAAACGCCCGAAACCAAAAAAGTAGGGATTTGTTTCCTTTTTAATTCAAAAAGATAATTGGGCCAAAATTCATATTTGATAAAAAACACGGCCGACGGATGGACAGCCGAGAGGAATTTGCGCGCATTTTTTGGCGTGTCCAGGGGTAGATAGACTGTTACATCTGCCAAAGGGGTAGTCTTCTTAATTTCGTAGCCCGAAGGCGAAAAAAAGCTGACGACTATCTTATGGTCGGGTTTTATCTTCCTGATTTCCTCCATAATGGGAACACCCTGTTCAAATTCTCCCAAGGAGGCGCAATGAAACCAGATGGTTTTATCCACAGCTTTTATCGAATCTTCCAATTTGCCGTAAACGTTTTTCCTGCCGTTGACGAAAAGTCCTATTTTTTTGTTGAAAAGTGCCACTACCTTTAAGCCAAAGGAAGCGAGGTAGGTCAAAAAGTTGTAGATACTGTGCATGGTGTGTAAAAATAGTAAATTCAACGCTCTTCTTTCCCAAGTCAAAAATCTGACATAATTTTTTTGTCGAAGTCTACCGCTATATTTTTTGCCTATTTTGGGTCAAATGGCGGTGAACCTGAGACCAAGAAGAAAACCAAATTCCTTTTTCGTAATTTTGCCGCAAATTCTGCGGATGAAAAAAATTCAAATGGTTGACCTCAAAGGTCAATATGCAAAAATCAAGGAAAAAGTTGACCGCTCCATAATGGAAGTCATCGACACCACTTCCTTTATCAATGGTCCGGAAGTGCATCAGTTTCAAAAGGAACTGGAAGACTATCTACAGGTAAAGCACGTAATCCCTTGTGCCAATGGCACCGATGCACTGCAGATTGCCATGATGGGGCTGGGCCTTAAACCGGGCGACGAAGTAATCACTGCCGATTTCACCTTTGCCGCCACGGTAGAAGTGATCGCCTTGCTGCAGCTTACGCCTGTTTTGGTAGATGTGGACCCGGTTACCTTCAATATTGATGTGGAAGCCATAAAAAAAGCCATTACTCCCAAAACCAAAGCCATTGTCCCGGTTCATTTATTTGGACTGGCAGCCAACATGGACGAAATAATGGAGATTGCTTCCCAGCACAACCTGTATGTTATTGAGGACAATGCCCAGGCTATTGGGGCCGATTACATTTCAAATGACGGTTCAACACGGAAGACTGGTACTATTGGCCATGTGGCATCCACTTCCTTTTTTCCTTCCAAAAACTTGGGTTGCTATGGCGACGGGGGGGCTATCTTTACCAATGACGACGAGCTTGCCCATACCCTCCGCGGAATTGTAAACCACGGAATGTACGAACGTTACCACCACGATGTGGTAGGGGTCAACAGTCGCCTAGACTCCATTCAGGCCGCGGTGCTTAGGGCAAAACTTCCCCTGCTCGACAAGTATAACAAAGCACGGCAGCGCGCTGCCCAAAAATACACCGATGCCTTTAAAGATGTGGCCGCTATCACTACGCCCCAGCAATGCCAGAGCTGTAGGGGCGAGGACTATACTTCCTGCTCGTGCCATGTGTTTCATCAGTACACCTTGCGATTGCAAGGGATTGATCGCGATGGGCTGGTAAAACATCTTAATGAAAAAGGAATTCCCTGTGGTGTCTATTATCCCATTCCCCTCCACCTTCAGAAAGCCTATCGCGATGAGCGGTATAAAGAATCAGACTTTCCGGTGACCAACCGTCTTGTGGAAGAAGTGATATCCCTGCCCATGCATACCGAATTGGATGATGAACAAATTGGTTATATTGCCCAGGCTGTAATGGAATTTGTGAAATGAAAAAAGGAAGAATACGCGGAGAATTTAGGAATCGAATATAAAGTTTACACTCTCGAGGAAGTGAAAAATATGCTTCCCAAATAAAAGTCCCACTTATGCGGGCATCATAGATGAAAAAAATATTAGTTACAGGTGGATTGGGATACATTGGATCGCATACGGCGGTAGAATTGCAAAATTCGGGTTACCAAGTAGTGATAATCGACAATCTGTCCAATTCCTCCCTTGATGTTTTGGAGGGAATTGCCAATATTACACAAAGCCCTCCCGCCTTTGAACGGCTGGATCTGCGCATAAAAGCCGATGTTGTAGAATTTTTTAAGCGAAACAAGGATATTGAGGGAGTCATCCATTTTGCGGCGAGCAAAGCCGTAGGGGAGAGCGTGGAAAAACCTTTGCTCTATTACGAAAACAATATAAACACCCTGGTCTATATCTTGCAGGAATGTACGGCATACGGAATAGATAATTTTATCTTTAGCTCGTCCTGTACTGTTTACGGCGAGCCGGATAAACTTCCCATTACCGAGAACGCTCCGGTAAAGGAAGCCACTTCGCCCTATGGCAATACCAAACAGATAAGCGAGGAGATTCTGCGCGACACCTGTGCCATTTCCTCCCTGAAATCCATAGCCTTGCGCTATTTTAATCCCATAGGTGCCCATTCCTCTGCCGAAATAGGCGAATTGCCTGCCGGGATGCCACAAAATCTGGTTCCCTTTATCACCCAGACCGCGGCGGGGGTGCGGGAGACCCTCTCGGTTTATGGCGATGATTATCCCACCGAGGACGGAAGCTGTATTCGCGATTATATCCATGTGGTCGATCTGGCCAAAGCCCATGTGGTCGCGCTGGAACGCTTACTGCAGAATAAAAATGAGAATAAATTTGAGGTCTTTAATCTGGGTACTGGCAGAGGCAGTTCCGTTCTGGAGGTGGTTCGTGCCTTTGAGAATACCACCGGAAATAAGCTGAATTACAAAATCGTCGATCGCCGCCCGGGCGATGTGGTTTCGGTTTATGCCGATACCGATAAGGCGAACAAGGTTTTGCGGTGGAAAGCGGAAAGAACCATGGAAGAAGCACTCGCTTCAGCCTGGAAATGGGAAAAGAAAATCCGAGGAATCGAAAAGTAGGGGTCGTTATGACGAGTTGACGGTTGTCTGTTATCGGTTCCCGAGGTAAACTCGGGACAAGTGGTCGGTTGTCGGTTGTCCGATCAACAATCGTTAATCAACAATCACTGGCGTCCGGTAAAAATGCTATTTCTATATTTAATTCTTGGAAAGCCTGCTTTTATATGGTTTTTGATTTGGTTTTTAATTTATGGGGGTCCCATGTCAAAAAGAATAGGTGCCAGCTGTACATTTCTTGGATAAATATTGGGATCTGTTGACTTTAAAAGCAAGTCTGTTACTCGGACATAATTCATTAAATGGAGCCGGAAGAGCCCACATATGACTGAATAGGCTAATTTGCATTTTCGAGATCCTTTTCT
>JACDJA010001594.1_pt1 | contig 18501 bp, 24 predicted proteins | sample 7449241 | NCBI WGS metagenome assembly JACDJA01 (sample SAMN14253289, study PRJNA609438) | sludge metagenome | isolation source: initial anaerobic sludge | collected 2018-12-20 | reverse complement strand
TTGCCGGAATCATGAGTGTGATGACAGCCTCGGGCCTTGCAGCCAGTATTTCTTCCGGCTTTGTATCCATGGCAACGGCAGAGAGCCTGCCGTTCTGGAGCTTTATCAGTGCAGGGCTGGTGAATATTTTTGTACCCTCCGGTGGAGGCCAATGGGCCGTGCAGGCGCCGGTCATGCTGCCGGCGGCGCAGGAGCTGGGCGCCAGTATCCCAAGAGTGGCCATGGCAGTTGCATGGGGCGATGCCTGGACGAACCTCCTGCAACCCTTCTGGGCATTACCGGTTCTCGCGATTGCGGGGCTCAAAGCCAAAGATATTATGGGGTACTGCCTGATGCTGCTGATAATCACGGGTGCGATCATCAGCATCGGCCTTACCTGGCTGTAATGACTTAACCGCCCGCAGGAAAACCGGGGGCATATCGCCCCCGGTCTCATAAAGACTTATGAAAAAACGCCACATCCTTTTGTGGCACCGACAACTCCCAGCCCATGCGTTTGGCAACAAGACACAGCGTCGACTCGCGGTAGAACACAATGTGGGTGGGGTCCCGCCGGTAATGCCAGTTATCGAACCGCTCATCGCTGGTCTGAAAGCACGTCATAATGCCAAGCCACCCCCCGGGCTTTAACAAGCCATCCAATTGCCTGAAAACCTTTGCCGGGTGGTGCAGGTGCTCCACTACCTCTGTGCAGGTGATGAAATCGTACTGGCGGCCGAGGGTGGACCGGCTGGGGTAGAAAAAAGGATCGTAAAGCGCCATATCCATTCCCGCTTCACCCAGCATCTGTGCAAGGGCCGGGCCCGGGCCGCAGCCGAAATCAAGCCCGGAAGCTCCCTGCGGAACACGTTCAAGCATGGGGAAGGCAAGTTTTTCGAGAAACGCCCGATAGCCCGCGTCGTCCGGATCATTATTGTGAAGATCGTAAACCGCCCTCTCCTCATCCAGGCCAAGCCAGTTTGCCCGGGCCAGGAGCGTTGCTTCACAGCGCGGGCAACGCAGATATTCCCTGTTTTCTATCACCCGAAACCGAGCCAGCACACCTTGTTCGCAAACGGTGCACATGGCGCCTTCTCGCACGCGCTTGTCAGGCTGATGTCCAAACGCTTGTGGCCATTTCTGCATACTCAATCCAAATCCGTGCATGCCCTGTTATGATGTACCCACTCAGTGGCTCAACCGGACAATCAATGACCAGCAATACCTCCACCCGTCTAAACAAATACATCAGCGAAAGCGGAATGTGTTCCCGCCGCGAGGCCGATCGCTACATTGAACAGGGCAATGTCTATATCAATGGAAAGCGGGCCAGCGTGGGCGATCAGGTATTGCCTGATGATACTGTCCGGGTGAACGGCCAGGTAATAGAACCCAGGGCTGAAGAAGATCTCGTATTCATAGCGCTTAACAAGCCGGTGGGCATCGTCAGTACCACAGATGATTCGGAAAAATACAACATTCAGCGCTTTGTTGGCCATAGTACCCGTATTTTTCCCATCGGGCGCCTCGACAAGGATTCGCAGGGGTTGATTTTCATGACCAGCAATGGGGACCTGGTCAACAAAATCCTGCGCGCTGGCAATAATCATGAAAAAGAATATGTGGTCACAGTTGATAAGCCCATTACCAAATCGTTTATCGAGGGCATGGCGGCAGGCGTGCCCATCCTCGGCACAGTGACGAAAAAATGCAAAGTGATTCAGGAGAGCCGCTTTGTATTCCGTATCATCCTGGTGCAGGGGCTGAACCGCCAGATCCGCAGGATGAGCGAGCATTTCGGGTATGAAGTCACCCGGCTAGAGCGCGTCCGCATTATGAACGTGAACCTGAAAGGTCTGCCGGTGGGCCAATGGCGGGACCTTACAAAGAAAGAACTGGCCGGGCTGTTCGATGCAATTCGTGATTCATCTTCGGAGGGTGCCCCGGACAAACCTGCAGGCTCGGGCAAAAAACCAGCAGGCAAGTCCAGGCGCCCACCGCGCCCACCGGAATTCGGACACGGGGGCGGACAGAAAAACAGCAGGAAAGCCGGCAAAAAACCCACATCACGCAAACGCCCCAAAGCCGGAAAACCGAGACAGCGCAGCGTTAAACGATAGGCCCCGTCAAGCGGGGCGCGGGCCGCTATTTCTACTCGGCAGGCGTTGGGCGCACCAGAATTTCATTAACATCCACATGCGAGGGCTGGGAGACCGCATAAATGACCGCGCGAGCTATGTCATCCGGCTTCAGGGCGTGAGCCGGCGGCTTATCGAAAAACGGCGTATCGACCATACCCGGCTCTATCAGGGTTACCCTTACACCGGAACCGCGCAACTCTTCGCGAACGCCATACCCGATAGCGGTAACTGCCCATTTGGTAGCACTGTACATTGAGCCGGGAATGGTTACCCTGCCTGCGGCGGAGCCGGTCAGTAACAAGTGCCCTTTGCTTTCCCGAAGCGCCGGCAGGCAATGCTGAACAGTCAGGCCAACACCGTAAATGTTGGTGAGGATCATATCCTTCCAGACCTCCGGATCGGCCTCGCTGAAGCCCCCTGGTTCTCCACCCCGGCCAGCGTTTGCAAACACACTGTCCAAACGGCCAAATGCCTCAAGGGCCTGTTCGACCATCGCCTTTTGATCGTCACCGTTCTGCACATCACATTCGACAATCAACACGCTATCATCGTCTCCAAGCTCGGCCTGCAAGGCTTTCAGCTTGTTGGCTGAACGGGCTGCAAGAACAAGCCGGTAGCCCTCTTCGTAGGCCGCCCGTGCCGTTGCGGCGCCAATGCCCGACGACGCACCAGTAATCAACATAACCGGTTTTTTCGAGTGGCTGTCTACCATAATTTTTACGCTCCGTTTATCCATTGAATTTCAGGTACTGACTAATTACGGCCCCTTACTCTTGATCACAGATTCAGCCAGATCAACCCCAGCACCGCCATAACCAGTAAAAACCAGCGGGCATACGAATCCGGTTTGTCATCCCGGTTTTCCATGGTCACAGGGCTGCGACTACTCGCTTCATATTCCATAATGAGCTGTCTAGCCGTGTAGAGATCGTCGTCGTCCACATGAACATTACTGAAGCCGGCTGCGCCAATTTCGCCCATCGCACCCTGCAGGTAATGGCCACCCACAAAAGTCTCAATACCATGGGCGTTCAGTAAGCCGGCAACTATGTGTGCTTCCGTGATATCCCTGGCCCGATATGCAATTTGCAACGCCCTTCTCCTTTTGTGACATTTGAGGGCATCAACCGCAAAAATCTGCGATGCTTTGTACCCAAAGCATAGTGTGCCCGAGCTATTCGGGCCAACTCTCAGGATACGGACAAGTCATGTTCTGGATTATCGCTACCGTTATTTTACTCGTCGTTGCATTGACTCTTATTCTGTTTCGCATCGAGGACTTGTCCTATCTGGACCGGGAAAAGTATTCCGTGAGCAATGCCAGCCCCAGCGCTGAAAATAAGGAGGTTCTGGCGCGCATCCGGGAAATGGGCCGGGCTGGCAAGGGGCTTCGCGGCAAAGCGCGGCTGATGGCGATGCGAAAATACATGGACAGCCTGAGTGACGGCCTTGAGCTGGCGTCCGAGTTCCGGCACTGCGACAACCCCCGGGGAGAGTGGGTTATTGCCCCAGGCGCGGACACAAAGCGCCGGATTCTCTATATCCATGGTGGCGCCTGGGTCGCCGGCAGCCCGCGCAGTCACCGTGCCATAACGGATCGCTTATCCCATGTTGCCAATGCCGCCGTCTTTGCAGTGGATTATCGCCTTATGCCGGAACACCGGTTTATGGACGGCGTGCGTGATTGCCGGAAAGCCTACACCTGGTTGACGGAAAATGGCCCGGACGGGCCGGGGGATGCGTCATTCATTCTGGTAGCCGGAGATTCGGCCGGCGGCAGCCACACCCTCGGGCTTTTGGCCTGGATTCGCGAGAGCGGTCTGCGCCAGGCCGATGGCGCCATCGCATTTTCCCCATCCACAGATCTGACGCTTACCGCGCCCAGCAACCGCAACAATATTGCGACCGATGCCATGCTCGGCCCTACCTTTGGCGGGCTATCAAAAATACCCCGGCCGATTATCTGGTGGGCCACCCTGGCCGCATTCCGGGTATCACCTGTCAGCCCGGTAGCCTCACCGCTCAGAGGTGATCTTGCCAAACTGCCACCCATACTGATCCAGGCAAGCGAATCCGAGATGCTTCTGGATAACGCCAGACGATACGCAGCCAAAGCAAAAGCCGAAGGCTCGCCAGTGCGGCTTCATACCTGGGCGGGCATGGTACATGTCTGGCAGATTTTCACACCCATGCTGCCCGAAGCAGAACAGGCGTTCGCGGATATAGAATCATTTATAACGGAAATCGAGTCCAGAAAATGCGGGCCGGAAGTCAGTCAGACCTGAACCTTGCCCCGCAGGGCTTTGGTTCTGCCTTTCCGGGTCTTGCGGTCAACCCGTTTGCGACGGGCAGATTTTGAGGGCCGGGTAGCGCGCCGCGCCTTCTGCACTTTGACCGCCTCCTGTATCAGTTCCTTCAGGCGCTCCAGTGCATCCTCCTTGTTCAGCTCCAGCGTGCGAAACGACTGGGCCTTGATCACAATCACGCCTTCCTTGCTGATGCGCTGATCCTGCAGGGCCATCAGCCGCTCCTTGTAGAACGGCGGCAGGGCGGAATTCTGCACATCGAAGCGCAGGTGCACCGCCGAAGCTACTTTGTTGACGTTCTGGCCACCAGCGCCCTGGGCCCGGATCTGGGTGATTTCTATTTCCCAGTCAGCGATTTCGACAGTGTTGGATATTTTCAGCATGGCGCAAGGATAACAAATACGGCAAACCGTAACCTGACATCCTGGCGATTCGGTAATACAGTTGAGTCAAAGTACAACAGATCAGGAACCTGCATGGCTATGGCGATCAGATATGTCATTATTCTGGCCGTATCCTCCCTTGTGATGAGCGGCTGCGCCAGCAACCAACAACTGCAACCCGGGGGTGCCGCTCTGCAATACTCACCTGTTGAGTCCGCACCGGGTTCCGTGAAGGCTGAAAAACTGTGGAAGGCCTTTGAGCGCTATCAGGGCACGCCTTATCAGTACGGCGGTACGACAGCCCGCGGCTTCGACTGTTCAGGATTCATTACAACTGCGTATCGTGAAAGTCTGGGGCGGCGATTGCCCCGCACAACCTCGCAAATGCTGCGCCACGGAGATGTGGTGCATCCGGACGACGTTAAACCCGGCGATATCGTATTCTTCCGTATCGGGGGAAAAGACCAGCATGCCGGCATTTATATGGGTGACAACCGCTTTATCCACGCATCAACGTCCTCCGGCGTCATCATGTCGGAACTCAACGGCTACTACTGGAAAGACCGTTTTTCTGGCGCACGGCGGTTTGACTGACTCGCCTCATTACCGCTACAGGCTGCCATTAAGCGCCAGATGAAGCGCGATGGCCGCCATCATCACACCAATAACGCCATCGATAATCCGCCACGCCAACGGGCGTGACAGAACCGGTGCCAGTGCCGACCCACTCCAGGCCAGCAAACCAAACCACAGAACAGACGCGCTGCTGGCGCCCGCCACAAAAGTCGTTGCGTTCTCCTGTTGTGCTCCCACCGCCGGAATCAGCAAAAGGGTGTCGAGATACACCTGAGGGTTCAGCAGGGTCACTGCCAGGGTGGTAAAAAGAACACCTTTCAGGCTGCGGCGAGTTACCTCTCCTGCCTCAAGCGCCGCCCTGCCCCGGCCGGCACGCGCAAACGCCTGTACCGCCAGCCACGCGAGAAAAACCACTCCGAGCCAGCGCAGGATTTCCAGTGCCTGGGGCATTGCCATCAAAGCCGCGCTCACGCCGAACATGCCAAGGGTGAAAAGGACAATATCCGCAGTCATGCACAAACCGGCCGCCCACCAGTGGTGCTCACGCCGGATTGCCTGGCCCAGTACGTAGGCATTCTGGGCTCCGATGGCAACGATGATACCACCACAGACAACCAGACCCGTCACGTAACTCTCAAATGAACTCCCAATAGAACTCTCAAGCACTGCTCTTTGCTCCATTTTTGATGCCGCAAGAATAGCCGCTTGCCGCTATACTTGAAATTCATATTCGTAATGACGCATCAGTTTTACTTATGATTGATTATAAATTACTGGAAGCTCTCGCCACGGTTATTGAAACCGGTGGTTTCGAGCGCGCAGGCGCTGTGCTTGGTCTGAGCCAGTCCGCCGTATCACAGCGCATCCGGACGCTGGAAGTCCGTATCGGGCAGCCGGTTCTGGTTCGCAGCCCGGTTCCCAGACCCACCCCCGCGGGGCAGCAGCTGCTAAACCATGTTCAGCAGGTTCAACTGCTTGAGCGGGACCTGGCGAAATCGCTTCCCACTCTTTCGGAGCCGGCCGCGCGGTTACGCATCGCCCTCAATGCCGACAGCCTTGCAACCTGGTGGGCAGGTGCTATTGGTGAATTCTGTCAGGAGGAAGCACTGTTACTGGATATGGTGGTCGAGGATCAGGACATTGCACTGAGGCGCATGCGCGAAGGTGATGTGGCCGCCTGCCTGTGCAGCAACCCACAGCCGGTTGCCGGGGCACGATGCGTTGCGCTTGGCACCATGACGTACCTGCCCCTGGCGACACCTTCGTACAAAAAGCGCTATTTCAGCGAAGGTTTTAACGAGCAAAGCCTGCATGCAGCGCCGGCAATCGTATTCGGCCCCAATGACCAGTTGCAGCACCGGTTTCTGGCCCAGAGTGGCTACCCCGGCACTTTCCCCTACCACCTGTGCCCTTCCTCCGAAGGCTTCGTAAAACTGGCCCTGGCCGGAATGGGTTATGGCATGATCCCGGAGATTCAGGCCCGGCCAGAAATTGATGCAGGACAGTTGGTCAGTATTGCCCCCGGTCAGTCGCTTGATGTTGAACTTTACTGGCACTTCTGGCGCCACGGTGGCGGGGTAATGGAACGACTGACTGCTGCCTTAAAAGCCGCACACTGCTAATCCTGATCTTCCGGGTGCCCGCTGATACCAAACCATTCCGGAAACCGCAGCAGGCAAAACAGCGCCACCATGTCGTAAACCCCATGCCAGACCATAACCAGCAGAATGCTGTCGGATAACGCGTAAGCCAGCCCAAGAACCAACCCGAGGCCTGTGGCGATCACAAAGTAAGTAAAGGAGGCGTAGTGCACCAGGCCAAAAAGCACGGATGCCGCCAGCACAGCTGTTGTGGTATCCGTGTGCACAGCCAGCCACCCCTGCACAGCGCCCCGGAACAGGAGTTCTTCGCCCACACCGGCGAAAACCGAGAGCAGAAAAAGAACAAACCACGAATAGCCGGAGGCAAATCTGTGCAGGCCACGCATTTGCCGGTCGAGGTTATCGGGGAACAGGGCAGGAATCTGGGTAAGCAGTAACAGCGCACCGTATGTGCAAAGTGCACCCAGAGCACCATATAGCACACTTGGCAAAAGCCCCGCGCCAGACATCTGCACGGGGATATCCGCAACCAGAATTACCAGCAGCCCGACCACCCCGATTCCACCCTGGAACACCAGGGCGGTAACCGGTGAGACTTTGGATTTACGCTGATTGTTCAAGGCCATCTATTGTTCAAAAAGACCTTTCACAGCGAACAGGTCATCGTACTCGGGCGCCTGTTTCTGCGCTTTGGCCTGGAAGGTTTTCATCATGTCCGCAGGGCGGAACATACCCGCCTGCCAGGTTGCCATGTACTTCAGACTATCCGCCACGGTGTGATCACGGCTGTAGTTCAGCATTTCTTTACAGCCGGTAACCGCCAGCGGCGAATTGGCAGCAATCCGGGCTGCAATTTCCATAACGCCGGCAATCAGCGCCTCCTGGTCAGGGTAAAGCGCATTCACAAAACCCAACCCTTTGGCTTCCTGCGCGGAGAACTTACGCCCGGTGTACGCCAGCTCGCGCACAACACCTTCCGGCATCAGCTTGGGCAACCGCTGAAGCGTACCCACATCGGCCGTCATACCAAGTTCGGTTTCCTTGATCGTGAAGTACGCATCCTCCGTGCAGTAACGGCTGTCTGCCGCACATACCAGGTCCAGAGCACCGCCTATGCAACCACCATGAATAGCTGCCAATACCGGCAGGCGAACATTTTCCAGCGAGGTCAGCGTATCCTGAAGCTGCATGACAACCCGCCGCAGGTTTTCCGCCATACGCCCAGGATCACCACTCATGGGTACAGCCTTCGAGTCTGTAAAAACACCAAGATCCATCCCGGCAGAAAAATGCTTACCCGTGGAGGACACCACAATCACCCGGGCATCTGTGCTTGCCTCGATTTCCTGCATGCACCTGGGCAACTCCAGCCAGAAGGCCTTGGTCATGGTGTTCAGCGCTTCGGGGCGACTGAATTGTACATGGGCGATCCGGTTTTCAACACTGACAGAAAAACTTTCGTAGGTGGATAGGTCCGACAAGGCAATACTCCTTTGATAATTTACGATAATTCCGGAATGCTGACGCAAACATACCTCATGTTGCCGTAAATGTCGGGTATATGCGTACAAGAAAGTGCTTTGCTTTTCATTGCCCAGCAGGTACAGTAGCCCTCGTTGGAAAGATTTAGCAAAGCACTTCATCAATAAGACGCATTTCAGTAGTTGTACGTCCTGTTTTTGATCACGCCCGTTGTTTGTTTCCCGCATACCGCTGACCAGCCATCATCCGGATGACCTGGCGGCACTCTAAATGATTGAATTCAGGATTATATTATGTCTACTGTTACCGGTACTGTTAAGTTCTTCAACGAAGCAAAGGGTTTTGGCTTTATCACTCGTGAAGGCGGCCCCGACGTATTTGTTCACTACAGCGCTATTCAGGGCGGCGGTTTCAAGACTCTGGCTGAAGGCCAGCAGGTCGACTTCACCGTGACCCAGGGCCAGAAAGGTCCCCAGGCTGAGAACGTTGTTGCTGTTTAATTAACAGACAACACTGAAAAAGGCAGCTTCGGCTGCCTTTTTTGTTGCTTTGAAAAACTGATCTGATCAGGCTGAAACCTCTTCCTGCTCTACCCGGTTCCTTCCCCCTGCCTTGCCACGATAAAGCGCCTGATCCGCACGACTGATCACCGATGCCATATTGTCGCTTTCACAGAGCTCGCTGACGCCAACGCTAACGGTAACCCTCATTGTGATACCGGTAGCTGCCTTCCAGTCGTGACTACTGAGTGCCTCTCTCACTCTCTCGGCGCTCACCATGGCACTGTCAATGTCTGAACCTGGCAGTATGATGAGAAACTCTTCCCCGCCCCAGCGGGCAACAAGATCCTGGGTCCGTAGCTGCGCCGGAATCAGCTTGCCGATCTCGGCAAGAATCCTGTCGCCCATTTCATGGCCATAACGATCATTGATGGTCTTGAAATGATCAACATCGAGGAGCATAAACGCCACTGGCTGCCCTGACCGCCTGAAGCGCGAAATTTCTTTTTCCGCCAGAAAACTGCCTTGACGCCGATTGAACAACCCGGTCAGGGAATCCACTGTCGCCAGCCGGCGGAGTTTGTGCTGTGCTGAAAGCACCATGCCCAGATAAAAGTATGCAAGATAGCTGAACATCCCGAAGACAACGCTGAGATTGAAAAGATGAACCCCCAGCAAAGCCCCTGACGATATGGGCTGAACGGGCTCCATAAACCACATCAGCACATCCAGCCCTATGTAATAACCCCAGAGCCCGATTAGTGAAAAGACAGCGCTTCGAAGGGGCATGGTCATAAAAAGCACAGGGATAAACATCAGCAGATAGTAGTGAAAGCCGCTGCCCCAGCCGATGATGACGGTCCCCAAAGCCGAGTGAACAATGACTTCAATCCAGATCAGCCGCACAGCGAAGCGGTTCTGTTTGCGCTTGAGGGCGTAATAGGCTGCGACATACATGGCGACGCTGACAACGTTAATCCATGCAAGAATCGGCGAGCCGAGAAAATGAAACATGAAGAAAAAAGCGATATCAACGGTACCCGCCAACTGGCAGGTAACCCGCGCAATTTTCCAGAACTGAGGGCCACGCTCACTCTTTTGCCGTGAGCCCGACATGTTGTTATTGCTGTCCATAGGCCGAAACACCTTCTGTCATCATACCGCGTGCCCAGCTCTACGGACGTTACCGGTAAACTCGAACAAATCCGGGATAATGGTCGGAATCCGCAATAATAGCTGCTTTACAGAACGGGCGCACTTGATCCTTCGGCGCAAGGCATGGTCATACAAAAGATTAGTTGACTCCCCTGGAAAACCTCAATAACATTCATTTTACATGAACCTTACAACCCGAAAAGCCTATCAGGCCCACAACAGCAGGACACAAACATATGACTCAATTATTCAAGGAAGTAACCAGCCCGAAAAATGCTGATGAGGCAACAGCAGAAGAGCTGAAAGCTGGTGCGACCCAGGAAAGCTCCGAGGCCCCGGTTACTGCTTCTGAAAACACGACCAGGGAGGGTGGCAAGCACGGAGATCCGGGCGTCTGCTGTGGCGGGTGTTCGTAAGCGCTCCGGACTGAACCAGGGCTCCGGTGACGTTTCCATTATGTATTCCGGAAACGCCACCGGGGTCGCCCGGGGCGGGAAGGATCAATGATCCATTTTATGTGCCGAATGGTCCATTTTCATTTCATCCATATCGGCATCCAGCGACTGCACTCTTAGCTCGATCTCAACAGCGTCTGCGCCCTCAAACTCCAGAACCACGGGAATGTTCTCGCCCTCCTTCAGCGGTGCTGCAAGTTTTTCCAGCATCAGGTGATAGCCCATAGGCCTGAGCTCCACCGTTTCCCCGGCCGGTATTTTCAGGCCGCTCACAAGCGGTTGCATGCGCATAACACCGTCTTTCATCAGCGTCTCATGGATTGAAACGTGACCTGCCCTGGGGCTGCTTGCACTCACCAGCGTGACATGTTTTTCGCTATGGTTTCTGATAACCAGATAGCCCACCCCCATGGGAGTGCCGGGCGGCGTTGGCCGGCTCCAGGGATGCTCAATTTCAATATTGCCGTGGGCGTGCTCATTGGCTGTGACAAAGCTTGATGTGATCAGTGCGCTACAGGCAAACAGCAGTGTAATCAGTTTTTTCATGATGTCTCGCGTGGTTACTGTGGAACTGGCAATGATTAATGTCAGATTTCAATGCCCACAGTGTTGCGTTCCGACCAGCTCAGCGCAAGTAATGGCATGCGGCGAATAGTCGCATGTCGGAAGCCAGCCGGAGTTACCAGCCTCAGGCTTTTTTCACAAACTCCGATTTAAGCTTCATGGCACCAATGCCATCAATCTTGCAATCGATATCATGATCGCCGTCTACCAGACGAATGCTCTTGACCTTGGTACCTACCTTTACAACCGAGCTCGACCCTTTAACCTTCAGATCCTTGATGACTGTAACTGCATCGCCATCCTTAAGCTCGTTTCCGTGGGCGTCGCGAACCACTTTGCCTTCGACCGCCGCAGCAGCCTCGGCTTCTGTCCATTCATGGGCACACTCAGGGCAAACAAACTGGATACCGTCCTCATAGGTGTATTCAGATCCACACTGGGGGCAAGGAGGAAGTTGGGACATTGGACTTTCCTGATAGTTGAATTTACACGGGATTATACCACCAACGCCCCGGCAAATCCGGCAGTGGTGGCTGAGACAACAAAGGCATAGCTCGACCCGGAGTCACAAACAGCAAGTGCCTATGAAAACCTATCGGGTAATTGTATCCTCCAGCGTCGACTACCAAGGCCACAGCAAGAGCAGGTAAACTCTCCACCAGAACCAAACCGCTTGCTCAAGGAACCTGCCATGCCAATATGGGTCGACGCTGACGCCTGCCCTGTTCCTATCCGGGAAATCCTTTGCCGCGCTGCCATGCGCTGGCAGATCCAGACGACCTTTATCGCCAACCATGTAATCAAGCTGCCCCCGAGCCCTTACATTAAGGCCCGGCAGGTTATGCAGGGTTTTGATGTGGCGGATAACGAGATTATGGATCAGCTCAGCGCCGGCGATCTTATGATCACCCAGGACATTCCGTTGGCGGCTGAAGCCATCGAGAAGGGAGCAGATGTGTTCAACCCGCGTGGTCAGGCTTTCACCAGGGAAAACATCCGCCAGCGCCTCGCTATGAGAAACTTCATGGAAGAGATGCGCAATGCCGGGCAGGTTACCGGTGGCCCGGCTCCGTTCGGCAAGACCGACCGAAAAGAGTTTGCTGACAAGCTGGACAGGTGGTTACAGCGCAACCACAAGCCCGGCAACCAGCAGGGCAACAAATAAACCGGCGCCAGCGGCAATCTTCAGACCTTCCATCATCTCCTGTTCTGCTGTCATGGCTGTATCTCCCTGAGCTTATGGTGTAAATAGATATTGTGACGAGCGATTGTGTTCATTTCGGCAGGCACACAATCATAATAATGATAGTGATTATCATTTGCAATACTTGAAGGAGGACGTATGCGCCTGATTCAATCCCTGATCATGCTCAGTGGCTTGTTGCTTCTGGGACATTCCCCTTTTACCGCAGCCCAGACCTTTACCAGTAAAGACGCTGGCTTTCGGCTGGAAACTGTTGCTGACGGTCTTGAACACCCATGGAGCCTGGCCTTTCTGCCTGATGGCTCCATGCTGGTTACCGAGAGGGCGGGCAGGCTACGCGTCATTCAGAATGGCAAGTTACTGCCCCGGGCGGTTGAGGGTCTTCCAACGTCCGCCGTATCTGGCCAGGGCGGGCTGCTGGATATTGTTCTGCATCCGGATTTTGAGGAAAACCGAACCTTGTTCCTGAGCTACGCGCACCGCTCCAGCGAAGGCATGACAACGCGTGCGGCACGCGCAATCTATGAGGAAGGAAGGCTAAAAAACGTGGAAGTGATCTTCGAGGCACTGCCGCGTTCCCGCGGCTCGCGCCACTTCGGTGGGCGAATGGTATTCGATGAATCCGGCTACCTTTATATTTCCGTTGGTGACCGGGGAGAGATGGACCGGGCCCAGGACACCCGGGACGATGCCGGCGGGGTCCATCGCATTACGGTGAATGGCGAGCCGGCACCAGGCAACCCGGGGCTTGATGATCCGGGCATTAACAACACGCTGTTCACCTGGGGCAACCGCAATATTCAGGGCATGACCGTGCATCCGGAGACCGGTGAGATCTGGACTCATGAGCACGGCCCGCGAGGGGGCGACGAAATAAACATAGTGCAAGCCGGCACCAACTACGGGTGGCCGGAAATCACCTACGGCATTGACTACTCTGGCCTCCCGATCACTCTGCACACCAAAAAGGAAGGCATGGCACAGCCCCTGCACTACTGGGACCCGTCCATTGCGCCTTCCGGCATGGCGTTTTACACCGGCTTGGAATTCCCGGAATGGCAAGGCAACTTGTTTGTGGGTGCTCTCAAACTGCGCAAGCTGGTGCGCCTGGAAATCGAAAACGAAGAGGTAATCAATGAAGAAGACCTGCTCACCAGCCTGAAAGAACGAATACGCGACGTTCGAACAGCGCCGGATGGCACTCTGTGGTTACTGACGGATTCACCACAAGGGAAAGTCTACCGGGTTGCGCCGGCTCAGTGAGGGTCGCCGGTGCGCTCGGTTTTTTCGTACCGGGGCAGAGTGTCGGTAATTTCAAACCAGTCCGACTTTGAGCCGGTATACACATGCTGCGCCGGCCCCCTTCCCAGGGGCTCGTTGATCACACCGACACGCAGGCGAAGGATGCCGGGAATCGCATCCACACGGCTGTATAAATGGCTGCCGCAGCGGCTGCAGAAGGCGCGGTATTTACCCGGGCGGGACTCGTATTCGGTGAGCTGTTCTGCCCCGGACAGAAACCGGAAGCGCGCTGTCTGCACCGGAGAACTGGCAGAAAACGCGCTGCCATGGGCGCGGCGGCATTGACTGCAATGGCACAGCGACAACGGGCCCAGTGGGCCCTCGTATTCAAAAGTAACATCTCCACACAAACACTGGCCGGTATACATAGACTTCCTGCTTATCAAATTCCGGGCGTCAGTAAACAGCCCCACAAACCTCTATGATACCGGCCAGCATGGCCGGAAAACACCCTGGCCACCGAATGTTGCTAGCCATAGTGTGCATTCAGATAATCCAGTATGCGGGAAGATTCAAACAACCCCTCTCCGGTGTTCGGATCCTCGAGATAAGGCACCTGAACCCGGCCATGGGCCTTGAAGAAGGCATCGCGCTTTCCTCCGGGTGCAGGCTTGTAAGGACCGGGTTTTATGCGTTGTTTCGCGGGGCCGATTTCAGTCCAGTGTTCCTTGCCCAGATTGTGCAAGGTGTAGGGGATTTCAAGCTCACACAGTTTTTCCCTTACCAGGCGGGAGAAGGGGCTGCCCTCAAAACTCCACAAGTGCAGCGGCTGTTCCGGCTGTTTTCCTGATTTGGCACGCAGCCCTCTCATAGCGCTGGCAACAGACGCCAGCGAACCCAGAACCGGCTGCCAGACGCGCTCACGGTAGTAACCAGGCACCGGCCGCCCTGCATACTGGCGGAACAGATACTCAATGATGGCTTCCGACTCATACATCACTGTGTCTGTGTTCCGGTCCACCAGCAAAGGAAACTGCTGTTTGCCCCCCGTCGCCTCCGCCTGCTGCCGAAAAATTCGGCCACCCTTGGGGCAGGGGCGGATTTCTGCATCAAGGTTGAGGGCTGTGAGCGCTTCGCGAACCCGGCGGCAATAGGGGCAGCCCTCCATATCATAAAGTACAAGGGGCTGCTCCGGCTGTGGCACATCACTTACAACAAGGCAGCCACGCCAGGCTGTCAGCGATGATGTCGCAACGGAACCCAGCACGTTCGCATGGTGCACAAACATATTAGCCATAAACACTCCCTCTGTTGATGATCTGTCCATTATCATTAAATACAGTGTCTTTCCATTGGCTTACAATCACACCGGGCGCTGTCTCGTGTGTCTTAAGCTCCGTTCTCTATAATCCAGGCCCGCTCCTTGCGTACCAAACAGCTTACACTCGGTGACAAAACCCCAATACAAACAACCAGTCTACTGCCATTATTTAACGTCATGTAGAGGTTTTCTCCATAGTACAAAGCACAAAGATGGGCTATTGTTCATGTAAAGCGCTTATCCGCACATTCAGTCACGTAGCCACCATGGTGATTCCAGGTATGTCGCACTCCAACACCACCGGTAAAGCCCGGCTTCGGTCACCACGTTCAGCCCTTGCCTTTGCCACCGGTTTCGCCCTGATTTCTGCCCTGGCAACCCTGCAACCGGCGCTGGCTGCTGACGATGAAGGTCTGAGTTACAACGACAAGCGCCTCTGGGCAAGCCAGATGCGGGAATACGCCACGAAATCCCTTAAAAATGAAGAAGCTCTGAGCATGGCCGCTGTGCCCCTGAACGGCCCGGGGCTTGATCAGAACATCAATGCCGATGTACCCATGAGCCCGGGCTCCATCATGAAGGTGGTCACTACCTATGCCGCCCTGGAAATTCTTGGCCCCACCTTCCACTGGGATACGGATTTTCTGACCGACGGGCAAATGGTTGGTGACACCCTCAAGGGCAACCTCTATGTGCGCTTTGGTGGCGACCCGAAACTTACCTTTGAACGGATCTGGGTTACCCTGCGGGAACTCCGTGATATGGGAATTAACCGCATTGACGGCGACCTTGTTCTGGATGGCAGCTATTTCGAAATTGACGGCGGTTTTCCTGCGTTTGAAGACAACGGCGATAACCCCCATGCGCCGTTTCTGGTGGAGCCGTCTGCCTACCTGACCAACCTCAATCTCATGCACTTCCAGATTCGCGCCGATGAACGCGGCACCCAGGCCTGGAGCACACCCGCCCTGAGCGAGGTTGTTATTGACAACCGGGTAACCGCGGTGGCCGAAGGCCCTTGCCCTGCACGCCGGAATTTTGAATGGGAACCGGTAATGCAAGCGAGTGGAAAGGTTACCGTGCGGGTAACCGGAGAACTCCCACAGGGATGCCGCACCACTACTTATTTGTCACTGCTGCCGCAGGAGCAATACAGTGCTTCGTTGATCCGGTCTCTTCTTGGGGAAATGGGCATCATCGTGTCTGGTGGAAACCAGACCGGGCTGACCCCGGAAAACGCTCGCCTGGTGATGAAAACCACGTCGCCAGACCTGGTTACCATGGTGCGGGACATCAACAAGTGGAGCAGCAACGTGATGGCACGGCAGCTTTTGCTGACCATTGGCGCACAAAACCGGCTGGATAACGAAAACGATGACCGGGTTGCCGGCATACGCGTGATTTACGACTGGCTGGAGAAAAAAGGAATCGATACCGCCGGTATGGTGATCGACAACGGCGCAGGCCTGACACGCCACGGCAGAATTACCGCGCGGCAAGGCGCCAAAATCCTGCAGCATGCCTGGAACAGCCCCTACGCGTCAGACCTGATGGCCTCCATGCCGATTATTGCCATGGACGGAACCATGGCGCGACGTCTGCGCAACACCGGCATGGATGGCGAAGGCCGGATTAAAACCGGCTATCTGGAAAACGTGCGGTCTATTGCCGGTTTCACCAGAGATGAGAACAACACCACCTGGGCCGTGGTGGGGATGGTGAATAACGATCCTGCGTGGAATGGCCAGGCAGTGCTGGACCGGATTCTCTATTCGCTGCACTATCGGCCGCCTACGGGAACAGCCCTGTCAAAAGCCGGTTCAGGCAACTCAGGTACATCCATCCAGTAAACCAGAACGCCCCAATCAAGTCGGGGCGCTCTGGTTAATTTCACTTTGTTTTAACTAGGGAGCGCGACGTTCAAGCGTTAACGTCCCGCTCAGGGTGGTAACGGCATTCCCGATGCCTTGATCTGCCGGAGCAACGGCAACATTCCGATCACCTGCAGGCAACACCAGGTAACCAGTGGCAGTAGAGTAAGCAAAGTCACCAAGCGCTTCTGCGCCATCCACAAAAACATCAACATCAACGCTCTCAACAGCATGGACAATCCGTACTTCGGCGCTGTTGCTCAGGACGGCTGTTACCGCAGGATCGCTTTCCGCCCACACCAGCAGGCTCACAGGCGATGCGCCTTTCACGCTGTCGACCGCCACAACCGTCACATCAGAACCAATGGGAAGTGTGCCCGAGTCGTAGACAATATCTGTGCTGTTAGTTCCTGTAATCCGAACCTGATAACCACCAGCAGGCACCGAATCCAGAGTAGCGTTTGCACCGAAAGGTACATCTATTACAGAGTTGGCTACCGGGATTCAGTGATTCGAATCTGCACACATTCAGTTCCTGACATGTGCGTGAAAGCCATTTACGGAGAGACAATACAAACAGATTTATAGAATTTTACATTTCAGTTTACAGGTTGGTGGGTTTGATTCGGCTCAAAACGTTTCCTCCATGAGAATAGGCGGTTTCGGATGATCGCATCTGAACACCACAGAATGTCGTACACTCCTCATACACAAACGCGAAATGATAATAAGCTTGCAACCTTTTTTGATAGGCTTTTCTACCGAGTCAGGTGCAATATGGATCAACCCGGGCATTCACTCGGAGCACGCACCATGAGAGCGACTGCGACTCTTCTTCTGATAGCAATACTGGCAACCGGATGCAGCTCTACCCGGCTGGCCTATCGCTACGCCGACTGGGGCATCGTCTGGTGGGTGGAGGACTTCGTTACCCTCACAGAATCCCAAAAACAGCAGCTGGAAGTGGATATTGAAAATCTTCGGCAATGGCACTGCAGCACGGAACTGCCGCGTTACAGAAACTGGCTGGCAAGTCTCCAGAGTGAACTGGCTTCGAGCAAGCCTGCGGAGAGCGGGATTGGCAATCTTCAAAGCGAGCTGATGACGTTCTTCCCGCCATTGCTGGAGCAGATAACGCCAAGTGCGATCAAACTGCTCTCGAGCCTCAGCGATGAACAGGTACGTGAGCTGGCCCGCAACATGGCAGACAACCACAGAAAAATGGAAGAAGAGTTCCTGTCTGGTGGCGCCGAGGCCGTCGCGCAAGCACGTGCAGAACGAACCGCAGAGCGGGCTGAGCGCTGGCTGGGGAGCCTGAACGGCACCCAGCGGCGCATTATCAACGACTGGTCAGAGAGCCGCAGCGGGCAAACAGAAATCTGGCTGGAGGGCCGCCGTAACTGGCAAATAGCATTGCTAAACGCCCTCGAGAATCGCAATGAGCCGGGTTTTGAGGAAACCGTCACCGAGCTGATCAACAACCCTCAAGCCGCCCGGGGCGAGGCCTATGCAGAAATGATGGACAAGAGCACGGCGGCCATGACATTCCTGATTCAGGATCTGTTACAGGCCAGCCAGGCCTCCCACCTTGAACACCTGGCCCGCCAGGCGGCCGAACTGCGCGGCGACTTCAAAGCCCTTAGCTGCCAACCAGGCCCGGAAGTCGCGTCTCGCACTTACGACTGATCAGATCGTAAGGTAGCCGCCATCGGCATTAATAC
>JACDJA010001589.1_pt1 | contig 18551 bp, 17 predicted proteins | sample 7449241 | NCBI WGS metagenome assembly JACDJA01 (sample SAMN14253289, study PRJNA609438) | sludge metagenome | isolation source: initial anaerobic sludge | collected 2018-12-20 | reverse complement strand
GGTAGTGAAGTGGATAGCACGCAGAGTGACATCGCCATCACGCCGCTGGCCATTCCGGTGTTGGCTGGCCCCGGCACCATTGCCACAGCCATGAGCTACTCCCCGAGCGGGCACTGGTTGCAAATCGGTGTCACCATTTTGATGTTCACTGCCATTTGTGCAGTGACCTTTTATGCCTTTATTTTCTCGGAACGGATTCTGGCGCGCATTGGCCGTGATGGCGTCGCCGTCATCACTCGTTTGATGGGTCTGATCCTGGCCGTGATTGGCGTGCAGATGATTCTTGATGGCGTCCACCAATCGGGGATTTTCGGCTCATAAAAAAACCGGAGATTGGACGCCCCCGGTTTTTCGATAGCCCCCGCCTGGTTATTGGGGTGCCGGTAAAGCCAGCCTGAGTTTCTTCAGCGCCGCATTTTCGATCTGACGAACCCGCTCCGCTGATACCTGATACTCATCGGCCAAGGTCTGCAGTGTCGCCTTGGGCTCTTGCAGCCAACGACGCTCAAGGATGTCGCGGCTACGGGCATCGAGATCGTGCAACGCATGTGTCATGGCACTGACACGATCATCCTCATCACGCTGAGCAGTCATATCTTCGACCGAAACCTGATGCTGATCGACCAGAATCTGCTCGTAGGACGGCCCGCCGCCTTCATGTTCGCCATCGTCATACAAGGGTGCATCAATGGCGATGTCGTGGCTGTACAGGCGAGATTCCATCGTCACCACTTCGCGTTCCGGCACGTTCAACTCGGCCGCAATGGCACGTGTTTCATCAGCTGTCAGCCAGCCCAGACCGCTCTTCATATGACGCATCTTGAAAAAGAGTTTGCGCTGCGCCTTGGTGGTCGCAATTTTCACGATACGCCAGTTTTTCAGAATGTATTCGTGAATTTCTGCGCGAATCCAGTGCACGGCAAACGTGACCAGACGCACTTTCTGCTCCGGTTCAAAGCGCTTGACGGCCTTCATCAGGCCGATATTGCCTTCCTGAATCAGATCGGAAAGCGGCAAACCATACCCTCGATATCCGCGAGCAATATGCACCACAAAGCGAAGGTGGGACATGATCAGCTTCTGCGCGGCATTGATATCGCCGGTCGATTTCAGCTGTTCGGCCAGTTTCTGTTCTTCGTCGGCAGTCAGCAGCGGAATGCGGCGCACTTCGGCCAGATACTGCTGCAACGAATCCCCTACCACCGGCAGGGTGCGGGGCATGACAGGATGTTGGGCGGTATTCATTAGTGTGCGTACCTCAGTTGGGGAAACGTATTTTTTCAATTGGCTTGATTCTATCATCAGCCTTCGACCGATAGCCAACCCGAAAGTTCACTAACAGATCAGGCCTCGTATGTACCACCCGTTGCCTATCCCTGCAGGGCTTGCCGCAGCAAGATTTCGGCCTCGGATGAACCGGCTTTCGGCGTTGGGGGCCACTGGACGACGACTTCCTTATCCCGACTGGTTTCTCCACGACGGATAACCACCCGGTTTTTTGCCACCGAAAAGGTTTTGGCGACAAAGGCGATCACCGCCTGATTGGCCTTGCCATCGACGGGTGGCGTGGTCAGATACAGTTTGATCCGATCACCGATGACCTCGCCCCAGGCATTCCGGCTAGCCCTGGGCTGCACCTTGAGCCGCAGGATCAGACTGTCATCCTGCCAGTGAAAAAAATCCGCTTCTACTGTGGCACTCATTTTATTTTGGCTCACGCCGCACTAAATCACTCTGTCGCTCGCGCTTCCAGATCGCTCCAGCGATCCATCAACCGGGCCAGTTCGTCGTCAATTGCGGCCATGCGCGATAGAACGGGCGCGGTCTTGTCGTCGGGCTGCTCATAGAATGCCGGATCACTCATTTGCGCGGTAAGCTCCGCCTGTTCGTTTTCCAATGCCGCTATTTTTTCCGGCAAGGCTGCCAGTTCGTGTCGTTCCTTGAAGCTCAGGCCTTCTTTCTTTGAGGCGTTGACCAAGTTCACGCCGGCTGTGGCATTGGAGGCTGGTTTCGGTGTTGAGGCGCTTTGCTGCGCATACTCCCGATCACGAATAGCCAGCCAATCCTCGTAGGTTCCGACCACTTCGCGCACACGTCCTTCGCCTTCGAACACCAGCAGGCTGGTGACGACATTGTCGAGGAATGCCCGGTCATGGCTTACGACCAATAAGGTGCCGTCGAAGTCCAGCAGCACCTGTTCCAGCACTTCCAGGGTTTCGAGATCAAGATCGTTGGTGGGTTCATCGAGCACCAGCAAGTTGGCCGACTGCGCGAACAGACGCGCCAGCAGCAGGCGATTGCGCTCCCCACCAGAGAGAGACTCGACCTTGGTGCGCGCACGTTCCGGCGTAAACAGGAATTTCTGCAAGTAACCGATGCCGTGCATGTTTTGGCCGTGAACATCAATGCGGTCACCACCGTCGCAAACATTCTGCAAGGCCGTCCAGTCAGGACGCAATTGCGCGCGATGCTGGTCGAAGTACGCGACCTGCAACTGGCTGCCTTGTCGGGCAGTGCCGCTATCCGGTTGAATTTCGCCGAGAATCAGCTTGATCAGCGTACTTTTACCCACGCCGTTCGGACCGACCAGACCGATCCGGTCACCCCGCAGGATGCGCAAGCTGAAGTCCTTAAGGATGGTCTTGCCATTGTAGGTTTTATTGATGTGCTCACCATCGAACACGATTTTCCCGGAAGTCCGCGCGCTGGCGACCGCGACCTCTACCTTGCCCTGCTTGTTCACGCGGGCGGCCCGTTCTTCCCGCAAGGCCTCCAGGCGTCGTACCCGGCCTTCGTTTCGTGTGCGCCGGGCTTTGACGCCCTGACGAATCCACACTTCCTCCTCGGCCAGGAATTTGTCGAATTCGGCGTTCTGTATTTGTTCGGCGTGTTCACGCTCTTCGACCCGACGCAGATAGTTCTGATAATCGCCCGGCCAGGATGTGAGCTGCCCGCGATCGAGCTCCAGGATGCGGTTGGCCAGATTTTGCAGGAAGGATCGGTCGTGGGTGATGAAGATAACCGCGCCGGAAAAGCTGCGGATCAAGCCTTCCAGCCATTCGATACTGGCGATATCCAGATGGTTGGTTGGCTCGTCGAGGAGCAGTACATCGGGCTGCACTACCAGCGCCTGCGCGAGCAGCACCCGGCGTTTCGCCCCGCCGGACAACGATTTGACCGAGGCATCGGGATCAAGATCAAGGCGCGTGATGACCTCGTCGATCCGCTGCGCCACCGACCAACCATCGACCGCCTCGATCTGCTGTTGCAGACGCGCCATTTCATCCATCACCGAATCATCGCCCGCACCGAGCTTTTCGATACAGGCATGATAGGCCGTCAAAGTGGCTTCAATGCCCCCCAAGGCTTCGGCCACCGTGGCATACACGCTCGCAGTCGAATCCATCTGCGGGTCTTGTTGCAAATACGCAATGCGCGCGCCGGGCTCAAGGCGCACCTCGCCCTCATCGGCACGGACAATACCGGCCAGAATCTTCATGAAGGTCGATTTGCCCATGCCATTGCGCCCGATCAGGGCGATGCGCTCTCCGGGCTCGACCGTGAGCCCCACATGATCCAGTAAAACACGGGTACCCAAGGCAAAATGCAAACGATCAACGGTAAGTAAAGGCATGGAACAATCAGACTTTCAGGAGGATGGGCGCATAGTGTAAGGGGTTTTGCACCACCTTGCCGTTCTGCATGAATGAATAGCCTTTGGAAATAATTAGCTTTATTTCAGTCTATGATTCAAATCATTGCCAATCGAGGAAAGATCATGCCCCGAATTCGCCCGCTTTTTTTGCCGCTGCTTGCCTTGCCCGTCATAGCCCTGATGCTTTGGTTTATGCCGCCAGCTGCCAACGCGTCGGGTTATCCGCCTTTCCCGGCGCAGACGCAGTGGTTCAATGTGAGCAAACCGCTGACTGGCTCCCAATTGCAAGGCCGGGTGGTTCTGCTTGATTTCTTTACGCCCGGCTGCATCAATTGCATCCACATGATTCCAATTCAACAGCAGCTCAAGCAAAAATTCGGCGACGATCTGCTGGTAGTGGGCGTCACCTCACCGAAGTTCTCGGCATCAAAGCAAGCAGATAACATGACGCCCTTCCTGCGACGCTTTCATATTGACGAACCGGTATTTATCGATGCAAACATGACCTGGTGGAAACACTACGGTGTGTTCGCCTGGCCGACGATGCTGCTGCTCAGCCCGAAAGGCAAGGTGCTGCACAGTTTCATCGGCGAACGGCCCTACGCAGACATGGTTCCCGTTGTCGAAGCGGCAGTCGATGGTGCCCGTAAGGCACACGCACTCACTCATCCGAAGCTGCCTCTGAAACCATTGAATGCCGACAATCACTTTTTTGTCCTGCCGACCAAAATTGCCGTTGGAGGGCAACATATCGCCATCAGCGATACCGGCCATGACCAGATCCGCATCTTCGACCGTACCGGCAAACTGATGGCCACCATCGGCAATGGCAAAACGGGTTTCGCCGATGGCAGTTTTGCTGTGGCTGAATTCGATCGTCCTCAAGGACTCGCCTGGCTGGACAACGATCTGTATGTGGCCGATACCGATAACCAGCGGATTCGGCGCATCGATTTTTCCAGCCAGACAGTTACCACCGTAGCGGGTAACGGTCAGCGTGCTTTTCTCAACGAAGTGAACTCATCCGCCTTGGATACGGCTCTGAATTCGCCCTGGGGGCTTGAAGCTGCGGGTGGGGATTTGTTCATTGCCATGGCCGGGGATCACCAAGTCTGGCGCTACCAACCCAAGACGGGAGCATTGGATGCGTTCGCCGGTACGGGTGACGAAGGCCTGCACGATGGCGAGCGCCTGCTGGCCCAATTCGCCCAATCAAGCGGCTTGGCCTACCACGATCACAATTTGTATGTAGCCGATCCCGAATCCTCATCCATTCGGCAAATCAACATGCAAACCAGCCTGGTTATCACGCTGGTCGGCAAGGGATTGTTCAATTTCGGTGATCGCGACGGTGCGGCCGATCAGGCGCAGTTGCAGCATCCACAAGGTCTGGCTTATCTGAATGGCGCGTTGTATATCGCCGACACATTCAATAATGCCATCCGTAAACTTGATCTAGACACCCTGCAAGTCACCACCGTTGCAAAAAATCTGGCACAACCGAATGGGCTGGCCGTGTTGAACGATCACAACCTTCTGATTGCAGATACCTACCATGATCGAATCGCCGCCTTGAATCTGGATAACGGCGAAATCACCGACTGGCCGCCAACACCAAAATGACGACAGCTTTACCCGTTGCCGATTGCCCCGGAGCCGATTGGGATATTTTTTGCCGCGTTATCGACAATTACGGCGATATTGCCGTAAGTTGGCGGCTCGCACGGATACTGACGGAAGATCACCGGCAGGTCGTCCGGCTCTGGGTCGATGACTTGAACGCACTCGTGCATCTGGTACCGGAAGTCGACCCGAAACGGGCGCAGCAGAGCCACCACGGAATCACGATCATTCACTGGACCGACGCACCTGTAACCACACCACCCGCCCGATTCGTGATTGAAGCGTTCGGCTGCACCCTGCCTGAGGACTATCTACAGCGCATGCCCGGGCGAACCGTCGCCTGGTTCAATCTGGAATATTTCAGTGCCGAACGCTGGATCAGTGATTATCACGGCCGGTTCTCGCCACAACCCAATGGGTTGCAAAAGCAATTCGTGTTCCCGAGCACACGCCCCGATTCCGGCGGGTTGCTCTGCGAGGCGGATCTGTTCCGGGCGCGTGATCGCTTTGTTCATTCAGAGCACACGACTTGGGCGCATGAATGGCACATCCCGCTGCCAAACGGTTTATCGCTGCTTTTATTCGGCTATGAAAACCGGGCGATTGGCGACCTGATTGACGATCTCGCTCAAACCACTACCGAGGCCGTCACCATCTATCTACCGGAAGGCCGCCTGCTTACCAGCGCACGCGAGCACCTCCGCTATCCCGAACTCATGGCAGGCGACCAGTTTCAACGCGGAACGGTGACCCTGCATGTGCTGCCATTCCTGCCGCAGGCGCAATTCGATCGACTCCTGTGGTTGTGCGACATTCTGTTCGTGCGCGGGGAAGATTCGCTCGTGCGCGCCCTCTGGGCAGGCAAGCCATTCATCTGGCAGATTTACCCCACCGACGATCAGGCGCACTGGGAAAAACTGGATGCCCTGCTGGATACCTGCCGCGGTGACCTCCCTGCGCCTGCGTTCGACGCCTGGCGGACCTTGACGCATGACTGGAACCGGCAGCGACTCGCGCCCGAAAGCTGGCAGAACTTCATCGAACACCATGCCATTCTGGCCTCGGCCGCAGAAAAAAACCGGCTCACGCTCGCAGGTCAAACAGAACTCTCCAACTGGCTGGTCAAAACCGCATATGAGCGGTTACAATGTCGCACCAATTAATCTAAGGAAACTCTGCACTAAGCCATCCATGGCTTCGCGCAGAAACGCACAAGCCGGTCTTGTGCTCCGCATTTCAATGACTTACGTCATTGAGCGGCTGGGCATCCATGCCCTGCACGGTCAGGTCTGCATTTGTGCAGACCTGACCTGAGACATGGTTTTTCAGGCCTTTTTAAATTATTTGTCAAACCTCATACAAGCACACTGGGTAGTTTCCATGAAAACCGCACAAGAATTTCGCGCCGGCAACGTCATTATGGTCGGCAAAGACCCTATGGTCATTTTGAAGGCCGAATTCAACAAATCCGGCCGTAACTCGGCTGTTGTCAAAATGAAGATGAAAAACCTGCTCACCGGCAGCAGCACCGAATCGGTGTTCAAGGCCGATGACAAGTTTGACCAGGTCATTCTCGATAAAAAGGAATGCACCTTCAGCTACTTCGCCGATCCACTGTATGTCTTCATGGATTCCGAATTCAATTCGTACGAAATTGAAGCGGAAAACATGGGCGACACCACCAAATACATCGTCGATGGCATGACCGATCCCTGCGAAGTGGTGTTCTATAACGACAAGCCAATCTCCGTTGAATTGCCGACCATCATCGTCCGTGAAATCGCCTATACCGAACCGGCCGCTCGTGGCGACACATCCGGCAAGGTCATGAAGGACGCCAAACTGACCAATGGTCATGAAATCCAGGTCGCCTCGTTCATCGAAATCGGCGAAAACGTGGAAATCGACACACGGACCGGCGAATTCCGCCGCCGCGCTTCAGCCGCCTGATTTCCGATTTATAACCCGCCTTTTCAGGGCGGGCTAAAAGAAAAACCGCAGCCAACGTGCTGCGGTTTTTTTATGGCTTCAATTTTGCTTAGGACTAATTGGGTTTGTGGAGGAGGAACCCTCAACCATGCAAGAGCCACTCGATCTACGCGATTCCGATATTGTCCTGCTGTCCATTCTGGCACGGGAAACCAACCTGCCCCGCTTTTTCCACATAGCGGCAAATGCGGCAGCAAAAATCGTCGGCGCCGATGGTGCCGGCCTTATTCTTCCTGAAGGAGAAAAATTAAAGTATCGCTTTTTCGAAGGCTTACCACCGCAATTTGTTGCATTGTCTCAACATGCGTTTGATCGTAGCACGGGCGTTGCTGGAGCCGCTCTGGCGCAGAACCACCCGCTTTTTATCGAAGACTATCCCAATAGCGACCTGGCCCTACCCCATTTTGTCGAATCCGGCTTGAAGGCCAGCCTGAGTATTCCGATTCGCATTAGCGACCAAATTGAAGCAGTGCTTGCACTGTCGTGGTTCAAACCCGTCGCGCAACCCCTATCCATGCGCCAACTCAGCCTGGCGACACTCTTCGGCGATTTCATCGGTACTGCCCTGTATCGCGACAAGATCGAGCAGCATCTCAACCGGTTGGCGCACAGTGATCCACTCACCGGCTTGCCGAACCGCGCCGGTTTTTATCCATTACTGGATCAGGCGATACTTCGTGCTCAGGATGGGGATCGGCATGTGGCATTGGCCATCATCGACATCGATCACTTCAAGACCGTCAACGACACGCTGGGTCACGAATTCGGCGACCGCCTGCTGATGGAAATCAGCAGCCGACTGGCGGAAGCCTTGCACCGCGAAGACAAGATTGCCCGTTTGGGCGGTGATGAAATCGCCATACTGATCGAGTCGGCACGACACTTAAAAGATCTGCAGGATATCGTTCGCCGTTTATCGCAGGCGCTTTATCTGCGCATTGGGCGAGATGGCGAATATGTACGCATTTCCGGCAGTATCGGTGTCTGCGAGATTCATCCGAAGGAAACGCGCAATCAGAATGCCCTGATGTGCGCCGCCGACTCGGCCATGTATCAGGCCAAACGAGCAGGTGGGAACTGCGCGGTATTCTCAGCCCCGCCGCAACCGGATTTCTAAACGAATTACTCACGGACGAGAGGCGCGGCACAGACTGAGGCGACAGGTTAGAATACCCCTTTGTCGTTCACCCGCGGTATGCCATGCCTCCATCGGCCACACTCATTACGGATGAGATTACCCCCGGTTTCCTGCTGATGCAGGGCAACCGGCTGGAACTGTTGCAGCAGGTACTGATCGACTGGCTCAAAAGGCATCCGCTGGCCCCGCTGGAGAACGAAACCTTTCTGGTGCAGAGCAATGGCATGGCTCAATGGCTGCGCCTCGGCCTGGCCCGCCCGCGTGCTGCCCAAGGTGGCGGATTGGGCATAGCCACGGGCATTGACATGATCCTTCCTGCCCGCTTGCAGTGGCAATGCTATCGAGCGGTACTGGGTGCCGACCATGTCCCGGCAGAAGCGCCGCTGGATAAGGACAAGCTGGTATGGCGCCTGATGCGGTTACTGCCGAGTCTCATCCATACGCCCTCCTTCCTGCCGTTGCGCCACTACATAGTCACCGATCAGCGGCCCGACGACCGTCGCCTGTATCAATTGGCACTGCGCGTTGCCGATCAGTTCGACCAGTATCAGGTGTACCGTGCGGATTGGCTGCGCCACTGGCAGGAAGGCCACGATGACCTCCCCGCGCACGAAACGCGCCTACCGGACGAACAACGCTGGCAGCCGCCGCTGTGGCGCGCTTTGCTGGCAGACATTCGCGAACAGCAGGACGACCGCGACGGCATCGAATTCGCGGCAGGACGCGCAGACCTGCACACCGCCTTCCGAAAAGCCGCATCGGAACAAAAGGCGCGCCCGGAAGGCCTGCCCCGACGGATTGTCGTGTTTGGCCTGTCGTCGATTGCGCCACAGGTTCTGGACGTTCTTGCGGTCGCATCGCGCTGGTCACAGGTGATTGTCTGCTTCCTGAATCCCTGTGAATATTATTGGGGCGACATCATCGACGGACACCAGTTGTTCGCACAACGCTATCAAGGCCGAAGACCCTACAAACCCACACTAGACGAAACCACGCATGCACACCCCTTGCTGGCCGCCTGGGGGCGACAGGGGCGCGATCTGATGCGCCTTTTGGATCAATTCGAGGAAAATGCCGAGCTCGCCGCCAACCCATTGACACTCACCCCCTTCGAATCACCGGTTGGCGACTCGGCAAAATCCTCCCTACTGACGCTCATTCAAGATGACATCCTCAAGCTACGCACCCCGGATGAACTCCGCGCACTGAATCGTCACCTAAAACCTGGTCAGGATCACTCGCTGCGCTTCCACATTGCGCACAGCCCATTGCGTGAAGTCGAGATTCTGCACGACCAGTTACTCGCGGCATTCGAAGCCGATACGTCGCTCAAACCGACGGACATCATCGTGATGGTGCCGGACATGAGCTTATATGCTCCGGCCATTTCCGCTATTTTCGGGCGCTTTGGCCGCGAAGATCCACAACACATACCCTTTGGCATTGCCGATCAGGCGGCTTCGGGTCAGGTTGCTCTGATCAATGCACTCGAACAGATAATGAACCTGCCGACGTCACGCTTACTTCGAAGCGAACTGCTCGATCTGCTGGGCAGCCCTCTGCTTCTTGCCCGGTTCGGAATTGCAGAAACGGATTTACCCACCCTGCATGACTGGATCGATTCGGCAGGCATTCGCTGGGGGCTGGATGCCCGGCATCGTGAAGCGTTTGGCGTGCCACCCGGCATGGCGCAGAACACCTGGGCTTTCGGACTGAATCGGCTCCTGCTCGGCTATTTGAGTGGCGACGAAAACGCGATCTGGGAAGAAATAGAACCCCACCCCGTCATGGATGGCATCGGCGCCGAGCTGGTCGGCAAACTGGCACAATTGGTCGAGCAACTCGACAAGTACACACACCGCCTGACCGAAAAATACACGCCAACAGAATGGGTTGCGCTCTTACGCCGACTGATGGCCGATTTTTTCTCTATCTCTGATACCCAAAATCATCAGGATTCACCCGAAATCCAGATTGAAATGGACACGCTGGCGCGCCTGCACAATGAGCTCGATCTATGGCTGGCCGACTGCACCGCGGCTGGATTCGAAAATGCAATCGACATCGAAACCGTTCGGCATGCTTGGCTCAATCGCCTTGAGCCACACCGCCTGCATCAAAGGTTCATTGTCGGCGGCGTAAATTTCGCCACCCTGATGCCGATGCGCGCCATTCCCTATCGGCACATCTACCTTCTGGGCATGGACGACGCAAACTACCCACGGCGCCAGACACCCAACGATTTCGATCTCATGAACGGCCGCTACCGCCCGGGCGATCGCGCCCGGCGCGAGGACGACCGCTACCTATTCCTCGAAGCCTTGCTGGCCGCACGGGAACGGTTATCCATCAGCTGGGTCGGTCGCAACATCAACAACAACAAGATTCGCCCGGCTTCCGTGCTCGTCAGCCAGCTGCGCGACTACCTCGATCAATTCTGGGCAGCGCCAGAGCCCCATTCCTGCAGCGAGATTCAGACCACAGAGCACCCGCTCCACCCCTTCAGCCGCCGTTATTTTTCGGCAGATAACCCGGATCTGTTCACCTATGCCAATGACTGGCGAGCCGTGCACGACAGCGCTCAAGGCACTCCAAAGACCGAGCTCCCAATCTGGCTGCCCGAAGAGCCCCTTACCCTGAATGCATTAAGCGATTTTCTGCGTACGCCTGCGCAAACCTTGCTCACAAACCGGTTTGGCGTCTATCTAAGACCCACCGCGACCGAACTGGAAGATCACGAACCCTTCGAATTGGATGGCCTGCAACGCTGGCAACTCAAAAAAGAGATCAACGACCGCGTGCGTCACCAACTCGCCACACAAGCGCACGCAACAAGCCAAATGACGACGCCCACGATCGAATACATCAGCGCGCTCATCTCAACGCAATATCATCAGGCGCGACTCAGTGGGCGGTTGCCCATTGTCAGCCCCGCATTCGAGCACAGCGAACTGCTGCCGTTGATCGACCAATGGCAACGCTGGCTTGAATTAAACCTGCGATTCCATCAAACCGTACCCACACCAGCAGTGCAGCGCATCCAAAGCGATTGCGGCATCCGGCTCGAAGCATCGGTAGTAGACGTGTTCTCATCAGAATCATCGATTCAGAATGACACCAAAGCGCGACTGATTTTCATCGAAGGTGCGCTCCACAAGGGAGAGGATATCCAGTGGCACAAATGCGTTGCCCAGTGGCCGGCTCATCTGCTCGCCCAGCTTACGCATGGATCGGTCGAAACCTATCTCATCGGCGAAACGGGCACCTTGTGCTTCACACCCATCGAAACTGAAATGGCAAAACAACATCTGCGGACCCTGCTCGACGCCTGGTTTGACGCCGTGCAGGCCCCCTACCCGCTGGTCTGCAAAACTGCGTTCTGCTTGCTGGCACAAGAAATGACTCCGGAAAATACAGATTCCGCGCTCAAAAAAGCCAGAGAATGCTACGAAGGCAATATGAAGGTTCCGGGAGAAGTCACGAACAGCCCGGCACTCGCCCGTATCTGGCCAGACTTCCAGACACTCATGAACGGCCACAGCTTTTCCAAAGCCCAATTCACCGAATTGAGCCAGATTATCTACGCGCCCATCAAACAAGCCATCGAACCCCGTTAAGGGCCTCTACACAACATCCAATCCAAGCGGGCACAAAAAAGCCACCTTAAAAGGTGGCTCTTCTCAAACCTTAGTCCGTCAATCGACGGAACGGATCACTTACTTGCCGTAAGCCAGATCAGCCCGGCGGTTTTTCGCCCAGGCAGCTTCGTTATTGCCTTCAACAGCCGGACGCTCTTCGCCGTAGCTAACTACGTCCACCTGAGCAGGAGCGACACCATCGGCCAGCAGGATGTCACGCACTGCTACAGCACGCTTCTCGCCCAGCGCGATGTTGTATTCACGGCTGCCGCGGTTGTCAGTATTACCTTCAACCAGCACATGACGCTGCGTATTTTCCTTCAGAAAATCGGCGTTCTGCTGCAGCATCGGACGATAAGACGGATCAACATTGTACTTATCGAAACCGAAGTACACCGTTGCCGCCGCACCCTTCGGGGCACTCGCATACAGCACAGATTCATCAGTACCGGAACCGTTCATACTCGAAGATTCCGCACCCGTTGCGCCACCTGCCTGGCCCGCACCAGCCGGCTTAGTCGGTGTGGAACTGCACGCTGACAAAGATAATGCCAAAACACCCATAGAAACAGCCACTAAAGCACGCATGAGAAACACCTCGATCAAAACATCAAAAAAACCACGTGATCAATAACGATAAAGTCACCTGATCAATCTACCATAAAGTATTTTTTTGCTCTTAGGAGAATGATCATGACTAGTATCCCAAAAACAACACCCATGTTCACATCTAATATACGCGCTCTGAATACGTCGAGTTTAAACCCGAAGCAGAAAAAAATTGACATCCAGTCGACATTTATACAAAATTCGCACCCTTCGCGGAGGGTTGGCAGAGCGGTTGAATGCACCGGTCTTGAAAACCGGCAAGGGTTTATCCCCTTCCAGGGTTCGAATCCCTGATCCTCCGCCACCAATACTAATTAAGCCCATGAATTCATGGGCTTTTTTGCTTTAAGAGCCTTGGCCGCCCCCATTTTAGCCCCCTTTTTGTACATGTGCGCAGTGGGGGGGGGGATTCATTCCAAACAATCATTCTGATCACTGGCGGTGCCCGTGGACGAATTGAATGGATTTGGAGGGGTCTTTGTAAACCCTCTGCCGAACATCCCGCTCTTTGGCCGGTGTGTGCTGATGTAGAAGCGCTGACTCTGAAAACTCTACAGCTTTAGCCGCCTCCGCTCCGGTAGGCTTTTACCCTGATAATCCTATCCGCCGCCGAATCCAAGCGTGATGCGCCCTGTTGACCGGACTCGATTAAGTCTTAACTGTATTTAAACGAAGCATAAGGGTCAGCGGATGATGCGGTGATTCCTGAAAGCCATAATGCTCGTAGAACTGCTTGGCCTGCTCGTGGAGCGCATGAACAAGCAATGCACGAACACCCGTGTTTTGCGATACGGTAATGGCTCGATTGACTGCGTCTTGCAGCATGGCCGCCCCCAGTTTGATACCTTGCGCCCGGCGGTCTACCGCCAACCTGCCAAGCACCAGGACTGGCACTGGGTCAGGCATATTGCGTCGAACCTCGCTGGTCGCCAGTTGATGAGTGACGGCTCCCGCTGCCATGGCATAAAAGCCACGCACGCGATTTTCTTCATCCACGACCACGAATGTTCTGCTGGCGCCACTGAGCTGATTGGTCATTGCACGACGTTTAAGCCACTCGTCTAGGGCATGTTCACCGCACTCAAAATCATTTAACCGATGCGCGGCGGCCAGCGGCTGAGGTGCGGATAACGTCAAACTCATGCGTTGTTGCTTTTCCACGGCGCTTGGACCGCCATCAGTCGCTCAAGCCCCACATTGGCACTCGGTGGTGCGTCGAGCATAGATGTGAACTGGTCGAACTTTTCCGCATCCAGCCCAAAGAAAACCTGATCAAGCAATACCGACTGCGCGCGCTCGCAAGCGGCTTCCAGCATGAAGTCCGAACGGTTTTTGCCTAACAAAGTGGCCGCATGATCAATGAGATCACGTTGCTCCGGCAAGGCACGTAGATTGATAGCAGCAGCACGCATGGCAACCCCTCATGTAATGACAATAGATATACAAAAATAGTAGCGATATGTATATCTGTTGTCAATACAGAAATTACCGCTTCCCTATCTGTCCAAGCAGATAGCCACGAACAAATGTAGGAGGGGCATAGGTCAGTCTTGACGGCGCTACGTCGTTTAATTGGAATCAAAAGAGGTGGCGATCAGATGGCTCGAATTTTACCGGCGGCTTTGTTCAGGGCTTTGACTATCCCAAACAGTGCCATGCGCAAAAACTCGCCACGATCATAAATGCCCCGGCGAGCATCAATTTCGGCCAGCTCAGCATCATTGACGCGGAGCATCACGGGATGGCGGCGACGTTCCGTTTCGGGCAAGGAATGACCCCGGCGAGGACGGCGGCTGGTTCGGCTCTGATCAATGGGCGTCATGGCAGACCACCCAACAGGCAGAAACCACAAAACCGACAGCCCCGTGAGGCGTGGTCGGAAGGGGCGAAGGGAGCGGTAGCGACCGAAGGGTTGAATTCGGCGCAAGCTGAATTACACCTTGCTCTTTGCCAAAAAGTTTAAGAATTACCCAAAAATATTAAGTTCATGCGCATTACTCAGATTAACGCAAAAGCCACAAGAAACGACTTTCGATATAATCAGAATAAGCCGAAAAACCGAGATTAAAAAACCGGGATAAACCAGAAAAACATTATAAGACATGGTGGGATTAATTCGCACAAAGATTAAGCCATAATAAACCGTCAATGAGTGCCGGGATTACAAAGGAATCAAATGATTGTGGGGCATCTCGAAAAATCCCATTCCATAAGTCATACGTAAAAATTCAGATTCATCTGATCACCATCTCTTTTGCTTACAATGAAACGACGCAGCACCAACAGGATCGACCTATTTACTGATCAGCATCACAAATAAAGCACTGACAAGCTGGGCGATCCGAAACCGGCATACGTACCACCGCCATCTACTGCCAGCAAGCTGATCCAGACAGGCGGCGGTAATGACCGTGTTTACTCCAAGAATGGGGGTGACAACGTTGTATTCTTTGGCGATAGCAACGACCACATGGGTATGGGTTTTGGCATTGCATGGCAATATCCGGTCGGGCTCATGCCGATGATGGCATGGATGAGGCCGGAATCGAATAAGCATATTCGTGCCGTCATAGAGGTTTAATATTTGGGTGCAACCAAACGAATAGCGCTAACTTCTGAGTGTCGTAAGATCGTTGGAAACGCAGGACGGATCAGGGTACGGTGGCCTGGTGGCGTCTATCTAATTGATTTGATAGGCCCTGTATAGATAGGCAGGCGATTCGAAAGTATTTGGTAATACACTCATTCAGTTTTAGTGTGACTGAGCGCAGCATATTGTTTGACTACCGATGGATTGGAATCAACATGCCGAAACAAATTCTCACATGCTCCTTATCTCGCCGAGATCCTCTATTTAGTCCCCATCGCTTGCAGGCCATAGGACGAGTTGCTCTCGTTGCCGCTTGCACTGAAACCCCCGTTGTACCCTCTGTCAGCATAGATGTCCGCCCGGCCTTACGTGGGACGGAAGGGGTGGGTTCAGATGATTTGTGGAAAGCAGACATCGGTAACATTGTCGGCAACGGCCTAGCGTTGAAACAGATCGTTGACCTGTACAACGAAATGTTGGGCGAGCCCCTCGATTTTTATGCAGATCATTCCCGCCACCAAAACCACGTCGGACCGTACGGGCCGAGTCCAAGTTTGAGTGCAAATTAAATGGCTGGTCTAGTCGTACTTGCGATCATCATTGGCTATCTGATCATCAGCCTGATCGTGGTTATGGTTACGGTGAAAACCGCCAAGAAGCACGGCCGCCGGGGCTGGGTATGGGGTTGGGTAGCCGCGTTGGCGATGTACAACCTCGTATTTTGGGACTGGATACCTACGGTCGCCATGCACAAATACGAGTGCGCCACTGAAGCGGGGTTCTGGGTTTATAAAACTCCAGAGCAATGGGAAAAGGAAAATCCCGGGGTATTGGAGACGCTGGTTTCCCCAAAGAATGCTCCTCACACTTTTGAAGGGAGTACAGATAGCGGTAACTATACCACCACATATATTACAAACTCCCGGTTTCGATGGGTTGTTAAACACTCAGGCCCACATTTATTCAACTTGTGGCGGGAAGAACAGGAATTCGTCGATGTAAAAACAGGTGAGGTCCTGGCTAAATATGTTGATTTTTCTACCTCGCAGATTCGGCGTCAGGCGGGATGGTCGGGGTGGAAGTTTTGGTTGGATAAGAGGCATTGTGATCAAGGTGAAATGAATCAAGGTAAATTCTGGCGCGTCGAGGACGCACTTCGTGGAAGGAGCGAAAAATGAATGACAGCAATTATTTTGAATTGGCGCAGCTTGCAGAAGCAACATATGCCGACTTGTGGGATGACACGGCTGGGCGGGTGATTACCTCGAACAGTCGCGTAATCGAAGCCCTGAAAGCGATGGACTTCAGCCCATCCCAAGCCACCGAATTTACCACGAATTGGGAAGTTGTTGCCGGTGGACATCAACCGAATGCCGGTACCGGTTATTCCGGAACCTTGTTTCGGCGCTTAACCGCCCCAGTATCGGGTTTCTAAAAAAGGTGGTGAATGGTGTCGGGCTTCATGAAATTAATTTTCGTTCTTTCAACGCTTCTGCTGATTGCGGTGGGTTGCGACACGTCTGGTCAAAAAGTTGCTGATGCTGAAGTGCAGAGACTTTGCAAAATTGACGGTGGAGTAAAAGTCTATGAGACGGTGAAGTTGCCCTCAGGTAAGTTCAATGAGTGGGGACAGATAAATTTCTATAGGCCTGATCAAGGGGAGGATGCGCTGGGGCCAGAATTTATTTTCATTCATGAGGCAAAATGGTTGCGTAAGAGTTCGATGGAGCCATCACATGACTTAACCCTGCTTAGGGATTACTACGCGGTCAAGCGTCGGGTTGACGGGAAGCTTCTTGGGACTTCGGTGCGTTATGGGCGAGGTGGCGGGGATATTCCTGGGCCTTGGCACCCTTCGAGTTATAGCTGTCCGTCAAATGATACTGTCGGCAGTAATGTGTTGTTGAAGAAAGTTTTTGTCCCTATCGGTAATTAAGTAAAGGAGTTACTAAAAATGACCGGAACTAATGATTATCTAAAACAAGCGGAATTTGCACTTGCAGCATACTCAATGCTCACTCCTGGTGTTCCTCAGGTAGAGAATCTGGAAAGCGAGGGGAAAGGTATGGCTCCTGCTCAAGCCCAGAAATTTGCTACCACATATACCGTTGTTGCCCAATATACAGATGCAGTAACAGGCGTTTCGGCGACGATTTTCCAGAGTGGCGCCGAATATCACCTAGCTGTGCGCGGCACACAACTCGAACTCGGCGATCTACGCGCTGACTCAATATTAGCCGTGGGTGTCTCGTCGAGACTAAATCCACAATACATAGCGCTTAAGACACAATTGGATCAATGGATTGGGCAAGGGGGAGTGCTCAATGGGAAGACCTTCACGGTGGCTGGTCACTCACTGGGTGGTTATCTAGCAGCAGCAGTGAAGGCGGACTACTCCCAGGTTAGCGAGGCCTATCTTTATAACGCCCCAGGTACTGGCGGGCTCGTCGGGAGTATCGCTGATACACTTTCTGGACTTTTCAACCAACCTACCCCTGGCGCGAACGGCATATGGAACATTAAAGGTAGCGAGGGTATCTCCTTTATTACTGGTTTGGGCGGGCAGCCTTCCGGTAGCATTCCTATCCAAATTGAGGCGGCTTCAGGTATAGGTTTGGATAATCACAGTCTCGTTCGGCTCACTGACGCCTTAGCGATCCAGTCTTTGTACGGGTATCTTGATTCGAATTTGACCCAGGCACAGTTGAATGAGTTGGTCGATGCTAGCGGCACACCAATGGCGCGAACTTTAGAAGCCTCCGTAGACGCCCTGCGCAAGCTCCTGCTTGGTGCGAGTGACACCACTATCTCTGAAGGTCGCGATAACCTCTATGCCAATATTTATGCCCTGCAAAACAGCGGCGTCTATAGCGCGCTTGTCAATAATGCCCATATTGCTGTGTTAACGGTAAGCGATGCCACTGCACTGGCTGCTAAGGCCACATTAGCAGGTCCTGATGGGCTGGCCTACCGGTATGCGCTGACTGAGTTTAATTCCTTTGCGTTTATTGGTGCTGATTATACAACTCATAATGCTAACGGGGAGTTGGATCTATTTGATGCTAATGCCGGCACAGGGCAAATCACCGAACAGTGGATTACCGATCGATCTGCCTTTCTTTCCTATGTGACAAGCGCCCGTATTGCGGATGATGACGCGCATGGCATTGCGTTGTTCTATAACCAACTTCCCGGTGCCTATTACAAGGATTCTGGGCTTGGTGTCGAACTATACAAGGGGGATCTCTCATATCTGTCTGCGAATGATCGTCCACGTTACCTATTCGGTGGTCAAAACAATGACGCCCT
>JACDJA010001587.1_pt1 | contig 18594 bp, 17 predicted proteins | sample 7449241 | NCBI WGS metagenome assembly JACDJA01 (sample SAMN14253289, study PRJNA609438) | sludge metagenome | isolation source: initial anaerobic sludge | collected 2018-12-20 | reverse complement strand
CGGTCCACCCCGAACTGGGCGACTTCCGGGTAGGCCAGCTTGACGCCACAGCATCGGGCACGACTTTTGAGCCATTGCATCGGCACATCGGCGTAATTCGCGACCAGTGTTTCAACCAGCCACTGCCGCAGCGATTCCGAGGCGACTGATGCAATAACGAACTTTGAAATAGGACCCTTGCCCACAGACGCAGTCAGTTGCTCCGGCCATTGCGATTTTTCAGCCCAGGACAGTGCCTTCGGCTTGCCTTTCGGGCCGATTTGCCACTTGATTCGCGTGTTACCCGCGTCGATATAGCACTTCACTCAGCAGCCCTTATCTTCTACTAATCGCACACTGGTCGATCCACCGATCGAACGGGAATCCCCGGCATCGGATACGAAACCGAGCTCGCCATTGAGTTTGATATCACCCGCAAGCCCAGTTTCTCCGGCCTCACCCGCTTGCCACAATTGCACACGCCGGCCCGAAAGCGCACTCCACTGATTGGCTCGTCGCATGGATTCCGGCCAAGTTTCCGGGTGCCGGGCGGCGTGTATCGCAACCATGATCAGCTGCTCGGCCAATGCCTCACGATCAATTGACGACAGCTCGCCATCTTCGAACAAACCCGTCACCGAAGGCACGACGCCGGTTTTATCCTGGGGCAGATGCGTTGGCGCCAACCAATTGATGCCGACGCCGATCAACCAATAGCGTGCCGCACCCACGCCCATCTGCTCGACCAGCAAGCCGCCGACCTTCCGATCGCGACACCACAGATCGTTCGGCCATTTGAGCCTGATATTGAAACCCACCGCATTCAGCACACGAATCAATTCTGATGCGACAACCAGACTCAGCGGGGGAGCAACCTCGGCCTTGCACGGCACCACGGGAACCGCACAGGAGAACCATAAACCCGACCCCGGCTCGCTACGCCAGTGGTGACCATGACGGCCCCGGCCAGCGGTTTGTGTTTGAGCCACGCAAATCGACCACGATGCGCCCGCCGCCGCCTGTTCGGGCCATTGCGCGCGCAAATAATCACTGGTTGAATCCACGGAAGGCAGAACGACCGCTGCCGCCTGTTCAACAAATGCACGCTCATCCAGTCGCAGCCGAAGTGCATGAAAATCGAACGGCACCATCACGAACTCGCCGAGGGCAAGGCGGCAAGCCAGTCACGCCGACGTGACAACGCCTCGGGTTCAACCGCCGTCACCTCGCAAGCCAGCTGCAAGCGCCATTGATTCAGCACGGGTTCAGACAGCACCAGCGTCCATTGATGCAAACGCCCCTGCCGGAAGCCCGTCAATTGCACTGCATCGCCCGCCCGGTAGCGACGAATTCGATTCCCCCAGTCGGCGCCACTCGTGGCCAGGCCATCCACCGCGATGATTTCATCACCCGATACCAATCCAGCCTGAGCCGCTGGCCGATCTTCGAATACCACTTGAACCTTGGCGACGCGCGAATCATCGCCGCCTATGATCGCACCTGCATCAACCGATGACAGAGCCGATTCAGCCACGGGCTCGGCATTCACGCCGAACCGGGCGAGCAAAGGTGCAAAGTCGAGCGGTTCAGTACCGCGCAGCGCCCGTTCGAAGAAATCGTCGAGAGACAACGCACTGATACGCTCGATGAATCGCTCGACGGCCTCGCCCTCCGGCAGAGGTTTGGCGCCGAATTCGCGCCAGATCTCGCGCATGACCGTAGCCAGACTGCCGCCACGCAAGCGCAGTTGCAAATCAAGCATCAACGCGACCAGTGCGCCACGGGTGTAATAGCTTACGATGGCATTCACGGCGTTTTCATCTTGCTGATAAAACCGTGTCCAGGCATAGAAACTCGATTCTTCCAGCGTTTGCCGCGACCAGCCCTTGCCGCGCACCGCACGGTTGATTGTTTGCGCCAAGGCCTCGAGATAAGCCGATTCCGTAATCAAACCGGCCCGGCGCACCATCCAGTCATCGAAGTAGCTGGTGAATCCTTCGAACAACCACAGCAAGCGGGTATGCGCCGGACGCGCCAAAGGCAGTTGCGTAAAGGCATCCGGGCGGATGCGCTTGACGTTCCAAGAATGAAAATACTCATGGGCGCACAGGCTTAAAAACCGCTGATAGCCCGGAGTGACTTCGGTTTCACCAATCAACGGCAGATCATCGCGCGGGAAGATCAACGCCGTGGAATCACGGTGCTCCAGACCACCAAAACCCTGACGATCCAGCGCCACCAGAAACAGATAGCGTGAAAACGGCGCTTCGCCGAAAAAATCGATTTCGGTGCTGCAAACACGGGACACATCCTGAGCAATGCGGGCAAAATCGGTTTTAGGGTGCGGATGACTGAACACCATCCGATGCGGCACGCCCGCACTGGCCCAACGCACCACTTCGAACACACCCATTTCCACGGGAAAATCGATCAGCGCCTCGTAATCATCTGCACGGTAATCGCCAAAGCCTCGATCATCGACCGCCACCTCCGGCAAGGTCGTGGCAACTCGCCAGTGCGCTGGTGCCCCTTCAAGGCAAACGGAATGCGGCTGTTGCTCCAGTCCATGCACCCGCAAAAAAACACTGCTGCCGTTGAAAAAAGCATGATCAGGATCGACATGTGCGGTGCGAACGGAAAAATCGGCGCAGTACACGTCATAACGCACCTCGATCGCCTGATCGCATGGCGGCAACTGCCAGGTCTGCTGATCGAGCGGCGTGATGGCGACCGGCTCACCCGTAACAGTTCGCGCATTCATGCCGACCAGGTTCTTGGCAAAATCCCGGATCAGATAACTGCCCGGAATCCAGGCGGGCAAGCTCAACCGCCAACCGGTGGTGTCAGAAGCGGTCGCACCCGAAGGCAAGCTCAGACACACGCCGATGTAGCGCATATGCGCGCGGGAAAAATCCAGCCGGTAATGAACCGGTGGCAGATCAGCCACGGCCTCAGCCACGGGTCTGGCCCTGCTCATTTGACTGATCCACGCCCTGATCCACTTCCTGGCCTTCTTCCCAGTCTCCCATGTAGGTGGAATCGCCCACCATCAGGTGATGACCGCCGGGATGAACGCGCCCGTGCTTGATTTCATCTGGATGCCCCATCCGCAAGGCACCGACCTCGACATCGAAATGCAGCCGCAAACCGGCCAGAGGGTGATTGAGATCGACGGTCACTTCATCGCCGTCCACCGACAGGATCAGCATTTCAATCCGGCCTTCTGGCCCGAGCGTTTCGACCATATTGCCTTCCACCAACGCGACGGCCGGGTCGAAACGTGAACGCGGCACCTGGATGACCGCCGATTCATCGTGCAAGCCATAAGCATCTTCCGGCTCGATGGTGATCTGGAAACGATCCCCCTCCTCTTTACCGGACAACTGTTCCTCAAGCGCGGGAATGAGGTTCCCGAAACCATGGATGTATTCGAAAACGCGTGATTCCGTCGCATCAATGATCGCGCCATCGTCGTCCTTCAGCACATAATTCAGACGAGCGACGACATTTTTTTCAATCTGCATGAACAAAACTCCTCAACAGGCCGCGCCGACACCCCGGACCGACGCGACACGATAAAACGGTTTACACCAATAAATGGTGCCACAACGGCAAGGTGATCAACACCAGTAAGGTCGAAGCCGTGGCCGTGGTCGCGTACATTTCGGTGTCCAGACCAAAACGATCGCAAAACACCAGCCCCAGAATCATCACGGGTGTTGCCGCTTCCAGAACAATGGCCACGCGGGTATCCCCGGTCGCGTGCACCGCTGTAGCCACGGCAAGCACCACAAGCGGCATGAACAAAAGCTGGATCACCAGCACGGGGCTTACTTTCCAAAGGTGTCGCGGCGACAGCGTGGCAAGCCGCAGGCTCATCCCCAGGGCCAACAGCATGATCGGAACCACCGCCGCACCCAGGCGGTCGAGAAAGCCCGCCGCCCAATCCGGCTGCGAAACGCCAGACAAGTTCAAAGCGGCCCCGAATACGGCCGCCCAAAGCGGCGGCACCTTGAGCAGCGATTTGACAGGATGGATGACTTCCTGATGCTGCCCGTAGCGTGCCGCGAGAAAAATACCCAACGAAAGCAGGATGGGTGTACAGGCGAACAAGTCATACTGAATCGCGATGGATTTACCCGCATCGCCATACAGACTGGCCAGCAACGGCAAGCCCATATACGTGGCATTCGGAAAACTGGCTGCCAGCAACAGCGCACCGAACTGACCGCGCGTGAGCGTCATCCAGCGAGCCACCGCAAACATGGCAGCCATCGAGGCCAGAACACCTGCCGCCGCCGACACCGCTATTTTCAGCGTATCGGCCCCGAGTGGTGCACGCCAGAGCACGGCAAGCACGAGGGCGGGAAGAAAAAAATAATATACCGATGTCGTCAGTGCCACCCGGGCACGATCGGCCGATAGGCCGCCGAACTCAATGTGTCGCCACAACACGCCCAGCCCGATGGTAAACGCCATCTGGGCAATGACACTGAACATAACTTCGCCTCGAAAAGGATCGGACAGGCATTACTGCTGCTGTTGGCTCTCGGACTCGGCTTTTTCGATTTCCTGACGAACCACATCCATATCGAGCTCCTTGACCTTACTGATCAATTCGTTCAGTGCCGATGCGGGCAGGGCCCCGGCCTGATTGAACAGCAGAATCTGCTCGCGGAAGATCATCAGGGTCGGGATGGAGCGAATCTGGAAGTAAGCACCCAGTTGTTGTTCGGCTTCTGTGTTTGCCTTGGCGAAAGCCACGTCGGGGTTTGCCTCCGCTGCCGCTTCGAATACCGGCGCGAACGAACGGCAAGGGCCACACCAGGGCGCCCAGAAATCGATGATCAGGATATCGTTTTCCTTGATCAGGTTATCGATATTGGCGAATGTGGCTTCGTGAATAGTCATTGGTGGTTACTCCAAGGGTTGAACTCATAAGGATAGGGATACAAAAGCACCTCGAAAAGACTCGGGATTGCCTTTCAGAGGCGCTCCAGCGCAACGCGCAAACAGCCGCCACGATCACGGCAGAGCCTCGTATTTACGGGCGTAGAAACACGAAAGACGGCTTTCAGCTTACCGGATTGTTATTCGAAAGCGGCAATCATGGCAGAAAGATGGCGTACCGTCAGGTCGAGTCGCTCTGCGCCGAGTACGCGTTGCCGGTCTTCCAACTTGACGGGCAAGCGTTCAAGCAGGCGATACACGACCCAGACCGGGTCATCGAAAGGGGCATTCGGGTACCGTAGATCTGAGCCATCCATGATGCGCGCCAGGAAATTTCGCAGACGCTCATCTGCATCCGACCGGGCCACCACAGTGGCCTCCGGCAACCACTCGACCTCGCCCCGGAACAGGCCGTCGCGCTCAGACCAGGAGTGCAGAACACGGAAACGCCCCCGCCCCAGAGCCTCGATATGCAACACGCCGTCGGACCCGATATCCGTATCGACGATCTGCGCACTGGCACCCAATTCATAGAATTCGGTGCAGTCATCATCGTCCTGGCGAACTTCGCACCCCTGCTTGAGCAGCACGACACCAAACGGACTGCCCTCTCGCAGACAGGTGCGCACCATATCGATATAGCGCGTTTCAAAAATGCGCAACGGCAGATATCCGCCCGGAAAAAGCACCGTGTGCAGGGGGAACAGAGGCAATACCGTGACGTCCTTCATACAACCATCACCTTCAGGAAACAATGGACTGACTTTAGTCCATGGATGCGGTTCGCGTCGCCAGCGCATCCAGCAGTCGCTGGTGGATACCATCGAAGCTGCCATTGCTCATCACCAATACCTTGTCATCAGGCTGCGCCAGCGCCAGTACATCGGCCAGCACCGCATCGACTGTAGACGCAAATTGGATACGGTCACCTAGTGATGCCAACGCCTCCTGCGGCGACCAACCCAGATTATCCGGGCTGTGGAACACAACCAGATCGGCACCGGCCAGCGCCTCGGCCAACTGATGTTGATGCACCCCGGCGCGCATGGTGTTTGAACGGGGGTCGACGACGGCAATCAGTCGCCCGGGATGAGAGGCGGCCGAGATCTGCTCTCGCAGTGCGGCAATCGTTTCTGTGATCGCAGTCGGATGATGGGCAAAATCATCAAACACGGTCACGCCCGCCACCGTTCCTCGATTTTGCAAGCGCCGCGCCACACCGACAAAACCCGCCAGCGCGTTCAACCCCTGCTCGGGCGGCACACCGGCGAATCGGGCCAGCGCCAGCGCCGCCAGGGCATTGAGCCTGTTGTGGCGCCCGATGATATTGTCGGGCATGTCGCCGATATGCTGACCATCCAACCAGATGGCCTCACCCACCAAGCGCCAGGGGCGTGCCGAGTCACGCGCACCGAACCGCTCGATGGGTGACCAGCATCCCTGTTCGACGACCCGTTCCAGCGAGGGCGTCGTATCGGCCATGACCACAAGCCCCTTGTTGGGGACCAGTCGCAATAAATGCGCAAACTGTCGCTCGATGGCCGCCAGATCGGGGAAGATGTCCGCATGGTCGAACTCGAGATTATTCAGAATCACGCCGCGCGGGCGATAGTGCAGGAATTTGGAGCGCTTATCGAAAAACGCCGTATCGTATTCGTCGGCCTCGATCACGAAAAACGGCGTCTCGCCAAGCCGCGCACTCACCCCGAAATTGCCGGGCACGCCGCCGATCAGAAAGCCCGGTGCCATGCCCGCCTGCTCCAGAATCCAGGCCAGCATGGAACTCTTGGTCGTTTTGCCTTGCGTACCGGCAACGCCCAGCACGAACTTGTCGCAAAGCACTTCTTCACCCAGCCACTGCGGGCCGGAACGGTAACGGAAAAAGCCGGAAAGCAGCTCGTCGATGACCGGCATATCCCGCCGCATCACATTGCCGACGATGATCTCGGCATCCTGCGGCAACGGGGCATTCATGTCCGTCTGCACGGGAATACCCGCCTTGGCCAACTGATCGCTCATCGGCGGGTAAATGGCATGATCACGACCGGAAACCTCAAAGCCCATCGCTTTTGCCAGTTGCGCCAGCGACCCCATGAACGTGCCCGCAATGCCCAAAATGTGTATCTTTTTCAACCGAAATTCCCTGATTTAATTAAATGTTTTGAACCCATCAATGCATTATCTTCAACCAAACACCAACGTATGCGCCCAAACCACACCGACACCGGCCAAAATAAAATAACCCAATGAGATCAATGCACCGAGCGCAGCACTCAAATCCAGCGCACGGCGAAAAATTTGCCCGACAACCAGCACATCCCAAACAAACAACGCAATAATCCACCAGCCGTTTGTGGCTGCTTTGCCGGGTGTGATCGGCATCAACCACCACAGCAAAGCCAACACCAGGCTCAACAAACCCAAGGCAGCATACAAAGCGGTCAGCAACTGTGCCAAACGCTCGGGATGTTTGCGCATGACGAGCCAACCCCAGGCGTATCCGGCCACAAGAATGGCATTAAGCACATTGTCGAAAAAGCCCTGGCCAAGCGCTGCTTGCAGGGATTCGCCCGCTGCCCGATCGGCAAACACCATCATCGAACCGGTCAATAAAAACCAAATAAACGCCCAAGTGGTCGCCTGCCAACCAGCAGGCATATCCTCCGGCCCGACGCGAAAGATCACTAATTGCAGATACGAAAGCCATGCCATAAATTTCTCTCTTTATCGGGCACCCCGAACGGTTTTTCGAGGCATCCTATTTTTTGAACAACCCGCATTCGGACCGAAATGGTACACCGCTCGCATCACTGCGTAACGCTGCGTAACACAACCGATCAGACACGGGGTTATGTTTTAATGACCAGATGAATCCCAACGCCAACGCTTCACCCCTGCACATTCTTAACACGGTTTTCGGCTACCCCGCTTTTCGGGGGCCGCAGGCCGAGGTGATTGATACCGTGATGAGCGGTCGTGACGCGCTCGTGTTAATGCCGACAGGTGGCGGCAAATCGGTGTGCTATCAGGTGCCTGCGCTCGCGCTGTCCGGCACGGCCATCGTCGTATCGCCGCTGATTGCGCTGATGCAGGATCAGGTGGCGGCACTGCGTCAGGCAGGCGTTGCGGCTGCGTTTCTCAACTCCACACAAACGGGCGAAGAAGCGCAAGCAGTACGCAACCAATTACGCTCAGGCTCGCTTGATTTACTTTATGTCGCGCCGGAACGCCTGCTCAATGCCGACACCTTATCGCTGTTGCGCGAGGTGCCCATCAACCTGATCGCCATCGACGAAGCGCACTGCGTCTCGCAATGGGGGCACGATTTTCGCCCTGAATACATCCGCCTGGGTGAATTGGGCGAATATTTTCCCGGCGTACCCCGTATCGCACTCACGGCCACCGCAGACAAAACCACGCAACAGGAGATCATCCATCGCCTGGGTCTGAATGAGGCACGGGTATTTATCAGCAGCTTTGACCGGCCAAATATCCGCTATCACATCGCGCAGAATCACGGTGGCAGCGCCCGCGACGCCCTGTTGCGATTTATCCTTGAAAACCATGCCAACGAGGCAGGCATTGTCTACTGCCTGTCGCGCAAGCGGGTTGAAGAAATCGCTGACTGGCTGAGCGATCAGGGGCTCACCGCCTTGGCATACCACGCCGGTCTGCCCGCCAGCCGACGCGAACAGACGTTGCGACGATTCCTCGATGAAGACGGTGTCATTGTGGTCGCGACCATCGCCTTCGGCATGGGCATCGACAAGCCCGATGTCCGCTTTGTTGCTCACCTCAATCTCCCCAAAAGCATCGAGGCCTATTATCAGGAAACGGGTCGCGCGGGGCGGGACGGCCTGCCCGCTGAAGCTTGGATGCGTTACGGGCTGCAAGATGTCATCACCCTGCGGCAGATGATGAGCGAATCCAATGCGGACGAAGCCATCAAGCGGATCGAGCAACACAAACTCGATGCCATGCTGGGGTTATCCGAATCCACCGCGTGTCGCCGACGGACCCTACTCGGATACTTCGGCGAGCAGGGCACCGAACCCTGCGGCAACTGCGACAACTGCCTGACACCGCCGCAAATGTGGGACGCAACCCTGCCCGCCCGTCAGGCGCTTTCCACCGTGCATCGCACCGGGCAGCGCTTCGGCGTGAATTACCTGATCGACGTATTGCGCGGCAAGGCCGACGACCGCATCACGCAACTCGGTCACGACAAGCTCAGCGTGTTCGGCGTCGGCCACGCGCACACCATCGACATCTGGCGCAGTGTATTTCGCCAGCTCATCGCTCAAGGGTATTTAAGCGTGGATACGGAAGGGTTTGGCGGGCTGGCGCTTTGCGAACGTTGCCGCCCGCTCTTGCGTGGCGATGAAGCGCTCTGGCTCAGGCAAATAACCAAACCGGTCAAAATCAGCCGCAAAACGCGCGACCGCCCCGATTTCGTTTCCGACGAGGAAAGCGAACTCTGGGAAGCCTTACGCGCCTGCCGCAAACAACTGGCGACCGAACGCGGCGTGCCGCCGTACACTATTTTCCACGACACCACCTTGCTGCAAATGCTGCACGAGCGCCCCACAAATCTCGATGAATTCACCGAGATTTCCGGCGTAGGCGCACACAAGCGGGATACCTATGGCGCAGCCTTCCTATCCGTCATTGCCCCGTTTGCCCGCCGAACGCGCTGAGAATTTGCGAATTTAACCCGGACAAACAAAAAGCCGCAGTTTGCCGCGGCTTGATTCAATATCGATCAGAGTGGATCAGCGGATTGACCGCAAATACCACCATTCAAACAGGCGCTTGGCGTAATGCAATAAACGGCACGGCGGGGTGATGAACTGACGTTTCTCGTTACGGAACACCAGAACGGCACGATCGAGCATGTCCATCACGCAGATCAATTCCTACTTGAAGGTTTCGCTCGCGGGCTGTCCGGCTAGTTCGGCCAACAGGTTATGGGCGGCGGCAACGGCCATCAAATCGGCCATGTGCGCCTGTTTCGGCGCCCAGTCCGGCGAGGGATAACTACCCGAATCGCCGACCACATAAACCTTCTCGAAACCGACCACCTGTGTGGTCGCTTTTGCCTGGATCATGCCACCGGGCGATTTGGGAAACGGCGCATGCTCCATCCAGCCCGGGCCTGTCATGCCGGGCATGAACAGAATAAGGTCGGCGGCAAATTCGCCCGCTTCGGTCACCACCTTGTCGGCCTCGAAACGCTGCATCTTGGCACCAAGGCGGGCTTCGATGTCGAATTTTTTCATGCGCGCCAAGAGGTTATCAACAGCAGATTCACCCAGGCGATTACCGGGGCGATTGGAAGGATTGAAAAACACAATCTTGAACTGGTCGCGTCGACCCTGTTTGCGCAACAGTCGATCAATACCGAACAGCATTTCGAACATCGGCCCGCCGCGCACGGCGGAGGGTTCGTTCGGGTTACCGCCAAAGCCGACCGCGATGGTACCGCCGGTCATTGAGGCAAGCCGGTCGCGAATGCGCTCGGCCGCATCAATGCCTTCACACACCGTGATGGCGTGTTCGATACCCGGCAATTTCTTGATGAAGCGACCGCCGCTGGCGATGATCAGGCCGTCATTGTCCACGCCGATCGTTTCGCCACCGTGCTCAACCAGTACACGACGGCCTTCAGCCTCCACGCCCACAACGCGACCCGGTTGGTAGTTCACATCCAGCCGGGCAAGTAACGGCTTCAAATCCACCATGATGTCGTCACGGCTTCGGATTTTGGCCGGAACCCAGATAAGACTGGGGTAGTACTGCATGGTCGGTTCAGGCGCGATCAGGGTGATGCGTGCGACGGGATTGGTCTTGCGCAGCGTCTTGATGGCGGTGACCGCACCGAAGCCCGCGCCGATGACGGTAATGTTGGGGACCGGGGTCATGCTGCCTCCGTCTCGCCGGAGGCACGGGGCACGTCCGCACCGCCGCACAAGCTGTTGGCGGGCACCGCAACGTCGATCTTGCGCGGTTTGGGCAGGTTCAAAGCCTTCATCTTCGCAACGAAGGCCGCTTCGTCGAGCCCGGCAATATACGGATTGATGGTTTTCTCCTGACCGACCGAACTCACCCGCTTGCCGTTGTAATCATGCGCGGGATATATCAAGGTTTCATCGGGAAACGCGAGCAGCTTCTGGATACTGTGATACAGCCGCTCGGGCGAGCCTTGTTGAAAATCCGTGCGACCACAGGCATCGATCAGAATGGTATCGCCGGTGAACAGGCGGTCACCCCAGCGATAACTGGTGCAGCCATCGGTGTGCCCCGGTGTCGCAATGGCGTGAATGGTAATCGAATCCATCTCGATGGTCTCACCATCGGCCACCAGGCGATCGGCGCAATCGAGACCAGTGCCCTTGCCGGCGATGAACTGGGCATCGGTTTCATGGCGCAATCGCCCGCCACCGGTGATGTGATCTGCATGTACATGCGTTTCCAGAACGTACTTCAGATTCAGCCCCAACTCGTCCAGCAAGGCACGATCACGCTCGTACTGCTCATGTACCGGGTCGATCAACAACGCGGAGCGGGTCTGCTCGTCCGCGATGAGATAGGTGTATGTTGAGGTCGCTTCATCGAATAACTGTCTGAACATGGCCATGTTACCCCCCGAATGGTTTTATAGGCGTATTAGTTATTTTAGACCCAAAATTCCCAATTGACCAAGTCGTTTACAAGGTTTGATAAGCGACACCCTCAAAACGCCCCACGATTCCCTTCATCGCTGGCACATAAAAATCATGTAAAACCGGATCACATCCAGACCAAACCCCGCTATGCTGTCCTTCTCGTTCCCAGCACTGATGAATCATGCCGCCCAGACAACTCAAAACCGCCGATGAACGCATCGCTGCCTTGCTTGTTTTCGTTCGTTCTCACTTCCCAGACGCCCCGGTGCCCGCACTCGCATCCAGCGATGCCAGCGCTCGACGCTACTGGCGCTTGCGGCTCGCTAACGGCGACACACGTATCATCATGGATGCGCCACCACCGGGCGAGGACGTCCGACCATTTATCGACGTGCAGGAACGCCTGACCGCTTCACAAGTCGCCGTACCAAGCATTTTCGAACGCGATACCGAACAGGGTTTCCTGGTTCTCGAAGACCTGGGGGATTGCACGTTCTTCCAATGGCGGCACGGTCATTCGACTAACGCCGTCAACGCGCGACTGGAAGAGGCGGTTCGTCTCCTGGGTCCGGTTGCAGGAAGCGAAACAAGCGACCTCCCCCGTTTCGACACGGCCATGCTGAACCGCGAGATGGATCTCTTTGTGGACTGGTACATCACGCACTACCACGGCACGGCCTTCAATGCCGGGCAGACCGACCAATGGCAACGGCTACGGAACATGATCAGTGATCGACTGCAAACCATGCCGCAAGGGTTCGTTCATCGGGATTACCACAGTCGGAATTTAATGGTGCAGGATGACCGGCTCGTAACCATCGATTTTCAGGATGCCGTGCGTGGTCCGCTGCCCTATGATCTTGTCTCCCTGCTGCGGGATAGCTACATCGACTGGCCGGAAGAACTCGTCAGTAAACTACAGGAGGTTTTCTGGCAACAATGCCCGCCGGATCTGCGCGCAAGGTGGTCGCTTGAACAGATGCGCAGCGACTTCGCGTGGGTTGCCGTGCAACGGCATCTGAAAGTGCTGGGCATCTTCGCTCGCCTGAGCATCCGCGACGGCAAGCATGGCTATCTCAAGGATTTGCCATTGACCTGGAAGCACCTGCAAAAGGCTCTGGCGCAGTTGCCCGAATTATCCGGCCTGGCCGAACTGATCGCGCCGTTCAGCCCGAAGGATCAAGGTCGTACCGGCTGAAAATTAGAACCGCTTGAACCCGGCGCACCGCCCGGAAATTGCCCCGAGATACCGGGGTCTTTGTACACATAAGGCACCGGTGGCGGAGTTGGATACGAACGAGGCGGTCGATAATGATCATGTCTTGAGCCCACACCGGCCGACCAACCATCCCCGCGGCCCTTCAGCCACCAGCTCACGCCACTTCTCGGGTAGTAACCGGGATAATAGCCCGGCAGCGGATACCCGATGATGTCCGGTTCATCCGTAGGCACGGGCTGATCGGCCTGCGCCTTTGCCCGCGCTGCCGCGCGGGCTGCCGCGATTTTTGCAGCTTCCTCCCGCTCTTGTGCCTGGCGTTGATCGTACTGATTCGCCAGTTCCTTGATGCCCTTCGTATCCGCCCCGGTACCTGCATTCGGCGCAGAAATCACTCGTTCCTTCGCATCACTGCCGCAAGGAGTACCGGAAAAAATTACTGTGCCGTTTTTATCCTTGCATTGGTATACCGTGGCATCCTCCGCCCACGATGACATGGGTAAAAGCACCGCCATCATGCCCGCTACGATCATGGTTTGCCTGAATTTCATGGTCAGCCCTCCGACCTGTATATACGACAAATATGGGGCAAGCGGTTCGACTCCACAAGATAAGCAAACCGGCAAACGCAAAACTAAAGGGCACATCGAAAAACCTACTGCGCTGTCCGATTGCAGCGTCGCGTGCTCGTTCGCGCCTCGCCTATCTACTTGATATGTCTCGTTGCTCACTGCGCGGCTCCTTGCACTCGAACATGCTCATGACGGTTTTTCGAGGTGCCCTAAAAAACAAGACGCACAAAGAAAAGTATTGTTTATGTATGATAAAATTTAGTAATGTTATCGTGTCGACCTTGTAACCGAACTTACAGAACAACCGTGACTCTCATGGCGTATAATCTTGCGATTCTCGGCATGGCCAGACCGTGAGTTCACGACCCGACCTCATCAACATTGACAGGATGTGATAAAACATGAGTTTTTTGAGTTTTAAATTGGGCAAAGTGGCTTACAACCTTGATCTGGCGGCCTACCTGATCGCACCGTTCCTCGCCGTCGCCTTGATCTTCTATTTTGGTGAGCGATCACAGGCGATTGCCATACTGGTTGCCACGCTACTCGGCTTTGTCAGCTGGACGTTTCTGGAATATTCGCTGCACCGTTTCGTTCTGCACCACGCCCAGCCATTCAAGTCCTGGCATGGCGAACACCACCAGAATCCGACCGAAGCCGTGGGCACGCCCACCGTATTGAGCCTGCTGCTGATCGTGGGCATTATCTTCGCGCCCGCCGTGGCCCTCGCCGGCTGGCAGATCGGTGGCGGATTCGCCACAGGCCTGCTGATCGGTTACAGCATCTACACCTGGGTTCATCATGGTGAACATCACTGGCACCGTCGCGGCAAGTGGTTCAGAAAACTCAAGCGCGCTCATGCCATCCACCACTATGCCCATGAAGATTGCAATTACGGCGTCATCACCTCGTTCTGGGATCGACTGTTCGGCACCTACTGCCAGAAATAATCAGTCGTCATCCTTGCGCCGCGCCCATGGGCGGCAACCAGAGGGACAGATGCTCCGGTGCAAGGCATATCCTGTCACTGCATGCCTGTATCTGCACCGAAATCCGTACCGGCCCGGATACCACGGGGTTCAACTTAATTGCAGCCACAACCGTGCCCGTATAGAGATTCAACGGGGCCGAGCTGAAAGCCAGTTTCACTTCCCGCCCCGGCGGGTAATGGATGCGCCGAACACGATCGGCGGGTTCTACCAAGATGGCGGTGGGAATCAGGCCCGGTGAGGCGAGGTGGGCGTTGCTGTGCCAAGGCGAGGTGTACTGTAACCGCAGGTCGGCGGCATCCGGCGCGGAGCGGGTCAACTCGATGCGTATTTTGCCGTTGGCTGTGAAAACGAGGGCGCGAACCGGACCTTGTCGAGCGTCGGACAACCCCGTCAGCAAGCCGGTAAATGCCGTCGGGTCGCGGACAATCAACCCGGAAAAGCTCGCCAGAACCTGATCGGCGGTTTCCCTGTAGGCCGGATCACCCGTGCGTTCGGCCAACGCCAACAGGAGTGCAAGAACCTGAGCGTTGCCCGCCGGTTCTGCGCCATCGTCAATCGGGCGTAGCTGCAAATTCAGCACGCCACCCTCTGTATCCGTTCTCGACTGCCCGGCTGCGTGATCGTAAAACCCGCCGTTCGGTGAAGAAAAATCGCGCTCGATAACCCGAGCCTGTGCCTTGGCTTCGGCCAGCCAGTGCTTTTGGCCGGTGGCGTCATACAAGGCCACCAGTCCCAAAGCGAAATTCGCATGATCGGCCAGATCCGCCTGCCCGCTGGTCGCGCCCCGGTTGTAGCTGTGCGCCAGCGTACCGTCCGGCAAGCGCATGTTTTGCTGAATAAATTCGGCTGCCTTTTGTGCCGCATCAATGAATCTTGGCGCGCCGAGCAATCGTCCGCCGTCGGCGAGTGTTTCAATCAGCAGGCCGTTCCAACCGAGGATGCGGTTTTCATCACGCGCGGGCGCAGGCCGCGATTGCCGCGCGGCCAGTAATTTTGTCCGGATTGCCACCATTTTGGCCGTCAATTCGGGCACGTCCATGCCTTCTGTCCGCGCCAAAGCCGCCTCCGCCACCGCACTACCTCGATGCGGCACGCTGCGACCTTCCACGGTGCCGCTTGCTGTGATCGACCAGTAACGTTCAGCCAGACGCGCCTCATCGGGTGGCAACACCTTGGCCACTTGCGCTGGCGTCCAGGTATAAAAATAACCTTCTTCTTTTGCCGCGCCCGCTTGATGGCCGACGGCACTATCCGCGCTCAAGGCGGCAATGAATCCGCCATCGGCAGCGCTCATCTCGCGGATCACGAAATCGAGCGTGCGTTCGGCCACCTGCCAGTCACGCGCATCGCCCAAAACCAACCCTGCCTTGAGATAGGTTTGCGCCAGCATGGCCTGATCGTAGGCCATTTTCTCGAAGTGCGGCACCTGCCAGTCCGGCGTGGTGCTGTAACGAAAAAACCCGCCGCCAATCTGATCGAACAAGCCGCCGCGGGCCATGTGCGTCAATGTCAATTCAAGTTCAGCCTGCAAGGAACGCGACTGATCGGCAGATAATCGCCCCCCGCCCCGCGCATGGGCCAGTTGGTCCAGCAGAAACAGGAGCCGTGTCGCCTGCGGGAATTTGGCGCCATCGCCAAAACCGCCTTGAAAGGGATCGAACTGCGCCGTCACGGCTTGCACGGCCTGCTCCAGCACGGTGTCGTTCAATGCCGCTGCCTTCGCCCGCTGATCGAGCACTCGCCGCATCAGCGCGGTCAACTTGACAGCATTCTGGCCAATTTCCGGGCGGCGGTCGCGCCATGCCTGATCGACGTTTTTCAGCGTCGCCAGAAACAGGGGCTCCGGTTGATACAGGCTGGTGTAGAAAGGTCGGCCATCCGGCAGAGCGAACACGCTGGCCGGCCAGCCGGTTTGCCCCTGATTCACCAATGCCACAGCGATTTGATATCGCTGGTCCAGCCCCGGTTGCTGCTGACGATCGACCTTCACAGCTATGAAATTGCGATTCAATTCCCGCGCGACCGCCACCGATTCGAAACTCTCGCGCGCCATCACATGGCACCAATGACAACTCGCATAGCCGATTGAAATGAACAGCGGTTTGTTCTGCGCCTTAGCCGCTGCAAACGCCTCCGGGCCATAGGCATACCAGTTCACGGGATTGTGGGCGTGTTCGAGCAGATAGGGGGAATCGCTTAAAATCAGGCGATTGGTAAACATCGGCAGGCCTGCGGCATTGAGCCACCGGGTGTGCCAATCGGGCGCTTTTTGCTCCGGTTCATGCCCTTTTTGCCGGGCTTGTGCTGTGCGTGCTTGATCGAGTTTTTTTTGCAACCCGGCTGGAAATTCAGGCCAATCGACATCAGGGCGAGTGATTTCCTCCCTGGCAAGCGCGGGCGCTGCATTGGTAGCCGGAACAATAATCGACACGAGCAAGACCATACCTGCCAGCATGAGCCGTACGAAAGCGTTAATCAAAAACTCAGGCTGAAGATGCATTTTCCTTGCTGCCTGATGCCGGAATCAAAACACCATCGGCAATCCAGTCGGTCAATTGTGCCCGCGCAAACCCGGTCAGGTTCTCTGGCGCGACATTGAGCTCTTGGGCAAGTTGCGCCAATGATGCACCGGGCGTTGCGCCCGAATGAGCATCCAGCAGCACGAGCCAACGCGCACTGGCTGCTGATAAATAATAAATTTGCACCACACCGGCATCATCCCGCTGGATCCAGAGCAACGTCGGCTCGGCGGGCACTTCATCAAGCGAGAAATCGGCCTGATTCACCGGATAGACGCTTTCAAACAACACGCCCTGAGGGTGCGGCTGCCAGGCAGCATCGAAGACATCATCGGGCAGCGATTCGGTTGCTTCGGGTAGCGTTATATCCTCCGCCATGCGGCATTCATGCAAGGTCGCCTCAAAGGCGGCCAGTTCCAATACAGGCTCGGGCAAGGCGACCGTGGTTTGCTCCTGCAGAAATTCGAGGAAGCGCGCGGGTACATCCACCAAATAAGGCGAGTGCTGCGGCACGGTAGAGAAGAATGTCCGCACCAACTCCTGCCACTGATCATCAGCGATATGGGCGCGCAAACGCTCGAAGGTGTTTTCCAAAATGCCATCGATGTTATTGAAGAACAGTTGATGGTATAGCTGCATCCGCTCCGGATCACAGCCTTTGGGCACGGGCGCGTGCGCCGGATCGCGGATAAAAGCGGCAAATTGCGCCTGTAAGGCCAGAAAGTCCGTGGTCATGCGTTGGCGACCATGACAGGTTCACGATCACTTTTTGGGGCAAGCCCTAGCGCATCGTCCGCCACCGAACGGATCTTTTTGATTTCAAGCATCAAATCAGCCAGCGGCGGAATATCAAAATCCCGCTCCAGCAATGTTGGCACGGCACCAAAACGGCCATAGGTATGCGCCAGCAAATCCCAAACCGGGTCGGCAACCGCCGCGCCATGCGTATCCACAATCAAATCGGGGGCAAGTTGCAAGTGCCCGGCCACATGCAGGTAACGCACGCGTTCAACGGGAAGCGCATCCAGAAAGGCTTTCGGGTCGTAATGATGATTCACGCTGTTGACGTACACGTTGTTGACATCGAGCAACAAATCGCAATCGGCCTGCTGCAAAATCTCGGTCAGAAAGTCCAACTCGTTCATCTCGGCATCAGGCGCGGTGTAGTAAGACACATTTTCCAGCGTCAATCGCTGCCCCAGAATATCCTGCACCGCATGAATGCGCTCGACCACATGGCGCACCGCCGCCCGCGTGAACGGTATGGGCATCAAATCGTACAAATGCGCGTTATCTGAACAAAATGAAAGATGCTCGCTATAGATAACCGGCTGATATTGATTGATGAACTTTTTGAGCGCGTGGATAAAATCACGATCCAGCGGCGCGGGGCCACCCACCGAGAGCGACAAACCGTGCAAGTAAAGCGGGTAGCGCGACAACAATGCTTCAAATTGCCGTTTTATCGCTCCACCAAGACGCATCCAATTCTCGGGCGCGACTTCCAGAAAATCCAGATCAGGCTGCATTGCCTCGATCTCACGCATCAAAGAACCACGGCGCAAACCAATGCCCACGCTCACTCGATCCGATTGTGTGTTCATCAGGATTTACTCCTCTGACTCACCTTGTGTGCTGGGCACCAAGGGCTAAGAAACCTCTGATTAATTCAGAGCTTCACTAAGGAACCTCTGATTGAAT